>Ga0182018_10001593_pt1 | contig 25411 bp, 21 predicted proteins | sample 812P2MmetaG_FD_120490 | JGI IMG/M metagenome (GOLD analysis project Ga0182018, IMG submission 120490) | Permafrost microbial communities from Stordalen Mire, Sweden - 812P2M metaG | ecosystem: Environmental > Terrestrial > Soil > Wetlands > Permafrost | place: Sweden: Stordalen | collected...
AATGAAGAGGAACCTGGACACAAGAGAGCCCTCCCGGTTGGGAGGGCTCTGAACTGCACCTTCTCTGGTGGCGGGGGCAGGATTTGAACCTGCGACCTTCGGGTTATGAGCCCCTTCTGGACCGTCCAGGGTCTTCAAGTCGATACGCCACGGTCGCTCTGAATCGACTCTGAACTGGGCTTATATTGCACTTCGGCCTCTGAGCTGGATTGTTGCTGCGACACGCGAATTGTCCAAAGTAGGGATTTTGTAGGGATGCCACACCGAGGCTCAGGGGGCCTGGTTATTCGAAACTGCCCATATCCGCCAGGAGATCATCGACACCGCCACCGGCGAATGGCGCTTTCGCGGAGCCGGCAGTTTCGATTGGTCACCTCCGACCCGAGCGAGAGTTCCCGACATCGACATGGACGGCTTGGTCTCGACAGGCGAGCAGGGGCGGCGCCACCCCGAGCGATAGCACTGAGACTGGATCCAGTCCATGGCATCGATGCACGCGCCCTGGCGACGTCTTTCCTTCGCCGTCGCCTGACGATCCACGATGTGGACGTAAACCGAACTATGTTCCCTTCGCTAGCGAGTGTGGATTCGATCCTCACCTTGGCAAGGTGGTGGAATTCGTCCGATTACGTCTAACGGGTTCCCTGAAGTGCGGCTCCGTCCACCCAGTTTCCAGCCTGTCCACCAGATTCGGCCCTGTAGTAGAGCGCTCTACTATGAGGCCGCGGACGTTGATCCGGGGCTGTCCTGCTGCCGATCTGCCTAGCGTGTGCACTGTGCCACTGGCAGAGCCTTCACCGATTGACATGCTCCACGAACGCCTGTTCGGGTTCGTGCCGCCGACGGACGGCACGGCTTACGAGCGCATCACGGCTGTCGTGCTTGCATTCCTAGGCTGGCGGCAGGTAGCCCAGGGTTCACGCGAGCAGCGCGAGGGCCGCCGAGCCAGACAGGTGATCGACGTTGTTGCGCGCCATGCGTCCGGGGAGCAGCGGCGTCTGATCGTCCAATGCAAGAAGTACGACAAGAAGGTTGGCAAGGAGGTTCTCGACACATTGGTCGGTGTGCGAGCACAGATGGGTAACGTGGATCTCGCTGTCGTCACCACAGTCGGCTACACCAGAGGGGCACGCGACGTGGCCCACGACGAAAACATACTGATGCTTCGGCTACGTCCATACGAGCCAACTGAAGATGACGGCGCCTTTGTCCGCGAGGTAGTCATAACGGTCATCCCGATCCATCCTCCAGTGGTGACGAGTTTCAACCTCGAAGTGACGAGCATTGAAGGGATTCCCCAGGGCGGTGAATATGCCACTAACACGGTCTTGGAAAAGGACGACGGCTCGCCAGCCGAGACACTGGCGGAGCTTATGTATGCCGACATCGACACCTTTACGGTCGGCGAATTTGAGCGTCGCGTGGTTCCTGCAGAGGCCCGATGGGTTCCCGCGGGAACCGGCCGAGCGCGCATCGGTGCGTTGAGTTGGCACGAGGTGATTACAGCCGGCGACCCAGTAGAAATAAGAAGCACAGAGAGAGGTGAGCCCGTTCTTGTAGTCCAGCGAATTGAACCGGACGGATCGGTCTCGACTGGTCGGCTGGTCGTCGACCGTCAGCTGTTCGCCTGGGACCTCGACGACGAACGTCACGTGGTCTCAAGGGGCCCGTTGATTGAGGGCGAGTTCGTGCAGCGCGAAATGGGGACGCCGGGCTCGCCCCGCGTTGCTTGACATCAGCAACGCAGGCGATTGCTTCCGCGCTGACAGCTCACCTGGCCCGACCACGTCCTTGGTCGGTGGCAAGCGGCCTCGTCAAGGGTGCCACAATTGAAGGCATGCGCTTCCGCCCACCGGTTCGGCCATGATCGACACTCCCGACGTGATCTACGGGCAGTGGACCCGGCTGGGAGACGTCCTGGGCCGAGGAGGTAACGCCACGGTATGGAGAGCGTTGGGACCGAATGGGGAGCCCGCGGCCCTCAAGGTCATCAACGAGACCAGGCCTGCTCAGGAGTCCTATGCCCGCTTCGTACGGGAGGTGAGGTTCCTTCGAGACTTGGGAGCGCAGGCCGGCGTTCTCCCGATGCTCGACAGCAACCTGCCGGAGTACCCCAGCAAGAGCGACCGGGCGTGGCTGGTCATGCCCGTCGCTACGCCGATCGACAAGGCTTTGGAGGGGCGTCCGCTCCAAGATGTGGTCGGCGCAGTGGCCGCAATCGCTGAGACGCTGGCACGTCTCGAGCATGATCACGGGGTTGGCCATCGCGACATCAAGCCGGGGAACCTCTATGAGTACGAGGGCGATTGGTTGATCGGGGACTTTGGCCTGATCTCTCTACCGGGGGCCGAGTCCCTGACTGGTGACGGCCGACAGGTGGGACCCGCCCACTTCACGGCCTACGAGATGATCTTGAACCCGTCGACGGCCGACCCGCACCCAGCTGACGTCTACTCGCTTGGCAAGACATTGTGGGTCCTCGCGACGGGCCAACGGTTCGCTCCGGAAGGCAACCAGCCCGCCAACGTCCGTGGCCTTGGCGTCGGGGATTGGACGCCGCACCGGCACGCTCAAGAACTCGACCGAGAAATTGAGCTGATGACCCAAGTCCGCCCAGAGGATCGCCCTACAAAGGTGCAAGTGGCCCGTGACCTGACGAGCTGGCAAGAGCTATCCGCCGAAGAGCCGGTCCTGGATCTTTCAGGCGCGGGTGCACGTATGAGGGCCAAGATCGGCAAGGTGATTGAGGCGCAGGACACCGAGCAGCGCTACAAGGAGCTGGCCGCCGATGCGGCACGCCGGCTTCAGGAACTGGTGACACCGATCAACCAGGAGCTCAAGCGAGAGTTCCCGCGCTCCCAAACCGATTTGACGAACGATCAGCTCACCCAGAACACCATGCGAGTGCACCTCCCGGGTGGTTCTCGAACTTGGGTCTGGAGACGATGCACACTGGTGAGCCCACTCGACGGCCCAAATGCCCTGCAGCTCCGCATGTCCCGGGTGCTCGAGCTCTTCGGCGACACCCTGTATATGCACCTACTGGTGCTGGTCTCGCCCGCTGCCTCGATGGGATCCGCGTTTAGCTGGCAACCCAACGGCTTTCGGTGTGCTCCAGTGGGGAGCGTCGAGGCAGTGAAGATGCTTGAAGACGGTGTGGGCGAAATGACCGAGGCGTTGCGACAAGCGGTCGAAGTCCTCGTGGAGCGACTGCCCGACGAAGGTGCGGCTGGCTAAGCCTCAGCCTGATCGCAGATTATGCAACGAACGGCGCCGTTCCAATCTTGGAGGACCTTGATGGGCTCTGAAGGGTGGCACTCGAAGTCCACCCGACGCATGTCGTCATCATCGCTGAGCGGTTCCGGTTCGTCTGACCTCTCATGCTCGATGCTGACCGAGAACACCCCCCGCGATCGGCGACCCATCTGCCGAATGTCGTTTCCGAACTTCACGAGCATCGGGTCCACAACACGCGCCTTGGCGATTCTTTGGAAGTACTCCACCTGAGCCCTCGTGTGCCAGGCCTCCGGGCCTGCCTGCACTCCGCAGTACGGGCAGAAGTATCCTCCGTCTGGTACTGGTACAGGCTCGACGCCTTCTGGTGTGGGCATCCATTTGAGCTCGCGCTCGCACGTCGGACACTCGCGCCGCAAAAACCCATCTGCGTCCAGAGGTATGGTGACCGAAAGCTCCACCTTCTCGTCACTCAACGGCTCCGCCTCCTTGTCGCCCATGGTCCCGGCTCCATCTCCAGAGAACGGTCCAAGTCCCTCAGCGATACGCCCGCACGCCGTGCGATGGCATTACAGCCCTCAACGTAGAGGTCGTAGTGCCGGTACCACCAAGCGTCGGCATGGTCGGCGAATCCGACCTGCGCCGCCGAGTCGTCGTGACTCTTGAGAGTCTGAAGCGCCCGCCAGTCCGCGACTGAGAACTCTTCGGGACGAAAGACGGTCAGAAGCGCGCTCGCCACCCCGACTCCGACGCCATGAATCGCGCAGAGCCGGCGAACCCGGTCAGTAGTAGTCAGGCCGTCGGCAAAAGTATCCTTCGTCTTTGTTGCAAGGGTGCCCTGGACGCGCTCGTTCATGGCGATGCAGGGCAGCGAGCGGTCCGACTTCCATGAGGCAACCAGCAACACCTCCTGGGGTTCCATGCAGCCCTTCGCTGCCACGTTGCCCGTCACCTCAGAAAGCAGGTATCGCTCGAGGTCTCCGTGGCACTTGATCTTGCGAGTGACGAGCGTCAGCCCCAGCTCGCCCAGTGCCTCCTTGAAGGCGACCCCTCCCCAGGGTGCGTCGTCAGCTCCCTCCCAGTTATTGCTGGCACCGCTTCTCACATCCGCACCCGAGACCTTCACGCCGTCGCCCCTCAGCTGTCCTTGTACCGAGACGCGAAGTCGTTGAGCACCGCCGTGCATGTCGTCTGCTGGCTGTACGGCAGCGTGCACGTTTCGAGGTAGCTCGACCAGAAGTTGCCCGTCGAACCCGCCGGATCATGGGTGTACGTCATCACCGCATTGGCGGGGTACTCACCCCCAGACGGGTCGGCGTCGCCCGCCAGGCCCGGCGGATCCTCGAACCCCACCATGTTGGACGCGAGCTGTGTCACGTCCTCTCCCGAAGGAGGAGTGGTGTTGGTGCAGTTGGAAGGGTCGTTCTGAGCCGCCGCCGCAAAGAACGGACAGGCCTGATAGTCCGCGCAGCCCTGACAGCCGCCGTTCTGCGTGCCGACGATCGCCTCGTCTTGGGATCCCGAGGGGAGCGCATTGCCTTCTGGCAGCACCTCGCCGGTCGGGACTACGGTCATCAGCTCGGATCCGTCAGCCCCGATGGAGGCAGTGCAGTTCCAGCTGCTGGGTGCGAGCACCTCAATGATTCCGGCCTCGTCTGCGTAGGCCGTCAGCTGAGAGGCCAGGTCAGCGGGCACGCTCGCACTGAGCGTGGAGGGCAGGTTCTTGGCTGCCGGGGGCGGCTCGACTGCGTATGACGTCGGACATGGCACGACCGGCAGCGAGGCGGTGATGTCTGCGGTGGGGCTGGCGCCCGTCGTCGTTGTGCTCGACGGCGCACCGGTCGTGGTCGACGCTGTTGTAGTCGTCGTGGTGTGCGAGCCGTGGTGTGAGCCGGCCAGCGCCCCTTGGCTCGGCGGGTTGGACTTGCCGTGCGCGACGTAGAGCGCGCCGGCGACGAAGGCCGCGATCAGCACGATCGCCGCCGCGGCGAGCGCGATCTGACGGCCGGTGATCCTCCGGTCGCGTGGCGGGGGTAGGGCCCAGGTGCGCTCGATTATGTCGGTGGCCTCGGACTCCGACACGTGGTCGGGTTGCGCCGCGGCGCCCGGGATGGCCGACTTCACCACGCCGACCAGCAGGTCGTCGGGGCTGGGCCGGCGCGCCGGGTCCTTGGCCAGCGCGGAGCGAACCAGCGGTAGCACTCGGGCATCGACACCGGTTAGGTCGGGCTCCTCGTGTACCACTCGGTAGATCACGGCGTCGGGGCGTCCCTCGCCGAAGGGCTGGCGGCCGGTGGCGGCGAAGGCGATCGTTGCGCCCCAGGAAAAGACGTCGACCGCCGCCGTGGCGTCTCGGCCTTGGGCCTGCTCAGGGGCCATCCACGACGGGGAGCCCACCACCGCACCGGTCTGGGTGAGCGACGTGCCGTCGGCCGCGACCGAGATCCCGAAGTCGACGATCTTGGGCCCGCGCTCGGCCATCAGCACGTTGGTGGGCTTGAGGTCACGGTGGATGACGCCGGCGGCGCCCATGGCGACGAGACCCTCGGCCAGGCCGACGGCGAGGCCCATCAGCCGGTCGCCTTCGAGGGGGCCGTGCTCGGCCACGTAGTCGGCCAGGTTGCCGCCGGCGACGTACTCGCTCACCAGGTAGGGCCGGGGCGAGTCCAGATCAGCGTCGAGGTAGTGGGCGGTGCACATGCCGCCGACGCGCTGGCCGGCTCGGACCTCGCGGGCGAAGCGGGCCCGGAACCCATGGTCGGCGGCCAGCTCCTCGCGGATGAGCTTGAGCGCAACTTCGCGCCCCGAGGCATCCGAGGCCAGGTAGACGACACCCATGCCACCCGCCCCGATGCGGGCGTGCAGGCGGTAGGGCCCAGTGTGCTCGGGGTCGCCGGGGTGGAGCTCGTTCACGTCGCCTTTCGCCTCCGATCTTCGCCCGTATCGCGCGCGGCCGCGCTGCCGGCGGCACCAGCGTACGGCGGCGGCGTGGCCCTCGGCAGAGCACTGATACCTTTCCGCTGATGCGGTCTTGGCGGCCTGCCCTACCACTTCTCCTCGGACTGATCGTCTTGGCCGCCTGCTCCTCTTCGCCCGGATCTACCGCGACAGGGTCGACGGCTCGCACGACGATCGCGACAACCTCTACCACTACGTCAACCCAGCCGTCCGCGACAGTGACCAAGGTGTTTGCTCCATGGACGCCTGGAGGAACGCTCGCTCCGGGGATCCAGGTCAGCGGCCACCTCAGCGGCGGGTCCTGCAGCATCGGGTCGATGGCCGACGAGGCGGACAACAACGCTTGGCGGTGCTTCTCAGGCAGTGGTGTCTACGATCCATGCTTTGCTCCGTCCGAGGCCTCAGACGTGACGCAGCTCGCGTGCGCGGCAAGCCCTTTCTCAGACGTGATGCTGATGACCCTCTCCACACCGCTACCGAGCAGCTTCAACGGCAATACGGGCAACACGGGATCAACCCAATCCTCACCTTGGTTCATGCAGTTGGCCAATGGGGATCAGTGCGGCCGAACGACCGGTACCGTGCAGAGCGCCGGAGGTGTCGCTCTCGTCTACGGCTGTCGGTCAGGAGCCGCCAGCTCGCCGAACACGTCAACGCAGCCGTGGACGGCGCAGTACCTGCCCAACAACTCGCACGTCATCAGCGAGGTCGCCGTAACCACAGCTTGGAGCTAAACGGCCGCCTTCTGCCCCGCACTAAGGGCTCAGGATGTCGCTCTAGCTTCCCCCTGGGACCTGGCGTAGTCACGAATATCTCTGCTAGTCGGGTCATCCCATGGCCTAACCCGATGGGACTCGCCTCACTGTAGCTCGCCACATCACGATCCCACCCTCCGCCTGTGCCCGCACGCGCCCCTTGAGGGTCAGCAGAGCCTAGGCGCAGTATCTTGACGAACCTAGCCACTTTGAGAGAGCGGCCAGGCACGTCCATTGGGTACGCCTCAGTCACGTTTGACCAGCTCAGGTAGGTCGAATCGTCCGGTCCGTCCACTTCGTACAACCCAGTGACGGCGAAAAGATGGACATCTCTAAAAAAGTATGGACAACTCCCCAACCTTCGTTCTGCCGGACGCTCACGAAGCTGGGTCTATTCCGTAGAGAGATTTCGATTGTCCAAACGGTGCGACAAGATCCATCGGACCAGTTCAGGTCTGGGACGTCGTCCAGTCAGTGCTCGGCAGATCGCCCGTGTCCGCTGATTTGAGTAGCAACGTAGTAGCAAAAATCCACACCGATTCAGAGCGGCTCGCGCATGGTCTAGGAATCAGTCTGAGTCTGTCTGGTGGATCCGATTCAGTTACGTTCTGGCAAGTTCCGGAAGGACAAACTTGAGCGGAGTCCACACAGTGAATCTGGGTCTGAGTGATCACAGGCGTTTGATTCCCAAGGGATTCCCATGCGCTCAGCACCATGGACCACTTCAGATGGGACGGGGATCCTTTCCAGTAGCCGCTAGGAAACCTTCCGTGGTTGTGATCTCCGCTACGAGATAGTCGATCCATGCCTGACTATAGAGGTATCGCTTAAAACTCGTGATGTACTCCGCATAGTGAAGATTCACGGTGCACTCTTCGGCCCTCTGAAGTGGGCGTGCATTCAGGTGACGGGCCGCATTGACATGAAGCTGCGAATTGAACGTGTACCCAGTGCGCCGTTCGACCTCGTGGATGACATGAGTCGCAGACAGGTTGGGTCGAGCACCCATGGATATTTTCGGAAGGACAACGTACTGCTCGAGTGCCTCGGCAAGCTCGGTCGGCACGGCTCCTGGCCTCACGAAGTAGGCGATAGCGTCCGGATTTCTACCTGAGGCTGGCACCATCGGAATGAACGCCACTCGGATCATGAACGTCTCGTCTGCCAGGAGTTCAGGAGAAGCTGTTTCCGCTCTGGCCAGAACTGCTTGGACATCTAACGGGAGCGACAACTGCAGCTTCTTCCTGGACGAAAGCACTCCGGTGTCGCGAAAACCTGAAAGCTGTAGCGGCACCGTGAGGGCATCCGCCAGTGCGTATTCAGCACCGAACGCGTCGACCAGTACTCCCTCAAAGTTCAATAGTCCGGCTTGTGCGTATGGAATTACCGAAACATCCAGCGCTGGGAGGTACCTATGGGCGACACAGTTGCGCAGATCCATCCAGAATTGCACGTTCTCACGCAGCCCATGCCGTTCGGTCCCAGCGAAGGCCTGGCCGACAAGATCAGAGGTTTCTCGAGATTGTTCTTCACCATTGCGCCCAACCTGAATCGTTCCATCGGCATTGAGTTTGCGCCACTCACCATGGCCCTGCTGAATAACGGCGATCGCCAAACTATTCCATGCGGTTACGAGAAGTAATGAGAACCCACCAGTTCGGAACATCGCAACCGGATCGTTCCAGATTCGGAGCGCCGATAGACACGACTCCCGAGCATGCTGTAGCTGAACTTCCCATGGCTCATGGTCCCGGCCTACAGGAATGCCCCCTAGCCCGCGCACCTGTTGTTCGAGCAGCGAGATTCGATCTGTCTGCTTCGAAGGTCGATTGGTGGTCACTCCAAGCGCGCGACGGACGAAACGGTCGAAATGGCGTCCATGGGATGTCGCATCACCCCATGTTCGAATCTCAAGCTGGCTCTTGGAGATGCCTCTTCCCTCGTCCCACTCGCGCATCAACTGTTGGGCAAGTTCGACATCGTCGTCCGCGGGCACCTCGGTCATGGTCATAGATTCGCGCCAAAGTGACTGACCCGCGGTGAGGTGACGCTGACACAGGACACCGCGCCGACTTACGTTTCGCTTCGGTTCGAAACTTGGGCTCAGATGACTCCGAGTCGCCACATTGAGAGAGCGGGCAGCTTCGTCCACTGGGTGTTGGCCCGTGCTGTTCGACCAGGTCAGCTAGTTGACCTGATCCAGCCCGTCCACTCAGTAACTCCAAATGCGGCTCCATAGTTGGGCAATTGGATGGGCAAATTGCTGTGTATCCATCAACGAAGAGTGGGGACAGTTCGACGGCCAACGGCTCGATCATCGCGACGCCTGCATCGGCTAATTGCAGAAGGGCCGCCAACCGGGCCAAGCTCTCACGGTTGACGGACTTCCTGCGGGAGGTGGGCGGATCATGGAAAAACTAGTCCTCGCATTTGCTCAGATAGATCGAGAGGACAGTGAGTGAATTTCCGCTCGGCCCGGGATGGTGGATCGCTCCAGATGGTCGCTGGTACGCGCCTGAGCAGCACCCAGGCGCCGCAAATGCCCCCGCTGCAGATCCAGGGCAAGTCCCCCTAATCGCCAGGTCCGGCCAACCATCAGGACCCCAAGGGCTATCCGTGGCTGCAGCTCTCTCTTATCTGTCGTCAGGAGTATTGAGCGACACGCCAACACTCACGAGGACCAAGCGGATCCAACATACATTGGCAATCTGCCAAGAAAACTTTGATCAACGAACTCGACTGCTGCTTTGGCCGCGCCTTTACCATTGCCTTGACACAGTACCCACTGATCAACACCCAGAAACTTCCGATCTGTCAGTCATCGTCATGTCTGAAGTTGTCTCGCTGCTGTCGCCGCGTAGGCGTTCCACGTGCGAAGCAGCTATTCACCGAACGCTCAGCTCGGACAGGGGGCCGAACGACCAAGCGATCCTTCTACTCGCAACTGCCGTCATCTCGGCGCTCTGCGCTCAGAGTATTGAAACCCTGTGTCAAGGAGAGGGTCCATTCGTTCCTTTGCTCGCAGCGCACTTTGTGTTACCCGCGTGTGCTCCATTCGGGAAGGACAGGACCGGAACGGAGGTCGAGCAGCTTTCCCCCCAAGCCTTGGTCGTGCTGGACATGCCAACTGAGAATCTAAAAACATACATTGAACTCGGGCGCCAAAACGGTATTCGGGCCAAGAAGGATTCTTTGAGACACATGCAGGCGGCGATGGGTTATGCCAATGCGATCATCGCAGCAAAGCCCAAACTCCGATCCGCGATTCCGATGCTTGATAGCGCCGTGGATTTGACCGTCACGGCACTCACCAGTTATCAAGAGGGCGGCCCTCCTGGCCGAGAAGTGCGTAAGGCCAATCGTGCGCTCGATCGTACATACCGTGCATTGTACGACTCGCCCCGACTTCGGGCCGGAGCCACTACCACGGTTAACCGGCGAGTAGGCTTCAAGATGGCCTTTGAAACGATTAGCACAGCTTTCTCGAGCGAAAAAGGCGATCAGGTCTTGGCCCAAGTGCGGAGTTCGCACGAAGATGCAATGGACCTTGGTATCAAATGGCTAGACGAAATAGTCGCTCATGAGCGTCGCCCCTCGAGATCACATCCCGACGAATTTCACCCCCATCAATTAGCAGGCCTCCGGGGATTTGTTGCATTCGCCGCACCCAGCGAGTTGCCCAAGTGGTCGCTAACGACGATCAAAATGGATTGAAGCCCACTCCCCCGAGGGTCAGAAGGGGCCCATTGCTCCGGCTCCAGCGTCCGTTGGTGGGGGCACATCCTGTGAAGCTGGTTGAGAATCATACGGTTCTGAAGCTGGTTGCGAATCTGCCGGTTCCGTGGGCGGCAGAGAATCGTCCAACTCGGTCTGATCAGGCTCAACGACCGATTCTGTCTCATCCTCTTCACTGTGGCTATCCTGCGGCTCTTCCGGTTTCTCTTGCCCTTCCCGTTCGGGCTCATCCAATTCATCTTCATCGTCTCGTTTTAGTTGCTTAAGCTCATCCGTAGACTCTGAGTAGCTTGGCGTTTCCTCTTCGCCTTCCGGTGCCTCTCCGGTCTTGGAGGGCGCCGTATCGTCTCTGCGTTCAGCCTCGCGGAGGAGGCCGTTTTTTTCCAAAATCCCCTCTGTTTCTGCGAGACTGGCGTTTCCTCTATCTATTGTTTGCTGTAACAATTCCTTGGTTTCCGCGTCATTTAGATCCGCAACATGACTCTGGGCAGACAGCATCCGACCATAAGCTTCGCAGTAAAGATCGATCACTTGGGGACCGGGGTCCGAAACTGATTGCTGTATTGCTTGGCTCATGAGGTTGTACGCCTGTTGTACGTCAATTCCCGCAGGCAGAGTGCAGAACATTGGATCGGAGAGCTGGTCCGCGACGGACTTGAAGTAGCCGGCAGCTTTCGCGACGTCCTCGCCAGCACCAACCATGTTTCCGCCGTGCGCATCTATCAATGCATGGATAGATTGAAGGCCAGAGAGAAATCCCGCCTTGTCTACGTCGAGAGCTTTTCCGAAGCCCAACGATCTTGCTTCGCTTTCTGTTGGGTCACTTTGGTTGCTCGGATACACCATGTGAACCTCCAAGCTGTTAACCGAACTGCTGCCGGGCCGACGATTCCGTAGATATCATGGCGTGAACACTAAGAGCATCTCGCAATCGCTGTCCGTCGAACCGGACGATTACAGATGTCGCCTTCGCCACTGCGCAGAATTGCTCTGTTGCAGACGCCTCTGGTTTGATCAAGCGGGCATTTTTAACGAGTTGTCGGACGAGGTCCTCATTGGACGTGACGGAAGCGCGCCGAACCACAGCAATAGCTAGGTCCTGACTCCACAGGAGACCGCGCGATCCTCGACATGGTTCCGGACAATAATGGCACCACGGTCGGCTGACTGTTCCATTGGGAACGAAGGAGGTTGCTGGTTTCTCGCCACCTTCCTCGGGTTCCTTTGGTGCTACATCGACCACAACTGCTTGCGTCAGGCTACCGCCCAGCACGAAGGCCCTGCCGCGAGGAAGCCGAGCAAGGTCAGCCTTCTGCCCCTCACTCAAGACCATTGAATCGCCCATGAAGTCGCGCTCATTCTTGTCTAGAAGACGATGGGCGATCTTTGTCCCGCTATTCTTCGACACTTCCGGAATGAGGCTTGAGGGCGCTTGATCCACGACCAGAAATCCTTCACCCACCGAGCGAAGCTCCGCAATCGCGTCGGCAAATAAGCGGGTTCCGAATGAATCCGAGTCTGAGGCTCGAAGCAGTCGATGGGCTTCTTCCAAGACTGTCACGTGTAGTAGGCGTCCAGTCCCGACATGAGACTCTCGATAGCCGACGAGACCAGTGAATAACAGGCCGAATAGGAGATCACGCTCTTCTGGTGAAGAGTAGGCGCGCAGCTCGATAACGCTGTTCTGAGTCATGAGGGAAGGCCAGTCAATCGAATCCGCTGGCCCTCCCGCAATGCTCACGCCCAATCCGCCGTCAATTAGAAACTCAATTCTTGAAAGCAATGATCCCTGAAGATTCGATGCCGCCTCCGCTGCGAATCCTTCCTCGGCGATGACGGTTCTGACCTCCCGATATAGATCCGCAATGGTGGGCCAACGCGTTCCAGCTACGGCCCGGTCCCCACTACTGCATCTCGCGTATGCAGCGCGCAGCGCCAGACCAAGCAATGGTCGAGCGAGTGGGAAGACCTGGCCAAATCGAAACGCAACGTCAAACGCAGCCAGCAACCGGCCGGCGTGGCCCGAGATTGATGATCCCGGCGTTACAGCCAAAGGATTAAAGGCGACCCGATCGAGGACAGGCCTGAAGACTCTTGCGATTCCAGACAATGACGAATAGTCGGTTTTCGCTGGGTCGATGACAAGAAAGGGGATCCCCTGCTCGAACCACAGTCGGGTCAACATTGTCCGGATCGTCGTTGATTTTCCTGTTCCTGGTACTCCAGCGACAAGGAGATGCTCATTGAAGTCTTTTAACTGGAATCCGAAGTCTCCGGCGCTTGGACCACGGCCCAACATGACAGTTGACCTGCGCGTTCCGGGATCCCCCTCTTCCCAAGGTGCTTCGTCTGGGTCCTCGTGCCTAACCGCTTTCCCCTGAGGAACTTCAGCAAGCTTCGTGGTGATCCCCGGCAGACCGCCCCGTGGAGTAACTGGAAGCCGAAATGCAGCGTTCGCCTCAAGCGGGTCGAAGAGAAATAGAAGTTCGGCGAGGGCGCGGTTGTCCAGCTTCTCCACCCCCCACTGCGGGCTCGACAGCTTGCGCAACATTGCCTCTGCACTCGCTCTCTCTTCGCTCGTCGACGGGCGGACGACTTGGAAGGTCTGAGGAAGCACCCCGAGTTCGTCAGTCGATCGGGTTAGATCTGCCCCCAGATACTCTGCCGTGCCTGCTAGCAATGGCTGCTTGGAAGCAACGAACACTCGAACGTGAAGTGCTGCATCTCGTAGAGTCTGCATTCTGCGCTGACAGAGGGACACCCCTAGGTCAATCAGGCCGGCGTTTGCCACCTGCTGAGATCTCGTGACCAGAAACCGGCCACAATCGTCCAACAGTTGATACACCGCTTCACCTGGTTGACGCGGTTCGACATGTACAGCAAGGACGCTCGTCCCACGCTGGGCCCGGAGGACGTCCAAGGAGTGAGTCAGGTTGAAGGGTGACCATTTCCAAGGCAGTACAACCAGCTCCTCGGGCAACACCTTCGACTGGCCCCACGGTTCGTCGATTCGCGTAGCGACTCGACGAATCTCGGCAAAGTTCGTTGCGCCAACGTCCGTCCCGCTTAGCGGATCAAGCCACACCTGCAGCTCATCTTCACCATCCATTAATTCCATTGGAATCTCAGGTGGGCGCGCATGCAGTAGGAATTCCAAGAGCTGAATGGCCACGTCCGCTGTATACCCAAAGCCCAAAATGGCTATCGCAATTGATCCACCCAGCTCATCCTCATTTTGCGGCGAACCGATGAATCGAATTTGCACACCGCAACGTCCCGCCGGAAACGCCGACAGCGCGCGTAGCAACGCAACCTGTCGCGAGTACGCCTCGGCAACTGGGTCTCCGATCGTTGAATAACCCTCACCTTCCGCCAACAAGTCTGGGAGATATGGTATTGAAATCCCGAACGCGAATCGGTCAATCGAATCGTCGGATGCAATGCGAACGACAGAGCGTTTCATCGTTACGCCGAGGGTGAACGAAATGAAATGTTCCGGCACGTCAGAAGGAAACTAAAAAGATCCGCTCTATTTTGGAGCTCCTGCAACACCTCTCCTAGGCCTCTCAGTTCCTTAGGACTGAGAATGACTTCCACGTCATTCCCCTTCCAAGCCACGTGAAGCACTGTTGCATTATCCGCACCAAGAACCAACGCGCAGAGTTCACTAATCTGGGATTTCAGCGAACCGCTGACCTGGCCCACACGGATACCGATCGAACTACCAGGGAACTCAGCTGACAATGCCTCGCGGATGTCGCCCTTACGGGAGGCGATGAAGTCCCGATCCTCCACGATCAGATATACCTCAATGTCGTCAACACCCAGGGTCCTCTCGATGGTGCGCACTTTTCCTGCACCTGCCAGCAAACCGTCGAGTCCCAGACTGCGCATTACATTCCTAATGTCGAGGTCAGTGGCAAGACGGAATCCTTCTGAGACGACCGCCCCTATCTGATCAGGCCGCATCTCGAACGCGGCCGCAACCGTCGGCGGCTGGGCAAAGGTGGTGTCAGGCATCGTTGTCGGAATATGTGGAGCGACGTTGCGAGCGAGTTCAAGTGCCTTATCGATTTCTCCACGCCTAAGCATGCCAACAAACTCCGGATGCTCCATCAGCTTTGTGATGACTTGGCGCGGCAGGTCTAAATTCACCCGAATGCTCTCAGCTAGGGACTCCAAATGAGCAATGGTTACGCGCCGCGAAGCTTCGCGTATTAGCTTCATCTCGGCCGATTCGAGGACATCGACATGGCTGAAGGAGACGACCTTGATAATGCCGCCCTTCAGGCTAGGCCCATAGCCTTGACTCCTCGTCATCAGACTATTCAGTTTTGCTGCATGGCTCCCACGCCTTGCCAGAGCCGTGGAGTGATCCAGTCCGGCAAAATAGTCATGAATCGCACTGGATATATGTTCCGTGATTGCGTTTGCAGCTAGGACAGAGAAGTGATCAGGGTTATGAATCTTAAGCAGTTCGGCATCAATTTCGGTGTCTCTGATCAAGAGTGCCTGTGGATCCGTCTTGACCTCTAAGGAAACGACGACATCGACTGCCGTATCAAGAAAACTTGTCGAGTTGTCGACAGCCATAACAGGTAGGCTCAGATCCTCCCTAGCCAAGAAGACATTCGGGACCGTGATAGTGAAAGGTTCGAGTTGCTCAGTCAAATAGATGAGACGTCGGTGTCTGAAGATCGGCACATGAAGCAGCCGGCGATAGACGCCCCCCTTGAAGAGTCTGGTACGCCGTTCATTCACCAGAAGAATCGCTACTTCATCTTGTTCAACGATGATTGGAAAAGTCGGGTCACGCAAAGACCGAAAGGCGCTAGCAAAGACCGGCCTAACTGACTCAGGCTGTTGCGTCATAGGCGGTTCCTACCTTCTTTAGCATTGGTCATCGAGGAAACAATTCCCATGTAGCTGCATAAGCCTGCGCCACAATTAGCGGCCACACAACCATTGTCAGAAGCCCGGCAGTTATTCTGAGGGGCGCGGACGAATCATCACCGAATGGTCCCAGAATTCGATCGCTAACCTTTCGTGCAAGCGAAGCGGACCATCCCGATGCCACTACCAAGGCGAGCGGCACTACGACTAAAAGCGCGTAAGAAAACCCTGGCGAATGCGGTGGATCTAGGCTAAGGTTGCTTACGGCATGCTGGCAGAGTGAACGGGCGAAAATGCCGAGAACCAAGGCAGCAAGGGCTAGACCAAACGCCCTCGCCAAAAGGGTGGTCGTTCTTCTCTTGGCGATGAGCGATGTTAGAAGTCCCAAGGCAACACTCGCACCAATCACCAAGAGAACAGGTGGTTGCCACGGGGAAGAGCGTCCGGCACGACTAGTAGAAGAACCGATCCAGGTTTCGGCTCCGGATCGCAGAACCCACTTAGGGCCGAGGGATAGGCCATGCACCGGAATGACGGTCCGTTGATTGTTCGTGCTTGCCGCAACGTAGGTCGCGGAGGTCGCACCGCCTATATCGGCCCGCCAAATTCCCTTATGACTTGCAGAGCGAACAAGGAGAGTCTGAGAAGTGCCGCTCGTGATCAGGAAGCTGTTCGGAATCAACGACGGTGATCCGATGACCCACAGATAGGTAACGGGTGATGGGCCGAAGAGCGAACTGCTGATCGAGTCGGTTGTACCAGCAAGAACGGCTTCTGGGCAGCCCGTGCGATCTAGGCAGCCGTTGGGCTTGACGGGGGCTGGTGTGGCGGGTGGTCCGGCGGCAATTAGGAAATACCCAGGGACGCTTGCTAGGGCAATCAAGACGACTGTCGCTGCGGCTGCCAAGACGGTGCAGCTAGCCAAAACATTCGTAGTCGACGTCGGTTGATAGTCGGCAAGGTTTCGACCTCGCCTAACCCACCGACGCTCGCCAGGACTCAGTATCCGACCACACGACTCACAGGTTCCTGTGGCCGGATTCAAGTTGCTGCAACTTGGACACACCCAAGCGCCTCGCTTGACTATTGCCCTATTGAGACCGTCCGGTGGAGATTTGGCGCCGCGAACGGAGCCAAGTTCCGTCGTTACCTCCAAAATCCACTGGTCGACTAGAGGAAACGTAGCAATGGTGCCGGCCGCCTCCATTCCACTTCTAGCCAATTGCAAGCAATTAAGTCCCTCCAAAGGCTGACCGGCCCCTGCGAGGGCCTTTCCATATAGAGCCCGTACTTGCAACGCCCTATCACTGGTCGTCCGGTCGATGGCAACGACGTTGGAATAATGTGAATCCAGAGTAGGGAGGATGCTCATTGCCGTGTCCCATCGATGGTCGACCACGGCACGAAATGCCTCATCAAATAGACGATCAATCTCAGCCGTTTCCAATTCCAAAGCTCCCCGCCATAACTAGGTCGCCAAGTTAGCCTCGCAGACGTCGATACGAGGTGCAGTTTTTGCGCGCCTCAGCCTTCCGTGTTCGCAGCCCTCCTAAGGTTTGTGTCGCTCATCTAATTGTCTGTCACGAGGCGCGCCCATCAGATTCGGCCATTGAATCTAATCCTCACCCTCATCATCGAGATCCTCTGCTGCCTGCTCCAAGAGCTCGTCGATTCGTAGAAGGGTGGCCGTCGGCCCACTGAGCTTTCGTTGGATGACTTGATTTTGCATATTCTTCTGTGCTCCTCTTGTCCACTTTCCGGTTGAGTGAATAGACTCATTCCACCGTATTTGGGATGCCGTGAATTTACTGCTAAGCGCATAGAGCGACTTGGCGGCTTCCGGAAGCGAAGAGAAATCAGACTTTGTGCGTCTGCTGGCTAATTCCGGAGTGAAAGTTCGCTGATAGAGGGTGACGACTTGCTCGGAATCACGCTTCGAGTTCTCTCCCGTAGGCGTGGGGCGTAACTCATTGGACTCGTAGTGATAGAGAACCTGTATCCCCGTCACTAAGCGGCGGCGCGCGGAGCCGCTTCCTTGATCGTATGAACGTTGAAACTCCGCTAGAAACTGGGGATGGATAGCGAGCTCCCATTCAACAGAAACACTGTTCGCCTTACCTATTCGATATTCGATTGCGCGAAAATTGGTAATCCCTAGGAATCCATTCTTGAGAGAATAACGGTTTCGACCAGTTGGCCATTGAATCCAACATTCATGGAGGAGGGTCTCACCTACGTGAAGTCTGCTCTCGATTGGGTGGATTTCGCCTTGGTACAGCTTTGGGGGAGGTTCTGAATAGGCGGCGCCAGCAACGGTAATCTTGTCGGTCATGCTGCCGGATTCGAAATACCGTGCCTGCCAGCGTCCAAGGGGATCTTCAAACCAGCCGCTAGATCGACCTGTCGAACTCATACGCTCACCACCTCCGCTCCGGTGTGACGTACTGGGATGAAAAGAGTGTCACAGGTGAGCGCTCAACGCCACTAGCCGACCCACGTCGCTGTTGTCAGCGGCTGCCGTGATGTGGGAAGGACCTTCGTGAAGGAGGCGCGGCTGGTTCTTAAAGCAAATCACTCCGAATCACGGCACCGCTTGCGTTCCCGGAGGGCGAACGATCTTTCGCGTCGCCATGAGACTCATGCGACCAGAACGACCAAAGGGAGGGTTGTGCGCCGCTCGAGCGCCATCGCCGACCGAAGATCAACTGCTTGTACGATCCAGTCCCTCGACATGGCAGCCTTGCGCTACTTGACGCCCATCGAATACGAAGCCCTCCACTCAAGAGTAACCCAAGCAGCACTCTCACAACAACGGTCCACCCGAGCAACGTTGAGCCGATTGCGGCTTAAAAAACAGCATCCCACGAGGCGCCGGTTTTACTATCGTTTTCGCGAGTTGACGGTCGTCTTCTCTCAGCCGCGTCCTATACCTCCCTTGTCCGGAAGGACACGAACGACCCTCCGCATCGGCTGGTTAGTCGACAGCCACGGCGTCGAGAACGGCATCAATGTTGCTCGGGCCGACTACAGCCGAGTAGCGCAACCCGCGCTGAAAATTCCTCCGGGATTCGATCTGGCTCCATGGGTTGAGACGGGATGACTGTGAGACGATGCGGGAGCTGGTCCAACGCTGACGTGGCAGATTTCGCGGTCGGCTAGGACGCGGATTTACTGAAGAATTGGGGCTGAGTCGACCTCGACCTTGTAGCGCCGTAGACTGACCGAGAACTCGGGCAGTCACGATTCAGCGTTGTACTGCCAAAACGGGACCGCCAAACATCCGTCTGAAGGTCGGACAAGACAAAATGAAGCGACGACGCCGTCAACTTGGAGAAGGTTCTCAAGAACCGGGACTCGGGCATCGCTCTCATTGGCCGCCGGAAAAGACCTTGTTCATTTCAACAGTCGCTGGCACGGGCTTGGGGTTCTCTCTGGGAGATGGCGGACCCGCAACCGCAGCGAATCTGTCCAGCCCAAGGGCCCTCGCGATTGGTTCTGACGGGAGCGTCTATGTCTGTGAGAATCAGGGTGTCATTCCCAGCCACCGAGTTCGTCGGATCGACCGCTATGGAATAATAAAGACGATCGCTGGCACCGAGAAAGCCGGCACCCTCGGTGACGGTGGACTGGCCCATGCAGCACTTCTTGCGAGTCCAGTGGCCCTAGCTCTCGGCTCCGACGGAAGTGTTTATATTTCCGAGTATCTCAGAGTCCGACGGATCGACCCAGACGGAGTTATCGCGACGTTCGCGAAGCTCTCCTCTCCCACAGGCCTCGCAATTGGTCCTGATGGAAGCGTCTATATCGCAGATAACATTGACAATCGTATAAGGAAAGTAGATCCGAATGGGACTATTGCCACGATCGCTGGCACCGGGAAGGCAGGGTCAGCGGGCGATGGCGGACCGGCAACTTCCGCAGAGCTGTGCCACCCGTTTTGCCTTGCCATTGGCGCAGACGCAAGCCTCTACATTGGAACGGCTGACCGGATCCGCAGGGTTAACTCAAACGGCATCATCACCACAATCGCGGGCACTTGCGAGGTCCAGCCGTTGGCCAAATCACCGAGCAAAATAAGCCGCGATATCAAGCGGTCAGTCGAGGGCGAACGCAGGTACCGGACCAAAACAGGCACAAAGGGGTCAACTAGGGAAGGTCGATTTGCGATTGACGTTGACATTCGGCCTAGCCATCTCACCATTGCCCCTGATGGCAGTCTGTACGTGGCTGAAGGCCGACGCAACCAAGTTCGGATGATCAACCCCGAAGGAACCATCACGACTATCGCCGGTACCGGGGCGAAAGGCTCGATCGGCGACGGGGAGCCCGCGATCGATTCGCAATTGAACTGGCCCTGTGGACTAGCTCTTGCTCCCGATGGGAGTCTCTATATTGCCGAAGGTATGGGGCACCGCATTCGGCGCGTGGCCTGGGGGTAGTGCTCACAACCCTATGGAATGAAGGCAGAATGACGAACGATATGGGCTGCAAGCAATGAACCGCCCCGGGATCGGTGACCGCTCCTTCCTTTGAGAGAGCGAGTGGGTACGTCCACTGGGTCTTTGGTCTCCGTCCTCCACTTCGATGCGTCATCCAGCTGTCCCGCACGTCCGGGAGTAGGTGTTGCGAAGTAATCGAGACGCACCGAGTTCTTCACGAGCAACTGGCGGAGTCCGGATCGTCAATCGGAAATTGATAGGCGAAATATGCGAGATCAAGAAAGTTCACGACACCATCGCCGTTGAGGTCCGCTGGTGGATAGTCCTCACCGTTGTATTGACTGTAGTCAGCGTCGAAGATGGCTGCGTCGGCACAGTTGATAACGCCGTCTCCGTTCATATCCAAGGACTTCCAATGCACTGTCGCAGGTGATGACGTAGTCGTTGTCGTCGGGGGTGCCACCGGCGGCGGCTGTTGGGTCGTCGTTGTCGCTGTTAAAGGTGACGTCGTACTCGTGGTCGACGTGCCTTGAGCCGGCCCCGTGGTTGTTGTAGTCGTCGTTCCACTGTTATTTGTCTTGTCTGGCGTGGAAGTGGTAGCCCCCCCGCCGGTAGTGCCTGCCGAGGTTCCGCTGTTACCCGACGTCCCAGTACTCGATCCACCATTGGATTTGGATCCAGCACTCGAATTTTGCGTGGAGCTCCCCGCTGGCGTCGATTGCCCGGCCGGCGCTTTGACATTCACGGTGGCAGACGCCGTGATTGATCCCGCCTGGGCGGTGATCGCACTGGTGCCCGCCCCCAGGGCAATCACATTGCCCTCTAAAACGCTGGCCACACTCGAGTTTGCGCTTCTCCAAGCGACACCCTCGAGGGCGAGGCCGGGCGCTGCGGTGCCGTTGCTCATCGTGCCGGACAGGATCAACGTTCCGGTGTCGCCGACGGTCAGGGTCAGGCTGGAGGGTGAAACGATCAAGGTGGCCAAGGTGACCGGGGCCGGTTGGTCGGTGAATTCAAGGAACGCGCTCTGCGCACTGATCTGGTCGCTAGCCAGATGTCTGAGGCGTGTTGCCCAAGATCCAGTCGTCTTGCCAATCTTCGTGCTGTAGCTGATGGTGCTCGATCCCCCGCTGGTGAGGTTGAGGCCGTATTGAACGACTGGGTCTGCACTAACGATCTTTTCCGGAGTCGGATGAAATGTCACCCCAGCCACGTCTTTTGCGACTGATTTTGGGATGACCTCGTAGTAGGTGGTGAGAATATCTTTTATGGTCCCATTGTCGAGGGTGACCATGCCGCGGAGCTCGTTGCCGGTCTTCCCTGAGAGCGTCCAGGTTCGGTCGACGATCAGTCCGGAGGGATATGACTGCGGCTTGAAGGCATACGTCGCCGTCGCCGGGCCATGGGGACTGGGACTCGGACTGGGACTGGGAGACCCTCCGCGGCTGATTACCACTCCAACAAGCGCTCCGGCCAAGACGACCAGGACGAGGGCAACGATGGCGATGCGACCGCGTCGCTTGGTGGAACCCTCCGTCGTCTGTTTCGACTTCTTGCCCCGAAGAATGGTCGCCTGCTCTTGGGGGTCGATGGCCCGGAGCTTCATCGAGGTGGGTGACTCTTCGCTCTCCCGCTCGGGCCGGGTTGGGGAGAGGGCGGGCAGACCGGCAAGCCGGGGGGCCATGGAGACCAAACGTTGGTGGGCCTCGGCGACGGTGGCCCGGGCGGTGGGATCCTTCGCCAACATGGCGGCGAGGAGGCCCCACAGATCGTCGGGGATCCCGGCGAGGCGAGGCGACAGCCTTGCGCGACCTGGCGGAACGCCTGGGCTTGGATTAATCGAGCGGGGCGAAGCGGAGCAGCTCATCGTGCACCGACTCGGGGGGAAGTGCCAGCTCCCTCAGGCTCGTCCGCTCCCACCACGGGCGGAGCCACACCTCGCCGATGTGTGAACCGTTGATCAAGAGCCCGTGGTCGGGCCGGCCCCGGGCGATGGCATCGACCGGATAGCGGGGCAAGAACACGGTGCTCACCGAGGACGAGGGGCGGATGCGGCCCCACTCGCCAGCGTACTTTCCGAGCGTGGTGGTCGGCACCTCGACCTTGCCCCCCAGCGCGCTGATCAGTTCCAGCGTGCGCTGGTCGGCCACTCCGGGGAAGATCACCTTGACCCCGAACAGGGTGAAGAAGCCGTCGGCGGCCGAACCCCAGCGGGCCCGGGCCTGGGATAGGTCCTGGAGGCATGCGAGCGTCACCACGCCTTGGCCGCCCCCTTCGGCCGCCAAGGCGGGAAGGGCAGGTAGCGGAGCGATGTTCGCCACCTCATCGAGGGCGAAGATCACCGGGGCGGCAATGCTCGGCCGGGAGAACGCGGCCGAGCTGATTTGGTCGAGCAGGGTAACGACAAGGGGGGCCAGCTGGTTCTGGTGCTCCGCCGGGGCGCAGATGTACAAGCTGTCGCTCGAGCGCACGAAGGCGGCCGGGTCGAAGTTCGGTTGGCTGGTGGAGGCCAGGACCTTCTCGGATCGATAGGCGGCGAGGAGCCCCGCGGCGGTGGAAAAGACACCCGAAAGTTCCCGCTCGTCGGTGACGGCCAGGCCACTCAGCGTTGCCATGGCCATCTCGTGGCCGCTGCCCTCGACGATGGTCAGCGGCTCGCGCAGGTCACGGGCGAGGACCCAGCGGAAGACCCACTTCATATCCAGGCCCCGGGAGGCCGCGGCGAAGAACAACGGGGCGAGCAGAGCCTGTGCCCGCTCGACCCAGTGCGCCGAATCCGTGCCCGCTGACCCGGGGCGCGCCGCCGACGCCAGGGCGTAGGAAACCGCGCTGGCCCGGTCGAAAGACTCGCACCCAAGCACCGGTGACCAGCGCAGCTCGTGGGTGAACCAGGGGCGTTCGATCGTTTCGAACGGGTCGAAGAGGAAGCACCGGCCGAGGCGCCCCCGCTGCCCGGCGGTTGCACTGAGCACATCGGGCTTGGTAGAGGTGGAGACCATGGCGGCGGGTGCATCGAGGACAGTTGGGATGACGACGGTCGAGGTCTTGCCCGAACGAGGCGGGCCGATGACTAGCACGGCGTTCTCGGCGCCGGCGTAGACGGGGGTGACGGAGCGAGACCACATCGCGGCGGCCTACGTCTCGCCCAACCGATTCCCCACCCGGCCCCGCTCCCGACGGTGGCATCATCAGTCGTCGTGACATCCTGGGCGGCATCATTCACGAATACGACCGCTATCAGAGAGAGCTGCAGGGGTCCGCTCCGCCTCTGTTGCCGTCCGTCCTCGAGCAGCAAATAGGCGCTACCCCTCGCGACTCCCTCTCCTTGACCCGGATCTATCCGCCCCCTATCGCACACATCAACAGCGCCGCTGCGCGTTTAGCAACGACTGGCACATCACGCTGCGGGCGGCCCGGCCAATGCGTCCTTCTCTAGAGTCTCAAGCGTCGGGCACGTCGTCGCCGACTCGGCAACGGAGATCGTTTCTGCATCCGGCCCTTGCACGACCACCTGCCCGCTAGCACCGGTCGTAATCGATGCCTGCGGATTGCCGTACGCGAACTGGAATTGGCCCTGTCCAAGCGGGCGACCGATCTCCCTCGCGCTCATAAACACGCTGAGGACAGCGGCACCTTCGCTCGCCGGAATCGCCGTCCAGTCAGAATTCGCGTCCGGCCTAATACCGACGATGCAACTGCCATTGTCAAGCACAGCCAAGCGGAGCTGCGCTCCTTCGATCACGGCGATGTCAGTCACGTACTGAATGTCTGATATGCCCGACACGGCCTCAGTGAACACCGTCTCGCCGCTCATCACCACGGCGGTGTCCCCAACCGCGTTGTAGACGATTACTCCGGTTTGCGTGTCGCCATCCGAGGATGCAAACATCACCGCCTCCAAGTTTCCGAAGCGAGTGGTGCTCGGATTACCCGATGGATCGAGGACAAGACACTGCAGTTCGCTCGCATGATCCTCATATTCAGCCTCGACGCTCGTGTCGACAGACGTCGGAAGGCTGTCGCTCATGGCCAGCTTGACCTGAGTCGAGACGCACACAATGTCCGGATTTTGATCGGAAGGTGGCGCTGTAGTCGTCGTCGTTCCCGATTGAACACTGCCTCGAGTCCCCCCGCTGCTCCCTCCTCCGACACTCTTCGCCTTGGTGTGAACTTTGCCGGCCGGGGAATTCACTGCAACAGTCGAGTGGGCAGGTGCGCTCGGCCAGTCAGCTGGCTTGACGTAGCTGGCAGCAGTGGCGACCGCGAGCATGGACCAGGTATAAAAGACGAGGACTACCACGCTGGCAACCCAGGCCCTGCCGGGACCCTCATCGTCATTAAGACATAGAAGCCGCACGAACAGCTCGACTCCGCTACGAGTTGATGAGCTACAGCTATCGCGCCACGCGACAAGCCCGCGGTTGTCAACGAATGCCCTCAGAGCGAAAAACAGGAGAGCGGCAAGGAGATAAAAGACGATCCCCAGCATTGCAACCGCATGTCGCGTGCCCGCGTGGGCGAACACGCTGGCAAACCACACATGGGGTGAGATCACCAACAACAACGTATTCCCGGTCGCTATCGTGGCGACAGACAGGTAAACCGCCCACACGATCCGAAACCGGCGGTATTCGCGAGGCAGCACCCACGCGAAGGCACGGCGCACCGCCTGGTCCGCTGTTCGGTCGCGCTCGTCAGCTAGGAGCGCAGCGACGGGAGGATCGCCAGGTTGCATGATTCGAAGCTGACGCAGCCGGACGTTGTACCAATTGCACGACAGGCAGATCTCAATGACCGAAAGGAGTCCCAGCATGCACAGACCGACCCACGGTGAGAACCAGCCAGATGCGATAGCACCGATTGCCAGAGCCCATACCGGCACCCGCCACCCGAACTCGACGATCGCCTGCAACGAAAAGAGGCCGTTCATGGCCCGCCAGGGTTCTTGGCGAACAGCAAGCGACCAAGCCATTCGTACGCCGACGTACGGGGCAGCCGAGAGTCTCCCGTCCTGAACCACGAGTTCGCCATCAAGGCAACCTCCTGTCCTCCGTTCGTAGGTGGTACGGTACGTGTGCCTCACCTTTGCGTCAAATAACGTGGCTGATGTTCGACAAGGTGAGCGAAAGTCCAGGTAGAAGCCGTGTTCCCTGAGCCAATCAAGCGATCACTGTGAGCGCCGATCCCGAGGAGACAAGAAGTACTCGCGAGTCCTCGGCCACGCTGTGGCAACTCGAGGTCTTCGTAGCCGCTGTCGAACTTGAGGACTGGGCGCTTGTCGAACAGCGCCTGGGAGTCGACCGATACCGTTGTCGACGGGCTGTCGACCGCTTGGGCGACCGCTTAGGTGTAGAGAAGCTCCTGGCCCGAATCGGAGATCGCTTGGTAATCAGCTCA
>Ga0182018_10001594_pt1 | contig 25403 bp, 25 predicted proteins | sample 812P2MmetaG_FD_120490 | JGI IMG/M metagenome (GOLD analysis project Ga0182018, IMG submission 120490) | Permafrost microbial communities from Stordalen Mire, Sweden - 812P2M metaG | ecosystem: Environmental > Terrestrial > Soil > Wetlands > Permafrost | place: Sweden: Stordalen | collected...
TCGGTTCGCTCCTATGCACATACTAGCCGCGAACCCGTGCGCGCGCGAGGGAATTCCCATGAGCGGTTGTATTCCCCGATGAGCGGAAGCTGAGCGGCCCCGGAGCGGTTGGCGCGGCTGAAGGCCATTCATCGCCCCGCCAAGCCGTCCACGGAGAGCTCCCGCCGCTCACCCGGAAAGCGTTGTCCGCGCGAGAAAACGTCCCCTATACTGAAGTCGCGGTGGGGTGCCGAAATGCGTCGCGTGGTGACATGGATGGTCGTGCTGGCATTGGCGGGGCAGCCGTGGCTCCAGGCCGGCGGCAATTCCTGGAACAAGCTCCGTTACGCCGGCGGCACGGTGGAAGTCAACGTCAACGATTTCGACTGGAACACCACGCTCACGGTCACGCCCGATGCCATCGTAGCGGTCTTCGCGCACCGCACCACACTGCGCCTTAAGCCCGTCGAAGTGACGGCGCTGAGCTACGGTCAGGAAGCCCATCGAAGAGTGGCGGATATGGTGGCGCTGAGCGTGGTGTTCTCACCCTTGGCGCTGTTCGGGCTGCTGCATACCAGCAAGGTTCATTTCATCGCGATCGAGTACCGCACCGGCGACGGCAAGCCGGGAGCTATCCTATTGGAAGCCGATAAGAACAACTATCGCGCCATCCTGGAAGTCTTGAAGGTCGTGACCGGAAAACCAGTGCAGAACGCGCCGCAGTGAGACCGGCATCGCCATGTTGGGCTACCAACTGCTCTACCTGATCTCGCTGGTCACCTTCACATTCGGGGCGCTCACTTTCTCCGTTCTGACGCTGTTCTATTGGAAGCAACGCCGGTTGCGGCTCCATTCCGGCGGCGGGTTGATCTTTCCCGCCTTCACGGTAGTCTGCGCGGCGGCGTTCCTGATGAACTTGCTGCTTCGGATGGTCCCCGCGGGCAGCGAGGACTCGCCCGCGGCGATGGGCCTCTCGATGGCTCTCGATCTGGCCACCGGTCTGCTGCCGCCCCTGCTGCTGCACTTGATTTATCGCGAAGAGGAGCCCGGTCTGCTTGCCCGCGGCGTGTGGGCGTGGCTGTTGACGCTGTTCTACCTGGCGAGCGCGGCGACTGCCGGGGCCAAGAGCCTGGCTGACGCCAATCTGCTGGACGACCGTTGGGGCGATCGGCTGGATAGCGTGCCGGCCTTGCGCCTGGCCGTCACCGGGGCCGTGGGGCTCTTGCTGCAGATTCTGTCGCGCCGGCGGACCACGGCGGCGGAACGCCGGCATCGGTGGTGGAACCGGGTGTTGCTCTGTCTCACGGTGCTGGTGGCGGCGCTCAATCTGGCGCAGGCTCCGCCCATCTGGGGGCTGCTGCCGGACTATCTGGTGCTGAGCTTTTTTTGCGTGACCCTCTACTACAAAGAGCGGCTGGTCTTCTTCGACCTGCTGATCAAACGGGGCGCGTTCTTCGCGCTGTCGCTGATGGGGTTGACCGCCTTCTTCGCCATCACCCCTCCGGTCTTGCAGCGGCTGCCGGCGGACTGGAGCCGCCCGTGGATCGCTGCCCTCCTGCTGACGCCGCTCTGGCTGGTGGCGCCGTGGATCTACCGGCGCCTCGCGCAAACCATCGACCGGGTCTGGCTCCGGCGCCGCTACTCTCCGGTGGAGGCCGAACGGCAGTTCGTCCGCGCTATTCAGGTGGCCGGCAGCGAAGACGAACTGCGGTCGCGCGCCACCGGGAGCCTGAGCGACATTTTTCAGGCCCCGGCGCAGGTTTGCTTCGAGGCGCAGCCGGAACCATCGGGCAGCACGGCCGACGGGCTGTGCGCCGCCCTGGAGCAACAGGGCGCGCCGATTGGCTGGATGGCGCTGGCGGCACGGCCGAACTCGATTCCATACCTGAGCGACGATCGTCGCCTCTTGCAGTCGCTGGCCCGCACGCTCGGCGTGGTAACGGAGAATGTCCGCTTCCGCCAGCGGCAGCAGCAACAGGAGGAGCGCGAGCAGCAGCTCCGTTGGCTGGCCAGCCGCGCCGAGCTCCGGGCGTTGCGCGCGCAGATTAATCCCCATTTCCTGTTCAACGCGTTGAACGCCATCGCCGGTTTGATTCCCGACCAGCCCCAACTGGCCGACGAAACGGTGGAACGACTGGCGCAGGTGTTCCGCTATACGCTGCGGAAGTCGGAGCGGGAATGGGCGCGGCTGGACGAAGAGGTGGAATTCGCGGCCGCGTATTTGCGGGTGGAGCAGGCGCGATTCGGCGAACGGCTGCGGGTGGAGTTCCAGGTGGATGCCGGCACCCACGCGATTGCGGTGCCGGCCATGAGCATCCAGCCATTGATCGAGAACGCCATCAAGCACGGCGTCTCGGCGGTGGAGGGCCGCGGTACGGTGCGGTTGAGCGCCGGCGTGCAGGGGGAAGCGCTGTGCATCGACGTGTTCGACAATGGGCCGGGCTTTCCGGCGGGATTCTCGCTGACGGCTCCAGTCGAGCCCAACGGCGGCGGATACGGACTGCGCAACGTAGCCAAGCGGCTGCAGGGTTACTATGGCGATGCGGCACAGCTCGTTTGGAAAAACGGCGCCGAGGGAACGCATGTGACGGTGAGGATTCCGCACCCGCCGCCGCATCTCACGGGGAGGCCGGAGTGATCCGGGTATTGATTGTGGACGATGAGGCGCCGGCGCGGGCGCGCTTGCGCCAACTGCTGGCCAGCCATGCCGATTTGGAGATCGCGGGGGAAGCCGAAACCGGCGTGCAGGCCATGGAGCGGGCGGCAGAGCTCAAGCCCGACTTGATCCTATTGGATATTCAGATGCCCGGATCGAGCGGCATTGACGTGGCCGCGTGTCTGCCGGCGCCCCGGCCGCACGTGATTTTCTGCACGGCGTACGATCGGTATGCCGTGGACGCCTTCGAACTGCATGCCGTGGACTATCTGTTGAAACCCATCAGCCGCGTCCGGCTCAATGAGGCGCTCGACCGGATCCGATCCCTTGCCGCCGCTGGGCGGGAACAAACGCTTGACCAGGCAGTGCGCGCCCACGATTCCGCGCCGGCGCGCTTTCTGGTAAAGAGCGGGGCGCATTACCTGGCGGTGGGCGAGGCGCGCGTGCTGTATTTCGCCTCGGAAGACGGGCTCACGCGCCTGGTGTCCGACGGCGGCCAATACTGGATGGACCCGACGCTCAACGAACTGGAGCAGCGGCTCGCCCCCGCTCGCTTCCGCCGCATCTCGCGGGCCGCGTTGATCAATCTGAACGCGGTAGCGGAAGTGCATCCTCTGCCGGGCGGCTCGGGCGAGGTGCTGCTGAAAAACGGACAGCGGCTGGAGGTGAGCCGGAGGCGATTCCGGGAGTTGTTGCAGGCTCTGGATGGGAATGGATAGACAGGGTTGGGTTTGGCCTCGGCGAGCCGCGGCAAGCGGGCCGCTGGTCCCGGCTGGATCTTGTGCCGCACAACTTCGCTTCGGCCTGCACATGCCGGGCTTGATCTCAGGCTCCTCGACGGTGGCGATTCTCACGCCGGCACTCCGACCCCCTGGCGATCGGACTAACGGCAACGCTCACGATCGCAGTGGCGTTTTTCGCGGGTTGGCTGCCGGCGCGAAAGTCAGCGCGAATCGACCCGACGATTGCGCTGAGATATGAGTAGGTGGGCCGGAGGCCGCTACTTGATCTCCAGGATGTCCTTTTCCTTAGTCTTGGAGGCGGCGTCAATCTTGCCCATGTAGGCGTCGGTCAACTTCTGGATCTCGTCGTGGGCCTTCTTGTCGTCGTCTTCGGTGACCTTCTTGTCCTTGAGCAGCTTCTTCACCGCTTCGTTGCCGTCGCGGCGGATGCTGCGCACCGACACGCGATGGTGTTCGGCCGCGGCGTGCAGCTTTTTCACCAGTTCCTTGCGGCGCTCTTCGGTCAGCGGCGGAATGGGCAGGCGGATGATCTTGCCGTCATTGGCTGGGTTGAGGCCAAGGTCGGAGGTCCGTATGGATTTCTCGATTGGCCCGATCTGCGAGACGTCCCACGGCTGAATGGTGATCATCGAGGGTTCCGGAACGTGCAGGTTGGCAACCTGGTTGAGCGGCGTGGGGGTGCCATAATAATTCACGCGGATGTGATCCAGAAGCGCCAGGGTGGCGCGCCCGGTGCGAATGGCGGCCATCTCGTGCTGCAGATCCGAGAGGGCTTTTTCCATGCGCGTCTGCAGGTTGGCTTCAACATCCTTGATGGAGTTAAAGGTGGGACCACTGGTGGCTGCTGCCGGCTGTTCAGTTTTCATTGCAGTATCTCCGAATCGCGGCCGAGGGTGCCCCGGCTAGTGAATCACGGCGCCTACGGGTTCACCCATCGACATTCGCATTATAGCCCGTTGGGCCCTCCGGAAGTCCTTTCCATTCAGAAACAAACGGACGCTCGCGTTTGGCAGGCCCGACGGACTGTCCACCCGTACACGGTTTTCGACAATGGCAGGCGTGGGGCGCGAAAACGGTTGCCTATTTCTTCGCAGCAGCCGCCTTCTGCGCGGTGATGAATTCGGCCACGTTGCTCTTGTCTATCAGAATTGCTCCCGTATCCACAAACGCAGGAAGCGGAGATGCGAAATCCTGCGACCAGTTCGTTCCGAGAGACGGCAGGGGATGATGATGCAGGTCGTCGAGGGCCTTGATCCCCAGGTATGCCATGGTGAATGGCTTTTGGCCGACCGTCGCGGAAATCACCCCTTTCTGAATCGCTTCCAGGGTTCGTTCGTCGGTATCCATGGCGATCACTACCTTCCCCGTCACGTTACGGCGCCCCAGTACATCGGCCACTTCAGGACAGGCAATTGCCTCCAGACATATGAAGGCATCCACGTTGGCCTTGTGCTCCACGATGTTCTCGGTCTTATCGAACGCAATGCGGTAGTCGCCCTTGATATCGACGACTTCGGCGATCTTGATCTGGCTATAGCTTGCGAACGTGTCGCGGTAGCCGCGCAGACGATCGACGAGGTTGCTCTGCTCCGGCATGCTGAAGACCACGACATTGCCTTTGCCCTGGAGCTGGCTGGCCGCAACCTTGGCGCCGATCACACCGGCTTTGTAGTTATCCGTGCCGATGAACATCAGCCGTTTGCTTGCGGGGGAGTCGGAGTCGACGGTGATCACCGGGACCCCCTGTGAGATCGCTTCATCGATGTCCCCTTGGATCAACTTGGGGTCGCTGACCGAGACCAGGATGCCGCTCGGTTTTTGCTTCAACAGGTCGACGAATTGATCGTGTTGTGCCTTCGGATCGAAGGTGTCCGGCCCGGTCAACTCGGCCCGCACCTGCAACTGGCTGGCCGCGCGGTTGACCCCCGCCAGGGCATGCTGCCAATAGGGCACCTTGATGTTGGTTGCGATCAGGAAGTACTTCTCGTCCGGGCTATGCGGAGATCCGCCACAACTCAGCAGCGGGAGCAAGAAGGCCCCGGCAAGAAGAAACAAAAGTGACTTGGCCATGCGCTCCTCCTGTGGCGAGTATACCGCCGGGAATGCGTCGTCGCCAGCCTTCGAGAGTGCGGCAGGCGGGTTTTCTCGCCCTGCGTGGTCCGGCGATGCGGGAGCCTGGCCGATCCTCGGGCCATCCAAGAAGCCACCCAATCTCATACAGAGGGTCTCACTCGGGGCAAAAATACGTCACCTGATTACAGTGCCTATTGGTTCACCCATCGACATGCGCATGATATTGCCCGTGGTATTCAAATTGAAAACAATAATCGGAAGCTTGTTGTCGCGGCACATCGCGATGGACGTGGCATCCATCACCCCCAGGGCCTTTGAGAGCACTTCCAGGTAGGTGATTTCCCGATACAGTACGGCATCGGGGAACTTGAGGGGGTCTTTATCGTACACACCATCCACACGGGTCGCTTTGGCGATCACCTGCGCCTTGATTTCCAGCGCGCGTAGAGTGGCGGCGGTGTCGGTGGAAAAGTAGGGATTGGAGGTGCCGGCGGCGAAAATCACGATGCGGCCCTTTTCCAGGTGCCGGATGGCGCGGCGCCGGATGTACGGTTCGGCCACCTGGTGCATCTCGATGGCGCTCATCACGCGGGTGGGGATGCCGATCTGTTCCAAGGCGTCGGAAAGGGCCAGGGAGTTAATTACCGTGGCCAGCATGCCCATGTGGTCGGCCGTGACGCGGTCCATTTTCTGGGCGGCGACGGCTACGCCGCGAAAAATGTTGCCGCCGCCCACCACTACACCGATTTGCACCCCCGCGGCGGCCACATCCGCCACCTCGCGGGCAAGGGAATTGACTCTCCCGGCGTCAATGCCGAAAGAGGCGCCGCCAGCCAGCACCTCCCCACTCAGCTTCAGGAGGACGCGTTGGTAGCCGGGCATTTATTCGGCCGGGTTCTCGTGGCCCGCTTCGATGGCCGCCACGTCGCCCACTTTGAAGCGGACGAAGCGCGAAATGGTGATGTTTTCGCCCAGCTTGGCGATTTTGGTCTTCACCAGTTGGTCGATGGTGAGGGTGGCTTCTTTGACGAAAGGCTGGTCCATGAGGCAAACTTCCTCGTAGAACTTGGCGATGCGGCCTTCCACGATCCGGTCCAGGATTTTTTCCGGTTTTCCTTCCAGGACGGCGCGGGCACGGGCAATCTCGCGCTCCTTCGCCAGGACATCCTCGCTGACGTCTTCCCTGCGGATAAAACGCGGGTCGGCCGCGGCGATGTGCATGGACACGTCATGCACCAGATCTTTGAAGTCGTGGGTACGCGCCACGAAATCCGATTCGCAGTTGACTTCCACCAGCACGCCGAGCTGGCCGCCGTGGTGAATGTAGGTACCGATGAGACCTTGCCTGGTGACGCGGGAGGCCTTCTTGCCGGCCGAGGCAATGCCGTGCTTGCGCAGCACGACTTCCGCTTCGCCGATATCGCCCTTGGCTTCCACCAGGGCCTTCTTGCATTCCATCATTCCCGCGCCGGTACGCTCGCGGAGTTCTTTTACTAGTGCCGCGGTAATTTCCGCCATAATTATAGTCTTCTCGCGATTCGTGGCGACCGCTCGCTTGGGTCGCGGCCCGGTGAGGGGCGGCGTCGGGGAGCGGAGGCCGGATTCTAGTGGCCGCTCTCGGTGACCGCCGGCTCGGGGACCGGTTCGGCGGTTTCGGAAGCGGGGCCCTTGCGCGGCGCCGGAGTGGGCTCTTCGGCCATGCTCATGCTCTCCGCCATGATCTCTTCGGCATACTTGGGGTCGACGTATTTCGAGTACTCCATCATGCCCTCTTCGGCCGGGGTTTCGTCCTGGACAATCTTGTCGGCAACGAAGTCCTGTTCGGTGGCCAGCGAACGGCCTTCGATCACCGCATCGGCGATCTTGCTGGCGAACAGCTTAATGGCGCGCAGGGCGTCGTCGTTGCCGGGGATCACATAATCCACTTCGTCCGGGTCGCAATTGGTATCCACGATCGCAACCACGGGGATACCCAACCGCCGCGCTTCCTTCACCGCGATGGCTTCCTTGTTGGAATCGATCACGAACAGGATGTCGGGCAACCCGGGCATATCCTTAATACCGGCCAGGTTCTGATCCAGGTGTTTGCGTTCCCGTTCCAGCCGGATGACTTCCTTCTTCGGCCGGCCGGCGTATCCGCCTTCCACCGAAGACATGGCTTCCAGTTCCTTCAGGCGTTTGATGGACTTCTGGACGGTCAGCATGTTGGTGAGCAGTCCGCCCAACCAACGCTGGTTGACGTAGTACATCAGGCAGCGCTTGGCCTCTTCGGCGATGGCCTCCTGCGCCTGGCGCTTGGTGCCTACGAAGAGCACATTCTTGCCCTGCGCGGCCATTTCGCCCACAAACCGGGCAGCGTCTTTGAACATCTTCAGGGTTTTCTGAAGGTCAATGATGTAGATACCGTTACGTTCGCCGAAAATATATTCCTTCATCTTCGGATTCCAGCGCTTGGTCTGGTGCCCGAAGTGAACGCCGGCTTCGAGCAATTCCTTCATCGAGATCGCGGGCAAAAAAACCTCCTCATCGAATCCCCGTCATCCGCCGCACGGCCCAAAGCGAGATTTGTGCCGCGGATGCTGCCGGGAATCCGTTGGTTGTCGTGGGAACCAGAGAGGCTCCCACGGAAAAGACCTAACGTTTGGAGAACTGGAACCGCTTGCGTGCGCCTTTTTGGCCGTACTTCTTCCGTTCGTGCTGGCGCGGGTCGCGAGTGAGCAAGCCGAGCTTCTTCAACCGCGACCGCAGTTCTGCGTTAAACTCCACGAGAGCCCGTGAAATGCCGAGACGGGCCGCGCCCGCCTGGCCGGCGACGCCGCCGCCATCGGCGAGGATCAGAAGGTCGAACTTTTCCATGGTTTCGGTGGCCGCTAGCGGCTGCCGCACCATGGCGCGCGCACTCTCCGTGGGAAAGTAGTTCTCAAACGCGCGATTGTTGACCTTGATCTCGCCCTTGCCGGGCCGCAAGAACACCCGAGCCACCGATCTTTTCCGGCGGCCCGTACCCAAATATTGAACTATCGTAGCTGCCACTAAACTTGTACCTCTCCGCTCACCATGTCCGGCCGGTGGTCCTGCGGAAGCGCCAGTCGCGCCCCGCCACCCGCCAAGGTTTGCCTACGTGACTTTCAGCGCGGCCGGTTGCTGGGCCGCGTGCGGATGCTTGTCACCCGCGTACACCTTCAACTTGCGATACATCTGTTTGCCGAGCTTGGTTTTGGGGAGCATGCCGAAAATGGCGTCCTCAATCAAGCGGATGGGCTTTTCGGCACGCACCCGTTTGAAGCTCTTCTCCACCAATCCGCCGGGATAGCCGGTGAAATGGCGATAAATCTTATCGGTTTCTTTGCGGCCCGTGACACGGACCTTATCGGCATTGATCACGATCACGTGATCGCCAGTATCCAGGAAGGGCGTGTAGCTGGGTTTCGTCTTGCCCATTAGCAGCATGGCCGCTTTACTGGCGAGCTTGCCCAGAACCAACTCCTGGGCGTCGATCACATGCCATTGCCGCACGATACCATTCTTGGAGGGGAACTCGGTACTCATTTGACACACGTCTCCGACTGTTTCAGTTACAAAACATTTAGCTTACGGGTTTAGGGGGTTCATTGTCAAATCGGGTTACAGGCAAGCGGGCGGATTTGTGCGGCTTTTGGCCCAATTCCCGCGCCTCGCAGGAGGCCAGATTCGGGGACTGCGAAACTTCGGATCCCCACCTTCGCAGCGGAAGGTGAACGTGAGCGCGCACAAAGAAAGCAGCGAAGAGCGAGACGAGGGGGCGTTGCTCCCGGGGGAGACGCTCCTCTGTGCTCTCTGCCTCCTCCGTGCCCCAACCTCCGGGAAGACGCGACATCCTCAACCTACGCACGCGTCCCATTTGCTCTTTGTGTTCCTCTGTGTCTCTGCGTCTCTGTGGTGAAATAGAAAGCGGCGAAGAGCGAGACGAGGGGGCGTTGCTCCCGGGGGAGACGCTCCTCTGTGCTCTCTGCCTCCTCCGTGCCCCAACCCCCGGGAAGACGCGACATCCTCAACCTACGCACGCGTCCCATTTTCTCTTTGTGTTCCTCTGTGTCTCTGCGTCTCTGCGTCTCTGTGGTGAAATAATGTTTTCCCGGAGATGCAGAGGAAGACGAAGGAAACGGGAGACGCTGATCTCCTCTGTGCTCTCTGCCTCCTCCGTGCCCCAACCTCCGGGAAGACGCGACATCCTCAACCTACGCACGCGTCCCATTTTCTCTTTGTGTTCCTCTGTGTCTCTGCGTCTCTGTGGTGAAATAATATTTTCCCGGAGACGCAGAGGAAGACGAAGGAAACGGGGCGTTTGCGCGGGTAGCAACCGTCGGGGACGGAATGCCGCAAGCTCGCGCCACGCCCCTACAGCCGATTAATCAAACTCGCCACATACCCCGCACCGAAGCCGTTGTCGATATTCACTACCGTCACGTTACTGGCGCAACTGTTGAGCATTCCCAGAAGCGCGGCCAGACCATGGAAACTGGCGCCATACCCCACGCTGGTCGGAACGGCGATCACGGGGCACGAAACCAACCCGCCCACCGCGCTGGGAAGGGCGCCTTCCATTCCGGCGCACACCACAATCACGCGGGCCTCGGAGAGCTTCTCGCGGTTGCTCATCAGACGATGGATACCGGCCACTCCGATGTCATAGATGGACTCCACTTCGTTGCCCATCACTTCGGCCGTGATCTGCGCCTCCTCGGCCACCGGCATGTCGCTGGTGCCGGCGCAGACCACCACGATTCTTCCCTTGCCGTGCACCGTGTGGTCGCGCCAGAAACGGATGGCGCCGGAGAGCGGCGCATGCTCCGCGCCCGGCAGCGCGGCGGTCACGGCCGCGGCGCATTCCGGGTCCGCGCGGGTGATCAACACGTTGCGGGCGTTTTCGAGCAGCTTGCCGGCGATAGCCACCACTTGACCCGGCGTCTTCCCTTTGGCGAAAATGACTTCTGGGATGCCGTGGCGCAACGCGCGATGGTGGTCGATCTTGGCAAAACCGAGATCTTCGAAGGGCATATGGCGCATCCGCACCATCGCCGCGTCGATATCCATGGCGCCATCGCGGACCTGCTCGAACAACGTACGGAGTTGCTCCTGGTCCATTAGGCCAGAATATCAGAATCCAACTTGGAACCAGGGCATCGGTATATTCTGGTTCAAAAGTACCAGTCGATTTGCCACCCAAATAGGCCGATTAGTCTATTGTTGCCGCGGCACAATCATTCGCATTATAGAACCAGCATGGAAGATAGCACTCAAGAACGAAGTGCAGGTTTCGGAGCAAATACCGATCGCAGAGAGACCAGCCGGTTTCCCGTCAGGGAAGACGTCAAATATACGGTGGTGCACTCCAGGGCCGTCAAGACCAGCGGATCGGGGAGAACCCTCAATTTCGGCAGCGGTGGCCTCCTGTTCACAACCGAGGACCGCTTGCCTGTGGGCCGCACGGTGGAACTCTCCGTGACGTGGCCCGCACTGCTCGGGGGCAAATGCCCGCTGCAGTTCGTAGCCACTGGCCGGGTGGTGCGGTCGGAGAGCAACCGCGCGGCGGTGAAGATCGAGCGTTACGAATTCCGCACGCGCGGCGGTGCTTCGGCGGCTGCAGCCAACTCGGCCCCGTAAACGCCTCACACATCCCGATGGACGGTCGCCGGGGAAAAGGCCGGCAGGCACACTGCTATGTACTCGGCCCCATCCGCATCGGGTGTACTGTATCGTACCCATTCCGCGGAGTGGGTGAGGACCGCCTGGCCGGCGCGGACGTCCATCACCCCGCCGGCGTGTTCCACCCGCAGGGTGCCGCGCAGCACCACCGTGAACTCGTCGAACTCCGGCGTTTGGCCGGGCTCCAACCATCCCCCTGGGCTCCGCATGTGAGCGATACTCAGCCGCTCGTGCGCGGAGTTCACGCGTCCAACATATTCGTCGATCAATTTGGGTTTGTTCCCCGCGGCTTCCACACGCGTGGGCGCGGCAATCAGGGTGGGCATGGCGTCATGGTAGCAGTTCGCCGCCAAACCATAAAACAAGCGTTTCAGACCTCTTGGAACCGCTTACCGGAAGTGCCGATTTCGGACTTGCCTCAGGTTGGGGCCGTCGGTATACTGGCATTTTCGCTGCTTTGTTTATGATGGCGAGAGACGAATTCGACCCCCTGGCGCCCCAACGGGAAGCGGCCTTCTTTTACGGCCTCTTTCTGCGCGGGCACGATGTGGAAACCCTGCGTCAGGACATCGACGTCCCCCGGACCATGATGGACAAGTGGATGCGGGCACGGGACTTCGAAGCCAACTTCGTGGAAAACCTGCACCGCGTCTATGCCTACCGCAAACGTGTGCTGGCGATCTTCGACGGCCTCATTTCCAACGAGGGCATGCGTCCCCGCCTGCAATAAGTTGAAACGCCCGGCCGCCCGCGGCACACTATCATAGAAGATCGGCGCACTCAGAAGGAGGATCCATGGACCCGAATCCGAACATCAAGCACGTCGTCGTCCTCATGATGGAGAACCGTTCGTTCGACCACATGCTGGGCTACCTCATGATGGAGAACATCGAGATTGACGGTGTCACCGACAACCTCTATATGAACCCCGATGCCGACGGTGAGCCGCATCGCACCACCTCCGGAGCGGAATACCAAGGCCAGTTGATTATCGATCCGGGCCACGACGTGGACGACGTGTACTTTCAGATGTACGGGGTCACGTTCGGAACTCCGGCCGGGGAGCCCACCATGGCAGGTTTCGCGCAGAGTTACCAGCAACTAGGCGGCGATCCGCAGGACATCATGCGTTGTTTCACACCGGAGCAGGTGCCTAACACGGTGGCGCTGGCCCGCTCCTACGCGGTTTGCGACCGATGGTTTTCTTCCGTCCCCGGCCCCACCCTGCCCAACCGCGCCTTCGCGCACTTCGGGACGTCGTTCGGGCGTCTGGACATGTCGCCGCTGTATTTTGCCAACGAGCCGAACATCTATTCGCGATTGAAGGCCGCCGGCGCCCAGGGGAAGATCTATTACTATGCGCCGTGGAGCGGCACCATGGGGCTGACTTTCCTGCTGAACGACCAGCGCCAATATTTCGGTCTGTGGGGAGATTTCCTGAGCGCCTGCAAGAAAAACAGCCTGCCCCAGTACTCCTTTATCGAGCCACCCTACTACGACAACGGCGCGCTGATCGCCTCAGACCAGCACCCCGACCATAACATCCAGGCCGGCGACAACTTCGTGCGCCAGGTTTACGAAGCCGTCCGCTCGAACGACGACACCTGGCATTCCACTTTGCTCGTGGTGGTCTGGGACGAACACGGCGGCATCTTCGATCACGTGACGCCGCCTGCGGTGGACCATCGCGATCAGTACACCTCCACCGCGCCGGCCTTCAATTTCGACCGCTACGGGGTGCGCGTTCCGGCGATTGTCATCTCGCCGTATATTGCCGCGGGCACAGTGGACCACACGCTGTACGAGCACGCGTCCATCCCCGCTACGGCGACAGCGCAGTTCATCGGCGATCCCCAAACCAATGCGCCATACACCCGGGAGCAGTGGGCCAACACTCCGCTGGCCCTGTTGGGAACGGGCGCACCGCGTGACGACTACCCGAATTGGGCGGCGCAACCGGTGGACCTGTCGCCGGATGCCGTCTCGCGGGCGTCGGCGAATATCGCGAACCTGCACCGCGACCAGGTGAAGGAGGTCCACGCCGCGCTGGCGGTGAACCACCCGGAACTGGCCGCGCAAATGGATCCGGCCGCCGTGAAGACCGAAGGCGACGCGTCGCAGTTTATCGCGACGGCCATGGCCGTCCTTCACCCCGAGGCGGCACAGGCGGGCGTCGGAGGAGCCGGTCAATGACGCGAGCGTTCCTCATAACCGCGGCCGCCCTGTCTTTCGCCGCGCTGGCCTGTGGTAAAGATAGCTGCGACGCCCTAGCCGCTAAAAAAAACCAGGCGTGGTCCAAGAGCGGGCCCCACCCTTGGCTGGCCTCCGTGGAACATACGCAGGACGTGGAACTGGCGCGTACCTGGTGCCACATCTTCGAAACCAAAGGAATCGATCGATTGTCGAAGGGGATCGATTTCGGCCGCGTGCTCTTCACCGGCGACGGATTGCACCCCTCCGTAGGCGGAATCGTGCCGGGAAGCGGCTTCGCGGGCGGGCTGGAATACAACCTGGAGCGCGCTACCGCGTCCCCGCCCGTCCGCTATAGCGGCAGCGTGGAGGCCCGCGGTTCCTACAACGGCTTCTGGACGGCGGGCGGCAAGCTCGACATCTGGGGCAGCGCCAACAGCCCGGAGAACCGGCACATTCACGCCACCCTCGACGCGGAGCATTACAACCTGCCGCAGATGACCTATTACGGTCCGGGCAACAGCAGCTCGCTGGCGAGCGAATCGCTGTTCGGCCTGGTGCAGACCACTGCGGGCGGACACCTCGAGATCCCGTTGCCCGGAGGATTCCTGCTGGTCGGAGGGCTGGCCGGGCTGTGGAACAACTCCTCGGGCGTAAACGGCGCTTCGCTGCCTTCCATCGAGCAGAAGTTCACCTCGGCCGAGGCGCCGGCCCTGAACACCAGCACCAGCTATGTGGTGTCGGGCGGAGGCCTCGATTGGATCTACCCCGTGGCGCCGCGGATGAACGGCTTCTCGACGACTCTCACAACCGGCTACCGATGGTTCCACGAAACCACGGGCGCACCTTATTCCTTCAGCCGTCTGGATGCCATCTGGGTAAGCCACTACCGGCCGCCCACGCAGGTGGATCTGGGCACCATCTCGGTGGGCGCGCGGTTTGTGGACACCGCCACGTCCGGGGGCAACCAAATGCCGTTTTACCTGCAGCCCACTCTCGGCGGCACCGACATCAACAATGTGGATGCGCTTCGCAGTTATCGGGATTACCGGTTTCGCGCGCCGAACCTGCTCGTTTTTCAGGCGGAGTACACGCATCCGATTTGGGGACCGCTGGCTGTTTTGGGTTTCTACGACACCGGCCGGGTGGCCGAACAGCGTTCCGACATCGGGGTTTTCCAGTTTCACCACAGCCTCGGGGCCGGGCTGATCGTGCAATTGGGCGGCGCTCCCGTCTTTAAGTTCTACTACGCGTGGGGCGGCGGCGAAGGGAGCCACACCACGTACACGACGAATACCAATAACTTCACCTTCTCGGCGCCGTCGGGGGTGTTTTAGGTTCCAGCGCGAGGTGTCAATTCCATGTCCTTACGTCCCGCCCCCCGACCGTCGCCGAAGTCGTGTCCGCCCGGCGTACAAACCCCTCAAAACGCTTGGGTTTACGCCATATCCGCTTCAAACATAGGTAAACGTTGACCGCCAAGTTGCCATAGTCTATGTTCACAACTGAGGGTGGCTACATGGCCGAGATCGAAATGGTTAGCGGCAGTGGGTTCCACATCGATAAAACCAAGGAATCCGAGATCCAGCACAGTGGCGGCGGCGGGGACATCGAGACGTTTGGTGGCAGCAACTTCCACAGCTTGTACAATTGGCAGAAATTCATCGAATGGAGCCTCGGGGTATCGTTATGCCGTCGCCTCTCCTGATACGAATCTTAGGTAATCGCCGAGCGGCCGGTCCGCCCGAACCAGCCAAGAAGAGGGACTGGTGGGACCGGGCCGATATTGTCGGGAAGATTGCTCCGGGTTTTCTCGCCGTCGCCGTGTCCGGCCTAGCCGTTCTCTTTTCGCTCCAGGCGAATCACGCAGTCCAGGTGCTCAACCAGCGGCAGGAGGACATCAACCTGCTCAACCTCCAAAACAACTCGCTGATGAACCTGGCAGACGCGGATGGCGTCAAGAAAACCCTCGGCGAGATCGCGCTTGCCAGGTACGGTAAAGACGTTCTGCCGATATTGAGTGTTCTATTGAACGGTGCAGACCCTAAGGGGAGAGTCAGCGGGTTGGAAACCGCCGAATACGTGTGTTTATTCTCGGCTCAAACCACCGGACCGGAAGGCGAACCAACAGGCAACGCCACGGAGGCGAAGCGTTTGCGGGAGAACGTCACTTCGATAGCGAAGGCTTCGTTGGAGGACAATCGGTTTGAAATTACCGACGATGTCAAAAGCGCTTTAGAAAGGCTGTGCCGCCGGCTCGTCGAGCCCGCGAACGTGCATGGGATTACTCAGGCACTGGTGAATCGCTTTCAAAACTATGCGAACGGCGAACGTTCGGATCTCCCGTCACTGCAGAAGGCGTTGGAGTTCTTTCAGACCCAGCCATCATGCTGCTCGACGTTCGTGCTCAGCCTGCTTATGCAGCCGAGCCTGGGGCCAGGCGTGTGGAATGTCGCATTGGATTCACTGAATGAGGACATCTTGAAAGGCGGAACTCCCCTCAGGGACCTAGAGACTTGGCGCACTGAACTCGCTGGAGCTGGGCACCTGCGCCAATATCGGAACTATACTCTCACCCTCGCTAACCTGGGTGAAGCTATCAGGAACGCCGGGGGTAAACTATGACGCGGTGCTGGATATTTGGCGTTACCCTCTTTTTCGGCATAGCTACCTTCTCTCCCGAGCCAGGAGCGGCCTCGGATCCAGGAATGAAGCTGGAACTACGAGTCCTGGACCAGGACAGCTTCAGTCCACTCTTTCACGCCATCGTCACAATTCGGCTAGCGGGCTCCAAGACGGATGAGAAGAAAGGGGGGACGGGCAAACCGACGGAGGGAGAGGGAATATTGAAGTTCAACTCTATGGGCGCCGGGGAGCTTGAAATCAATGGCTGTAGGCAAGATCACGTTCCTTCGGGCTGGAAACGCTGGGGTGAACTGGAGTCGGACGAGAAAGGAAGGAAAGTCCTCATGCTGAAGGTGAGCACGAGCAAGATTCCCGTGTTCTGTCCGGACCCGGACCAACCGACCCGCCCCACAGGGAGCGCTGCCGGCGGAAGAGGCCTCTGAGGACGGTAGGTGGGCTTTTGCTGCGCCGCCGGCGGCGCTGTTTTTCACCGCCGTGGCTGGCGGCGGGAATCCGGCGCCGCAGACGCTGCAGTTGTCGAACCCGTCGAATCAGACACTGACGGTGAGTGCCACGGTGGCCTACGTCGGGGCCGCCGGCTGGCTGAGCACCTCCGCCTCCGGCGGCACGGTCACCGCGCGGGCAAAACGGTGAGCGCGACCGTGGCTGATCGGGTGCCATTCATGGCCCCCGATCCATTGAAATCGACGCGGCCGGTGTAGGTGCCCGGACCGAGTCCGGCGGGATTGACTTGCACGCCGAGCGGGACAGGCGCGGTTGAGGTCGCAGGTGCGGACGGTTGCGAGACGCTCAGCCATCCTTTGCTCGAGTCCGCGGCGGAGAACGTCAACTGCGTTCCGGCTTCAGTATTCCTCACGTAGATCGACTGCGCCGGCGGTGTTCCGGCTCCTTGCGCGACCGAAAACAGCACCCCTGTCTGCGAGAGCGCGAGTTTCGGTCAGGCGGGATTCACCAGCGTGCGCGCGGGGACGTTCAGCGTGGAGGGCGCCTGTTGTGTCCGATGAGGTAATGGTAAGGGTGATGTTGCGGGTGTACACTCCCGGACTGAACCCCTGCGGATTGATCGTCGCCGTGATGGCAGTCGACGAATTGGCGGCGATGGCGCCGCTCGCGAAGGGAACGGTAAGCCAGCAAGGCACGCTGACCGGATCGTTGCAAATCGGCGTAACCGTGTAGTTCGCCGCGGAGAAACTCGGCTCTGCTCGGTTGAAACTGATCACATACGCGTCCGCCCCAGTGCGGGTTGCTCGGCCTTCGGCCTGACCCGGAAACTGCCCGTAGATCTGGACACCGATCCCGAACTTTTGGCCTTGCCGTATTTCCCGCTCGGCGCCGGTTGCCAAAGATTGACGCCTTGCGCCAAGTTACCGTTGGAACATTCTGATAGACTTTTGTTTTGGGGAGGTAGCGGATTGGCTGCCGAGTATGATGTCATCGGCCCGTGGAGCGAGGTTAAACTCGACATCCTGAGGGAGTATGCCTCACCTTATTCGAGGATCGTCAAAGCCCACGGGTTCCACCACCTGTACATTGATGCGTTCGCCGCTGGCGGCGCACACATTTCTCGCACAACTGGAGAAATAGTACCTGGCAGCCCGCTTATTGCTCTCGCAACCGAGCCGCCGTTCGCTGAGTATCACTTCATCGATGCGGACCCGGCCCGAGTGGATCAGCTCCGGCGGTATACCGCGGGACGCTCGGACGTTCATGTTCATTCCGGGGACTGCAACGAAATTTTGCTGAGCGATGTGTTCCCGCGCTGCCGTTATGAAGAGCGACGGAGAGCCCTATGCCTGCTCGACCCGTACAACATAAACCTCCGTTGGGAGGTGATTGCAGCAGCCGGGCGCTTGAAGTCCATCGAGGTGTTTGTCAATTTCATGGTGATGGACATGAACATGAATATTCTTCTCCGTGACCCGGCGAAGGCCGATCCGCCGCAGGTTGCACGGATGTCCCGGTTTTGGGGTGACGAAAGTTGGCGGAATGTAGCCTACGAGCCAAACCCGCAGGGGAACCTCTTCGGCGGCTCGGAGGACATTAAGGTTGACCGCGCGAACGCGAAGGTTGCCGAGGCCTACCGCCAGCGCCTGATCGATGTCGCAGGATTCTCCCATGCTCCACCACCACTTCGCTTTGTGAATAGTCTCGGCTTCACAATCTATTACCTCTTCTTCGCATCGCCGAACCCGACTGGCAACAAAATCGTCGAGCACATTTTCAGGAAACATCGAAGGAAACAGGGGATCTGAAACAATGGCCAACAGCTCGCACATCGAATGGACGGACGCAACCTGGAATCCGGTCACCGGATGTTCGAAGGTTAGCCCGGGCTGCAAGTTCTGCTACGCCGAGCGCCTTGCACATCGGTTGCAGGCCATGGGACAGCAAAACTACAGGAACGGATTCGACGTCACCTTACAACCACATATGCTCGAACACCCGCTGCGATGGCGGAAACCGCGCCGAGTATTTGTGAACAGCATGAGCGACTTGTTCCACAATGACGTGCCAACCGCGTATATCCAGCAAGTGTTCGATGTAATGAGCCGCGCCTCATGGCATCAGTTTCAGGTACTCACGAAACGGTCGGAAAGGCTGCTACAGCTCGATCCAATATTGAAATGGCAACCCCAAATATGGATGGGGGTCAGCGTTGAAAATGAGGACTACCTTTTTCGGATCGATCAGCTAAGAAAGACCGGCGCAAAGATCAAGTTCCTCAGCATCGAACCGCTCTTGGGTCCTTTGCGCAAACTCAACCTGCGCGGCATCGACTGGGTGATTGTTGGTGGGGAATCCGGTCCCGGGGCGCGCCCGGTTGATCCTGAGTGGGTTCGGGAAGTTCGGGACCGGTGCGCCTCTGCCGGCGTGCCATTCTTCTTCAAACAATGGGGTGGCGTCTTAAAATCCCGGACCGGCCGAGTCCTCGACGGCCGGAAGTGGGATGGAATGCCGATTCAAGCATCAACGTCGATTGCACGTTCAGACGACGCGACTCTCGTAGTGCTTGCCTGATCTGTCATCCGCCGACGTAAGAGCCACTACCCCACTTTCTCCACGCTCACCCAAATCTGTTCCCCCGCGAGCGACAACTTAGTCCCGCCTTCCAACGTCCCGCAGCGCTCGATACGCTCCGCCAGCAATTCATTGCGCAGATAGCCGGCGTGCGCCTCTACGGCCTCCGCGATGCGCGCCGCCGCGGCATACCGCACTACGATGCGGTCGGAGATCTGCAGTCCCGTGGTCTTCCGCAGATCCTGCACCAGGCGATTGAAATCGCGCGCCACGCCTTCCTTTTGCAACTCCGGCGTGAGCGCCGTGTCGAGCGCCATGAAAGTGCCCTCCGCCGACGCGCACATCAAATTCGCCGGTCCTTCGTACGACACCACGATCTCCTCGGGGGACAGTTCGAACGCTTGCCCGTCCACTTCGACGGTATACGGACCGCCCTTCAACACCACCGCCGCATCGGCCTGCTGGAGCGCCGCGCCGATGGCCTTCAGATATTTGCCGGCGCGCGCGCCCAACTTCTTGGCGTCGGGCTTCAGCCGCACAGTCACCAGCCGCTTCTCGTCCTCGATCAGCGCCAGATTCTTGAGATTGGCCTCCTCCAGAATTTGCGCGGCGTAGTCGGTATTTTCCAGCACCGTGCGGTCGGCGGCATCGCGCGCGCGGACATAGAGCGTGCTCAACGGCTGGCGCGTCTTCACCTTGCTCTGCGTGCGCAGGCTCAGCGCCAGATTCTTGATGCGGATCACCGCGTCGATGGCATGTTCCAATTGCTCGTCCACCAGCGAAGCGTCCACTTGCGGATAGGGCGTGAGGTGCACCGATTCCGGCGCCGACGGGTCCACTGAGCGCACCAGGTTCTGGTAAATCTCCTCCGTCAGAAACGGCAGCGCCGGCGCCATCAGCCGGATGACCGTGGTCAGCACCGCGTAGAGCGTCTGGTAAGCTTGCGGGTCGCTATCCCAGAAGCGGCGGCGCGAGCGGCGCAGGTACCAGTTGGAAAACTGCTCGTCGAATTCCTGGAAGGCTTCGATCACACGGAAGTGTTCGTAATTCAGGAACGAGTTATGCGCCGACGCCACCAGATGCTGCAGGCGGCTCAACACCCAGCGATCCAGCTCGTTCGTTACCGGAAGCTGCGCGCCGCCGGGCTTCCAACCGTCCGCCTCGGCGTACATCACGAAAAAGCTATAGCAGTTCCAGAAGGTCAGCAGCTTGCGGCGAGCCTCGCCGTCGATAGTCGGGCCAGTGTGTGCCGTGGGGTGCAAGTCGGGGAAATTGAGATGCTGCGCGGTCTTCTGCTCCGCGTAAATGTAGCGCATCACTTCGGCGCCCAACACCTCGGCGGCCTCGTCGAACGCGATGGAGTTGCCCTTGGACTTATGCATCTCCTCGCCGCGCGCATCGCGCACCAGCGCGTGGCCCAGCAGCGCTTTGAAGGGCGCGCGGCCGTCCATCATGGCGCTCATGGCCAGCAGCGAATAGAACCAATTGCGGAACTGGCCGGGGAAACTTTCCAGCACCAGGTCGGCCGGGAACCACTTCTCCCAGTAGGCGCGATCGGTGGAGTAGCCCATGGTGCTGAAGGAAACGATGCCCGCGTCGAGCCACGGATTGCCCACGTCTTCGATGCGCGAGGCCACGCCTCCGCACTTCTCGCAGAGGATCTTGACGGCGTCCACGTAGGGACGATGCGGCGAGTTGCCGTCGAACGTGTCCCAGCCTTCCACGGCCTTCTCGTGCAGCTCTTCGCGGCTGCCGATCACCGTGAAATGCTCGCACTCGCCGCATACCCAGATGGGCAGAGCGAGGCCCCAGAAGCGTTTCTTGGAGATCATCCAATCGCTCATGTTGCGCAGCCAGTCGAGCTCGCGCGCTTCGCCCTCCGGCGGAATCCACTGGATGGTGGGAACCACGGCCTGGATGCGGTCGCGCCAGTCCATGCGGATGAACCACTCGTCCACCGGGCGGAAGACCAGTTCCGATTTGCATCGCCAGCAGTGCGGATACACGTGCGGATACTTCTCGCGCGCCACCAGGTACCCGGTGGCCTTCAGCGCCGCCACGATGTCGTCGGCCACCTCGCTGGCATTACGGCCGGTGAATGGCCCGAAGCCGTCGAGGAAGACCGCGCTTTCGTCCAAAGGCGCGATGAACGGAATGCCGTTCTCTCTTCCCAACTCCTGGTCTTCCGCGCCGCATCCGGGCGCGATGTGGACCAGGCCGGTGCCTTCGTCCTCGCTGATCTCGCTCCAGCCGATCACGCGATGCGCGGCCGCGCCCGTGGCGCCGCCGCCCGTCTCGCCGTAAGGGAAGACGCCGCCGGGCACGTTCTGCGCCGGCAATTCGTCGAAGGGCCCGTCGTAGGTGACGCCGAGCAGGTCGCGGCCGGGCAGTTCTTCCAGCACCTCCACGCCTCCGCTTCCTTTCAGAATGGTGCGGATGGAGGGCAGCTTGTGGGTCTCGTGCTTGCCTTCCACTTGCAGATCCTGCAGACGGTCGTGCTCGAAGTTGCCCTTGGCGACGTAGTACATCCACTCGCCGTGCCGCACTTTGAGATACGTCATCTCGGGATTCACGGCCACCGCGATATTGGAGGTGAGCGTCCACGGTGTGGTGGTCCAGACCAGCAGCGCGGTCTTTTCCCGGTCGCGAATGGGGAAGCGCACGAAGACCGAGGTGTGGGTGGTGATGCGCCGGCCTTCGGCCACTTCCATTTGCGAGAGTCCGGTGCCGCATCGCCCGCACCACGGCATCACATCGTGGCCCCGATAGACGAAGCCCTCGGTGTGGCACTTCTTAAGAAACGCCCAGATGGTGTAATTGTTCTCGTCGGAGAAGGTGAAGTAGCTGCCGCCATACTCCATCGAGCCCAGCTTGCGGACGATCTCGCTGGCGCGCGCGGTCACGGTGAGGCCGGTGGGCAGTCTGGCGGTGAGCACGCGGTCGCCATCCTGGAGGGCGTCGCGCAGCGCCAGCAAGAGGGCGGGGTCGTCCCAATCGCACCAGTAGCCCAGGCGAACGGATTGCTCGGTCTGGCGCGCGGCGAAGGTGAGCACGCGCTCCTTGCAGGCGCGGACGAAATGCTCGATGCCGAAGTCGCGGATTTCGCGCTTGGTTCCGAGCCCCAGGCTCTTTTCCACTTCGACTTCGACCCAGAGTCCCTGGCAATCGAAGCCGTTCTGATAGCGCAGCGCGTGGCCGTTCATGGCGTGGTAGCGCTGGTACATATCTTTGAGAGACCGGCCCCAGGCGTGGTGCACGCCCATGGGGTTATTGGCGGTAATGGGACCGTCGAGGAACGACCAGCGCGGGCCATCGGCGGTTTGCGCGCGCAGTTTCCGGAAGATCTGGCGTTCCTCCCAAAAGCGCAAAAGCTCGCGCTCCATAGCCGGAAAATCGGGAACTCTCGGTACAGGCCTATACATATTCATTGGAGATAGAGACAGAAGGGAATCGAAGGTGCCGGAAGATTCTATGTTAGCATTGCGGCGAAAACGATTGTTCACCACAGAGGCACAGAGACACAGAGGAACACAAAGAGAAAATGGGACTCATGCGTAGGTTGAGGATGTCGCGTCTTCCCCGAGGTTGGGGCACAGAGGAGGCGGAGAGCACAGAGGAGATCAGCGTCTCCCCCGGGAGCAACGCCCCCTCGTCTCGCTCTTCGCTGCTTTCTCTGTGCGCGCCCACGTTCACCTTCCGCTGCGAAGCGGGGGATTGCGCCAGTAGGCATGGAAGCATAAAACCTGCGGACTATCCGGAGCTCTGATCGAAATCCCGAAGTATCGCTCCTCTGCGCTCTCTGCTTCCTCTGTGCGCCAACCCGGGGACGACGCAACAGCCGCTACCCGCGCAAACGCCCCGTTTCCTTCGTCTTCCTCTGTGTCTCAGCGTCTCCGTGGTGAACAATCCTTTTCCCCCGCCGCATCCGGAGATCTCATCGAAATCCCGTATCGCTCCTCTGCGCTCTCTGCTTCCTCTGTGCGCTAACCCGGGGACGACGCAACAGCCGCTACCCGCGCAAACGCCCCGTTTCCTTCGTCTTCCTCTGTGTCTCAGCGTCTCCGTGGTGAACAATCCTTTTCCCCCGCCGCATACGGAGATCTCATCGAAATCCCGAAGTATCGCTCCTCTGCGCTCTCTGCTTCCTCTGTGCGCCAACCCCGGGGACGACGCAACAGCCGCTACCCGCGCAAACGCCAGTTTCCTTCGTCTTCCTCTGCGTCTCTGTGTCTCCGTGGTGAACAATCGTTTTCCCCCCGCCGCATACAATAAAGTATGTCCAAATCAGCGGTCTTTCTCCTGGCGTTCGCGTGCCTTCTGCGGGCCGAAGTCCATCCCATGACGCTACGGCAGGCGGTGGAAACGGCCCTCAAACAGAATCCCGATATCACCCTGGCACGGCTCGATGAAGAGAAGGCGCGACAGGGCGTCCGCGTGGCCAAAGATCCGTTCACGCCGCGCCTCATCGTGGGCAGCGGGCTGGCCTACAGCAACGGTTTCCCCATGAGCATCGAAGGCTCCGCGCCTAGCGTGGTGCAAGCCCACATCGTGCAGGATATTTTCAATCGCCAACAGACCCTGGCCGTCGCGCAGGCCAAAGAGGACGCCCGCGGCGCGGCTCTGGCCACCACCGGCAAGCGCGACGAAGTGGTCTTCCGCACCGCCTCGCTGTACCTCGACGCCGAGCGCGCCGCCCGCCTGGGAGAACTGGCGCGCAAGCAGACGGACAGTCTGCAGAAGGTGCTCGAAACCGTGCAAACACAGGTGCACGAAGGCCGCGCGCTGCCGTTAGCCGAGAAGACCTCCGCCGCCAACCTGGCGCATGCCCGCCAATCCGCGGAACTGCTGGACGACGATGTCGCCTCGTCGGAAACCGCTCTCGCCATGGCGCTGGGCTTCTCCGCCGAGGACCGAGTGCGTCCCGTTGCCGAACCACGGTCCGCGCCGCCGCTTCCGAAATCCGAAGAAGAAGCCGTCCAAGCGGCGCTCGACGCCAACAAGGACCTGCGCAAGTTGGAATCGCAAATCGCCTCCAAGCAGCTCGAAATGCGCGGCGTGAAAGCACAACGCCTGCCGCGCGTGGACCTGGTGGCGCAATACTCCCTGTTGGCCAAATTCAACAACTACGCCGAGTTCTTCAACAAATACCAGGAAAACAACGAACAGATCGGCATGTCCTTTCAGATTCCGTTCGCGGTGGGCCCGGGCGTGGGCGCGCAGATCGCGCAGGTGGCGAGCGACATCTCGCATCTGAAGGTGGATCTCGACAACGCGCGCAATCGTCTGCGGAGCGATTTGCAGCAGTCGTTCCGCAACGTGCACAAGTCCGAAACCGCCGCGGAAGTGGCCCGGCTCGATCTGGAAGTGGCGCGCGAACAGCTCTCCGTGTACCTGGCGCAAATGCAGGAGGGCCGCGCCACGCTGCGCCAGGTGGAGGAAGCCCGCGTCGCCGAAAACGACAAGTGGATGGCCTTCTACGACGCGCAGTACACCATGGAACGGGCCCGCTGGAGCGTGCTGCGGCTCACCGGCGACTTGCTGGCCGCGGTGGAAACTCAGTAGAGGCGGCCCTGCCGCACCACTTCCGCGGGAATACCGCCGAGCGGCAGCACATGCGGAGGCCATCAAGCCCTTCGCAGTGGAATGTCGCCGTCGTCACCCATTCCGGTCACGATCATGCCCACCACCTTCGAATCTCCTGATCTAGTCCCCGCAATTCCCGTGAAACCTGGAAATCGGATTGGCCTCGGATTTCGACCCCTGACCTCAGGGAAGCTGGCTGGCCGAGGCCGGGCCGATTCTGCGGTTTGCTTCCTGACCCGTTCTCGATAAGCAACAGGAGCACACCCACGTTTTCCATGTGAGGCGATAGGCCCAATGAATTCAATTTCGTAAAGAGACGTTAAGCCGTTAATGAGCCCGAGAATCCTGATGCATCCCGGGGCTGTACGGGATCAGGAACCGTTGCCGGCTTGGGCGGCGATTCCACATAATCGGATCAGGTCAGTTTCCTTGAGATCAGGAGGTCTGACCTTGGGCCCGCCGTAACGCGCGGCCGAGCGAATAACACGTCCACCGATGGCTGGCGAAGGCTCGGCCGGTCGCGCGGTTTCACGTAATCGCGGGCTCGGCTGCGCAACACCGGCTTGCCGTCCATCGTCTCGTTCACGGTAGTTCCGCGGGATGCCGTTCCGGCGCGGACGAATCCGTCGGCCTGACGCGCCGCAATTCCCGAATGGCCTCTGCGCCGCCGCGGAAGCTCCCACGGCGATCACCTGCCCGGTTCGGATCATGGCGTTCGAGGCAGGCCGGGGCAGGCGGCTCTTCCAGAAACTCCCTGGCGCCCTTGCGGGGCTGCGGGACGATCTCGGACGAGATCGGGTTTGCGCCAAAAAAACTCCCGGCCCCACGAA
>Ga0182018_10001595_pt1 | contig 25402 bp, 28 predicted proteins | sample 812P2MmetaG_FD_120490 | JGI IMG/M metagenome (GOLD analysis project Ga0182018, IMG submission 120490) | Permafrost microbial communities from Stordalen Mire, Sweden - 812P2M metaG | ecosystem: Environmental > Terrestrial > Soil > Wetlands > Permafrost | place: Sweden: Stordalen | collected...
CACCGACGAGGACGAGAACGGCTACGCCGGTTCGGAACCTCTCGATGCAGCCCTTGCAGACCGATTTGCTTTCGTGGTGGAGATGCCGCGGTGGGAGCAGTTCACGCCTGAACAGCAGTTGGCCATCATCCGCGCCGACGATTCACCGGTCCTTCCTGAAGATGCTACTCATCTGTCCGATCTGATCGGCCGAGCCCGCCAGATTGCAGCAACTCCGGAAGAGCCCTACCAGCAGGAGATAGCCCAGTATGTCCGGACAGTTATTGCACTGCTAGGACAGGCGAACATCACACTCAGCCCACGGCGCGCCAATTTTCTCTTTAGGGGCGTTCTGGCAGTCATTGCCGCAGCGTTGGCAATCGACCCGAACACCGAGATCCCGGAGGCGAGTCTTCTTGCATTGCGTTCGAGCCTGCCGCAGCGAGCGCAAGGCATTCCGATTGCGGAGATCAAGTTGCTGAGTGCTCACCGCGAGGCGATCCGTTCGCTGCGGCTAACCGAAAACGATCCGCTGCGAGCCATCCTCTGCACGGCGAATCCATTGGAGCGGTTCCAGCTTGCCATCCGGGCCATGAAGCTTCCCAGGAGCGACTTCTCCACCGTAACCGCCGATGCCCTGGCCCAGCTGAAGCCGGGTGCCCGTGAGGCGGCAATCCTGCACCTCTTCGAAACGGGGGCGGTCGGCCGACTGAACGCGGCAGTGGCAGCGCAGGCTGGCGAAAGCTACCAGAAGATTGCGATGGTTCCTGAGTTCAGCGAATCGCTCCATGCATCGAGTTCGCGCTTTGCAGCATGGAGCAGGCTCAAAGATCTGCTGTCACAGCTTGATCCACAGGAGCCACGAGCGCATCTCCAAGCAAATGCGCTGGCCTCTCTCTACGCGCGCAAGCAGTTGCAAACGCCGGTCGATGCCGAGCAGGCATTTCTAGCCTTTGCTGAGACCGACAGATTGTTGAGGGCCGCATGACAACGGAGCCCGGTTGCAACCTGCTGCACAACATGAGTGCTCCCTCGAAGAGCACCGTGAAGTATGCGGGACTCAGGAGCTTGAGCGAGGACGATGCCCAGCAATCCACAACCGCCTACCACTTTGGCACCCCGGTGCGCTTTGAGCTTGCCTTTCCGTTGGCAGGCCTGGACGCCTTGGCTATCATGGCGCTGATCGGAGTGAAACCCGGCTCTTTCAAGGGCAAAGATCCAACCAGGCACCTCATCGCGTTGATCGAAGAATGCGCCATGAAGCTGCCTCTGCCCGAGGGCTGTGCCGCCATTCCAGTAAAGGCATCACACCAGGCGGTGTGGACCGATGTGCTGACTATCCTTGCAATTCTCACCAAGTCGACCGAAATGGTATGGCTGCGCAGCAAGACGCCGTCGCTGTCCGGCGCCATGCACCGCACGGCCGTTTCATTGCTGGTGCCGCCGTTCTTTGCCCAGAAACTCGCGGAGGTAAGACGATGAACTATGGACAGCCTAATAACAGCGCCTTGGCCGAGAGGATCCTGGACTCGTTCCCCAGTGGCGCCTACGCCTTGAGCGCCCTGCTGAGAGTGCTCGACATTGTTGCTTCGGACACGGTACCAACCGCCGCGGTCGAGTGCAAGCTGCAGCCACGCCTGCTGATCAACCCGGAATTCGTAGAGAAACACGCTGATACGCCGGAAAAGCTCCTGATGCTGGTCATGCACGAGTTGCACCACGTCCTGCTGGGACACACGACGCTCTTCCCCCGCGCGACGCGAGTGCAGAACTTCGTCTTTGACGCAGTGATCAATGGCCTGTTGTGCAGGATGTTCCCGCAGCCGGAGCACACGGCGTTCTTCACTGATCTGTACAGCGCCGATCGCTTTCCTGAGTGCCTTCTGCGTCCCGCTCCCGGCTGGCCACTCAAGCCAAAGCCGATCACTCAAGTCCCTCAGGAAGTGCCGGAGGAAATGCAGAAACAGGTTGTGGACCTACATCGTGCTCTCTACTCAGAGACCGGTGCCAGCTACCAGGAGGTCTACGACGTACTGCCCAAACTGTTGATATCGGTGGAGCGGCTCGGCCAGGATCTTGACGATATTCCACTGGTCGGTAAACACGAATCGATCCCAACCGTAGATGGCGAGCTGGAACACCAATCGCCCATCCTGTTCGATATCGTTCGTGAGCTGGTCGAACAGTGGCCGCAGCCTCCCAACCCCATTCAGGGCAGGTCATTGAATGACCTGCTTAAAGAAGCGAACGTCGCTTCACGCCGCGAGCCTTCCAATCGCGAGATCTTACGCCGCCTGATTCGAAAGGTAGCGGCTGCATCCGGTTTCGGCAGCGTGCGCAAGCTGTGTGACGATCCGATGGATGCCTTCACGCCCATTCCCTCGATGGCACGGCGCTCCATGGTGCTGCGGGCGCTTGGCGCCGAAACCTTGTTGCACCCGGGGCCGGTATCGTGGCGGCATCGAGTCCCGAACGGGGAGAAGGTTCGGGTGTACCTCGACGTGTCGGGAAGCATGAACTCGATGCTCAAGACACTTTACGGGGCGGTCCTGGACTGCAGGGAGCTTGTCTATCGAAGGGTTCACCTGTTTTCGACGAAAGTTGCGGACATCTCGCTCGCGGAACTGAAGGCCGGCAAATGCTCGTCCACCGGCGGAACAGACATCGGCTGCGTCGCCGAGCACATGGCGCGCAACAACGTGAAGCGCGCCCTGATCGTCACCGACGGCTGGGTCGGCACGCCCCATGGCCAGCATCTCAGGACGCTCGCCCAATCTAGGCTGGCAGTCGCTTACCTCGGCATCGATTTCAACGACGGCGACCTCCATTCGGTCGCCAAGCATACCGCAGTTCTCAAAACAGGAGCATGACCATGAGCAAGCAGATATTCCCGGCAGAGTTCGTTTTCCCCGGCCACCCGGACAAACTGTGTGACGCAATCGCCGACTCGCTCGTGCAGGAGGCTATGCAGCGTGAACCCCGCGCCCTCGTCGGCGTCGAGGTCGCTGTTCACCGCGACCACTTGTACGTCACTGGCCGCATTGCCTGCGAAGGTGCGGAGGCAATCGACGTCGAAGCCATCGTCAGGGAGGTCTATCGCAGTGCAGGCTTTGGAGTGGATTGGATTCCCACACCGGAACAGGTCACCGTGGTCTCAAACCTTTGCCTCGGTCCACTCGAGGACGGGGAGGCCGAGTTCCGCGAACTCTCGGACGATCAGGCGATCTGCATCGGCTATGCGAATAACCTCGTCGCGACCAATCATCTGCCAGTTGAGCAGTGGTTGGCAGCGCGCCTTGCCAGGCGGCTGCATGCCCTGCGCCAGCAGTCACCGGAACTTGGACTGGGACCGGATGGCAAGGTGTTGATTGCCATCGGAGAGGATCATACGAATGAAGTGCTGCGCTGGTCGCTGGAGGCGTTCAGTTGCTCACTGCAACAGAGAATCGCATCTGATGAAGTCGCTCTGCACCGCGCCGTACGGCTGGCCGTGGAAGAGGAGCTGCGAGCGGCTGCAGACAAGTTGCCGGGCCTGTCGACCCAACTGCCCGAGCAGCTCACAGTCAATGGTGCCGGCGCTTTCGAGGTCGGCGGCCCTGAAGGGGACAACGGCCTGTCGGGCAAGAAGCTGGTGGTTGATGCTTACGGCCCGCGTGTGCCCATCGGCGGCGGTGCCTGGTCGGGCAAGGACTTCTTCAAAGCCGACCGCGCCGGCGGTCTGCATGCGCGCCGGCTGGCCAAGACGATCGTGCAATTTGGGTTGGCGAGGGAAGCAAAGGTCGTACTGGGATGGTTTCCAGGCGATCGATCAGCGAGGCTGTTGAGTGTGACAACGTCCGAAGAAAGTCCGCTTGATGCGAATCAATTGGTTAGCCATTTTGATTTAAGCTTGTTGCGCAGTGGAACATCGTTCCCGGTTGAAGACCTGGCAGATGTTGCCCGATGGGGACATTTCACAAATGCTGATTTTCCTTGGGAACAAATCAAAATGCTTTGAAGGGATTAGGGTAACGGCACCAAAAACGGTGAGCGGAGTATGCTTCTTGTGCAAAAAGGCAGGGGTGCCCAGGGGGGAGGATAGGAATGGACGTGCATTCGGATGTTGCATCAACAGTTTTAGATTCTGTATTCAAAGCCATGATGATTGACGCTCAATGGAGTGTCCGAGAATCGCGCGCCTTTGCGTGGTGGCCCTACCGTGTTTCGCAAAGGCTATGGGCGGAGCCCGTGCGTAGTGACGAGGGATTTACAATCTGCAAGATCCATGCTGAAACCGATGTACTGAAGGAAGTGCCCCCGAACCAGAAAACGTACGCCTCACTGGCGATGCTCAATACCCAGGCAACCTTGAATCGATACATCTATGACTCACAACAGATGACCCTTAAGTTGGCTTGCTGTGCGAACTTTCATGCTGGAAACGTAAACTGGCAAGCGGGGTACTTCACGCATGCAGTGGCAGTCCAAGCTGCACAGGCGCATGCTGAACTGGATGCTGTGGCTGAATTGCTCGGCGCCCCCGCCGATGAGACGATTTCTCCAACGGGTGTCCGAACCAGCCCAGACGATATGCTGGACATTTTATACAAGTACAAGCAGACGGGATCAGAGCCGTCAACCTTCGCTGGGGAGGAGTGCTCAAGAATCGCAAAGATATCTCCCCGCCCCTTCGCGACGGCGAATTCAGATAAGAACGGCACCACAGTTGAGTTTGCGTTCGCCGGCTGTGTCCCCTCCACAACGATGATGCAAATCTTCACTGATGTCGCGCACCCAAAGCTGGGAAGCGGTGCGTTTCTCCTCTTACGGATTCCCGATATCCCAGGAGTCTCTCAAGATCCCGAGCTTTCCAATCGACTCAACATTGCGGAACTCACCAGTTGGACCAGGAGCCGGGGTTTCGGTGCCTGGTGCAAAGATGTACAGAACTCCGATCCTCTCAACGGAATCGCTTATGTCTGCTTCATACCATCAATGGCCAAAATGGATCGCCTTTTGGAAAACGAGATTCTCCAGATGGCGGCACGAACTCGTTGGCTTCACGAATACCTGCAGGTTCCCAAATAGGGGGATTTGTTTCCAGCTTGCCGCCCCTGACGCTCAGTCGAACGCGGCTAAAAGGAGAATTAAATGACAATTCGCAACGGACTCTTCTCTTCGGAGTCGGTCTCAGAAGGACACCCCGACAAACTCGCCGATCGCATCTCCGATCGCATTCTCGATGCATTTCTCGCACGGGATCCAAAAGCACGCGTCGCATGCGAAACGATGCTCGCTGACCAGTTCGTGATCGTTGCTGGAGAATTCAAAACTCGCAACCCGGACGACTTCCACGCTGTGCAGGCAAATGCCGATTCGCTGGTCCGTGAGGTTCTGCGCGAGACCGGCTACACGAATGCGGAGACAGGGATTGACCCTGAGCGCTGCCAGATTAAGATTCAGTTCAACCACCAGGCACAGGACATCAGTCAGGGAGTTGACCGCAGCGACGGCGGACTGGGTGCCGGAGATCAGGGGCTGATGTTCGGGTACGCAACGGATGAAACGCCGGAGCGGATGCCCGCACCCATTCTCTATGCGCACCGACTGGTGCGACGCCAGTCCGAGGTAAGGCGTAGCGGGGAGTTGCCCTGGCTGCAACCAGACGCCAAATCGCAGGTAACCTTCCTCTACCAGGAGGGACAACCGGTTGCGATCGAGAGCGTCGTGCTGTCCACACAACACGACGAATCCATCGAACACGAAGAACTGTGCGCTGCAGTCGTACAGCACATTATCGATCCAGTGATCCCGAAAGAATTCCGTGGAACTAGGTTTCGGACTCTCATTAACCCCACTGGTCGGTTTGTCACTGGAGGACCCAAGGGCGACACCGGACTAACTGGCCGCAAGATTATCGTTGACACCTATGGTGGCGCGGCACCTCACGGAGGCGGAGCATTCTCCGGCAAGGACCCGTCCAAGGTGGACCGCTCTGCCGCTTACATGGCCCGCTTTCTGGCCAAGACGATTGTTGACCGCGGTTGGGCCCGGCGCGCCCTAGTGCAGCTAGCGTACGCTATAGGCGTCGCTGAGCCTGTCAGCTTCCTGGTCGAGACTTTTGGAACGGAATCTGATCATCGGGTTGATTTTGCAGCAGAGCTTTCACGAGAATTCGACCTCCGCCCCCAGGGCATCATTCAGCAACTCGACCTGCTCCGCCCGATCTACTACCCGACCGCCGCCTACGGCCATTTCGGCCGCAATGACTTGAGCCTGTCATGGGAAGCCACCACGGCGAATCCCATTTGAGATTGGTTCACCTCTGCTACAGTTCAAACATGTTGATACTTGAGGCCATGAATGAACAGAAATGGCGGTCATTTCCCGCACTTAGGCGGATCTTAGAGGACAAGAAACCCCCAGCGAGAAAACGCGTGTGATGTCTGTTCGGGGAACATCGGGGATGATCCGCCAGCCGATTTCGTCCGGCGGTCTTGAGGAGGGCAAAGTGCGGCTAGAAAACAAAATGCGCATCTTGGAGCTCCATCGTTCGGGCCGGTCCATCGCCTCTCTTACGCGGGAGTTCCGAGTTTCGCGGAGCACGATCCTACGGGTTCTCGCCGAGCGCGACGAGCTCGAGTTGAACGCGCGCTGCGCTGAGATGCTGGCCCGCGGCGTTGAACCTTATGTAGTTGCAGAGTGTCGACAGTTAGGCCTCAAGCGGGTGAAAGAGCTCGATTTAAGCACTGACGGTGCTGGTTAGGAATCCAAGTATCAGAAATGAATCGCCTTTTAAAGACCGAGATAACCGAAGAGAGGCCGGATCAAAAGCTCGAAGTCGCTCGGCGCTTCCAGAACCTGCGCGGACAATGTTCTGTTCGCATGACGCAAGCGCGGTTGTCCGGCGCGACGGAGACTGAGATGAGACAAAGAGGATCGTACCTCACTGGGTTCCGCCTCTGGTTCCGACCCGCCAAGATCTTCGCGGGAAGCGGAGCCCCGCCTCCTGATGAAAAATCCATTTGAAAGAAAATATAGTCTCGTATCTACTGCCTTCACGGCCGGGTCTAAGGATATTGGCCGTTAATTGCGGCAAGTGCTTTTCGATCCCCGTGCAGATAACTTTCGCTTATCGGGCCTTGGATGAGATGCACGAATATGAGAGATTGGACTGGCACTCTTGTTCCATGCCCCGGCGACGACTCTCCAGCAGGAAACAGCGACCGTGAAACGGTGCGCTTCCGGCAGACTGACTGGCCATCAGCAGATCCAGTCTGGCTACGGCGCGTGGATGCTGTGGCGGCCGGTTCCGGTGTGCGAGAGGCGTGCCGGAACTTGGAAATCGCACTGCTGGACCGCCCATGACCGATGTGATCGCCGGCCCCGTTCTACTGAGAGGCATTGGGATGACTAAACACTGGCCGACTTTTGCCGGGACTTAACCGAAATTCGCGTAACTTCCGAGTTGGCGACAACCGTGCCCCATATACTGCTCTCATGGCCCATCGTTTTTCAGGGTGTGGGGTTTTTAAGCGGGTCGAGGGGCAAAGGCTGCATGGGAGATTTCTGTGGCTATCGTGCGCGCGAGAACTAAAACCATGGACGAGCGACTCAAGGCACTCAAATCGCTTCAACAACTCATTTGCGTTGCCGCCGCGGCGGTGCTTGCGTTTGCTTTCACTTCGGATCAGTCCAAGGAATACAGAGCAGCACTCGATGAACTTGAAGTTTTCAGAAAAGTCGATCTGAAAAGTTACCCCGTGTATGTGAAGCGACAGTTTGCGACTCAAGAGGAGGCGAACCGTACTCTTCTGCTGAAAGCTGCTAAGCAGGCACATCTGATTGTTCGCAATTCTACTTTGTTTTCTGAGCCTTTCGTCATGGATTCTCCACCTCTGGGTCCGGACACACGCTTGCGCGACTTTGAGGACTTCGTCACTGCTCAGCATACGGTTGGTATTTATCTGGTGGATGATGAGCGCGAGGTTTTCACGCGGCTCACAGAACAGTTAAAGCAAAGACCGCAACAGCCGGTCCCAGTGACCCAGCCAGTTCCCACGACAGAGGCTCCTCTGACCGTGACCGGTGTCTACGCAAGTTACGGCGGTAGCGGCGGGATGATGCTTAACAACGTTCAGATGGCTGATCCTGTTGTCCTTCACAACAGTCCAAATCTGGAAAGCCTGCAATTCCTGCTTTTCAACGGACTACCAATGCCGCCGTCGCCTAATTTTACGGTGGGTTGTACATTCAAACCGAGCGAAAACCTGCATCTCGCACTTGATTGGCTCCGGTCAGATGAGAACGGGAAGAATCTGATCGATCCAAGGTCGGGCATCGTTTTTCCCAAGCTTAAGCCCTTCTGGGAGCGGGTTGCGGATATGGGAGCCAATAATGCTGCTCTCTTCTTGCAAGAGCGTATTGAAGCAACCACACGCGGCACCCTAAATCTCTTTGGGGTGTCGGTGGATCGTGATCTTATCCTCTTGGCGGGGCCAGCGGCTCTTCTAGCACTCATGCTCTTTTTTCTGCTTCATCTGAGACAAGTAAACGCGCCAGCGTCATGGAGCAAACTGGAGATCGAATCCGCTAGAGAATATCCGTGGATTGCTTGTTTCCAAGACCGACTCAGCGGACTTGGAACTTATCTTTGTCTCATCGTCCTGCCCATCGGTGCGAGCTTCCTTCTCCTATTCAAACATGGTGAATCAGGAGATAGTACGACACGGTGGGGTGCGATTCTAAGTCTCTTCTTGATCGCGGCTGGAGTTTTCACAACAATTGCAATCCACGGATTCCGCAAGCACCTGCAAGGTGGAGAGTCGCCAGAAGACCCCGCTCTAAGCGAGCCGGTGAAAGGCATATGAGGGAGAGGAAACGACTTTAGGACCGGACGTATGACCGCCAACTCGGAAGTTACCCGAGTTTCGGACTGATTCGTACCGGACGCCCATGGCGCCTGGGATCTTCGATCCCAGATTCAGCCCCGAATCCCATGACACTGGCCGACTTGCCGGGACTTAACCGAAATTCGCGTAAATTCCGTTTGGCGACAAACCGACCGCGACCAAGCCATCGTCCTCCAGCCCTTTCATTTTTCATTCTGCTGAAGTTCATACATGGTTCCCCAGATATCGTGGAGAGCGTGGACGTAACCAGAAGAATCGCCGTTCTCTCTCGCGAATCTCGCCGCTTCGTTCTTGAAATTCGACCAGGTTTGCTCCAATGCAATCTCAGTGACCACCTGGGCCCATTGAGATTTCGGGATGATTATGCGGTAACGATAGTCGGTACCAGAATCCTCCAGAATCTGAGTGGGCAGCCCGGAGAATCTCTTTTGCAAGTTCAAAAGGTGTCGCATGGTCCGTGAACGCACCATAATTGTGTCCTTGTCGATTGCTCCATTCTTCTTCAGGGCGCAGGCTGCCGAGAAGAAGCCATAGCGTGTAAATATCCACATACCGTTCGCCCCCTCAGGATCGCATTTCATTTGCTCTTTTGCTTCGCTGCCGCGCTCGCTGACAGACTATTCGTCGAGCCAAGGACGGTGAAGCTCGCAATCATTCCGGGACACTCGCCACTGGGGTCGAAGAGAATCAGCGCGACTGTGGGATACCGGGCCATATGTCTCCGGTCGTTACGGGAATTCGCCTCCGTCTTCTCGGTACGCAAGTAAAGCCTATGGCTATTCTCGAAAACACGTCCCAGGATTCTTTTGATCTCTTCGATATTTACCCCTCCGGGTGCCAACGGAGTAACCAATAGCCCGATGATGTAGTGCTCGTGTTTCCTTCCTTGATCTTTCCGGTAGGCGCTACGCTGCGTAAGACTTTTTGGATTGCTCTTCATGAAGTCGCGGAATAACTTGCTTATCCCGTACTTGCTTAATAAGTGCGACTCCAGAGTCTTGGAGTTCCTCGGCCGAAGAGATTTCTTCGCTTCGAGATAGAAATTGAAGAGGGGGACGTCGGGTGTCAGTTCGGGGACTGATGCCCAAAGGTCACATCGACCGCGGTCGCTTGCCTTTCTCGCGCCCTGTACCATCTTTTCGCCTGGCTTGATGACGCGAGATTCTTCGATGACGATTGAACCATGCAATTTCCGCATAATTGCGGCGGCGAGCGTGCTCACGATCGCGCGCTCTGTACTCGCCCAGGGACATTCCGATCTATGAAAAAGATCATGTGCCCGCTCGGTGTAATGCTGAAGATATTCGACCCATGTTTCGCAGAGAATCTTGAGGCAGCCCTGGACCGATTCCGAATTCGAAAATCGGAAGGCGTACCTTGGTTTGGGCGACGGCTTGGACTCGTACAAGTAAGGGACCAATTTCATGGGCATGGGGATATCCTTCGATGAAGCGTTTGGGGGAGTTCCCCGCCCGAGTTGTTCCATGCGTTTCAGGACCGCGATGATGTGTCCCGAGGTCAGCATGGCGGCAAAATGGCCCTCGACGAAACGGTCATTCCTTGCGTGCAGCGTCAGCAGCTTGAGACAGGTGGTCATGGATGCGCGATCAAGGCGCTTCTGATCGCTGTAGATAGCCTTGGCCTGTGGAATCCACTTTCCCCAATCGTAGTTTCGGATGAATCTATGGCGATAGAGCGCCTGTTGAAATTCCTCGACAAGCGGATGGTACTCGCCGTGCATCGCCAGGAGCAGGTTGTTCCCATCTTGCTCCAGCACCCTTCCGGGGCTCTCGATTACAACTTTATCGGAAATGATTTCTTGAAGCCGGGGAATAAAGGACAGGATTGCCTCGAGGTCCTTTTCATCTACAGGCGAACTGAGACTGATCTCCTCCATGGCAGACTCCTTCCGAGTGCGTGGAAACGCAGTACAGAAAAGCGGGTTGAGAATACGAACCAGTATATCCGGACCCAGCGGGCGTACCGGCTATTCGGAAGGTGCAGCGAAGCTAGCTGCTAATCCAGCAGGGGAAGAACCTGCCAGTAGAACTTGCCCAGTTGCTACTGTAGTCATACCGGACGGCGGAGAGAGTGATCTCTCTTGCCGGAAGCTCCGGAGTAAAAGCCCCAGCCGGCAAAGCGTAAGCAGCGTCGGGTCCGTCAAGGGGGCTAGCAAGTCAGCAGGCTGTAGCGAAAGGAGCGAACCGTTAGCCGCGAAAAGCCGGTCCCACTGGTAGCGGACTGTGGTGGGATAGATGAGAATGCCGAATCTTTCTTCCGGAGATGAAGGCTGTGCCGCCGGTGTAGGAACTGGGTATAAGCAACCGGTGGGTTCTCCGTGGTCATGGAGGGCTGCATGCTGACAAGGATTAACAGTGAAAGCTCGGAACCACTCGTGGGCAGCCTAGGCGCTCCCGCACAGCAAAGGCTTCCCGTATAACCAGCGAATGCTGGGAAAATCGGGGAGTGCTCGCGAGTGTCTCGGATGAGGTCAATAAGTGTTGATGGACAGGGACAATATAACCCTGACCGGAGCGAGGACCTCTGGGGCAAGGCCGTGAGGCCCTAGTGACGGTATCGGAAAAGAATACCTGCCCGGCTCAGTACGGGATCACAGGTCCCAGTCTTGGAAGATACGAAGGATGGAGCAAACTGTTTGCTGCGTTGCGTACGCCGGGAGCAGGCTTAAGCAGGACAACGAACAGGAAGGCATCATCTGAAAAGTCAGCCCTGAAGCCGTACTGGGGAAAACCCGCCGTACGGAATTTTAGAGGGGGTTATGGAAACGGCGGCATCATTCGAAGCCCGCTTAGCGCCATAGCCCTACTCGACTAACCTGAGCTTCGAACTGATTCGTACCGATAAACGCCGCAGCGTCAGGGAGGCTTGACGCCCTGATTCAAGCCCGGGTCCCGAGATCTGCGTCGCAAAGCCGACTTCAGAGGACTAATGCCATCCTTTGCGCATAACCTTGCCTGCACGATCCCGCTCTACGAGATCGAGAAACTGGAGCACCAGTTTCGTGGCCAAGTCTTTGCTCGTAACCATCTCTCCCTTACCCTTTTCGGATTTCCATACATACTCTCTGACTCGGGAAATCTCTGGAACGTATCTTTCCTCTTTGATCACTTCCGGTCGTTGCAGGCGAATATGTCCTTGCGGTACGATTGCGTTTTCATTTAGTTCACGGACGAACAAACCTGCATCATCGAGCATGTTGGAATAGTGCTGGCACCAAACGACAGAAATGCCAAGCCTTTGCATGCCTAGAAAGCAATACTGCTCCACATCTCCAAAGCGGACCTTAATCTGGTGATCGATGGCCAAATGTCCGCTCGCATTGACATCCTCAAGCTGCATGGCTATTTCGGCGAATAGCAATTCTACGTTTTGTTGGATCCTCTGCATGCCCTCCTGAGAGCTAATCTGGCGACGGTCAAGCTGGTATTCCTCTTCGACTCGAAGAAGGGCCACTTTCCTCGAAGGCGTCATTAGTCTGAAATGACCACCTCGCTCTTGGACCCGCGCCTTAATCGCCCCGACCGCCTGTTCTAGCGTGAAATCCGCGAAATTAAATCGCACATGAGTTTCGGGCAACCAAGTGGGAATTTCGGAAGTTGGCTCGATCACGAAAAAGAAGATGCTCCTAAACGAGGTCGCCAAACAACTCTCCTTTACGGCAACTTCCTCGACGCCAGTCCATGGCGTATTGCCCCATTTTGGGCGATACAGTACGACATTGAGGCGGGACTGGCTACGAAAGGGCGCTCGCATGGACTCCAACCCCTCGCTGCCAGCAAGCTCTTCTTGATTGCGTGGAAAGAAGAATACCTCTAATCCCTTGCTAAGTTCGTCATAGAGTGCCTGAGCCAAAACAAGGTCTTGATAGAGGAAAGAGAGGGCGACGTCATAAACAGGTTCTTGATCGTTCATGGTGATAGCCTCTGATATTCAGATCAGGTTACCAGCTTGACACTTAGTGCAGACCGGTAACGATAAACGCCCCAGGGAACGGCGATCCTGACCAACGATAGGTCGCCTGATTCCAGTCGCAAAGCCGACATTTCAGTACTGATCTTTCCCGAAGACCTATCACCAGATGACGCGCAAACCCGACTAGGAGTATCCTGAGGAGATAGCCGTATCCCGCAGAAAGCGCAGAGTTTGAGGAGGTTCCATGGTCGACAGAGTGAAGTGCTGTAACAAGGACTGCAAACTATTCGACTTGGTGGTGCCGGTCTCCTATCTCTATATCAACAAGATCGCTCCGCTTGACGGTCCGTGGCCGTGTCCTGAGTGTGGCGATGAGATGAAGATCGCTCATGTCATCCCGAATAACTACAAGGGCAATGGATCAAAGACAATGCCAAAGCGCATGGTAGCGTCGAAGCCGTCATCATCGAAGACTGTTGCGAAGAAGCCGGCGCGCCGCAAAAGCGTGAAACGGAAGATAGCATACCTAGGCATGGGCAAAGCGGCACCGTATTTGTTCAAACAGCAAAAGTCGAAGTCGGCCGGCAGGAAGCGTGGACCCCAAAAATAGAGCCTCAAATCATGACTGGGGCGAAGACGGTTGAACGGTGAATCGTAGCGAAGCGCCCCAAACATCTCTGGGCCTGGAGTGGCGATGGATAAGGATGTAGTGAGAAGTGCCATCGGTGGAATTGATGCGATCCTCAGCAAAGCCAAGCGCGCGCTGCGCGAGGTCATCTACGAAAAGTTCGGCGGCGGAGACGACCTTGGCAGCTACGAAAGCCCCATCGATGCAATGGTCTATCACTTCCACCAGCTTTACGATCACCTGCTCCTTGTCCTTGAGGCGGCCGAGTTGCCCGAGGCAAGAACTGACCTAATAGCGAAATGGGCAGAGTTCAAGAAACTCAACGGTGGCCTCCGACACACAGATCAGTTCGGAGACTTTGACCACTTGACCAGCCCCGTCATTGAATACCTTGACCACGTCGTGTCGGCATTGCGTATGACAGTTAGCAATGAGATTTCGAGTGAGCAGGTATGGCAGCAGACACGCCTTGAAGAAATGCTGCACGACACCGATAACCTCGTTCATCGACGAAAGAAGGCACCGGCGAATGAGATGGACCTTCAAGCCATCATGCACGACTACTTGAAAGCCTGCTTTCCCAGCTTCGTACAAAACCCGCAGATTGGCGGATCGATCAAGAACTTCAAGCCCGATTGCGGCATAAAAGATATAGGAGTGGCCATTGAGTTTAAGATCGCCCACGAGCATGAGGACGCTGTTAGGGCATGGAGCGGAGTCATCGAGGACACCGCAGGTTACAAGGGATCAAAAGATTGGACCCAATTCTATGCCGTCGTTTATCAGGCCAAACCGTTTCTCCCCCGGAGCCAAGCTACGAGCGACCTGAAGAGGATCAAAGCGGCGACCTGGAGAGCGATTCTCGTCAACGGAGCCGTAAAGCGAAAACCTAAGGTTAAGACAACGGCGAAGAAGTCGATCCGGCGCCGTTCGGCAAAGTCGTAGCCGGACCGGTATCCTATCGGCATGACAGATAAACCACCTACAGGCTTCAAAGCCTTGCCGTCGCGAGATGGTCATATTGTCACTGATACATGGAATGAGAATGCGATCATCGCATCATGCACTAAGCTGGACGCTGCCGCTACCCTTGCCATGTTTCTGAATGGCCAGGAGAGTTTAGCCAGACAGGTTATGTCAGAGTTTCTATCCTCACTCCCCGAAGGAACTGATACGACTCGACAATGAATGAAGAGCAGATCAAACAGCGGCTGATTGCCGGGGTCGGTGACGACGAAATGCGCAAGCTTCGTATTCACACAGCCTCGATTGTTGGCAAAACTTTCGAGGCTACAGGTTCGACTATTCCAGCCATCCTCAAGCCTTCGGATGCTTATGCCAAGGATCTGATCGCGCTCTCCATACTTCTCAGAATGGCAGGCGAGCTAACAACATCAGCGACGAAGTTGTTCTCTAACGGCAGTCACTACGCGGGCGCGGCTCTGCTACGGCAGCTTGTAGAGATCGAGTACCTGACGTGGAACTTCAAAGAGAAGACGAAAACCCCCGCCGATTGGCTAGACAGTACACACGAACAACGCTTGAAGGACTTCTCGCCGTCAGCACTCCGCAAGACATCCAAAGGAAGATTCCTCTTTCAGGACTACCAGAATCATTGTGAACAGGGCGGTCATCCTGTCTTGCGCGGTGCACACTTATTGGGTAGTGGAAATAAGGAGGGTGTTCAGGTCCTAATCGTGGACATGATCACGCACGCTTGGCGTACATGGGATCAGGTCAACGCGTATTCCAAAACCTTCCCCGATATCAAGCCAATCGTTGTAGGCGCGTCCTCGAAGATTTACCCCGCCCTTCGAAAATGGGGAGAGGCTGATCCCATCTATGCGACGATGGTCGAACATGCCCCAGAACCACACGTCCCATAAGGTCATCGTTTAATTTAGGGCCGCCTCTCAGCTCACGCGTCCAGAATCTTTCGTACGGGGAATGTTTGGTGTCCCAGCACGTCTCCATTCGTAATTCGCAAGGTGCGGGACGCCGTTCTGCTGGAATAGCCAGCGGTCGCGGCGACATTGTACCTATGCGTCTTGTCGTACGCGCTGCCATCGCATTCCACGACGTGCGATTTAATTAGTTCCTTAAAACGCCGCTGCGTCTGCTGAAGGGGATAGGGGATAAAATCCCTGCGAACATTCGGCGTCAGACCGTTATGTCCCATCGTCTGTATGCCCACAGAATGGAGAATTTCCGAGATTCCGACTAGATTTAGCGTCTCCTTTGGGCCTGCTCTCCGCCATAGCGCAGCGGAACGGAAGCCGCCCTCTTATGAGTCTCGACGCATCGGGACGGCGGCGCAATCGTTTGCCGAGGGGGCTCGCCACTGAAGGCGTCCCGGCTTGTACGGCTAGAAGATCCGATTTCGGAGTACACTCTATACGAACCAGGGAAACAATAATGAGTGAGTTGAGACTGATACGACACTGCGCCGAATTCCTGGAGCAAAGTAAAATAAGCATGGTTCCGGCGAAGACGCGCGGAATCTATGCCCTGTTACTGAAGAGACCGCACAAGGCCGGATTGATTAAATTCGATGTCGTCTACATTGGCATGTCCAGAAGCGGTGTCCGAAGTAGGCTCAGTTCGCATAAGCGCAGTCCCAAGAAGTCTGGCCTTTGGACTCATTTTTCCGTTTATTCGGTGTGGCCAAACATCACGGACTCAGAAATCGAAGAGCTTGAGGGGTTGTTCAGAGCAATTTATCGCAAGGATTCAACTGCGAACAGGATCGCAAAACAGAAGGGATTCAAGAACCTAAAGAGCGTTCGAAAGGACTCGTTCGAATGGCAATGAATATATTTGACTCTTCCGGATGTTGGTCAATTCAAGCCGCGCTTGACGTCGTCCGCTTTTGGGCCGTCTTCAGGACTGTGGTCGCTGTGTCTTAACCGAATCTCGGCTGCTGCCAACGCATCGAAGCGGGCTGGTGGCCTCATGCTCATTCTTCGCAGCGGAACTGACGTGGCGCGTGCGGAATAGAATGGCTTGTACTGTGGAGGAATGGTACCGGGGAGTTGCCTCCAAGACAGCGAAGGTTAAGGACCGAAGATCCGATGCGATATTGGTGGGTCAATCAGAATCAGACATTCCGCCAGGAAATTGCGGGCGGCTACCTCTGGTCCCCAAAGCGCAACGCCAATAACGCCCGGAACCCGTTCTACGAATCAATGCGAGAGGTCTCGCCTGGGGACCTTGTCTTCTCCTTTGTCGATACGCGAGTCGCCGCAATCGGGATCGCCAAGTCTTATTGCTGGGAGTGCCCGAAACCAGCTGAGTTTGGGACTGCAGGGCAGAACTGGGAGAACATCGGTTGGCGGGTCAATGTGTTTTTCACCACTCTCCTAAACAGAGTCCGGCCGAAGGACCACATGGAAGTATTGAGGGCCGTCCTGCCGGACCGATACTCACCCCTCCAGACAAACGGCAATGGAATTCAATCTGTCTATTTGGCCGAACTCTCTCAGGACTTTGCCGAGGTTCTTGGGGGGCTGATTGGAGCAGAGGCCCGGCTTTTTATGGACGCGGGCGCACTCGTTACCACCGTTGCGGATGAGAGAATCGTGACCGGCGACGATCTGGATGTCTGGGAACGCAAGCTCGAAGAAAAAGTTGAAGCCGATTCTTCCGTATTGGAGACAGACAGAGAGGCGATTATCCGGGCAAGACGCGGGCAGGGTCTCTTCAAGCAGCGTGTTATGCGAGTTGAACGTCGTTGCCGAATCACAGGTGTCAATAATCTGAGCCACCTCCTGGCCAGCCACTGTAAACCCTGGCGTGATTCCTCAAATGAAGAGCGGCTTAACGGCGAAAACGGTCTACTCTTAACCCCAAGCATTGATCATCTCTTCGACCGTGGATTCATCGGTTTCGAGAATTCCGGAAATCTAATCATTTCTCCAGTAGCACACAGGCCGTCCCTGCAAAGGATGGGAGTTGAAACGGAAAGATTGATCAACGTCGGAACCTTTACAGATGGCCAGCGATTTTTCCTTGAGTTTCACCGCAACGCAGTATTACTTAGAGCGAGTCGATGAGTCTCTGCCCGTTTTGCAATCTCGATCGAAGCAAACTCATTGTGGAGTCAGAAGTCGCTTTCGCACTTCTGGATGCCTTTCCGGTTACCGAAGGCCATACCCTCATCGTCCCGCGTCGTCACGTAACGAGCATCTTCCAACTCAGTCCACAGGATCTGGCTGCTTTGTGGGCCATGGTTGGCGAAGTGAGACAGAGACTTCAGCAGAATCTCGCCTTCGATGGAGTGAACGTCGGCGTAAACGATGGATCGGCAGCAGGACAGACGGTTGAACACGCTCATATTCATCTCATTCCGCGGATCAATGGCGATGTGCAGGACCCCAGAGGCGGAGTGCGAAACATAATCCCGAGCAAAGCCCGATACTGGGAGAATTGAAAGCGATGGCTGTTTTCCCGGAAGACCAAGTTCAATTTCTACTCAAGATTCAGCGATTGCTTGGTGAGGGCATCTTTACTGCGACCTACAAATACGCGCTGCTGATGGCACTGGCCGACTTGTCGGTGGAACTTGGTGACGACTCGGGCGGGAGTCTGGAGATTCACACGGAAAGAATAGCGGAGAAATTCATTGAGTATTACTGGCGGCAGACGCTGCCCTATCTCGGCAAAGAGACACTACGACAGAACAAGGGAAAGCCACCAGTTGTTGTCACGTTGCTACTCCAAACTCGAATTGAGCATGGTGATGACGTCAAAGCGGCCCAAAGGGACACAGTAAGGTGGCGACGGGTTGTCCGGTCAGCGGCCGACAATATCCGGTCAATGCCGTTGCGGTACTTGCAAAATGTTGGAAGAGAGACCTTGCCATTCCTTTACGATCTCCCGACTGGCAAAGCGCCAATCGTGATTAGACTTCATCCTGGAGTGGCATTTTGCTTCCGGCGCTTCCATGGATTGATAGCAGAGCTGGTCCAAGCAGCCTGGACTCGGTGGATTCGCCAACAGAATCTTCCTGCCATCGGTGAAACAGCCGACCTTCATGAGTTTTTGTTCGGAGCGAAAAGAGCTAACCTTTTGCTGTTACAGCGCCCATTACGCGACCTTCAGAAGGACCTTTGCTTCTACTGCAATGCACGGTTGAAAGAACAGTCGGAAGTCGATCACTTCGTTCCGTGGGTTCTATACCAACTCGACCTCGGGCACAACTTTGTCTTAGCCCATCGCGAGTGCAATTCTGCGAAACGTGATCGCCTTGCCTCTGAGCGACACCTCGCTGCCTGGATCGAGCGGAACCGATCACCTAGTGCGACATTGATCCAGGAATTTGAGCATCTGGGGGTTCTGCATAATCTGTCAACTACAACGCGCATTGCCCGATGGGCTTACAGTTCAGCATCAACTATTGGAGGTCGGACCTGGCACGCAAAGGAGATGTTGGTGCCTCTTACGGGCGAATGGCGCGATCTCTTAGCCTAAACTTGGAAGCCACGAGGATACCCAACCCAGAGTTGGATATTCACCTACTCGTTGTATTTTCGGTCGGACCCCTTGAATTTTTCCACTGGGTACTTCTTACCATTTAACGCTAGCTTCAATTCGGCAGCCCTCTGGAGATCGATTCCAGCCTTGTCCGCAAATCGGATGAGGTACAGCAGAACGTCTGCAAGTTCCTCTTCTGCCCGGGTCCGGATCTCCAAAACCTGGAGGTCCGTCCAATCTTTCTCTCCCCGCGACCACTGAAAAATTTCGAGAAGCTCAGCGGACTCTACGGCAAGAGCGGAAGCGAGATTCTTGGGCGTGTGGAACTGGTCCCAATCACGTTCAGATGCAAAAATCTGAAGGGCGCGTGCAATGCCTCCATCATCTATCAAAGCATTCTCTCCTGAATACTTCTTTTCCGGTTTCAGCCCCGACTTAACCAGAATGCTGTTCAGCCGGTATTTGAATCTTCCGCCTGCGGCTGAGCAAACTCGCTTTGACTTGCTGAAAACTCCATGCGGCTTCGGAAGAAGTGCTCAGTGTTTTTGTCCATGAACGTAACGTAGCAGCCTTTCATGCCGCGCGTGAGGAGAACACGATAGGTATTCTGGACCATCTGAGTGAACCGGGTTCCGGATCGCTTTACAACTGAATCGAACGACTTGGTGTGATCTCCCTTCCATGAAGCGGAGTCAGGTATATACACCAGATCAAGGCCGAAGATCACACCGACATAATCGAATTCAAATCCCTGGGCAGTGTAGACGCAGCCAATCTGATCCAGGCCGCCAGAATCATATGCCCAAAGACTCTCCTTTGGTATTCCCTGTGCCAAGCGTCCAGAATCAGATTTAGCGTTCCACGGTCGAACATAGTCGCCAATCACCACGTCATCAACGAGAGTCCCATCAGGGCGGGGGTCAGACCAGGGCCAACAGAATCCAGCAGCCAATCTTGCAGTCGTGTGTTCTGCAGCTTTCGCTCTGATTGCATCCTCAAGAGCTTGCGGGCTATGGAAAATCTTGAAATCGAATCCATCCCGCTGGTCCCAAATGACATTTGCCGTACGCTGAATGCCGAGAGTGTTATTCACCCAGTTTACGAAGGCATCTGAGCCTCCGCAGCGAAATTGCGCTTCCAATTCAAATTCGCGAACATCACACTGGAGAGCCTGCGCAGAGTTCCTGATGTATTCCACAGAGCCGATTTCGCCTGGTCTCACAACCTGATTGTCGTCGATGAAGAAGACAGAAGTCTTGCTCGCCTTCAAGAGTTCATCGATCTGGGGAATCTTGCTCTGTCGAGTCTTGGGTGTGAAGCGATTGTTGCTTGTCACGCGGATTCTGTGCGCTTCATCAGCGATCATAACGTCGATGACGTTCAGTTCCGCATCCATATAGCTGTTGAAATACCGTACCTGGGCTGCTCCGCGTGTCCCCAATATCTCTCTGAGAGTGGAAGTAAATGCCCGCGAGCCGGTCACATAGTGAGCGTTCAGACCAAGAGCAGATAGATCGCCAAGCAGGTTCATCGCGATCACGGATTTTCCGGTGCCTGGTCCGCCTCGAACGATGATGATTGTCTTCTTCTTTCCGCCAACTCCGCTCTCTGCAGCCTGCATTACCTGGTCGTAAACAACCAATTGCTCATCGAGCAGGATGTATTCTGGTTTTCCCTTTACAATTCTTGCGACGTGATCGAGTAGTTTCTTGCTCGGGCGATACTTGCTCTTTTCAATTCTGGCGGTTACTTGTCCTGCGTCGCCGAGAGGGATGTTCTGGCTTAAGAATGCGGTGAATTGCGGCACGTCATCTGCTGTGAAAACAGGGCACCGCGCGACCTGTTCGGTGAATTGCACCGAGAAGAGGGGATCATCCTGGATAGGGTTGTAGTTGTGAAGATATGAGCAGGCGTGGACATCGATCCCATCCTCGCCCTGAAAGGCAGAATGGCAGTCGGTTAGGTAGCTCAGGTACTGTCCCACCTGCACAGCGGGGTGGAGCACGTCTCGCACCTTGCCTCCAACAAATGTGGAGACTTCATTTTTTCCAGATGCCCCTGTACACCCCTCCCACTGCTTCAACTCGACAACAACTGCATTGGGAACTGTCCCCAAATCGTAGCCGGAAACCAGGCAATCGAGGCGCTTCGATGTCAGAGGAAGTTGAAGTTCCAACAGAACTCCATGATCTAAGAGCGACGCCATTTGAAAGACTTGAGAGACAGCACGAAGCGAATTGTTCCAGGAGTGTACTTCTGCAACTGAAGGCTGGTACCGAAATTCCTGAAAGAACGCGTCCTTCAGTTTGGTCGCAATTCGATTACATGTGGAGTCTTCAATCAGAGATTGGGTTGTACCGGAATATAGGCGCATGAGATTTCAATCAACTTGGCTTTCTCGAGTCGAGCCGTTTCAATACGGACCAGTTGAGAACAACCCTAAGCCGTTATTGCTCGTCTCAACAAATTCTTCGCTCTCTGGACGAATAAATGTTAGCACAGGCCAGCATGTAGGACACCCCGCAGTCTTCAAGGAGACTGCAGGTACCGAACCCCCGTCAGTCACCCCTTTCCTGATTTACCCATAAAAACCAATTCTAGGCAGCGGCCCTGGTGTGCGAGTTGAGTGCCGATGGAAGCGAAGGCAGATTTGTGCAGACGACGCCAGATTTCAAAATCCCGCCGCCCACTCTGATGTTGTCCTACAGAAGGATGACGCGAAGCACTTCGTGCTGATCGAGGCTTGCCCATGGCACGGTCGATCAAAGCTTCAAGCGATTCGAAAGCGCCGCGGCCAATACGGTGGCTTGGAACCAGCCAAAAAGAATGAGCACCCAGCGGGACCACATCAAGAACCAATAATTGGTAAACCAATCTGCCGATTGATGACGGCGATCTGGCGCCCATTTGTCATCTTGGCCGAGCTTGACGAGCGGCAATGAGTTTTCCAGTGTGTACACGAATGGATTCAGCACGGGATAAGCAGTTGGCATTGGAGTACCGGAGACGAACGCCGAATAAGCCTCCTTTTCTGTTGGAGCCATCGCTCCGTTTGTACCTGCATCCATAAAAATGGCCGTTCCCAATATAAGTGTGACCACAATCGAATAGAGTATGCGCAGCGGAGCCTCGTCGAGCCATGCGAATGCAATCTTCCACCAACGCCATAAGAGCCAGCTTTTTCGAGCCTGAAGACACCGAAGTCTATACAAAACGTATTTCGCTCCTGAATCCTCTCCTTTTCTTTCCAACAGGTCTTTTAACTGCATCCATGGCTGAGGTTTAGCCCGGTTATCTTGATCCTGCAACATCAACCAATTAACCCGATCTGCGGCATCCAATTCATGCTTTTCTGGGAAACGGTTTTTCGCCACATCGTCTGCGATCACTCTGTCATATGACATCAAGTCGTCATACTCGAGGCCGTCGAGTTGTAGATGGCCGCTCGATGGCATACTTCGGGGATCATCTCGCAAAGACTTGACCCTGGTTCCCACTAGCTTCAGCTGTGAATTCTCGGGTTTGCGAATCATAAGCCAAATGAATGCGCCTCCAACGGTCAAGTAACGGCAATACACTTCGGCAACCTCAACATCGCAGAACTCCAATTCGCCTCGGATCTCTGCAAGGGGCATACGAATGCTTCCAGAAACTACGGTTCCTTTTCGAAAGAACACATCACCTTCGATCGTCGCTCCATCCATTGAGATTGCAATTTCACTTGTCGTGAATCTCGCATTTTGACATTCGATGCTTCCGCTGATCCTTACTCCGAGCATCCGAATCATTCCGCAGGATTCGAAGCCGTCATTGAAAAGAACGTTGCCGGCGATCGTAGCGTCGTCCAGGGAGAGCGCATCTTCTGCGCAGCTGAACGTTGTGCCGATGCAGGATAGTTCGCTTGCAATCGATGAGCCGATCAAGGAAACCTCGTTCGCGAATGTACTGCCGCGAAAATCGATTGGGCCTTGCACCGTAATTCCATCCCCTTGGACGGTCCCAGAGACATCAGACTCCGTCAGATACAGCCCTTTTGTCTTTGCCTCCATCAGGTTGATTCCGTCCTTCAGGGTACACTGACGGAAATACAGGGCCGGAGAGATATAGCACTCTTCAAAGTCGAGCTTGCCTTGCAATGACACGCCCCACACTCGCAAACCCTTGGGATCGATGTTCGACACTGCCTTCGAATCGGTCGCCAACCAACGAACGAACTCAGAACGGACTTCCGGACGCAGGGCCCCCACGATCGGCTCGGGAGGGGCGACAGAGGCCGCCGATTCACGTAAAACCTTCAATTCCCCGTCAGTCAGGGTGGCATTGAAGCGAGCGGTCGCGAGGCGGACAAGATTCGCGGTTCGGATCGAATCCAATTGAGGCATATGAAGGTTTCCACCCTTTCGAGCTTTCTGCGGACTTGCATCAAGTGTGCCTGAATTGGATCAACTCGCCAAGCCGGAAGCTGTATCGAAGACTATAAGTATGATGAAGAGCGTTGCTCAGCCGCACGCCAGGACGACGAATTAACCAGACGCCGTGGCTGTCAATTGCAAGTTCTTGAGTGTTCTGCCGTTCTGAACTCCTACTCTATGAGAGCCCTCTTGCTCTCGACATTCCGGCATTTGGGCAGCCGAGCTGATTATGCGGACATCAAGCGGGATCCCTTACCGGAGCCTATTTTCAACCCGAAGGTTCACGAAAAGACGCCCAAGATGCTTTTTGGCCAAGCAACCGTCGAGGAAACAATGGAAGAAATCAACCGGGATAAGGTGCCTGGAACTGTTCAGCGATTGTGGCGGCTGGCTTATAGGCAGGTCACCGCGAATAGTTTACATTTGCAAGCAGAAATACCCTGGAAAGGGGGGACTGAGATGGTTCTTTGGCAAGGCACGATGTATCAGGATGATCGTGTGTTTATTCTTGACCTGCAACTTGCGACAAAAGGCGATAGAAAAGTATGGGCTGTTACAACACGGCGGAACGTCGTCGGGTTTCCGCCGCTCAGAGTTGACGACTTCGAAACCAGGGAAAAGGCTATTGAGTTTATCCAGCGAATTGAGCCCACGACTCCTCGAATAAGCTTTGGTGGGAAGCCTCCAGAGAATCCAGTCTCATACGATGAGTATGTTCTCAAATTGCATGAAGAGGGTATCCCGTCGGCCATGGAGATTCACGACATGAACAGCGGTGGCAGCGGGGAGCTGATCATATCCGAAGTCACAGAGGATGAGCGACGTAATTGCTGAATGCGCGCATGTCGAATCTGGCGTGAATACACTCTTGACCTTTTCTCTGAGTTTTCGACGGCGTATCAGTTTGGAATTCACAGCGCTAAATGGCGATATTGGCGAACTAGGAAATGGTTATGATGACAAGGGCAGTAGACATGGCGAAGCAAGCTTGCATTGATCCTAAGAAATTTCGTGCAGCTCTGCGAAAAGAGAAATTCGCATGGCATAAGCATAATGACCGTTGGACTGTTGTCATCGGCAGCCTCGAGCACGCGGCGATGGAACGTGTTCTGCGGGAAATCTCAAACGGAGACACAGCCGACTTTTCATTACATTTGGGCGAGGTAGTGTACTAAGCATCCCCAAGGCATTTAGAAATGGGCCGACGCCAATGCCAACCTGCCAACAGGGCAAGGTGGGCGCGAAAGCGGATGTGGCTTCCTAAAGGGGCAACTAAGCGGAATGCCGTAGGCCATCGATTCTGGAGGGTTTTGTGTTTCAGATTCTCTTATTGACCACGACGCGATTCTGGCATTCCTGGAGACTGAATATCATGTCTTCGGGGACTTTCCTTTCACACTCAGGATTAATGAATCGAACTACGTGTTGCCGCCATTAACGCTAAGTCGAATGCGGCTAGAAGGAGATAGCTGGTCGTTGAAAGAGACATCTACCTCACCTTTCCTTCCAACGTGGCAGCAACACGGCGACTATAGGGCCCTAGTGATCCGCTCAACCCTGCGCGAAGCGTCGTCGATAAGCGAGATCACCCCAGCAAGCTCATTGCGAAGCTCATCCAGGTCCTTTCTGATGTCGTTCGCTTCCATCGGTTTCCCGACTGCGCCTCTGATGTCCGCCTCGCACTCGCAGGCGAGATGAGCAATATCAAGCACCCAATCAAGTCTCTCGAAACGGTTCTGCGGGATGATCCCGAATCCGTAGTAGGAGTCCGGCAAACGTTTGTTCTCCAAGATTTTCCGGAGCGCGGGAAACGAGCGCCACTGATCAGGTGCAACCCTTAGCATGTTTTTCTCTCCATTCGAAGCCTACTGCGCTCTATCCTTGGTCCCTTGCCAAAAAGACGTCGCCAGTCGGCTAATCCGGACAGCATCTCAGACTCGTCTGTGTGCCGCAGGATGTCCCAGACAGCATCGCTTTGTAGTGGGTGGCAACATAATCTTGCACTTGACCTGCCCCTGATTTCTCAACCACTGATAACTGGAGCTTCCCGATTTTGGTTTAGCTCCGAGATTACCTCGCAGCCGCCG
>Ga0182018_10001596_pt1 | contig 25401 bp, 22 predicted proteins | sample 812P2MmetaG_FD_120490 | JGI IMG/M metagenome (GOLD analysis project Ga0182018, IMG submission 120490) | Permafrost microbial communities from Stordalen Mire, Sweden - 812P2M metaG | ecosystem: Environmental > Terrestrial > Soil > Wetlands > Permafrost | place: Sweden: Stordalen | collected...
CCTACGTTGGTGGCGTGATGGAGGGAGGCGTAGAAGTCGGAGTAATCGCCGATGTCGCAGGGAAGCAGGAGTTCGACTTCGGACATGGGGACGAGGTGTGCGGCGGCCGCCGGAACTTCGGATAGGAGGTGGCTGATGTGCTGGCGCAGTTCCACTCGCCTTGCTTTCGGCAGGGCCATCACCGATCGCATCTTGGGAATCGGTAACGCCTCCGTCACATCGAGGACCTGATCTCCGATGGCCACGCCGACGTGTGCCCCAGCGTCGCTCAGGAAAGTGGCAAAGGGAAGATTCTGGATGGGGAAATCGCAGCCGGGCTGGTTGGCGGACTCCACCCAGCTGCGGAGTGCGGGGTCATGTGTTCGGTCGATCATGCCAGAAATCCCAGTTCGCGCAGGTCGGCGATGGGCTCTTCGAAGGAGCACGATCCGAAACTGTGCGCAAAATAACGGCGGGCATTTTGAACTTGCCTGGTGGTGAGCCGATGGTCGCGCCAGCGCAATTCGTCGTCGTCAAATTCGAAGGCGCGCGGATCTTCCTCGGTGAGCACGTCGACCAGCAGCTCGCGCTCGGCATTGTGCCAGGCGAAGGCCGCCGCTACGAACACGTTCAGAAATCCGTGCATGACGGCGCGCGGGCTGTCGGGCGCGTAGGTGAGCGGGCGAAGCGAACGGACCGGATGGTGCAATCCGGCAGTAGCCTTGAATGGCAGACGGAGTTGCGCGGCGCGATGCAGAAAATCGGCGATCGCTTCGGGCGACGGAATGGCATCGGGCGTCAGTCCGCCGGTGCGCACCTTGGCGAACGCGCCGTCGATGTGATCGAGGTCGGCCTCGCAATAGGTCGTCAGCGACAGGCCATGCGACAGCTTGGTCTCCAAGGTCTCCACTTGCGGAGGCAAAAGGCCAGGTTCGGCGTCCACCAGCAAGGTGACGCGCCAACCCTCGCCCACGGGCGCTTGGGCGAGCTTGGCAAACGGCAACACCACGCGATTCAGGGTCCAAGAGTACGTTGATGCGCGATAGGCCGCGTATTTTTCGGACACATCATGCAGGGGAAGCGCTGCCGGTGGATAGAGGCCGGCGTAGTCAATCAGGTTGGAAAGCAAAGCTTGCAACGATGAGGGAATGGCCATACCCTACTGCAGCTTTCCGCGCGCGTCCACGTTCCAGATCTTTTCCACGCGATCGCCGCGGACGCCATAGACCCGCTCGTGCAGGTTCACCGCGACGCAGATGTGATTGGGAATGACGTGCACGCGGTCGCCGACCGCGAACTGCCGCTCCACGCCGGTCAGATCGACGAAGCCGTGCTCCTCATTCATCTTATGGAAGCGCGCCTCGGGTGCCTCGACTAAGTGCCCGAAGGTCACCTCCGCGGAGTTCACCGGGCGGTCCGACGAGAACGTCTTCGATCCCCCATCGACGATCATGTGGCCGGGCCGGGCCACCGATACCACGGTCGCCAGAATCGTGGCGGCGCAATCTTCCATGGCGCAGCCGCCGCTCCGCACGGTGTTGATGTCGTTGAACAAATACGTTCCCGGCCGGATTTCCGTCAGCCCGTGGATCTCATGCGAATGAAAGAGTGTGGGCGTCGACCCGCCGCTCACGATCGGCACGGCGATGCCGGCGCGTTCGAAATCCGCGAGAATGCGGCCAACCAATTCCGAAAGCTCGGTAAGTGCGCGCATGCCCGAGGCATCCAGATCTTTAATATGCCCGGGGTAAAACGTGAGCCCTTGGAAATCGAGATTTGGCAACCCGCGCACTCCGCGGGCCAGCTCCAATAGTTGCTCGCCGGGCGCCACCCCGACACGGCCCAGACCGGCGTCGAACTCCACCAGCACACCCACCTCGACTTGCGCCGCGCGTGCCGCGTCGGAGAGACAGCGCGCGGCTGCCAGACTGTCGAGAGCGACGGTGACGTGCGTGTGCCGCGCCACATCCATAAGTCTGGCGAGTTTGCCGCGGCCGACGATGGGGAAGGCAACCAGCAGATCGGCCGGCTCCGCACCCAACATGACTTCGGCCTCCGAGACCTTGGCTACCGTCAGTCCCGCCGCACCCAATTCGAGTTGCCGCTTGGCCAGCATCACCGATTTGTGAGTCTTAGTATGCGGCCGCAACCTGAGGCCATGCTGCGCTGCGTAGCCGGCCACGCGCTGCAGGTTGCGATCGAGGATATCCAGGTCGACCAGCAGTGCGGGAGTTTCTATTTCGGATAACGGCGGCATCATAGGTTGCTCGTTTTATATGCAATGCACGTCTTCGCGGCGAGGCCGGCGAGGAGAATCCACACTCCGATGCGAAACTTGCCATCGAGGGTGAATTCGGCCATGAGGGCCAGAACTCCGTAGGCCGCCATCGCACGGTAGAAGCGTTTTTGCATGAAATTCCATTCTGGCACGGCAGGGGAACGCTCAAGTGGCGCGGGCTTCAGCCTGCAGCGCCGAGACTCTTCTCGGCGCGACGGGTCGAGATGAGTCTCCACCCAGCAGACTGAAGTCTGCGCCACATTACGCTGTCTCCAGCCTCTCGTTGGAATCCAGGAACGCCCAACACACGATGCCCATCAGGTAAATCGCCGCGGACACGTAGAAGGTCAGGTCCCAATTCTCGTGGCCCCATTCAAGGATGTAACCGGTCACCACCGGCGCCAGGAATCCGGCGAAATTCCCCCACATATTCATGGCGCCGGAGAGCGTCCCGCAATACACGCCGCCGACGTCCATGGCGGTGCCCCATGCGCCCGGCATCACCAAATCGTTACAGAAACTCGCGAACGCGATCGATACCACGGCCATCACCGGATCCTGCATGCGCGTGGAGAGCACCAGAAACGCGCTGGCGCCCAGGAAACCCAAATAGGCCACATACCGCCGGGCACGCGGAACGCTGCCTGTGGCGCGCGCCAGCCATGCTCCCAAATATACGCCGGCCATGTTGCCGATGCCGCCAAAAAACAACGGCAGCACGCCCAGCCAGGCGCTCTGCATCAGGTTCATGTGGCGGCCCTGGCGCAGGTATGTGGGAAGCCAGGTGATGTAAAAATACCAGCCGTAGGACAGGAAGAAATATTGCCAGCACAGCATCCATACGGCGCGCGACTGCAACAGCCGGCTCCACGAGATCTTGACGTGGGCGACAGATTCGCCAGCCTGCCTCCGCAGCAGTTCCCGTTCGGCGTCGTTCATTTTCGGGTTCGTTGTGGGATCGTCGCGGAACCAGGTGTAAAAGGCCACCGCCCAGACAACTCCCACGGCGCCGAAAATCGGAAAGGCGTGCCGCCATCCCACGTAACTCACAATCCAGATCACCAGAGGCGGTGTGAAAGCCCCGCCCCATCGCGCGCTCAGCCACATGATCCCCTGCGCGCGCACGCGCTCCTGTTTCGGGAGCCAGGTGTGAAATGCGCGCGTGAGATTGGGGAAGCAACCGGCCTCGCCGGCGCCGAACATGAACTGCGTAGTCATGAGCGCGAAGCGATTCCAAACGAAGCCGGTGGCGGCGGTGAAACACGACCACCACAGTACAATGCGCAACAGCACGCGGCGCGGACCCATGCGATCGCCCATGAAGCCGCCGGGCATTTCGAACAGCGAGTATGCGAGCGCGAATGCGCCCAGGCAGAAGCCCATCTGCTTATCGCCGATGGCGAGATCTTTCTTGATGAACGGAGTGACCACGGAGATGGCGACACGGTCGATATAGGTGATCACCGATAGGGTAACGGCGAAGAAAATCACCCAATAGCGGACATGCGTGGGGCGTTCCGGACTAGGCGGCAGGACGCACCCCGAAACGATAGACCAGCGCGCCGGCTCCCACCGTGGCGAACGCGGACAGCGACGCTATGGGGTGCTCCTTGATGCCGAAAATGACCATGGCAGTGCCCACCAGGATGTACAGCCCTGGAATCAGGGGGAATGCGAAGTCCACTGCGCGGAGGCGCTGCCAACCCGGCTGCCGGCGGCGGAATACCAGGAGCGACGCTACCGACAACACGGTGAATAGCGTAAGACTCATGCCGATATAATTTACCAGATCGGGAAAGGGCGTGGTCGTCATCAGTATGGCGCAAAGGCCCTGGGCGACGATGGCCACGATCGGTGTATGAAAGCGCGGATGAACTCGGGCCGCCGCGGCAAGGAACGCGCGATTCTTGGCCATGGCGTAATACACGCGCGGTCCCACCGTCACTTCGGCGTTCACGGTGGACATAAGGCAAGCCGCCATCAGCGCGGCCCATAAACCGCCGATGCCGGGGCCGAACAGATTCACGGCCGATACGGCGCCGGGCGCGAGGTCCGGTTTGTTGGCCATGACCGACACGGGAGTCGCATAGATGAACACCATGTTCATGCCGACGTAGATCACCGCAACGATGGCCGTGCCCACCGCCAGCGCCATCGGTAAAGTGCGTTCCGGCCGCCGGATTTCTTCCGCCACGTAGGTGGCCGCATTCCATCCGCTGTATCCCACCATGACCCACAACATCTCGACGATGAACACCGTGGATAGAGGACCGCTCGATGAGCGGACGTTCGGTTCGGAGAAGTTGCTCCAGTGACCGTTGCCGGAAGCGAAGCCCAGGATAATGAAACCGATGATGATCATGAGCTTGCCGGAAGTGAGCACGTTCTGCACTTTGGCCGCGCGGCCCACCCCGAAACAGTTGAGTGCGGTGAAACCGGCAATGAGAGCGGATGCGGCGAATTGTTCGGCGCCGATGTGTAGGGAGAAGTTTCCCGAGCCGAGAACCAGTAGCGGGTTGTCGTGCCGCAGGGCGGGGAAGATGTGGCCGAGGTAATCCGAAAATCCCAGCGCGGCGGCCGCGATTGGCGCGGAGAAGCCGGCGAAGAACGATACCCAGCCGGTCATGAATCCCCACTCCGGGCCAAACGCACGCGAGAGGTAAACGTACTCGCCGCCCGAACTCGGGAAATTGATGCCCAGCTCGGAATAACTGAGCGCCCCCGCCAGGGCGAATAGCGCGCCAACCCCCCAGCAGGCCAGGATCAGCGTGGCTGAACCAAGGGCGCTCGCCATGTACCCGGTGGTGATGAAGATGCCCATACCGATCATGTTCGAGATCACCAGCGCCGTGGCGCTGAAAAGCCCGATTTGCCGAAGCAGGGTGGGCGAATTGGATTTCGGGTTTTGCATCTGCAGATTGGGCATCGAGATCTAGAGTTATTCTATGCTACCGGACGGTCCTCGACTCGGGGCAACGCGGGCCAAATTGCGGACTAGTGATACTATATCTCTCTTGTTATGAAATTCTCTCCCCGTCTCGCCTGCCTCTGTGTCGCGCTATCCGTTTTCGCCAGAATCGGCCCCGCCGATGAGAAGGCTGTCAATCCGCAAATCGCCAAGATCGCCAACGAGGTATCGGAGGATCGCATCAAAGCGATCATCGAGAAACTGGTGAGCTTCGGCACACGGAATACGATGTCGGATGCCACCGATCCCGCCCACGGCGTCGGCGCCGCGCGGCAGTGGATTCTCGATCAGATGCAAAGCTACAGTCCGAAACTGCAAGTGCGCTTCGATAAATATCGCGTAAAGAAACAGGGGCAGCGCATCTTCAAAGACGTGGATCTCTACAACGTGATTGCCGTGTTGCCCGGCAAGACGATGGCGGAAACGCAGATATGGATCACCGGCCATTACGACAGCCTGAATCTGGGAGCGCCGCGCACCCCTCCCGCCAGCACCGAGACGTCGGCCGCCAGCGGACCAGCCACCAACGATAATCCACTCAGCGCGACGCAGAACATGACGCCGGCGGACTTCGAGAAGAACGCCGCACTCCCCGCGCCGGGCGCCTGCGACGATGGCAGCGGCACCGCCGCGGTGATGGAACTGGCGCGCGTGATGAGCCAGTACGAATTCGATAAGACGCTGGTGTTTGTGGCCTTCGCCGGCGAGGAGCAGGGTCTCATCGGCTCCAGTTTGCAGGCCGCCAAAGCGCATAAGGAAAACGTGGCTATCGAGGCGGTGCTCAACAACGACATCGTCGGCACCGACACCAGCGGCAACGGGCGCTTCGGAAATACCTCGCTGAGCGTTTATAGCGATGAGACCATGGATTCGCCCTCGCAGCAGCTATCCCGCTATGCACGCGAGATTGGCGAGCGGTACATGCCATCGATGAAGGTGAACACGGTTTTCATGGGTGATCGCCTAGGCCGCGGCGGCGACCACACGCCGTTTCAGTGGGAAGGCTATGCCGCGGTCCGTTTCTCCACGCCGAACGAGATCTACGCCAACCAGCATCACGCCACCGACCTGCTGGAGAATATGTCGGTGCCGTACACCGCCAAGGTGGCGCGCGTGAATGGCGTGGTGGCCGCCAGCCTGGCGCTCTCGCCCAAGCCGCCAGTGGTGATGCGCATTCCACCAGCGCCTGCGCGCGCTGCCGGCGCGCCCGAGAGCGCGGGCCCGACGCCTCCTCGCCGTCCGACGCCGACAATTTCGCGCGGAAAATCCGGCTACGATGCGCTGCTGCAATGGAAGCCCGCCGGTCCCGAGGATGCCATCAAGGGTTACATGATCGTGATTCGCCCCACCACGTCGCCTTATTGGGAGCAGGAAATCTATGTCGGGAAAGTCACGCAATACCTGATGAAGGACGTGTCTATCGACGAACTGAAGTTCGGCGTGAAAGCGATCGGCGTGGACGGCGGCGAGAGTCTCGTGGCGCCGTATGTGTACCCTGCGAGGGTGAAGACGGAGATCGAGACGATTCGGTAAGGATTATGGGCCACGGATGCACACGGATAAGAAAAGAATTGGTTTTATCCGTTTGCATCGGTGTCCATCCGTGGCCAAATTTGTTTTGCGGGGCGGGGCTCAAAACTAGTTCGCCGCGCGGAGGGAATTGAGACAATTCGAAAAGCTTCACAGGGGTGCACCGTCGCCTTATGCGAGCTCTTCCCATTCGTCAGGTTCAATGTGTGCCTGGTTCAGAATGCTACGTAGCGTACCAACTGGAATTTCTTGTTTCTTCGGCACGATGGCCGTATCGACTTCAACGCCTGTGTGCCGGACGAACTTGACGTGACTCCCTCGTTGGCTGGCTTAGACGAAACCGGCCGCCTCAAGCCGCCGTTTGACCTCGCGAAAAGGCTGCGGCTTAAGCCGCCCCAACCTCGACCTCGATCGTCCGTACCTTTGGGGGCCGTGTAGCTTGCGGGGCCTCGTAGTGTAGTTCGATCGCTTCCGCCAGATTCACGAGGGCTTCTTCCTCGCTCTCGCCCTGGCTGGCAATATCGATTTCCAGACACTGAGAAACATACCAGTTCCCCTCGCGCCAAACAGTTGCGGCAAATGGTCGCTTCATGCTCTCTATTGTTTCATCCAAGGTTTTCGGCCGCACCGGCGCCAATTCACGCGAAGTGAATTCCATCAGCCGGATCAGCGGCTCGCCAGGGGATTCTTCCAGCGGAGGCCCTGAAAACGCGCAAAGTCATTGTCGCAAGAGCAGAGCTGGGCGTTTTGTTCTATGGCGAGAGCTGCCAGATGTGCATCGGACGTGAGGTTGCCTGCGGTGCCGAGCGGCGAGAGCAGACCGCGCAGAATCGAATAATGACGCGATCCTGGCAGCACAATTCTGGCTGCGGGCTGGCTCAACCATTCCTCCATCAGATCGAAAGCTCTCTGGGGCGAAAGCGGCTTTTGAAAGAGTGCGGGTCTGGTGGTGAGGCGGAGGAAGGCCAGAATTACTAACCAGGAGAACGCGAGAGGTTCGATGTCGCCGAGAGCCTTTTCCAGCCACGTCTTCGCCTTCGTGTGCAGGGTAGCGTCTCGATTGACCGCGTAAATCAACAGATTCACGTCGACAATCGTCATTTCCGAAGTTCCAGTTTGCGCACCAGTTCCTCATCTTCAATGGCATCGGCCGCCGCCAACGCCTTGTCCCAACGGAAGTGCTGCCCGGCGCCCATCGAATACGTTTTTTGGACGAATCGGCGCTTCCGGTGAGGGCCCGGTGCCAGCCCGGCGCGGATGGCGTCATTCAGGGCCTGCTTGAAAGGGACCCCGCGCTGCTTCATTACTTCGTCGAGGATGCGTTTCACGTCGGGATCCAGCGTGACGGTGGTCCGCATATCAGACATCATAGCATCAACGAACATGCTGTCACGATGCGCGACCGCTACTCCCACCGCCTGGAGTATCTTAAATATAGAGGTCCCACCATGCACTCATCACTCGCCCGGCACGCTGTCGCCGGATTTATGCTTGCGGTTTTCACGGCCTGTGCCGCTCCACCGATTCCGCCACCCACCGCCAATGCTTCTCTCGCCAAACAGCCCGGTAAGGAAAAGGCTGTCTTCGCCGGCGGCTGCTTCTGGGGCGTGCAGTCGGTGTTTCAACGCGTAAAGGGCGTCGTCGGAACCACCGCTGGATATGCGGGCGGCTCCGCCGAAACCGCAACCTACGACCAGGTGACGACCGAGACCACCGGCCATGCCGAGTCCGTCGAAGTGGTGTACGACCCGTCGCGCATCACCTACGGACAGCTCTTGCGCATCTATTTTTCCGTGGCGCACGATCCCACGCAGTTGAACCGCCAGGGGCCCGACGTGGGAACCTCTTACCATTCGGCGATTTTCTATACCAACCCCGACCAGGAGCGCCTGGCCAAGGCGTACATCGCGCAGTTAGACGCGCAGAAGGTCTTTCCCAAGCAGATCGTGACGCAGGTCACTCCGCTCAAGGGCTTCTATCGCGCCGAGGATTATCATCAGGACTACGCGTACTACAATCCCAATGACCGCTATATTGAGGTCTGCGACCGTCCTAAGATTGCCGCCCTCAAAGAGCAGTTCCCCGAACTGTTCGCCGATTACAAGCCGGCGAAGAAGAAGTAACCTCTACTTGGCGCCGCGATAAAACACGCGCCAGACCTTACCCTTCTGGCTCTCTGTGATGTACAGCGACCCGTCGGGCGCCTGCGCCACGCCATCGGCGCGCGCCAGTGCGTCGTTGGGATTCATGATCTGCGCTTTTCCGGCGAACCCGCTGGCGAAGATCTCGAATTTGCCCGAGGGATCTTTGCCGGAGAACGGTTGGAACGTCACATTCGATACTTCCTGGGCGAGCGGCGCGCGGTTCCACGACCCGTGAAACGCGATGAACATGCCGTTGCGATAATGTTCCGGAAATTGCGTGCCGGTGTAGAACATGGCGTCCACCGGCGCCCAATGCGCGGGAAAGCTGGTAACCGGCAGCTTGAATTGCGAGCATCGGCCCACCGCCTTGCCGTCGCCGCCGTACTCGGGATTGAGAAGCAGCTGCTTCACCGTGTAGTCGTAAAAGCAATACGGCCAGCCGAAGTTGTCGCCTGATTCGTCGACGCGGTACATCGGCTCGGCCGGCCGCGTGGCGTTCTCTTCGGCGGTGAACTTGTCCGGATAGAGCTCGTTCAGCTGGTCCCGGCTGTTCATCACGATATAGAGGAAGCCGCCGTGCCAGGCGATGGCCGGCATCTGGCGCATACCGGTGGCGTACTTCACGCCGTCCGCCTGTGTCTGCCCCAGTTTGCTGTCGCTGAATTTCCAGATGCCGCCGTGCTGTTCGAGAATGGGGCACGGATCCTGTCCGGGCGATCCCTTCTGCCGGTTGCGCACCTGGCAGGCGTTGGAGGGCGCGCCCACATTGACGTAGAACGATCCCTTGCCATCGAACACGATGCCTTTGTCGCCGTGCTCCGGCCGGCCCTCAAGCCCCGACGCTACCACCTCCGGCGCACCCGCCGGCTTTAGTTGGCCGGGCGTCAGCTTGTACCGTTCCACCGAGTTCCGGTGCGCCACCCACAGGTAGCCATTGTGAAAATCGATCCCGGTCGCACTGCCTTCCCCGAACTTCTCCACGACATCGAAATGTCCGTCGCCTTTGGAATCGTGCAGCGCGGCGACTCCGCCATTCATCAGCGCGACGTAGAGGTCGCCATTCGCGGCCACGGTGGCGTGGCGCGCCTCGCCGAGATTGTTCGCCACTACCAGCGCGCAGAATCCGGAGGGCAGCGTGAGACCTCCGTTATCGGGGTCGCAGGCGACGGTAGGGCCAGCGGCGCGAGTCGTGGGGTGAGGGAAGAGCAAGAGCGCGGCCGCGGCTGCGGCCAGGCCACGTGTGAGTTTTCTGGCGTCGATCATGATTTCAGCCTATGTGAGGAGTCTTTTCCAGTTTATACGTTAGGATAGGGACGTGAAGCAAAGCGCAATGTTAACGGCTCTTGCGACGCTCACTCTGGCGGTGTTTTTGGTACGTGCGCAGGGTCGCTCGTCCACTCGTGACGGGGTCTATAATGACGCTCAGGCTGCTCGCGGGCAAGCTTCCTACAAGACGTCCTGTGCGTCGTGCCATGGGGCGGCGCTGGAAGGATCGGGCGCGCAGAATCCTCCGCTCGCCGGGCAGGATTTCACGGCGAATTGGACCGGGCAAACGGTCGGCGATCTCTTCGAGAAGGTCCAGACGTCGATGCCCGCCGACCATCCGGGCGCGCTTTCCAGGGGTACGAATGCGGATCTTGTCGCCTACATTTTGAAAGTGAACAAGCTACCCGCGGGGAAAGACGAGCTGCCCAGCGACGCGGAAGCGCTCAAGCAGATTCAGTTCGAAGCGGCGAAGTGAGGAAAAGGCGAGCTCCGCTCGCCTTGGGCAAGCTGAAACATGCCCCACAACTAGCGGGCGTCGCCGTCATCGTCCGGATCAGTGGCCTTGCGCTTGTCATGCAGGAAGAATGCCGCGTCTTTCGGCGCCTTGACGGTCTGAAATTTGCGCGGTGCGAGGGTGAAGTCGTAGAAGCCTGACAGATCGCTGGTGGCGCGGCTGTCGGCAAAGTTGAGCGCGCCTTCCCGGATCCCGAAATTGTGCTCCACGAACCGCAAGATGCTGCCGAAATCGTGCCGGACGTTGTTGATGTAACCGGCCGGCGTGTACGCCGAAACGAAGATCATCGGAACGCGAAATCCGTATTGGTAATCGCCCTCAGGCTGACCCAGAAAGCTCGGGCGCTCGTGGTCGTACCATCCTCCCCAATCGTCCCAAGCGATGACGATCGCGGTATTTTGCCAATAGCCGGTGTTGTCGTCGCAGGCCGTGCTGTTACCGATAGCATTCACGATGGACGCGACCCACGACGGACCGCCTCCGTCATTCCCTTTGGCATGATCGGAATTCGCCCCGGTAGGAATCACCCAGGTGATGGATCGCAGGTTACAGGCGGCGATGTCGCTGAGCACATTCGCCGGCTTCAGATCGACGTTACCCGTCCAGTCGGGGCCAGCGCATTGTCCGCCCGGCCCGGTCGATTGGCAGATATGCTGGATTGCGTTGGGAGCTGTCCAGATCGATCCCGCGCTGGGCGCGTAATACCGCCAGGTCACATCGGCTGGGAGGACATCGGGCATGGTCGTATGTTCGAAGCAGGGATACATCTCCCGGTTCTCGCCCGTGGGCGTAATCAGCTTAACCGTCGTGCCCGCGGGCGCGATGCATCCCGCAGTCGAACCGGTCCCCGCCACTCCCGATCCGGTCATATTCTCCGAGGCGAAGACGCCTGCCGCGTCGTCGGCCGCGGAAGGGGCCGAAGTCCCGCCGAAAATGAATTGGTGCGCGGGGAAGCTGGGACCCTGGTTGGTTTGAAACATGTAGTTGGCCCAACCATACTGCGTCGCCAGCTCGAGATAAGGGGTTACCGCGCGTGCGGAGTTGTCCACGTAGCGGTATTGCGGCTTGGTCATACATTTGCCAGAGCAGGTTACGCCAGCCGAGCCATCCATGCGGCACGCGCCACCGGTGGGATCATGATCGCACTGCGCCACGAAGGCCGAATGCGCGTGGCTCAGGTCGTATTTATTGGCTAGCGGCACCAGCGCCGGTTGGGTTATCCCGGTCGGCGAGGTCTTGTCCAGCCAGTTGGAGGTCTGAATGTTGTACTGCGACGCACTTGGGGTGGTGCTGCAGGAATCTGCGGACCCGAATGGCCCGGTGCACAAACCCTGAAAGAGATTATCGGGGGTGCGATTCTCTTGAAAGATCACCACCACGTGCTGGAAGTTGGCAGGCTGCGCGGCGGCGACGATGGTCCCAAGTAAAATTGGCAGGACGCTCTTGCTCAAGCTCACACTGCCTTGAACCCGGCTTGCGATCGCGAGTTGCGCCCCAGGCCTGCGAACGCGGACTCCCTGCAAGGTCTGGCGGTGCTAGACTGCGAATTGATGTCGGACCTTGAAGAACGATACGCGAAACTGTACGAAAACTTCGTGGACCTCCTGTTGGCGCCGCACACTCCCCAAGTCCGCCTCTACTTGCTCAGCGAATCCCGCCCACCGGTAGCCGACCTCGCCCGCGCCCTTGCCGGCTATGAGATTTTCGTTCCGCGCTCGCCGGACGAAATCGCCTTCATCCGTAAAATTCACATGGAATCGGAGGAACAATTCAAAGCTGAGTGCGCGCGGGTTGCGAAGATCCTCGCCGGCCTGGTGGCTGCGGACTCGGTGATCGGCTGTTCCTACGACGACCGGCATGGCCGTACGGCGTTCCAATTCGAACTGCAGAAAACCGCCGACAGTCAGGAGTTCGCCGAATCGCTGGCCACGCCGGAGTGACTACTTCTTCGGGGGAGCAGGCGCCGGTGTCGATCCCTGCGCCGGCGCGGCCGGTTCCTGCTTGCGCGCCTGCTTGAAATATTCCTGCACGAACGGCTCCATCGCCGCGGGAATTTCGTCTCGATTGACCTCGCCGCCGCTCTGCGCATGCTGAGCGGTCCCAGCCGTGTAAGCCGTTTTTAACTGCTGGCTGGTGTTCTGCACTTCCACCGTTGCCTCGCCAGTGAGATTGGCCGAGCGCTTGCCGAGAATCTCGGTGATCTTGCCCATGGCAGCCTGGTCTTCGGCCTGCTTGATGCGCTTCTCGCCATCCTGATTGCCGGCGCCGCTGCCGGGCTGCTTGGTGGCCTGCTGGGAATCGTTCTTGCCGTTGCCTTGCTGGTTCTGATCCTGCTGATCCTGCGACTGCTCGCCTTGCTGGCCCTCCGACTGATCGCCCTTCTGTCCGCTATTTTTCGGCTGGCCGTTCTTGTCGTTCTGCTTCGGTTGTCCCTTGCCCTGATTGTTGGGGTCGTTCTGCTGCTGGTTCCCGGGATTGCTGCTGGGCGGCTTGAGGCTGGAGAGCAGATTCTGAAACAGGTCCTTCGCCTTATTCATCAGGCTGGAATTTTGGGTGGAGTTGTTGGCGTCGGGTTTGCCGCCGGATTGCTGCTTCTGGTCCTGCTTGCCGGACTGATCTCCGGATTTCTGCTCGGATTGCGAAGGATTACTTTCCGCCTGCGCCTCCTGGTCGCTGTCGGCCGATTGCTGGCTGGCGCGATTGCCGTCTTTCTTGGCATCGCCTTTGGTGGAATCGCCTTTTTCCGCGGACGATTGGTTGGACGTGTCGGCGCCGTCGGTGCTGCTCGAGTCCGGCTGCATCTGCTGCGTCCGGTCGGGGTCGTTCCCCGATGCCGCCGGGTCGTCCTGCGGTTCGGGAACTTGCGGCGGCTTGCGATTGTTCTTAGCGGCCTCGGTGCTCTGGTTCCAGCCGAGCTGTTGCGCCAGCATATGGGCCAGCGGCGGGTGCAGATCGAGGTGGCCCATCAGCCCGTAGCGCAAGGCGAACAGGCTGCCCGCCACCAGAGCGAGGACGGCCATCAGATAGACGCCGCGCGGCATGGCGTAAGGCACGGCGAGCCGTACATCCGCCGATTCCGCCGCCTGATTCGCACGCTCCTTTTGGCACTGCCGGAGCGCCGGCGAAACCTGCGCCGGCTCCTGCTCGAAGAACACCGCCGTCGAAATGGTGTCGGCCAGCTGCAGGCGCCGATCCACCACTTGCGCGGCGCGGTAAGGCGAGAGCAGCCGCTGGCGCGCGCGGTACAGCGCGACGCCTACGGCAACGGCGGACACCAGCACCATCCAGCGCCAGTCCAGAAAGCCGGTGCCGGCGAGCAAAAGCAGAATGAAGGCAAGGAGGATCGCGACTGCGGCGTGCGAGCCCTGGGTGAACAGTTCATTGTGGAATAGCCGGCGTCTCGCCCGGTTGACCAGGGTCAGCACAATTCTCCCTTGCGAGTCTTCATACTAGCATTTTCGCCGGGGCCCGCCCGCTGAGAGCTTCCTTGCAATTCACTCACCGAATCGGACGCAGCAAGACGTAAAATGGGTATGAAACTCCCCCGGAGGGACGCCACCTAAAGTGAAAGTACTCATCGTAGATGACGAAGCAAGCCAGAGAAGCGGCCTGGCGGCCATGCTGTCGGCGTGGCATATGACGCCGGAAACCGCTGCCGATGGCGAAGAAGCACTCGCCAAATTGGCCACATTTCCCGCCGACGTGATCCTGACCGATCTGAATATGCCCGGTATGGATGGATTCGGGCTGCTGCAGCATCTGCGCGATGCCGGCGATTCCACACCAACCATCGTGATCACCGCCTTCGGAAATATCGAGAAGGCGGTGCAGACCGTGCATGAGCTGGGCGCCTATTGGTTCCTCGATAAGCCTATTCAGCCGAGTGTGCTGGAGGTGCTCATCCGGCGAGCCGGCAGCCACGCCGGTTTGCTGGCCGACAAGCGCAATCTGGAGCGGCAATTGAGCTACAAAGGTTCGCTGGGCCAGCTGGTGGGCACTTCGCCGAAAATGCAGGAGATCTTCTCGCTGCTGCAACAGGCCGCTCCCAGCAAGGCGTGCGTGCTGATTACCGGCGAGAGCGGCACGGGCAAGGAATTGGTGGCTCGCACGGTTCATGCTCTGAGTCCCCGGCGCCAGGGTCCGTTCATCGCCATCAACTGCGCCGCGCTGCCGGAAACTTTGATTGAAAGCGAACTGTTCGGGCACGAAAAGGGCTCTTTCACGGGAGCCAGCGAACGCCGTCCGGGCTGCTTCGAAGTGGCGCAGCATGGCACCCTGCTGCTGGACGAAATCGGCGAGATGCCGTTGCAGACGCAAGCCAAACTATTGCGTATTCTGGAAGATTCTCACGTGCGCCGGCTCGGTGGAAAGCTGGAATTCCATGTCGACGTCCGCGTGGTGGCGGCCACCAATAAGGTCCCCGAGGAAGCCGTCCGCGGCGGCAACTTGCGCGAGGATCTCTACTATCGGCTGAACGTCTTTCACGTCCATATTCCGCCCTTGCGCGAACGGAAGGCCGATATCCCCTCGCTCGCGGAAGTGCTGATGGCCGACATGAATCGTAAGCACGACTGTCGCGTGACTGAGATTTCCGCGGCCGTGCTGGAGACTTTCGAACGGCACAATTGGCCGGGGAACGTTCGTGAACTGCGGAATGTTTTGGAGCGCGCGGTGATTCTCGCGGGCGAAGGCGCCATCGAGCGCAAGCATCTGCCGGCGTTCCTTTCCAACGGCGTCGTTGCGGTGGCTGTGGGCGCCGGTTCTGCCGTAGCTGCCACCGCCCCGGCAGACGATGACGAATCGGTGCGTTTCGCCGTGGGCACTACCGTGGAAGAGGCCGAGAAGGGCCTCATCCTACGCACTCTGGAGCACACCAAAAACAACAAGACGCGCGCCGCGGAGATCCTGGGAATCAGCCTGAAGACTCTCCACAATAAGTTGAAGGAATACGGCGCCGCCAAGGAAGAAGAAGCCAGCGCCTAGCAGGACTTGCCGGGCCGCGGCCGTCTTACCGAGCCGCGACCGTGAGGGAGCGGTTTATCGTCCGGAGTGCAGATTATTGTGGATGGCGTAGAGCGCCAGTTCCAGCCGGTCCGATACGCCTAGCTTGTCGAAGATGTTGTGCAGGTGGTTTTTCACCGTCTGCTCACTGATGAACATCTTCTCGGCCATTTCTTTGTTCTTGAAACCCTGTGCCACCAGCGCCACGATTTCGCGTTCGCGCTGGCTGAGCGGCGAACGTTCGCGTTCGCGGTTGGCCGATTGCGGCACGGAGGAAGGCGGCGGCGCGTCCTCAGCCGCTACGAACTGGCGGATCACGGCCGCCGTAGTGTGGGAATCCAGCCAGATCTCGCCGGCATGCACTTTGCGAATACTCTTGATGAGCAGTTCCGTGGCCGTCTGTTTGAGCACAATACCGGACGTACCCAGCTTCATCGCCTGAACGAACTCGTTCTTATCGTCCGACGCGGTCAAAACAATCACCCGCGTCTTGTTCTTCACGGCCTGCAGACGCTGCAGGGTAGCCAACCCGTCCAACCCCGGCATCTTCAGGTCTAGCAAGAGGATGTCCGGCGCATGCTGCTGGAGGACGTCGAGCACCTGCCGGCCGTCGGAGGCCTGGGCCACTACTTCGAAATCTTCTTCCAAAGCGAGCAGCTTACACAGCCCGTCCCGAAAAATGGGATGGTCGTCGGCCACTACGATTCGGATCTTCGACCCCGTTGATGTCCCCACACCATGCGGGGGCCCGCTGGTGGCGGTGTTGTTGTCAGACATACAGTTCCGCTAGGGTTCATTGTAAAGTCCTAATAGTACCAAGTCAAATTTATGGGCCGAATTTCTTCAGGGAAAGACCTGTTAACCTGCGTTATTTAGCGAACAATACTGGGGCTTTCTTGGTATTGCGGACTACCATAGATTTGGGGCCGATGCGCACTTTTTGAACCCGTGCTTTGCTAAGGTAAAGGACTATGAGCGAAGAATTGGCCGAAGTTGATTTCCAACGATTCTGGCGGCGTCTGCAACAACTTGGGCTCAATGCTTACGAATCCCGTTCTTATCTGGTCCTGTTAGGGCATCACAAGTTCAAAGCTCTGGAATTGGCGGCCCGCGCGCACGTGCCGCGGCAGAAAATATACGAAGTGCTTGACAGCCTGGTGGAAAAGGGCTTCGCGCAGGTAGTGCAGGAAAAGACCAAGCTCTTCTCGGCGGTGGAACCCAGCCTCGCAATCCCCGGCTATTTGGCGCGGAAGCGGCAGATTCTGGAACAGGAACTGACCGACAACGGGCGCGCCGGCGGCGCTCTCATCGAAGACCTGAACTCCCTCTACTCGGAAGGCCAGGGCGGCCGCGGGACTCTCGATTTTCTGCGGATTGTGTCCGAGCCGGCGCAAACCGCCGCCGAGTATCGCCGCATGCTGGCGGAAGTCCGCTGGGAATATCTGGAGTTCTCCCGTCCGCCCTACGCGGTGGATCCGCTGCACGAAAAACTGGTGAAACAAGCCGGCGCAAACGGCGTGGCTTGCCGCCTCCTGTTGGAAGCCGGGTCGCTCGACGAGGAGCACCGCCAAACGTTAGCGGAATACGTTGCCGCCGGTGTGGAAGTGCGCCTCGCCGACTCCCTGCCCATGAAACTCGCGCTCTTCGACGGCCAGCACGGCTTGGTGGCGCTCCTCGACCCGGTCATCACCCGCCCCGCCTGGACCGCCGTCGTCTTCCATCACGAAGGCATGGGGGAGGCCATGAAGGGGCTATTCGAGGACCACTGGCGCCGCGGCAAAGGCCTGTAAAATTAGCCGGAACAACAAAATCAAAGATCTCTCGCAGAGACGCAGAGACCGCGGAGAAGAATAATTTCTGCACTGCGTGGCTCGTGAAAAAATTCTCGCCTGCACGTCGAGGCGATTAGCCCATCCGACTGTAAGAAAAACCTTTTCCCCGCAAAGCCGCCAAGGCGCAAAGAGAAGCAAATCGTTCCAGTTTGAGTAGGGGAAGAGTTCTCTTTGCGGCTTTGCGCCTTTGCGGGAAAAATTGTTGCAGACACTCGCGAGTTGGGCCTACGCTTCGGGGCGATAGCCCACATACAATCGACCGGCCCAAGCCCTTTATTCATGGGCCTTTCGAAAGTCTGAAGAACTTTCCCAACAGAGTAGAAGAGTCTTTGTTCTCTCCGCGTTCTCTGCGCCTCTGCGAGAAATGGGCTTTCTTATCTCGGCCCCGGTACGCCGCGCTGCTTGCGCGTCAGAATCTCCCGCACCGCATAGATGCGCCGATCCTGGCTCTCGAAATAGGTCCGCATCATCATTTCGCCGATCAGGCCGGTGCAGAACATCAACATTCCCGCCAGCAGCAGCAATCCTCCGGCAAGCATTATGGGACCGTGCTCCGCGATGATGTCGTTGCGGTAAATCAACTTCTCCGCCGCCAGCCAGACCATGATGCCGCCGCCCGAGAACGTCCCCGCCAGCCCCATCGACCCGAAGAAGTGCATGGGGCGCGTAAAGTATTTAAGCAGAAACTTAACGGTGAGGATGTCGATCGCTACCCCGAACGTTCGCCCGATGCCGTAGTGCGACCCGCCCGCCGTCCGCGGCGTATTGCGGATGGGCACCTCCGCGATGCGCGCGCCATAGAAGCTCGCCAGCGCCGGAATGAAGCGGTGCAATTCGCCGTAAAGGTTCACGTCCTTCAGCACCTCGGCGCGATACGCCTTGAAAGTGGTGCCGAAATCCTTCAGGTCCACGCCCGATGCCTTGGCCATCAGCCAGTTGGCAATCTTCGACGGGAATTTCCGCATGACGGCGTTATCCACGCGATGCTTGCGCCAGCCGCTGGCGATGTCGAACCCTTCGTCCACCTTGGCGAGCAGCGCCGGAATGTCCTCGGGGGCGTGCTGCAGGTCGCCATCCATGGCCACCACAATGTCGCCCTTCGCCTCGTGAAATCCCGCCGAGAGCGCGGCCGTTTGTCCGAAATTGCGCCGCAGGCGGATCACCTTGAGATGGGCATCCGTCTCCACCAGGTTGGCCAGAAGTTCGAAGCTCCGGTCAGACGAAGCATCGTCCACAAACAGGATTTCATAGGGCCGCTGAACCTGTTCGAGAACAACCGTAAGGCGGTCGTATAACGGGAGGATAGAGTGCTCCTCGTTATGAATCGGGATCACAATCGACAACATGTTTGCTATTGTGCTTAGTTTAACACCATGGACCGCGTCCCCTTCCAGGCAACCAGCGGCGGCGCCCCCTATGAGGCCATTGCGCAGTTGCCCGTAGCCGTGCTGCTCGACAACATTCGCAGTCTCTACAACGTCGGCGCCTTCTTCCGCACGGCCGACGCCGCGGCCATCGAGAAGCTGTACCTCTGCGGCATCACCGGCAAGCCTCCGCGCAAAGAAATCTCCAAGACGGCGCTCGGCGCCGAGGAGACTGTCGCCTGGGAACATGCCCCGGACGCACTCGACCTGATTCGCACCCTGCGCGCCCGCGATTACGAGATCGCCGCCATCGAGACCAGCATGCATGCCGTCGATCTCTACGATTGGGTCCCGCACTTCCCGGTGTGCGTGGCATTCGGCAACGAGCTGGAAGGTTTGCAGCCGGAGATTTCCGCGTTGTGCGATACCTACGTGCGGATTCCCATGCTCGGCGCCAAGCATTCGCTCAACGTCGCCACCGCCGGAGGCGTGGTGATGTACGAACTGCTCCGCAAATATCGCGAACTCTCGAGATAGCTGCGATACCATAGACGAAGTGTCCAAAACACTGCCCCGTCTGCGCATGACCCTCGATTTCATGCCATCGCCTTCGCGCGAGGATCCGGGGCTGTTCATTCGCGATCCCTACAAATTCTCCGACGCCATGTTGATTGTTCCGCCGCCCCTGGTGGGATGCCTGGAATGCTTCGACGGCCGCCATACGGATCTCGATCTCCGCGCCGTCCTGGCGCGGATCACCGGGCGATTGGAGACGGAAGAAATCGCGCGCAATCTTACCGAAACGCTGTCTAACGCGGGCTTCCTGGAAGATGAGATCTTCGCCCGCATGCAAAGCGGCAAGCGGCGCGAATTCGCCGGGAAGCCGGTCCGCGAGCCGGCGCACGCCGGGTCTGCGTATCCCGCCGATCCCGCGGAGTTGCGCGAGACGATGGTGCAGTACATGGCGGATGGCAGCGGTGCTCGCGACAACAGTCCCGCCGACGGACTGTTCGCCATCGCCGCCCCGCACGTGAGCCCGTCGGGCGGATGGGAATCGTACCAGGCCGCATACCGGATGCTGCGGCCCGAACATCGCGATCGCACGTTTGTCATCCTCGCCACCTCCCACTACGGTACGCCCGAAAAATTCGGCCTGACTCGCAAACCATTCCAGACCCCGCTGGGCGAGAGCGAAACCGACACGCGGCTGGTCGACTGGCTGGCGGAACGTGCCGGCGGCGCCATCGAAATGGAGGACTACTGCCACTCCTTCGAACACACTATCGAGTTGCAGATGATTTTCCTGCAGCACTTGATGGGCGCCAATGTGAAGGTCCTGCCGATCCTCTGCGGGTCGTACGCACAGAGCATTTATCGCGGCGGCAAGCCCGAAGACAACGACGGAGTGAAGCGTTTCCTCGACGCCCTCACCGAACTGCGCGATCGCGAAGGCGACCGGCTCTTCTGGATTCTGGGCGTCGATATGGCGCACATGGGAGCGCGCTACCAGGATAAATTCGAGTGCCGCGCCGGCGAAGGAGTCATGCAGAACGTGGCCGATCGCGACGAGAAGCGCATCGGCTGCATCAACGCCCTCGACGCGGAGGGCTTCTGGTCGCTCGTCCAGGAGCGGCACGACGACTTGAAGTGGTGCGGCTCGTCACCCTTTTACACCTTCCTCAAGACGGCCCCGAAGGCCACCGGCGAGCTGCTTCGCTACGAGCAATGGAACATAGATGAACGCAGCGTGGTCAGCTTCGCCGGCATGGCATTTCGAAAAGCGGCGATGCCACGGCCGTGAGGGAGTGCCCATGGCGCGGCGCGCCACCAAAGGCGATGAAAAACCCGCGAGGTGGGGCGGACGCCCACGTCCGCCATAGGCGTTAAAATAAGACCCGTCGTCAGTCGCGACTTGACGGAGAGAAGTGGCGCGGACACTCGTGTCTGCAGCGCCGAGACTCATCTCGGCGCCGCCTTACGCTACGAAAATCAGGCTCGGCACGAGTGCCGAGCCGGCGGCTGAAGCCCGCGCCACGTCGGTCGACGACAAAACTCCGGCTAGGAAGCGGCGTTATTTTAACGCCTATGCCCACGTCCGCGCTGCCCCCAGGTCCGGCCAGTGCCGAGCCATGGATTCGGCTGCGGGTCCGCAGGCCCGCTCCGCCAGTTGGTTTTTCAACCGCGCGGTTTTCTTCGGTAGCTTACTGGCACGCCGGCCAAGGTTGTAGAATTGCAGAGAACCGGGTTCCGAGATGGGAATCCGGCATCGTTAGTCCCCGCCACGGACAATCCGACAAGGAGTGCACTCGATGCCTCGATCGCTATCGCTTATACCGTACCTGGCTATGCTGGCAGTTCCGGGCTGGGCTTTCGCCGGCCAGCCACTGCTGATTCGGCATCCCACCGTCAGCGTCGACAAAATCGCCTTCTGCTACGCAAGCGATATCTGGACGGTGGGCCGCGACGGCGGCGACGCCCAGCGGCTCACTGCCGGCGTCGGCATCAAGTGCGACCCCTACTTCTCGCCGGACGGAAAGTGGATCGCCTTCACCGCCGACTATTATGGGCACCGGGACGTATTCGTCATCCCCACCGCGGGCGGCGAACCCAAGCGCCTCACCTGGCATCCGGCTGGTTCCGCGGCAGCCGGTTGGACACCGGACAGCAAGAATGTTTTGTTCGCCTCCACGCGCACCAGTTCCACCGACCCGCCCAAGCTGTTCACCGTGCCGGTGGAGGGCGGATTCGCCAGCGAACTGCCTTTGCCGATGGGATCGGGCGGCGCATTCTCTACGGATGGCTCGAAGATCGCCTACACACCGAGATTTCAGTGGCAGGCAGCGTGGAAAGGTTATCGCGGCGGCCAGACTATGGCCATCTGGATCGCTTCCCTGGCGAACTCTCATGTCGAGAAAATTCCGCGCGAAAACTCCAACGACTTCGATCCCCTGTGGTCCGGCAACAAAGTCTACTTCCTTTCCGACCGCAGCGGTCCCGTCAGCCTCTTTGTGTACGATACCGAGACGAAAAAGGTATCGGAAGCGGTGAAGAACGGCGGCCTGGACTTCAAATCCGCCTGTGCCGGCGGCAACGCCATCGTGTGGGAACAGTTCGGCTCTCTGCACCTTTTGGACACGCGCACCGGGAAGGCGAAGGCCATCGATGTGCGCGTCCCCGGCCAGTTCGCCGAGGTGCTGCCGCATTTCGAAAAGCTGTCGGCCGACCGCATTCTGAGCGCAGGGATTTCACCCACCGGCGCGCGCGCCGTGTTCGAGACGCATGGTGAAATTGTCACCGTGCCGGCCGAAAAGGGCGACATCCGCAACCTCACCAACAGCCCCGCGGTGGCCGACCGCGACCCCGCCTGGTCGCCGGACGGCAAACGCATCGCCTGGTTCTCGGATGAAAGCGGAGAGTATGCGCTGCACATCCGCGAGCAGAACGGCTTGGGCGACGTCACCAGGATCGACCTGGGCCAGCCCGCGTCGTACTTTTATTCGCCTGTCTGGTCGCCCGACAGCAAGAAGATCGCTTACACCGACAAGCGCCTCAACATCTGGTATGTCGACGTGGAGAAGGGCACGCCTGCGAAGGTGGATTCCGATTTGTACGACAGCCCATTTCGCTCGCTCGATCCGGTGTGGTCACCCGACAGCAAGTGGCTGGCTTATACCAAACAACTCAAGAGCCATTTGCACGCACTGTATTTTTACGAATTGGCGGCAGCCAAGGCGACTCAGGTTACCGACGGACTCAGCGATGCCCGCTTCGGCGGTTGGGACAAAGGCGGAAAGTACTTTTACCTGACGGCCAGCACCAACGTGGGGCTCGCGGCGAGCTGGCTGGACATGTCGAGCATCAACCGTCCGGTTACGCGGAATGTTTACCTGATTGTGCTTTCGAAAGACGACCCGTCCCCGCTGGCGCCGGAGAGTGACGAAGAGAAGCCGGAGGAAGCCAAGAAGGCGGATGTCCCAAAGCCAGACGCAGCGGCGAAGGATAAGGCGGAAGAGAAAAGCGATAAACCCAAGGAACCGCCGGCCCTCAATATCGATTTCGACGGCATCGGCCAGCGGATCCTGGCGCTGCCTGTTCCCGACCGCAATTACGTAGGTCTGGCGGCCGGCAAGGAGGGCGAAGTGATTCTGCTGGAGGGCCAGCCTCTGAACGACGATCCGGCCACCATTCAGAAGTTCGATCTCAAGAAGCGCAAGACGGAAAAACTGGCGGACGATGCGGCCGGCTTTCAGATCTCGGCCAACGGCGAGAAAATGCTGTTCCGCCAGGGCGGGAACTGGCGGATCGCGCCCACCGAACCCTTGAAGCCCGACAATGCGCCGTTGAAACTCGCCGACATGGAAGTATGGGTAGACCCACGCGCCGAGTGGAAGCAGATGTACCACGAGGTCTGGCGGATCGAGCGCGATTTTCTGTACGATCCGCACGCCCATGGCTTGGATCTCGCCGCCGCGGAGAAATTCTATGCTCCCTTCCTGGAAAACATCTCCAGCCGCGACGACCTGAATTACCTGTTCACGGAGATGCTGGGGAACCTGACGTTGGGCCATGTGTTTATCGGCGGCGGCGACCGGCCGCAGCCGCCCACGGTCAGTGTGGGGCTGCTCGGCGCCGACTATTCCATCGAGAACGGCCGCTACCGGTTCGCCAAGATCTACGGCGGCGAGAACTGGAATCCGGAACTGCGCGCGCCGCTCACGCAACCGGGCGTCAACCTCAAGACCGGCGAATACCTGCTGGCAGTCAACGGGCGCGACGTGCCCGGCACGCAGGATGTCTACAGCTTCTTCCAGGAAACGGCCGGCAAGCAGGTAGTGCTCAAAGTCGGCGCCGATCCGGCCGGGATGGGCGCGCGCGAAGTGACGGTGACGCCATTGGGGAGCGAGGCTGGGCTGCGCCATCTCGACTGGATCGAATCCAACCGGCGAAAGGTCGACCAGTTGACCGGTGGCCGCGTGGCATACGTCCATTTGCCGGACACCGCCAATGGCGGCTTCACCAATTTCAACCGCTACTTCTTCGCGCAGGTAGGCAAGGATGCGGTCATCCTGGACGAGCGGTTCAACCATGGCGGCGACCTGGCGGATTACATCGTCGACTATCTCCGGCGGCCCATGCTGAGCATGATCACGGCGCGCGAGGGCGCCGATTTCTCCAGCCCCGGCGGCGCTATCTACGGCCCCAAAGTGATGCTCATTAATGAATTCGCGGGTTCGGGCGGCGACGCCATGCCGTGGTACTTCCGCCGCGCCGGAATCGGCCTGCTGGTGGGCACGCGCACCTGGGGAGGACTGGTCGGCATTTACGACTATCCACAGCTCATCGATGGCGGAGGGGTGACCGCGCCGCGGGTTGCGATTTATGGGTTGAAAGGCGACTGGGAAGTGGAGAACCACGGCATAGCGCCGGACGTGGAGGTGGAGATGGATCCCGCGCTGGTTCGCGAGGGGCACGACCCGCAACTCGAAAAAGCGGTGGAGGTGATCATGGAGCAGCTCAAGAAGAGTCCGCCGCCGGTATACACCAAGCCTGCTTATCCCGATTACCACCAGAAGGTCGGGAAGTAGGAAAGGGGCAGACCACAAGTCCGCAGCAGTTGTGGGTGTCTACCTGAAAACCTCGGGAAGCAAGCCGTCATAGGCAGCCTGCCGGCCGGTCATAACGACTGCTTGTTGGAGTGCCGTTTGTGCTTCGCCGGAACGCCCTTCGTCGATTAGCAGCAGCGCCAAATTCCGCCAGCCCTGCACCAGTCTCGGATTCAGTTCCAGCGCCCGCCGAATGAGCGGTTCGGCTTCCCGCGTTCGGCTTCGGGATGCCAGCGAGGCGCCCATATCGTTTAGTGTGATTCCGATCGGCGCTTTGGGGGCGCCCAGTTCCAGCGCGTGATTGAACTGCCGAAGAGTGCCGGCGGGATCATCCTGGCGGAACAGTATCAAAGCCGTGGTTTCGGCGGCGGGAATGCTGTCAGGCGCCAAACGCAGCGCAACCGCCGCTTCTGTCGATGCTTGCGCAAGGTGTCCCGTACGCAGCAGGACGTTCGCGAGATTGCTGTGATACTCGGCGACTTCCGGCGAACGGCGAGCGGCTAACGCAAGATGGGACTCTGCCTCCGCGTAGCGGCGCTCCGCCATGAGCGCGGTTGCCAGGTCGCCTTGCATGTAATCGCTGTCCTCCACACCGATGGCATGTTCGAAGAGTGTGACGCTGTCGTGCCAGAAAGCAATCTGCCGCACGGTAAGGCACGCGAGCGCGGCCACAATTGCGAATGCGGCGCCCGCGCCGACCCTTTCCCGAAGCGCGCTGGCGCCAGTCCAGTGCGAAAGCGCACAGGCGATACCCACCGAAAGCCCGATCGCGCCCAGGTGGGTGAAGCGATCCGCGATGGACTGCCGGCCGGCTTGCAAGATCCCGATGTTGGGGAGCAGGGCGATCAGGAACCAGATCCACGCCACGAATAGCCAGGGCTGGCGGCGCCGCAGCCGGAGGCTCACCGCCGTGATGCCCAGA
>Ga0182018_10001597_pt1 | contig 25396 bp, 17 predicted proteins | sample 812P2MmetaG_FD_120490 | JGI IMG/M metagenome (GOLD analysis project Ga0182018, IMG submission 120490) | Permafrost microbial communities from Stordalen Mire, Sweden - 812P2M metaG | ecosystem: Environmental > Terrestrial > Soil > Wetlands > Permafrost | place: Sweden: Stordalen | collected...
AGGTAGATTTCCTTTTCGCGCGTGCCGATCTCCACCAGTTCGTCGAGCACCTGGCTGCCGAATACCTGGTAGACGCGCTCCTTCATGGTGGCCACGGGAGTGACGTGCAGCAGTTCGGTAGGACCGCTGGTGAGCAGGAAGGTCTTCTCGGGATGCGCCAGGCTGTAGTGGGTGACGAGCGAGGCGATGTGGGCCAGTTCGGTGGGCTCGGTGCGGAGGAATTTGCGGCGCGCGGGGACGTTGTAGAAAAGATCGCGGACGGTGATGACGGTGCCGCCGCCTAGCGCGGCCTCTTCGCAGCGCAGCATTTTGCCGCCGGCGATTTCGATGCGCGTGCCGGTGGTCTCTTCGGCGGCGCGGGTTTCGAGCAGCAGGCGCGAGACGGAGGCGATGGACGGCAGCGCTTCGCCGCGGAATCCGAGCGTGGAGATGGAGAGCAGGTCTTTGACGTCGCGGAGTTTGCTGGTGGCGTGGCGTTCGAAGGCCAGCAGGGCGTCGTCGCGGAGCATGCCGCAGCCATCGTCGACGATGCGGATGAGACGCCGGCCGCCGGATTCGACCTCCACGCGGACGCTGGTGGCGCCGGCGTCGAGGGAGTTTTCGAGAAGCTCCTTCACTACCGAGGCGGGCCGTTCGACCACTTCTCCAGCGGCGATTTTGTTGGCGACCTGGTCGGGGAGGATGCGGATGCGGCCCAATTGTTCATGGTAGCAGTGGGCGCGGGGGCCGTGATCGACGTCGCTGGCATGATAAAATGACTACATATAAGGACGTGGCTCATGGCGACAACCTCGACTCCGATCAGCGAGCAAGAGCGGGCCAAGCGGGAGCAGGCACTGGTCGCCACGATCGCGCATCTGCGAATCGAAGACCTCCAGTTGGATGACGAGTTGAAGCGCATCTTCCAGCGGCATGTGGATGGTGAAATCGGCGACGAGGATCTCGACACCGCAATCGACGTGCTGAATGAGCGACGCTTCGGACCCCTTCCTGTAGATTCACAAACAATCGCTTAAGACGAAGCTCTGTTACCCGCGCGCTTGGAGGAGTAGCGGCCATAAACGGAGACGATTCGCGGCATAAGGAGCCACCTGCGAGTTAGACAGGCGAGATGCCGCGAAGGTTGGGAAACTATTGTAGAAACCCGAGACTCAGTGTGCGGAGCTGGTGCGCTTGCCGGTGGCTGCGCCGAGGAAGCTGACCAACTCGCGATTCACTTCGTCGGCGTGGGTCCAAGTGATGCAGTGCGGGCCGTCTTTGATTACCACGGAGTGCGCTCCTTTGATTAATTTGGCGGTGCGCTGTCCGGAGGCGCCGATGGGCAGAATGCGGTCGGCATCGCCGTGGAGAACCAGCGTGGGGACGTCGACATGGGTCAGATCCTTGCGGAAGTCTTCGTACCACGTCGACACGCAAGCGAGACTCGCCGTGGCGGAAGCTCCGGCGGCGACGTTCCAACTGGCTTCGACGGCCTGTTCGCTGACGCGCTTGCCGAGCAGCAGATCGGTGTTGTAGAAATTCTTGAAGAACTCGGTGAAGAAGGCGTACCGGTCGGCGGTGACGGCTTGCTTGATTCCCTCGAAGACGGCGCCGTCCACGCCCTCCGGATTATCGGCGGTCTTCAACAGGAAAGGCGGAACCGAGGAAATGAATACCGCGTGGGTCACACCTTTCGAGCCGTACCTGCCGAGGTAGCGGGCCACTTCGCCGCCGCCCATGGAGAAACCGGCCAGCGCGAAATCGTTCAGCTCGAGCTTGGTGACCACTTCGCGCAGGTCGGCGGCGAAGGTGTCGTAGTTGTAGCCGGTGGTGGGCTGGCTGGATTTGCCGAAGCCCCGGCGATCGTAGGTGATGACACGGTAACCGGCGGCCAGCAGCGCCGCGGTCTGCTTCTCCCAGGAAGCACCGCTCAGCGGATAGCCGTGGATCAGGACGATCGGGCGACCTGAGCCATGGTCCTCATAGTAGAGATCGATGTTGCCGGAATTTTCTTTTCCAACTGTAATATATGGCACTGAAACTCTCCTTTGCGCAAATTGTCGGTGCGTTCCGTTGGATGATGCCGGGAAGTGGCGGGATGCTTGGCGCCTGCTAAAATCCCGCAAGCGATGTGCGATTTCATGCGCGGACTTGATCCCAAAAACGGCGGTTGAACCGGCTCCTTGCGGCCAAGAGGGTGACTCAGTTGGATTTCCAACTGCTGCGCATTTCACCCTTCGGGTGAGAACCCACTTCTTTCAAATCGCTTGCAGACACAGAAGTTGGCTTTAAGACGGGCGGCCAACTGCCGTTTTGGACTTGATAAGTGCCGGGCCGTTGGCGATGGTGCGCCATACCAGAGCGAGGAATTTGTGGGCCGCAAGAAAAAACTTACTTCTTCGGCGGATCCACCACGTCAGGCATCTGCGACTGGCGCCCGATCCGCCCGTTCAAACCTTCGTCCAGTGAGATGTGGTTCTTTTCCAGCGTTTCGCCCAGCACCTGGTCGAGCGACGTGCGCGCCCTCGCATAGGCCGCCAGCGCATTCACTTCGGAAATTTGCGCGGTGACTAGCGCCCGCTCGTCGGCCATCAGGATATCGAAAGTAGTGCTTCTGCCGCCGGAGGTGAAACGCTGCTGGTCGGCCTGCAGCAACTGCTCTTGCAAGGTGCGCGTATCTTTCGCGGCGTCGTAGCGGGTGTGCGCCTGACGAAGAGCCGCCACCCGAGCGGAGACATCCACCACGATGGTATTGACGTCCTTCTGGTTGGAGACTTGCGACTGGCGATACTGTAGCTGGTCGATGCCGTAGTCGGCTTGCGCGCTGCGATTTCCCAGCGGCGCCGAAAAGCCGAGCGTGGCCGCGTCGTTGGGAAAATCGTGCTGAAACACCTGCGAGAAGGCCTTGCCGTAGCCTCCCACAAAGGTCGCGTTGGGGGGAGTGCCATCGACCAGGTGACCTTGGCCGCCCACTCCGCGATCATAGGTCTGGAGCGTGAGGTTCAAGGCGGGCAGGAGCGGGTTGGCAGTGCCGGCGAGGTTGATTTCCGTGGTCTGGTCGCGATACCGCGCGACGACGACGTCGGGCCGCTTGGCCATCGCCGTGGCTACGAGCTGGCGCAGCGGAGGCAGGTCGTCGGTTGCGGGAATCTCGATGCGGTCCACCAGGACGATGCCCGCGGACTCCAGCCGCGGATCTTCGGTGTGGCTGATGGCCTCTTTCAAGAGGATCTCCTGCTGGCGGACGTTGGCTTGCGCGATCAGGAGTTCCTGGCGGCGGGTGGAAACCTCGGCCTCGGCGCGGGGCAACTGAATGGCGGGGATGGCTTGTGCGGCGATCTCCTTCTGCGTGTCGTCGTAGAACTTTTGAGCGATTTGCAAGGCGTGCTGGCGGGCTTTCCACTCGTCGTTGGCGGCCACCAGGCTGTAGTAGAAGTTGAGCACGTTCGCCGCCAGGTCCAGCAATTGTGAGCGAAATTGCTCGCGCGCGGCGGTGGTGTTGATCTTGGCGACCCGAATGGTGCGGTCGTTGAGCTTGATTCCGAAGCCTTGCAGTAGCGGTTGGCGCAAAATCAGATCCATGCGCACTTCAGACGAAGGGTTGACGAAATCGCCGGGCGCGTTTTCGGAGAATGTCTGCTGGTATTCGCGGTATTGGATTTGGCCGCCTGTCAGGAGCCCCTGGCTGAGCAGGCTATTGTAGGTGTGCGCGGACTGGACCAGCGCCGGCGTCTGGGCGAGGATGGTATTGGCTTCCGGCGTAGTCAGGTGCGAGAAGTTGGTGGTGCTTTGCAGCGTGGGGTCGAAATTCGGGACCACCACGCCCACCTGTTGAATGGTGGCGCCGCCGTTTCCGCCGCCCCCGCCACCGCCGCTGCCGCCGCTGGCCAACCCCGCGCTGACGGTGGTGCCATTGACGCCCACACCGGCGTCCACGCTCGAGATCTGCGCGTTTCCGGCGGGCACGCCGCGGAGTGGGCCGCCGGCTTTGGCGCGCTCCGCGGCGGAGTCGGCCAGCAGCGGTCCGTAGCGCGAGATTTCCAGGTTCAGGTTATTCTCGATGGCCAGCGCCAGCGCGTCGGCAACCGTGAGATAGAGATTGCCGGCGCGGATCAAATCATCCAGGCGGCTGGAATTTTGCAGCCGGATGGGCGCAACGGTAGGGGCCATGTAGGGACGGATGGAGGCCGGCACATGGGCGGCCTGAACGGTCACCGGCTGTTCCTGGGCCTGCGCCGGCGCCTGTGAGACCGAGGCGAGACAAGCGGCAATCAGCATCGCGCGCTTCACTTGCCACCTCCTGGAACGGACGCCGGGATGAAGGATTCGCGTTGCACGTGGCCGCTGACGGCCTCCTCCATGTCGACGTGGTTGACTTCGAGAGTACGGCCCATGGCGTCGTCGAAGCCGATCTTGGCATGGGTGTAGTTGGCCATGGCTTGCACCTCGGCGTCCTGGTCGCTGGCCAGTTGTTGCTGCGCGGCAATCACCAGCGCCACGCTGCCCACGCCATAGTTGAAGCGCTTCTCTTCGGCGTCGAGGCTTTGTTCGGAGAGCGCGCGCGTGGCCACCGCTGTTTCGTAGCGGGCGCGCGCCTGTTGCAGGTTGATGAGATTGGTCTTGACGTCGACGCGGACCTGGTTGACGGCGCGCTGCATTTGCAGTTCGGCCTGGCGCTGCTGCAATTCGTCGGTGACATAGTCGGCTTGCGCCTGCCGGTTGCGGAAGGGAATGTTGAGGGAGATGCCGGCGGAATAGTTCGGGAAATCCCGGCGGAAGATCTGGCTCAGGACGTTGCCCGTTCCGCCGACGAAGTAGGGGTTGGGTGTGCCGCTCTGGTTGTCGTAGATGGGATTCACGGGGCCGCTCAAGCCATTGTTGGTCAACTCGGCAAACGCCTGCAGGCTGGGCAGCAGGTTGTTCCTGGTTCCCTTGAGCAGGACCTTTTTGCTGTCCAGGTTGATGCGGGCCTGCTCGATTTCGTCGCGCTTCTCGAGAGCTTCCGTAACCAGATCCTGCACCGGACGGACTTCGTCGCTGGTGGGAACTTCGATATGATCGAGCGGAATCACGTGAACGTCATCCAGCCAGGTATTCTGCATGGCGTTGCGGTTGAGCGCGTTCTTGAGCACGATCTCCTGTTGCGCCACGTTGGTCTGGGCGATGAGGAGGGCCTCTTTGCTGGCGGAAACCGCCGCCGCCGCGCGGGTGACCTCGATTCCCGCCATGGCGCCGATCTCAACCTCTTTCTTGTTGCCGTCGTAAAGCTTCTGGGCGGCTTCGAGCGCCTGCTCCTTGATGCGTACGGCTTGGTTGAAGCTGACCAGGTCCCAGTAGAGATTGAGCACGGCCGCGACGGTGGTGGCCACCTGCTGTTTCATTAGCAGGTCGCTCACCTTCAGGTTGTTTTTGGCTACCTTAATATAGCGGTTGTTGACCGGGAGGCTGAAACCCTGCAGCAGCGGCTGGGTCACGTAGAAATCCAGATACCCGGTGACGGAGGGATTGAACAGGGGCGTGGTGCTGTTCAGTTGGCTGCGTCCTTCATAGAACGTGAACTGGGCGTAGGTGCCGGTGATCCAGCTTTGGTTGTACCCGAAGGCGACCTGCCGGCTGCTGTTCACCAGGACGCTGGTGGCATTCAACTGGGTGTTGGTCAAGGGCGTGGTTTGGTGCGCGAACTGCACTTGGGCGAAGAGGTTGGGATCCATATTAGGAGGATTGGGTCCGATTCCGGTGATAACACCACCGCTCGATCCAATGCCGGCGCCGCCGGCGAGGCCGCTCGAAGCGTTACTCACTCCGGCCGTGCTGACGCTGGTTGGTCCCGGCGCCACCGGTGAATCGGTGCCGCGCAAAAGGCCGCCGGCCTGGGCGCGCCTCAACACTTCGCGCGATAGAAACGGACCGTAGCGCTGAACGGCGATGTCGAGGTTATTTTCGAGCGCCAGAGCGATCGCGTCCTGGGCGGAAAGGTACAGGTTGCCGCTGCGGACCAGTTGCTCCAGGCGGGGTGTATTGGCCAGTTTCACCGCGGGAACGGTACGCTTTTCGAGGTGGAAGGGCGCCAGGAACCGGCCTACGAATTTGGCCGGTGGGGGTGTATCGATGGAAACTTCCGACGGTTGCGCAAAGGCGACAGAGCCGGAGGCCAGCACCATTATGGCGAGAAGCCCCTTCGGCGATACCGGCGAGCGGCGAAATGGCAGAACATTCATGTTTTGAGTCCGGGCACTGCACCGCAACTGCACTGCCACCGGGGGAGGCCGCTGAAACTATTGATACTATTAGGGTTGTAGGCATGTTTGCAGGCGCCCACGACGGAGCCGGTGTCCGCTTGCGAACAGCGGTTTGCGGAATCGGACGCGAATGGGGCTGGCGCTGTGCCAGGATGGCGCCGGGCTTGGCCATGATATCTATCAATGGCTGGGCAAGCGAAACTGGCATGGCCCGGGGCGGGCCACCCGGGACGATGAAAAATGGGGCGGCCTTCTACCGGGGGCGGACTTGACGGAGGTTCCGGTCCACCCGGCGGCGTAAATCTACTCGTGCCTATTTTTCGAGACAAAGCACGCCCCACCCAGGCCGCACTCGCGGCTTCCCCTGTCTCAGTCTCCCGAGACCACAGCCGGATCTCCCGCGGAAAGTGCGACCGTCTTCCGCGCACAGCCGCCGCTTGAGTTGCCCGCTCGCGCCTTGAATCCGGTTCTTGTACATCGGCCCCCGCGTTTGCTCCACGCTGCTTTCAGACCCCACCTCACCTCGCGCCGGCGCCCTTGCGCTTCGACGAAACCTTCACCTCCATCGGGTTGGTTAAGTTAAAGAACTTTCACCTTCAAACTGCCGAACATGCCCGGCACACAACTCCGGGGGCAGTCGGCCGTTGCCGCTCCGGGCCGAATGGTTTCTGCCGCCAGGGATGTCCGTGCGGGAAGCCTTTTGCCGTCATGACTCAGGGGTTTACCGGGCTCCATCCCGGAATCGGTGGGAAATAGCCCAGCAACCCAATATAAGCGGCCCTTTAGTGAGAAAAAATGAGATGATTCGGTGTGAAACTATTGACGGCGGATGGCGGAGCGTGGTTAAATCGGGCGAGATCGGTTCTCGCAGTGTTGTGAATGGTATGAGCTGGCGGGCGTGCCGTACGTCATGGAAGTGCAAGAATTTTCCCTTGACACGGAGTTCGCAATCAGTTATGACTATCTTTTGCCGCGTCCGGTTGTAGTGTGCATTCTTGCATTTGTACTCGATGAGCACGGAAAGATTATAAAAAAACGTGCCGAGGGTAAGGTTTTAGCAGTAGATTCCGGCGTCCGGCTTGGTGGCCGCTGGAAGAATTCTCCGCCCGACACGGAGAAGTTCCATCGTTGAAAGTGGTTTTGAGACCCAATTTGAGGCTCAGGTTGAAAGAGAACTTCGACCGATTCAATTTCGCACTTCACAAGGAGAAGCAAATGGCAGATTTTCGCAGATTATTTACCGTGCTAGCCGTACTCGCCGTGATGGCGTGTGCAGCCAGCGCACAGGTGGGGGTGGCCAATGGCGGCGCGAATAGCGCGCTGACCTGCACCGCAACCGGCGCCGTCATACCGGAACTGCGGCCCGAAGGCTATACGGACCTGTCTGGTGATATCCTCATCACTTGCACCGGTGGTCCGGACTTGCAGCAGGGTGCCACCATCCCCACCGCCAACATCGTCCTGTATACGACAAACGGTGCGGCGATCACCAGCCGCCTTTTGGCCTCGACCGGAGCTTCCGAAGCACTGTTGATCATTGACGAGGCCGGCTCCAACATCACCTCGGGCGTACCGGGCTTCGGGCCGCAGGCTCCGCAAACCGGGTGCAGCACGGCCCAGCAGCAGGCACTCGGTGGCAGCACCTGCACCGCGTACGTTGGTATGGCGCCTGGCGTCAACAGCGTCGGCGTGCCTGTGAATTATGCAGTCGCAGTGACCGCTCCTGGCGGCAGCACGCCGGCCCAGAACGTGTACCAGGGCAAGCTCGGTGACTTCGGTGCGAATTCCGTGACGTTCTACAACGTTCCGGTTCTTCCCCCGGCCACCAGCGGCGTATCGCGCGTCTTCCGCGTCACCAACGTTCGCGTTCCGACTGTTGGTGTGCCTTCCGGCAGCACAGTGGTAGGCTTCTTCTCAATCAGCCCGAGCCAAGCCATACCGCTCTCCAACGCAAGCGTCACCTTCGGCGTTGTTGGCCCGGCTACTTCGATGGCTGTGAAGCCGCAGTCTGCGTTCCAGCAGTGCGTCACGGCGTCAAGGGCACTCAGTGCTAACTTGATCTTCACGGAGGGCTTTGCAACCGCCTTCAAGACTCGCGTGGTTCCGGGTGGCATCTCCAACGGTGCTTTTGGTAACGCCGCGAACATCACTTACGCGGCTGAGGCGCAAAACCTTGCTCCCCCGATCAACCAGAATATCCCCGGTGGCCTCTACGGCGGCTTCGCGTCAAACTCGGAATCCGGGTTCATTTCCCCACTTTTCACTTCTAGCAACACCGGCAGCGGCGCGGTCAACTACACGGCCGGTCTGGCTGACTACGGGACTCGCCTCAAGGCGGTCTTCTATAACATTCCGGCTGGCATCACGCTCTATGTGTCCACCACTTCGGGTGGCACGGTTCCGAGTCCTGTCGGTGGCACGTCCGTTCTCCCTTACGCTGTGCTGGTTGCCACCAACAGCGGTGAAGCGACCCCCGATGGTGCCAGCTTCTCTCCCATCGCCTCCACTGCTCTCGGCGGCGACGGTCTCGGAAGCATCGCTCTTTCGGCCAACTCGGCTGGCGCGGCAGTAGCAGTTTGGGAAGTTACCAACTCCAACCCGTCGGCCCAAGATGTGCTGACGTTTAGTGTCTATATCAGCTACTCCGCAACCAGCGCCACGACCGCCAACCCGTACGGCCTGCCGATTACCGACTTGCCGCTCGGCGCGCTCGTCAACGATGTCCAACTGAGTTTCGCTCCGGAACCGGGCGGCGGAACATTCTCAGCCGCCCAGGGGCCCACTGCGCTCGCGACCATCGTGCCGCGCTTCGCAGTGATAAAGACTCAGGAAGGCCGCTGGACTACCGTCGGCCTGTGCCAGACCACCCTGCTTTATCCGTTCGTTACCGCACAGAGTGGTTTTGACACCGGCATCGCCGTGGCCAACACTTCCTGGGATCCGTTTGGGACCGTACACCAGACTGGTTCCTGCCAACTGTATGGTTATGGCGTAACGCTCGGCGGCGCCACCCCCGTCGCAACTCAGCCCGTAATCCCCGGATGCGATGGTATCGCTAACCCGGTGCCCGGGACGAACTGTTTCGGTGGGGCGGGCACGTCGAACGTCATCCCATCCGGTCAGGTAGGGTCGGCGATGGCTTCAAGCCTGTTCCCGGGTTTCACGGGCTATGTGATCGCCGTCTGCAACTTCCAGTTCGCTCATGGATATGCGGCAGTGACCGACCTCGGCCTGCGCAACCTGTGGTCCAGCTACCTGGCACTCGAGCTTAACGATGGCACCGTAGGCACCATCCGCAAGGGCGGCCAGGGCGTCGAGAACCTGGTTCACTAAACCTCGGTTAACCTTCAACTGCAAGAGGGGGGCTTCGGCCCCCCTCTTTTTTTTGGTCTCCGCATTACTAGCCCGAAGTGTGAAGATTAGTGCTACACTGAAATTCTCTCCGCGTCCATCCAAATCAATTCCCGTTCCCCGGAACCAGGAGGTAGTTTTGCCTAGATTGAATACCCTCGTATTTGCCAGCCTGCTGATGGCCTTGTCGGGAGCTCAACTGGCGCCGGCACAAACTTTGCCAGTCGCCCAGTTGGCCGTCCAGTCGGGCAACGGCCAAGCGGCCTGTAACTGCGCGGCCACGCTACAGAGATTCCAGCCGATCTCCGTCATAGCAACCGATGCCAATGGGCATCCGGTTGCCGGTGCAACCGTCACCTGGACTGTGACCAGCGGCCAAATGACCCTCGCGAACCCTACCAGCATCACGGGTGCCGACGGCACGGCCTCCGTGGCGATCCAGTTGGCCGTGCTTGATGTTTACACCTCTTCCGCAGTGCCCTATTTAGTGTCTACCATTCAGGCATCAACCAATAACATCTCGGTAATCTTTACGGAGACTCAGTCCCTCATTACCCCGAACCTGGGAAGTTCGGTCATTCAGGCCAACCCTCCCACGCTGAACGGAACGAATCTCATTCAAGCCACTCTTTCCACCAATGCCGGGACCACGCTTGCCACGCCGATCCAGGTACAGGTGACCTGGCCGGGCAATGGCGTCCCCAACATCTCGGTCCGTATCTTGAACAACCAGACTGCACCTGCTCTGAGCTGTGGCATCCCCCCTGGCTTCTCCGCTAACGACTTCCCTCCCTACGCCGACCCAGGCTCGGTGCTTTCGGACACTCACGGCAACGCCAATTGCTACCCGGCCTTTAGCGGCAGCGGGACCGGAACGTTCTATGTACTGATTGGCGGTATGCCGGGAGCGACCGACATCAGCTCCGCCCTGTACCTCCAGGCCTACGGACCGTATCCCTTTACGTCCAATGCCGGCGCTCCGGCGAAATTTCAGATTGTGAGCGGAAATAATCAGATCGGCATCGTCGGGGCGGCCCTCAACCCACTTGTAGCCCAATTGCAGGACGCTAACGGAAATGGCATAGGGGGACAGACCGTGGTTTGGTCGGTGATACCCGCCGGCGCGGTGGGATTCTCCTCCACCAACGGGACAACAACCGACGCCAGCGGTATGGTTTCCCAAACTGTGTCGCTCGATTCGCTGGCCTCGGCCGGCGCTCAGATCACGGTGGCGTTGCAGAGCAATCCGAGCATATCGGCAACCTTCCAGGAGACCGTCCCGGTCGCTCTCACCAGCATGACCAAGATCCAGGGCGATGGCCAGACGGCACAGACGGGCGCCACCTTCCCCACCCAATTGGTGGTCCAGATCAACACTGCCACCGGCCCGGCGAAGGGTTACCCAGTCCAGTTTCAAGTCAGTAATTCGCTGGTCAGCCTGTTGGAAGGAACCACCATCAATACCGACGTCAACGGGCGGGCTACCGTCACCGCCAAGGCGGGAACCCTCACTGGTACGGCCACCGTGACGGCCGTGGCAGGTGCTCTCAACCAGACCTTCACCCTTACCGTCACTTCCACGTCCACGGCTCCGCCGCCCAACGGCATGACGATCGTCACCGGAAACTCGCAGAACGCCATCGTTGACACCACTTTCATTTCGCCACTGGTAGTGCAAGTCAACAGCACGGCTGGACCGGTCGCCGGTTACGTGGTGAGTTTCTCCGCCACCGGCCCGATCAATATCTCGACCGCTGCCGCCACTACCAACAGCAGCGGGCAGGCTTCGATTACTCTGACGGCGGGCGCCGTAGCGGGAGCGGCCACCGTTACGGCCTCCATCAGCGGGTACTCGCAAGTCTTCAACCTCACGGTGCTTCCAATAGGCCCCACGATCACGGCCTCCAGTTTTCTGAATGCCGCCAGCGGGCAGGTGGGGGCCATCTCCCCCTGCGGTCTGGCCACCATCAGTGCCGCCGGGCTTGCGCCCAACGGGACCGGCTCCCTGGCCCCGCCGCCCATTTTCGGCCGCTTGCCGCTCTCGGTAAACAATTTGAGCGTCACTTTTGCGGGCACACCGGCACCGATTGTGAACGTGGCTATGGGCAGTGTGAACCCGCAAGTCACCCTGCAAGTGCCGTGTGGAGTAACTCCGGGCAGCAGCGTTCCGGTAGTGGTCAACGTGGGCGCCGGGACCTCCTCCACCAACGTCGCGGTGCAGACCGTGAGTCCCGGGATTTTTCAGACCGTGATGTCCGATGGAACCAGTCGCGCGGTGGTGGTTCGCGACGATGGCACCTTCGCCGATATCGGGACGGATCTCCCCAATTATGCCCGGCTCGGCGAGAAAGTCCGCATCTACGTCACCGGTGTGGGACCCACCCTCCCGGCGGTGGCCACCAACAGCATTCAGGATCCGAACGCGGATCTGGTTGGGAGCGACGCCACTATTACCGCAACGGTGCAGGTGAACATTAGCGGGGTGGTCGTGCCGGTCGTCAGTGCACGGCTGGCGCCGGACCTGATCGGCGTTTACGAAGTACAGTTCCTGATTCCATCCGGTACACAGACGGGCAACAATGTGGTGATCTCGGTGTTGGTCACCCCGGTGGGTGCCAGTTCGGCAACCCAGAGCCTCAATAGCACCATCCCCATCCAGTAGTTTCCCTCAGGGGCCGAGGCAGCTCGGCCCTCTCTTCGCATTCTCTTCGCCCCAATATCTATATGTGGTGTGTTGCGCAATCGGTGTAGATGTGGTGGTGTGTCAGTAACACCGTGATTCTTCAATAAGATCCTGCAAAATCCTATTGCAAAACATCAGATGCTGTGGCACCATTGGTTGTGGCCGATGTGGTGTGAAAGTGGCCAAATTTAGGTTCAATCGTGGATATCCTGGCCCAGCAACAACCGATGGTCGAGCCTCCGCGGGGAATGTACCCCAGCAGGCTGGATGACAAAGGGCGATTAAAATTGCCCGCGGCCTTCCAGCAATATTTTTCCGCCCTGCGGGAAAAGAAGCTGTATGTCACGTCGTTAGACCGTCGCACGGCGCAAGTATACCCGATGGAAGTGTGGCGGGGCAACGAAAAATTCTTCGAGAATTATCGGGACGACGTCCGCCTGGCGCGGAATGTGTCCTTTAACGCAGCCGATCTGGGCGCCGAGAGCGAGATGGATGGGCAGGGACGGATTCTCTTCTCTCCGGAACTGCGGCGCGAACTGGGCATCGAGAATCAGTCCGTGCGGCTGTTCGCTTACCGGGGCCGGATTGAGATTCTGACCGAAGCGATCTACGAAGAGCGCAAGCGCGAAGCCGCGCAAACCGCGGCGGACGATGTGGGCAAGTTGGAGGCCGCGGGGCTCAACTAATGACCTATGCACTTCCCTGTCATGGCCGAAGAGTGCTTGTCGCTGCTGGCGGTCCGGCCCGAGGGAGTGTATGTCGACGCCACCGCGGGAATGGGTGGCCATACGGGATTGATCGCGCAGCGGCTCACCACCGGGTTGGTGATTGCGAACGACCGCGATGGGGAATCGCTGGAACTGGCGCGCGCCAACACCGCGCAGTGGGTATCGCGAATCCGCTATCGCCAGGGGACTTTCGGGGAGTTGCGTTCGACGATCCAGGCCGAAGGATTTCAGAGGGTGGATGGACTACTGGCGGATCTGGGCGTGAGCCGCTACCAGTTGGTCGAGACGCCTCACCGGGGCTTTTCGTTTTTGACGGATGGGCCGTTGGATATGCGGATGTCGCAAGATACCGGCATGACGGCGGCCGATTTAGTCAATTTCACAGCCGAAAAGGCAATCGCCGATCTGATCTATCAGCTAGGCGAAGAAAGGAGGGCGCGGAAGATAGCCAGAGCAATCGTCCGAGCACGGCCCATCAGAAGCACAACACATCTGGCCGATGTGGTGTTGCGGGCCGTGCCCAGGACGGGCCGTTTGCACCCGGCCACGAAAACCTTCATGGCCTTGCGAATGGCGGTCAACGACGAACCGGGGGAGTTGGACCGGTTGCTCGATATCGGCCCGGATCTGCTGAGGAGCGGCGGCCGGATGGTGGTGATCAGTTTCATGTCGGGCGAAGACCGGAAAGTGAAAGAGCGATTCAAAGCGTTGGGACGCGATGGGCGTGCGGAAATCCTCACCAAACATCCGCTCCAGCCAAGTGACGAAGAGACCAGTCACAACCCACCCTCGCGCAGCGCAAAACTGCGCGCGGTAATGACGACGGAGTGAGTGAAGAGACCATGGCGACACAACCAGCATTTCTCACAAGGACTGAAACGCCGGCGCGCATTGCGGTTCCCGCCGTCCGGCTGGACTCTGCCAGAGCCGAACGGGATCCCTTCCAGTTGCGCGCCCTGCCGCATGAAGACGTCTTCTTTTACTGCAAGAAGATCGACAATTCACGGCTGGTTCGCGAGGCCGACCCGCGTGCGGGTAGCGCCTGCTGGAAGGTGATTGGCGCGGCCGGCCTGGTGCTGGCGTTGTTCACCGGAGTGCTGGCGCCGAGGGTTGCCAACACGGTTGCGGGGTACAAACTGGAAGCTCTGCGCGTGGAAGCGCAAACCCTGGCGGACGAACGGCGCACTCTGGAACTCGAAGAAGCACAGCGGCTCAGCCCCGAGCGGCTCGACAAGTTGGCGCAGGGGCAGAACCTCGTCACGCCGACGGCCAGCCAGGTGGTGCACCTGGAGAACAAGGGCGAAGGCAAAGTCGCCATGGTGAAAAAGTAGGGCATAAGGGCGTGAATGGAGGACGCTACGCAACATGGTGGAGCGACGTCTAGTATGGCTCGCCGGGATCGTCCTCATCTGGGGCGGGGCCATTTTCGGAAAATTGGTTGCTCTGCAGGTGGTGCATCACCAGGAATACGTGACGAAGGCGCGGGCGCGGCAGGAAGAGGTGGTGGAACTGCGCGCGCAGCGAGGCGCGATTCTGGACCGCACGGGCCATCCTCTGGCCATGAGCGTTCCCACGGAATCGGTCTTCGTGGATCCTCTCAAAGTGCCGTCGTTGGAACTCGACTCCGATCTGCTGGCTCATGAACTGCACCTCGACCCGGCGGAGCTGTATCGCCGAATCCGGACGGCGCACGACAACCATCGCGGATTCCTGTGGGTCAAACGAGGCATCACCCCGCAGGAAGCCGAAGACGTTCGCAGCCTGAAGCTCGAGTGGATCCACGTCGACACCGGGAGCGAGCGCCACTATCCCAACGCGACGCTCGCGGCTCACGTATTGGGCGGCGTCGACTTCGCGGAGAAGGGCAACGGCGGCATCGAGAAGGCGCTCGACACCCAACTGCACGGTGCACCGGGCGAGGCGCGCATTCTGACGGACGTGCGTCGTCGCGGCATCGACGAGCTGGTCTCCACCGAAGCGCATGCCGGCGCCTCCATCACGCTGACCATCGACGAGCGTCTGCAATTCGTGGCCGAGCGCGAGATCGCCGCGGCCGTGAAGCTGCACGAGGCCACCAGCGGAAGCGTGGTGGTGATGAAGCCGTATGACGGGCAGATCCTGGCGATGGCCAGTTATCCGCCCTACGATCCCAACCAACCTCCCGAGAGCGAGAGCGATGTCGCGGCGCGGAGCAATCACGCCATGGGGGTGCCTTTCGAACCGGGCTCCTGTTTCAAGGTGATCACGCTTTCCGCCGCCCTCGAAACCACCAAACTCAGACCGGACACTCCGATCAACTGCCACGGCGGCGTGCTGGTCTTACCCGGACGAATCATCCACGACTCGCACGCGGGCTTCGGCTTCCTGCCCATGGACATGGTGCTGGCTCATTCCAGTAACATCGGCGCCATCGAGATCGGCCGGACCGTGGGGCGTGCGGCGATGTACGATTACGTCCGCCGCTTCGGCTTCGGTCAAAAGACCGGCGTCCCATTGCCCGGCGAATCCAAGGGCCGTCTGCGGGCGATTCCGCAGTGGGGCACCACTTCTCTGGAATCCATTTCCATGGGACAGGAAGTGAGTGTGACCACCCTGCAATTGGCGCGCGCCGTATCGGTGGTGGCCAACGGCGGGCTGCTGGTGAAGCCCCGCCTGGTGCTGAAGCAAGGAGATCAAACCCTGCCGATAGAGCCGCCGGTGCGCGCGATCAAGCCGGAAACGGCGATCACCATGCGGCAGATGATGGAAGGCGTGGTGCTTGTGGGAACCGGCAAGGAAGCGCGCCTCGAAGGGTACACCTCGGGCGGCAAGACCGGTTCCGCGCAAATCTTCGATTTCGCCACACGGCACTACACCCACACTTACAACGGATCCTTCATGGGATTCGCGCCGGTGACGAATCCGGCGGTAGTGGTAGTGGTGACCTTGAACGGCACGCGCGGGAACGGAGGCTTCGGCGGAGTGGTCGCCGCTCCGGTGTTCAAAGTGGTCGCCACTGAAGCGTTGCGCATCCTCGATGTTCCCAAAGATCTGCCCGACGATCCGCCGTCGAAGACGCTGCTTGCGGCGAGCCAGGTGCTGGACGACGTTTCGATTGCCGACCTTGGTTCCGGCCAGCCCAACATTCTGGAAGACCGGGACGACGAAGAGCCGGTCGCGCCGCAAGCGGATGGATTTGTCGGGCCGGTCGCGCCCGCCGCACCGGTGGCGCAAGGCCCCGCGGCGGGCACCGTGCCCAACTTCAAGGGCATGACTCTGCGCGCGGTGCTGATGGAAGCGGCGGCGAAAGGAATACCCGTGCAGCCGGATGGCAGCGGCGTGGCCCGCGTACAGAATCCGCCGCCCGGTTCGGTGTGGCATCAAGGGGAACGCATTCGCGTCCAGTTTGCGAGATGATCCTAGGCCAGATACTCCCGGGCGATCGGCTCCAGCAGCCTCTGACGCCGGAGCTTGCCGCCGCCGAGGTGGGCGGCCTCGCTTACGACTCGCGGCGCGTCCAGCCGGGCGATCTGTTCTTCGCGTTTCCGGGGCTCCACGCCGATGGCCGCGAGTTCGCGCGGGATGCGCTGGCGCGCGGGGCCGTCGCGATAGTGGCCGAATCGACGCCGCCCGAGGATCTGGCCGCGCGTTGGGTGCGGGTGGAGCACGGACGGCGGACGCTGGCGCTGGCGGCGCGCAATTTCTACGGTAAACCGGATGAACGGTTGGGGCTCACCGGCATCACCGGCACCAACGGAAAGACCACCACCGCTTACCTGATCGATTCGGTTTTGCGCGCCGCCGGCGCGACCACCGCGATGATCGGCACCATCGCGTACCACGTGGCCGGTCGCGTGCTTGCGGCCGTCAATACCACGCCGGAATCGCTCGACCTGATGCGGATCCTCTGCGAACTCCAGCAGGCTGGCGGAACCCACGCCACCATGGAGGTCTCCTCGCACGCGCTGGACTTGGGCCGCGTGTATGGCTTGCAGTTTCACACCGTGGTCTTCACCAACCTGACTCGCGATCATCTGGATTATCACCGCAGCATGGAGGCTTACTTCGCCGCCAAACAATCGCTATTCGACGGCGCCGGCGGTCCGCCGCCCAAGTTTGCGGTGTTGAATCGCGACGACGCCTACGCCCGGCAGATCAAACTCCACCGGCAGACGGAAGTCTTCTGGTACGGCCTTGGGCAGGAGCGGGACCTGCGGGCGCGCCACATCAATTCAAGCTTTCAGGGCTTGCGATTCGACGTCCAATTCGGCAAGCTGCGCTTCGCGGTAGAATCGCCGCTGCTCGGAAAAATCAACGTCTACAACATTCTCGCGGCATGCGGCGCGGGGTTATCTTATGGCATTGCGCCCGAGACGGTGGCGCGCGGTATCGCCGCTTTGCAGGCCGTTCCCGGCAGGTTTGAACGCGTGGACGAAGGCCAGCCCTTCGTGGTCGCGGTGGACTATGCCCATACCGACGACGCGCTGCGCAACACCATCGCGGTAGCTCGCGGATTGAATCCGAAGCGCATCGTCACGTTGTTCGGCTGTGGCGGCGATCGCGACCGGGCCAAGCGTCCGCTGATGGGGCAGGCCGCGGCGGAGGCCAGCGATTTCGTGGTGCTGACCAGCGACAATCCGCGATCGGAAGATCCTTTGGCCATCATGAACGATGCCCTGGTGGGCATCCGCCGGGTGGACGTGCCGCTGGTGATCGAACCGGACCGCGCTACCGCCATCGCGCGCGCTCTCAATGAGGCTCGCGAGGGCGACATCGTAATTCTGGCGGGGAAAGGGCATGAAACGTATCAGGTGCTGAAAGACCGGACCATCCAGTTCGACGACCGGGCGGTGGCCAGGGAAGTGCTAAGGGGTTATGGGTATCACAAGACGCCCTAGAGCGGATATCCCACAAGGGTTCGGGCGCGATCTGGCGGCAGAAACCTCGCCGTGCTCCCGAGGCACTCCGCTCCCTCACGGTCGCGGCTCAGTGCGCCGAGTCTCGCACCGGGCCGCGGCGGTCTCGCACCGGGCCGCGACGGTCTTGCACCGGGCCGCGACGGTCTCGCACCGAACCGCGACTATAAAGAAGCGGAGGGCTGGGATCAACGGCTTACCCGGAGGTTCCTGGAGAGTCTCGGCGCGACAGGCAGGATCTCCCGCGCCACGATGCCGGGCGAGGCGTGAGGAATGCGGGCTAGACCATGACTTTGGATTTACAGCAAGCAGCGCGGGCGATGCAGGCGGCGGGCGATGCTCCCGCCGTTCCCGTGGCGGGTTGGAGCGTGGACACGCGGACACAGATTGTGGGAGATGTGTATTTTGCGCTTCGCGGTCCCCATCACGACGGCCACGATTATGTGGCGGACGCCTGGCGAAAGGGCGCGGCGGCGGTGGTGGTGGATCGGGTGATGGAGGCGCAAGGCGTTGAGTTGGTGGTCGCCAAAGAGTTGCTAGTTCAGGAGGCGCTGCGCGCTTTGCAGGATTTGGGGACGTGGGCGCGCCGCGCGTGGGGCGGCACGGTGGTGGGAGTGACGGGCAGCGCCGGTAAGACCACTACCAAGGACGCCATCGCTCATGTCTTAGCGGTATCGCTGCCGGTGGGCAAGACCGTGGGTAATTTGAACAACCACGTCGGGGTGCCGCTTTCCATCTTGCGGTTGCCCGATGCGTGCAAGGTTGGCGTGTTGGAAATGGGAATGAATCACGCGGGGGAAATTCGCGAATTGGCGGCCATCGCCGGCCCGGAGATCGGGGTGGTGACCAATGTGGGATATGCGCACGTCGAGTTTTTCGAATCCATCGAGGGTGTGGCGGCCGCCAAGCGCGAGTTGATCGAAGGATTGCCGCGCGATGGCGTCGCAGTGCTCAATGGCGACGACGCGCGCGTGCTGCGGTTTCGCCACGCGCATCCTGGCCGCTCGGTGACGTTCGGCTTCTCCGCGGACGCCGATGTGCGCGCGGAGGCGGCGGATTTTCGCGCGGACGGTACGCGTTTCCGCGTGGCCGGCGTGGATTATGAGACGGGTCTGGTGGGCCGCCATGCGGCGATGAATCTGCTGGCCGCCATCGCGGTGGCGGGCGAGTTCGGGATTGCGCCCGAGCGGTTGCGCGAACCGGTCCGGACCTTCGCCGTCGGGAAGATGCGTGGGGAACGGATCGAGCGCAACGGAATTCTGGTGTGGAACGATTGCTACAACTCGAATCCGGAAGCGGCGCAATCGATGATCGACGTGCTGCGCGAGTCGCCCGCGGCGCGCCGGATCGCGGTCCTGGGCGAGATGTTGGAACTGGGCCACGCGGCCGAATCGCTCCACCGGCAGGTGGGGAAATATGCCGCGGAGCACGGTGTGGATCTGCTCGTCGGCGTGCGCGGCAGCGCGCGGGCCATGGTGGACGCGGCGGTTGCCGCCGGGCTTCCGGAGAGCGCCGGATACTTCTTCGCGGAGGCCGGCGAGGCTGGCGATTTCCTCCGGCAAGCCGCGCATCCGGGTGACGCGATCCTGTTCAAGGGTTCGCGCGGAGTGCATGTGGAGCGTGCGCTGGAGAGGTTCTTGGCCTAATTTTCCAATGCTCTATTTTTTACTCTACGAACAGCTTTACCGGTATGCCAGTCCGCTGCGCGTCTTCCGGTACACCACGATTCGCACGGCATTCGCCAGCATCACCGCGTTGTTTCTGTGCGTCGCGCTAGGCCCCTGGCTGATCGATAAGCTGCGCGAATTTCAAATCGGACAATACATCCGCGAGGAAGGGCCCAAGTCTCATCAGAAGAAGGCCGGGACGCCAACCATGGGCGGAGTCCTCATCATTATCTCGATCGTGGTGCCCACGCTGCTGTGGGCGGACCTGCGGTATCCCTACGTGTGGATCGCCATCGCCGCGCTGATCGGCTACGGCTGGATCGGGTTCAAGGACGACTATGCGAAGATCGTCAGGAAGCGTAACCTGGGCCTCTCGGGGAGGGCCAAACTGGTCTACCAATTCGTTCTCGGGTTTGCGTTCGCGGTGGTCCTGCTGATCATGCGGGGCCGCGGCGATTTCAATACCGCCATGAACATTCCGTTCATCAAGCAATTCCAGCCTTCGCTGCTGATTCAGCCGCTGCTACTGAATCCCTGGACCTACGTGCTGGGCGCCGCGCCCTTTTGCATTTTCGTGGCCCTGGTGGTGGTATTCAGCTCCAACGCGGTCAACCTGACCGACGGCCTGGATGGCCTGGCAATCGGCCTCATGGTGATTGCCTCCGGCGCGCTCACCGTGCTGACGTATGCCGGCGGACACGCGCAACTGGCCGAGTACCTGCAACTGGCGCGCAATCCGCGCACGTCCGAGTTGACCGTCTTCTGCGGCTCGATGACCGGCGCCAGCCTGGGCTTCCTTTGGTACAACGCGCATCCCGCCGAGATTTTCATGGGCGACGTGGGTGCGCTGGGATTGGGCGGCGCCATGGCGGTGGTGGCGGTGCTGATCAAGCAGGAGATCCTGCTGGTGTTCATCGGCGGGGTGTTCGTACTGGAGGCCCTTTCGGTGATTCTCCAGGTGGGAAGTTACCGGCTGAGGCACGGCAAACGCATTTTTAAAATGGCGCCCATGCACCATCATTTCGAAGCGCTGGGATGGACGGAATCGAAAATCATCGTGCGTTTCTGGATCGCCGGGCTGGTGCTGGCGCTGTTCGCACTGACTACGTTGAAGTTGCGATGAGAATGAATCCGAATATCTCACCGGTATGCCGCGAAATTGCGGCGCAGGCGCTCCTGCCCGCGGCGGCGGCACTCATGTCGACGCTCCCCCGCGACACAGGACCGGTCTCCGAAACACGCCGGCCACCTGGCGATAGAGCTGGGCGAAGCGAATTACGGCGCCCCCGCGACGGCAGCCGTAGGCGGAGCGCGTCGAGATCCCAGGCAACGATGGTCGGCGCCTCAAGAAACTGCTCACCGATGGCCCCATATGAGTCTCGGCGCCGCGGACACGAGTGTCTGCGCCACATCCCAAGGCGGACTGCGAAAAATGCCGGTTAATCTCAGTGGCGCGAAAGTCCTGGTGGTGGGGCTGAAGAAATCCGGCATGGCGTCGGCGGAACTGCTGGTGCGCCGTGGCGCGAGTGTGTCCATCACCGACTTGAAGGGCCTGGAAGAATTGGAAGGCGGGTACACCTTCATTTCGCGGCTGGGGATTCCGTTCCGCCGCCAAAGCCTCGAGACGTTTGAAGGCCATGACCTCATCGTGCTCTCGCCGGACGTGCCCGTGGATCTGCCGCGGTTGGAAGCTGCCCGCCAGCGAGGCACGCGCGTCATCGGCGAAGTCGAGTTGGCGGCGCCCTTCTTGCAGGGCCGCACCATCGGCATCACCGGATCCAACGGAAAAACCACCACCACCAGCCTGATCGGGCATATCCTGCGGCACGCCGGCATGGCCGTGCAGGTGGGAGGCAACATCGGGACGCCAGTGACAGCCATGGTGGAAACGTCGACCGTGGATGGTTGGAACGTGCTGGAGCTGTCAAGCTTCCAGTTGGAGACCATCTCGGAATTCCGCGCGCACATCGGCCTCGCGCTCAACGTGACGCAGAATCACCTGGACCGCCATCACACCTTCGCACGCTATGCGGCAGCCAAGCGTCGGCTGTTCGAGACCATGCGCGCCGAGGACATCGCGATCCTTAATGCCGACGATCCGGTGTGCGCCGGCTACGCCGCCCATACCGCCGCCCGCGTGGAATGGTTCAGCGGACGGCACAAGGTGGAGTCCGGGGCCAGCCTGTGCGGCGACAAGTTGATCCTCGATTGCAAGCTGCTGATGGAAGCCGGCGAGATCCCCATTCGCGGACGTCACAACGTGGAGAATGTGCTGGCGGCATCCATCGCAGCGGCCCGCGCCGGCGTGGACCGCACGGCGATCGCGGCCGCGGTCCGCACCTTCGAAGCGGTGGAGCATCGCTTGGAGTTCGTGCGGAAGGTGAGCGGCATCGATTTCTACAACGACTCGAAGGCGACCAGCGTGGATGCCACGCTCAAAGCGGTGGATGCGTTCCCGGGCGGCCTGTGGGTGATTCTGGGCGGCAAGGACAAGGGGCTGGACTACGCAATGTTGCGCGAACCGCTCGCGGCGCGGGCGCATGCCGCGCTGCTGATCGGCGCCGCGGCGGCGACGATCGCGGGCGCGTTGGAAGGGGCCGTGCCGCTGGTCGATTGCCGGACATTGGAGGCCGCGGTGGCTCACGCCTATGCCCACGGCAAGCCCGGCGACACCGTGCTGCTGGCGCCGGCGTGCGCCAGCTTCGATCAGTTCAAGAGTTACGAACATCGCGGCGAAGTGTTCAAGGGGCTGGTCCGTCAATTGACGGAAGGAAAACTTGGCCATGGATGAACACCGATGAGCACGGATAAAACCAAATTCTTTTCTGATCCGTGTTCATCGGTGTTCATCCGTGGCCATTCCTGTTTTGGCGTTTTTCGGCAACGGCAGACATATTGATATGGCACAACGACTCAAGACCGATTGGACCCTGTTCGGCACCGTTCTGGTAATGGTGTCGTTCGGACTGCTGATTCTCTATAGCGCGTCGTCCATCACCGCGAAGATGGATCCGCGGTTTGGCTCCTCCTGGCACTTCGTATCGCGCCAGTTGGAGTGGGCCGTGGTGGCCGTGATCGCGATGATGGCGTTGAAGCGGACCGACTACCGCAAGTTTCAGGACCCGGCCGTGGCCTTTGGCGCGATCGGGATCGTGCTGACGCTGCTGATCGCGGTTTACTTTCTGGATGCCAAGAGCCACCGTTGGCTGCGTCTCTCCGGACCCTTCGGTATGCAGCCTTCGGAACTGGCCAAACCGGCGCTGGTGGTCTTCCTGGCATTCTTCGTGACGTGGCGCAGGCGGGCCATCAACAACCGACGCTACACCCTTGTGCCCGCGGCGCTGGCGGTCGGCCTGGTGATTCTGCTGGTGGTGGTGCCCGATCTGGGAACCGCGGTGGTGCTGGGGGCGGTGGCGGCGGTGGTCTTTTTCGTGGCCGGCCTGGAGTGGCGCTATGTGCTGATTGCCGCCGCGGTGGCCTCCGTCGGAGTGGTGCTCTGCATCGTGATGTCGCCCTACCGGCTGGCTCGCGTGGTGAAGTTCTTCGACCCCCAGTTCACCTTCATCGGCAAGTTCGATTCCCAGGGCAAGATCAAGGCGCAGATGGAGAAATCGCTCGCCACGCGCGATACCAACTACCAGTTGCAGCAATCGCAGATCGCGGTGGGCGCCGGTGGGCCGTTCGGGGTCGGGCTGGCGAACAGCCGGCAGAAGCTGATGTACCTGCCGGAAGCGCATACCGATTTTATTTACGCGGTGGTGGGCGAGGAACTGGGGCTGATCGGGACGGTGGGCCTGCTGATCGGTTTCGGGCTGATCTTCTGGCGCGGCTTGCGCGCCACGGTGCGGATGCCGGACGATTTCGGACGCTACCTGGCGCTGGGTGTGACGGTGGTGATCGTGGTGCAAGGGATGATTAACATCAGCGTGGTGCTGGGCATGATGCCGACGAAAGGAATTCCGTTGCCGATGATCAGCTATGGCGGAAGCTCGCTGCTGAGTACGCTGACGTTGTTGGGGATTCTGATGAACGTGTCGGAACACGCCGGATGAAGAAGATTATTAGCCACGGATGAACACAGATAAACCCATCTTTTCTTATCCGTGTTCATCCGTGTTCATCCGCGGCCAATCCTGTTTTGGTTTTCTGGTGAGAAATGCCTCCTAAGCGATTTCTCATGGCGGGAGGCGGAACGGGCGGACATGTGATTCCGGCGCTGGCGGTCGCGCGGGAATTGCGGCAGCGGGGGCATGAGGCGTTTTTTGTAGGGACGGAACGGGGCATGGAAGCGAAGCTGGTCCCGGCGGAAGGTTTTGAGTTGCGAACTATCGATATCGGCGGGCTAAATCGAGTGACGATGCGGCAGAAGGCGATCACGATGGCCAAACTTCCGTTCACTACGCTGGGATGCGCCAAGTTCGTCCGCCAATCGTCCGCCGTTTTCAGCATGGGAGGCTACGTTGCCGGCCCGCCGGTGATGGCCGCGCTGCTGTGGCGCAAGCCGGTGGTGGTGATGGAGCCCAACGCCATCCCGGGCTTCACCAACCGCGTCATCAGCCGGTTCGTTACCCGCGCGCTGATTTCCTTTGCCGAGACCGTGCCCCACTTTCCGGCAGGCAAGACCGAGATCACCGGATTGCCGGTGCGCGAGGAATTCTTCGGCATCGCAGACCGGCCGCGCGGCGACGCGCTCCACGTTCTCGTCACCGGCGGCAGCCAGGGATCGCGCACGCTCAATCGGGCGGCGCAGCAGAGCTGGCCCCGGTTTCGCAACGCCGGTTTTCCGGTGCGATGGGTGCATCAGTGCGGTCCGCGTGGGTTTGAAGAACTGCGCCAGGCATTCGCGGAATCGGGCCTGGAGGGCGAAATCGTACCCTTTATTACCGATATGCCGGCGGCGTTCGCGGCCGCCGACCTGGTGGTCTGCCGCTCGGGCGCCGGCGCCGTCTCGGAGCTGGCGGCGGCGGGAAAGCCGTCCATCCTGGCGCCGTTCCCGTTCGCGGCGGACGATCACCAGACCCGAAATGCCGAAGCCATGGAGCGCGTCGGCGCGGCCCGCCTGGTCCGCGACGCCGAATTGACCGGCGACCGGCTGTTCTCCGCGATCTGCGAGATGGGCAACTCCCCGGCGGGGCTGGAACGTATGGCCCAGGCCGCCCGGCAGCTCGCCAAACCGGGGGCCGCGCGGCGTGCGGCGGAGATTCTTGAGGAGGTGGCTCAGAGCCGGGTTTAACGATTTCAATTGACAGTTGGGCTTTGAGCCGAAACAATAGGCTAATATAATGTTTTTTCGTCCGCAGCATGTGCATTTTACGGGGATCGGGGGAATCGGAATGAGCGGCATCGCCGAAGTGCTGCTCAATCTCGGGTACCAGATCAGCGGGTCCGATGTGAGGCTTTCTCCCATCACGCAGCGCCTGGAGGGCATGGGCGCCCGGATCTTCGAGGGACACGCCGCCTCGAACGTTGCCGGGGCTCGCGCGCTGGTGGTGAGTTCCGCCGTCGACGAACAGAATTCCGAGCTGCAGGAAGCGCGCCGCCTGCAGATCCCGGTGATCCCGCGCGGCGAACTGCTGGCGGAGTTGATGCGCTTGAAGTATGGGATCGCCGTGGCCGGCAGTCACGGCAAGACAACCACCACGTCGATGACCGCTACCATCCTCAACAGCGCCGGCCTCGATCCCACCGTGGTGGTGGGCGGGCGCGTGGGCACCATGGGCGGTTCCAACGCGCGCGTGGGCCACAGCGATTTCCTGGTGGTGGAATCCGACGAAAGCGACGGCTCCTTTCTCAAGCTGGCGCCGATCGTCGCCGTGGTCACCAATATCGACCGCGAACATCTGGACCACTACCC
>Ga0182018_10001598_pt1 | contig 25394 bp, 19 predicted proteins | sample 812P2MmetaG_FD_120490 | JGI IMG/M metagenome (GOLD analysis project Ga0182018, IMG submission 120490) | Permafrost microbial communities from Stordalen Mire, Sweden - 812P2M metaG | ecosystem: Environmental > Terrestrial > Soil > Wetlands > Permafrost | place: Sweden: Stordalen | collected...
GGCTGCGGCGAGACAACGACGGGACTCGCCATTAACAAACCGGCGCCGGACAACAGCACCACAGCGATGATCGGCAGACTGGACTTCAATGCGTTCATAGAGGGCCTACTCCCTTGGGTACAGCTTCGTACCAAAAGAGTAACCCATTAGTTGTACGAAAGCTACAACAAAAGTAACTTTTTCTTGCAAGATTTCGAATATTGGAGTTGTAACCGGCCAGATTTGGCGAAGATTTGGAGAAACACAAAACTTTTGGTTACTGAAAGTGCTAGTTCAAATCCAAAACCGTCACGTTTAGGTGCTCTTGTCGATGAAAATCGTGGGAACTATGGTGCAAACCATTGCGGTAACTTTGAATTCCATTCCTGATCTAGCGAGCATTACCATGGCACTGAGGGCCAAAGCTTGATCCCAGAGCTGCGCAATCGGTTCAACCAGGCGTTCAGCCCGGAGGCATACCAGAGACTCCTGCAGCTACTGGAGCAGCGGTGCGGTAGCAAAGTCGGATTCCGCGTGGCCGAAACTCCGATCTTTGTGCCGTTTGCGCTACTGGATGAGATGGCAGCTGCCGGGGCGAACCTGACCCGGAAACTCATGAGCAATCCAGCCTATATGGCCGCTGCACGCCAGGCCATTCCCAAGGAATATCGCGTGGCCGGGGAAACGGCTCATCCCAATTTCCTCACTGCCGACTTCGGCCTTGTCTTTGACGAAGCCGGCAAGCCGGCTCCGAAGCTCGTTGAGATTCAGGCGTTCCCATCGGTTTATGGCTACCAGGACGTGCTCAGTTCAACCTATAAGGAAGCCTTCCGCTTGCCGGATACGCTCGGTTGTTTTCTTGGGGGAATGGAAGAGGCCGGCTACTGGGATCTGCTCGCGCAAACTGTGCTCGGCGCCCATGATCCTGAAAACGTGGTGCTGACTGAATTGGACCCACTCAACCAGAAGACCCTTCCGGACTTCAAGATCACTGCGCGCCAACTGGGAATAGCCGTGGTGGACATCCGCAGCCTTGAGCCGATCCAGAACCGGTTGAACTATCGCTCCAATTCCGGGAAGCTGGTTCCCATCCACCGCATCTTCAACCGGGCCATCGCCGACGAATTGATCGCCCGGAAGATCCGCCTGCCCTTTGACTGGACGCAAGCGTGGGACGTGGAGTGGGCTGGTCACCCCAACTGGTATTTCCTTATATCGAAATTCTCAATTCCGTGGCTGTCAACATCCTCTGGCCTCTCCGGTTCCGCAGGCGGTCACCCGGTCGTGCCCCCTGCAGTATTTGTGAGCGATTTCCTCGAGGGGGATGGGTTCCAGCGACTAGCCAGGGCGGGCGTGCCACTTCCATCTCGAGCAGCGCAGAACAATATATATAGTGAGCTGCTCCTCAAGCCACTTTTCTCATTCGCGGGAAAGGGAATTGAGTTTGGCCCATCGCAATCTCAACTTGAGGCGATTCCCGCAGGGCAACGAGCCAATTTTCTCGTCCAGCAGCGCATGCGATTCGAGCCCACCATCGAAACACCGCACGGGCTCACACAAGCGGAGATACGCATCTTGTACCTCTGGCCCGATGCAGGCAAATTGACGCCGGCACTATCTCTCGTACGCCTGGGCCGCGGCAAGATGATGGGTGTCGACCACAACAAGAATCAGGAGTGGGTCGGCGCGTCAGCGGCATTTTTCCCGTGCGAGGCTACTTCAGTATCCAAGTAGTTAACGGTACTTTGTTGTAGTTGAGCCGCTCAGAATGCGAGCATCATCATCGAGCATAAGCTATTTACTACTAAGCATATACACGACCTGGCGAGACAGGATCGATGGTTGCAAAGGCATCGCGCAAACAAGCTTTGGCCTGATTGTTACTGAATTGAAAACTTTGGTGCCCTGTGTTGAAACATAAAAGTTAGTTAGAGTTGCTAAAGCATCCCCCAAATGAATTCTGGGTGCAACCTTATGAGAGCTTCAAAACACGCAAAGTCAATTTCTGCTGAACCAGCAGAACCAGTCGCAGCCCGGCAAGAAGTGCGTTGCGCCGTGCGTTTCCCGCTCGTGTTGCCAGCTATTGTTTCGGCGGGGGAATCTGAGATGAGTGCTCACACCCGGAATATTTCTGCAAGCGGAGCGCTGTTTGAACTGGACAGCCAGCTTGTGGCAGGGTCCGATATCCGTTTCTCTCTGCGGATGCCGGGCGCTGTGCTGGGCACGCCACGCGACGTTCTAGTTCATTGTCTCGGCCGTGTGGTACGCTGCTGCTTAAGCAAAACGCAATATCTGGCAGCCGCAACAATCGACGAATACAAATTCGCCGAGCAGTGAGAGCCCGGTAGTTTTGGCAGCCCACTATGGACTTCTTGGAAGATTCTGCTGAGGACGAGATTCTCGACGCACCAGTTAAACCGGGAACGGTTCGCATCATCCTTGCGGATTCCCAGGCGATTTACCGCGTCGGGATTCGCAAGGTCTTTGCGCTTGAAGACGATTTGCGCGTCGTAGCCCAGGCTGACTCGCTCGAAAATCTCAAGCTGGCGGTCGAGCGCTTTCCCACCGACGTTGTTCTTCTTGAGGGGAGCCTTCTGGCCGGGACCACGGACGTGATTCCCGAACTGCTCCGAGTTGCCCCGGATGTAAAGCTGATCGTCCAGGCCCTGTCGTCCGATGAAAACCATACAGTAGAGCTTTATCGTCGCGGAGTCCGCGGCATCATCTCACGTTCAATCTCACCCGACTTGCTGGTGCGCTGTGTTCGCCGCATCGCTGCCGGTGAAACCTGGATCGACAATCAGTCGGTGAATTGGGTCATTGAGGCATATCGGTCGCAGGCCTCGGCCCTGGTGAGTCCCAAGACTCAACCGCGGCTCTCCCCCAAGGAGATGGCCATCATCACCTGCATCACCCAGGGCAGGCGCAACAAGGAGATCGCTTTTCAGCTATCCACTACTGAACAGGTTATCAAGAACTATCTGCGCAAGATCTATGACAAGCTTGGAGTCTCAGATCGGCTTGAACTGGCTCTCTACTGCCTGCACAACAAGATCATCCATGCCGAGGCCGACGAAGAACTTGTCGCTCAAAAAGTCGTCGGCAGCTAGCTCGGGGCCTCTTCACGCCCTGCCAGCAGCCCTCCGCCGAATTCCAATTCACAAGGAAGGACGATTTAATCGAGCGTCGCTAGCGCCTCCGCGCCGATCTTGCGCGCAGACTCGAGCAGTCGGATCAACTCAGCCAATTCCGCGCTATCCAGGTGCCCTAAAAGCTCGCGCGGAAGCCGCTGGATCACCGGGGCCATTTTCTTCAGCAAATCAAGGCCAGCCTCCGAGATCCGCGTCCAAATCACCCGGCGGTCATGCGCATCGCGGTGTTGCCGAATGAGCTTGAGCGCCTTCAACCTCGACAGCAACCGTGTAATGTCCGGCTCGGCGGTGATCATTCTGCTGCCAATAGCTGAGCAGGTGAGCCCGTGCGGTTGCGCTCCACGCAGAATCCGCAGCACGTTGTACTGTGTCGAGGTCACTCCCCAATGGCGGGTCTTGAGGTGAAAGGTCCGGTTGAGGCAGTCGGAGGTGCGCAACAAGTTCAGCAGCGCCTCTTCCTCCAAGCTGGAAAAGGGTGCCTCCTGCACGATTTCGAGTTTCAGGCCTGACATTTTCGGTCTCCTCTGGCAAATCGCCACGCCGCGATCCGAGGAAGGCAGGCGCGATCTTCATCGGCTCTGCTTCTGTCTTACTGTTTCACGACTTCCAACTCAATGGTCAGCTTGGCGTCATCGCCCGCAACCGCATCCGGAAACATGGTTGCGATGCCGAATGCCGTTCGGCTGATCGTGGTGGTTGCCGAGAAGCTGGTGTGTGGCTTGTGGTCTGTCCCCGAAACCGGCCGGGCAGGGCCTTCTGCCTCAAGTACAACTTGCTTGGTAACGCCGCGTACGGTCAGTTGCCCAGTGATCGTCAGCTTGTTCCCGTTTCTCGCCACCCTGGTGCTGGTAAACGTGGCAGTCGGGAACTTCTCGACATTAAAGAAATCTGAGCTCTTCAGCACTGAGTCGCGGGGCGATTCACCAGTGTCCACCCCATTCACGTCGATCGTCGCATTCACGCTGGATTGAGTGATATCGCCTTCGTTGAACTGAACCGTGGCAGTTATTTTGCCAAAGTGTCCATGCACGGTAGCAACAGTCAAGTGGGAGATGCTGAACTCGACCTGGCTGTGCGCTGGATCGGAGGTCCATGTGGAGGTTTGCGCCAGGGCGAGGGGAGCCGCAAGGGCCAGAGTGCCAGTGATAAGTGCGAAACGCATCATGCTTTAGATTCCTTTCGGCTCCGCACCAGCGGCTCCGATTGTGTGGTGTTGTCAAAGCCGCGAAAAATCCGGCAGTCCGCGCGAAAAGCAGGGGACCGTGTGCTGACCAAAGGCGATTGACCTTCTACACATTTGATGCTCCAGCTCTGTACTTGTTGCAACAAGTATATCTTGAGTTTGCTGCCCAACTGCCCGGAGTCCCGGAATTGCGGCTGCCGCCTGAGCCTCACTCGCGCAGCGGACGCTGATCAAGCTGCGTAGCCGGCAGGCGCAGGCTTACCCCAAATGCAGTCTGTTATCCTGCCGCCTATGTCTTTGATTGGTCACTTCAGCCGCCTCACGCGCCCGCAGCGCCACACCTTTGTCGCTGCCTTCCTGGGGTGGACGCTCGATTCGCTGGATTTCTTCATTCTCATCTTCTGCGTCCCGGCCATCGCGGGGGAGTTCCACACCAAGCCTTCAGCAGTGCTGGGTGCCGTGTTCCTGACGCAGGTATTCCGGCCAGTCGGAGCATTGCTGTTTGGCATGCTTGCCGATCGCTTTGGGCGGCGGCCGGTGCTGATGGCCAACATCCTCAGCTTCTCCGTGATTGAGCTGGCTTGCGCCTTTGCGCCGTCGCTGACTGTTTTACTCATACTGCGGGCGCTCTTCGGCCTGGCGATGGGCGGCGAATGGGGCGTAGGCGCGGCTCTCGCGTTTGAGACCTTGCCGAAGGAGGGTCGCGGGACGTTCTCTGGCATTCTGCAGGAAGGCTATGCGATGGGGTCAATCCTGGCTTCCGCGGCATTCGCGCTCTTCTTCCACGGCTTTGGATTTTTGGGGCTGGCCGTTCCTGGAATCGGTTGGAGAGGACTGTTCATTCTTGGCGCCACGCCCGCCGTTCTTGTGTTCTATGTGCAGGCTCGGGTACAGGAGTCGCCGGTCTGGCTTGAAGGGGCAAGGAAACGCCGCGCGCGAGCGGCAGCAGGGTTGGGCAACGCTCCCGAGGCTGGTGCTGCGGGCAGACTACTTGCCTTCCTGCCGACGTTCTTATTCCTCGTGCTGCTGATGACTGCCTTCATGAGTTTCTCGCACGGCACACAGGATGTGTATCCGACGTTCCTTACGGTCTCGGCAAAGCTGTCGCCGTCAATAGTTGGACTGATCGGCGTTTTGTATGGATTCGGTTCAATCGCCGGCGGAATCGTGTTTGGAACCCTCTCGGAGAAGTGGGGGCGCAAGCGGGCAATTGTCACGGCAGCGCTGCTGGCCATTCCTGTAATTCCGCTTTACGCGTATGGACATTCGGCCTTGACGTTGGGCGTCGGAGCGGTCCTGATGCAGTTTATGGTGCAGGGTGCGTGGGGAGTTGTGCCCGCATATCTCACAGAGCTATCTCCGGCGCCGGTTCGCGCTACGGCGCCTGGGCTTGCGTACCAACTGGGCGGCCTCGTGACTTCGTGGAACGGCAAGGGACAGGCATTGGCGGCAGAGCGTTGGGGAAATTATCCAGCAGTACTGGCAGTCACCGTCATCGTGGTGGCGTTGGCCCTTTCCGGTCTCGCGCTCATGGGCCGCGAGGCCAAGGGACAGGACATGACGACCGCGTAAGCCATTGCGCACTTGGAACCGATTGGATGCCGCAACGACCTGTCAGTTCTTCAACCTTGGCTCAATACCTATAACCTGATCGGCCCTTTAGAATTGATCTCTATGATCCCAAGCTCCAGCAAGAACGTTCCGATCGTTGTGATTGGGCGCAACGAGGGGGATCGTCTGAAGCGCTGTTTGCGCGCGGCGATGAAGACCGCGACAATGGTGGTCTACGTCGATTCAGGTTCGGCGGACGCCAGCGTCGCGTATGGCGATCAGCGGGCCGCCATGTTGTCGAACTCGATTCATCGCAACCGTTCAGCGCAGCGCGTGCCCGGAATGAAGACTTCGCATTCGTGATGGAGCGCGAGCCAGCTACGGTCTTTATCCAGTTTGTTGATGGCGACTGCGAACTCGCCGATGGTTGGCTCGAGCAGAGCAGGAAAGCACTCGATGAATGACAGGACGTGGGCGTAGCCTGCGGGCATGTGCGTGAAATCCATCCCCAGGCAACCGTCTACAACAAGCTATGCGATCTCGAGTGGCAGAAGACGCCTGGGGAACTCACTGCATGCGGAGGCATTTTCATGGTGCGGGCCCAGGTCTTCCGCGCGGTGGGCGGCTTTCGCGCCGATGTCATCGCCGGAGAAGACGATGAGTTCTGTGTACGCGTGCGCCGGGCGGGATGGAAGATTCTGTTGTTGGATACAGCGATGGCTCGTCACGACGCAGCTATGAAGCACTTCGATGAGTGGTGTCGAAGAGCCAAGCGAACCGGCCACGCTTATGCGCAGGTTGCGGCCATCCACAGCAAAAGCCAGGAACGGTATTTTGTGCGCGATTGCCGCCGGATCTGGTTCTGGGGCCTTCTGCTGCCACTAATTGCGCTGTGCCTGGCGCCCTTCACGCGCGGGCTCTCCCTCCTCGTAATGCTCGGTCTGTACGCACTCCAGTTCAGCCGCATCTATTTCACCGGGAAAAGACGCGGCTGGAGTAGCGGCGACGCTCTGGTCTACGCCTTCTTCACCGTGCTGGCAAAGTTTCCTGCGCTCGCCGGCCTACTGGCCTACCATTGGCGGAAGGGCCGCGGCCATTCATTGACCATCATGGAGCATAAGAGGAGTTCGTAACAAGCATGACCCGTCCGTCGCAAAATGATGCAACCGAAAGATCCGGCAGAAAGCGTAGAGTGGTGCTGCTGCCGGCTGCCTCTCATGTGGATGCGGCCACAGACCCATCAAAGAAGCTTCACGCGCTCGGTGAACTCTATCTGCGAGGATCGCGCTACTCTAACCTGTGTACAGCCGCCTTCGTCGCTGCTTTGGCGTTCTGGGCCGGCCCCATTCTGCAGGTTTGGCTCGGCCCCGCGTTACCCATGAGAGACACCCTTATCCCCCTGTTTGTGCTATTCAGCGTGGCCATGCAAATGCATATGCTGACTGGGGCAGGTACGTCCATCCTGCGAGGGATGGGCCGGGTTTACGAGGAGTTCTCGTATTCGATCCCCAACCTGTTGTTCCTGGCCATCACGCTGCCCGCAGCTCGCTGGATTCAGGGCAGGTGGACCCCCTTTGGGATTGGGGCTGCTGTTTGCCTGGCCATTGTTTGCTCCGCGTGTGTGCTCATGGGCAGGATGCTGTGGGTACTCGATCTTCGGCTCAAGCGCTTTCTGCGGGTGGTGATTGTGCCGGGCGTTACACCTTACCTGGTAGCAGGCGCGTTGGCTTGGCCTGTTGCCTTGCTGGTGGCTCAAGTGAACCGCTGGCAGGGTGCGGGTGTTTTATTGGCCGCGGGCCTTCTCTACGCGGCGGGGGGCTTCGTAGTGCTGCATCGGTGGGTGTTGACGGACGAGGAAAAGCACAAGGGGCTCGAGCTGGTACGCCTGGGTCTGGGAGTTTTTCGCGGCCGGGAGGCGGCGGCATGAAACCCTGCAAGCATATCCCGGTTCTTCTTCTTCTGATCGCAGGATCGTGCGTCCTCTTTGCCCAGGATCAGATCAAGGATCAGTCCCAGCCATCTGCCCAGGACACCAAGGCACAACCAGATTCTCCTGCGCTCAACCCGAATCCGCCTGAAGCCTTGCGCTCCTTTCAACCACCCGAAGACGAAGAATACCGGCTCGGGAAGGGCGATGAGATCACCGTGGATTTTGCGGGACGCCCTGACCTGGCGGCCAAACTGATCGTCGGGCCTGACGGGCGTATTACGTTGCCCTTGGCTGGCGACGTAATGCTCGATGGGCTGACCCGTTCGCAAGCGGCCAGGGCTATCGACTCTGCGCTATCCGGCTACTACTCCAACCTTGCGTCCCAGGTCACCGTAACCAAATACACCTCCAACAAGATTCTCCTGCTCGGAGCTGTTGACAAGCCGGGCGTACTCGCGTTCGACGGAACGCCTACGCTGCTTGAGGCACTCACCCGCGGCGGCCTGGAGACGGATGCCAACAAGTCGTCGCAAATACCCGAGCGCTGCGCCATCTATCGTGGACGGGATCAGGTGGTGTGGGTTCAGCTCAAGGCGCTGATCGATTCCGGCAACGGCCTCGCAGACCTGCGCCTGCGCCGCGACGATGTCATTTACGTGCCCAATGGGGCAGAGCGCTTTGTTTCTGTGATTGGCGAAGTTCAGAAGTCCGGAGCTGTTCCATTAACCAGCACCTCAACTCTTGCCAGCCTCCTGGCTGAAGCGGGTGGATTCACCGGCAACGCCGGCAACAAGCCCCACATTCAGATCGTCGATCCAGCCACTGGATATTCGCGGATCATCTCATTCAACGACATTCTCAATCCAGCTAAGTCCCTCGAGATCACTCCACGGCCCGGCGAAATCATCTTCGTGCCGCAGTCCGGCCTGTATCGAGCTACCTATGTCCTTGAGCGGTTCAGCCCGCTTATCTCTGCCGGCACATTTGCCGCCATTGCGGTGGGGTTGCCATGATCCCTTTGTCAGGTCCATCTGTATCCGCGGAGCAGTTGCGCGTCGGCGATGCTGCCCTTGGGCCGCCTGCTCAAACAGTCCGCTCCGCTCAGGCCGGAAACGCGGAGAAGGCCTTCTTCCGCTTGGACCTGTTGCGCAGCTTGCAGATGCATCGCCGTCTTGCATGGGGCATAGCTTTGGGCGGCCTGGTGCTTGGCCTCATCTACTATCTCCTCACGTGGCAGGTCTACCTGGCGCAGAGCGTGGTCTACATTCAGCCCGCGCCACCCTCGGTCTTGCAGCAGCCCGGCAGCCCGGCTCGCTGGCCCTTCGACAGCAACACCTACGAGTCCTACATAGCACAGCAGATGTTGAACGTGACCCGCACCGATGTTCTCGCTGCGGCACTGCACAGTGTAGGCCGCGGCAACTGGTGGAAGAGCGACGAAAGCGAACAGGCCGCTGTCGAGCGCCTGCGACGGAGAATGGAAGTCGTTCGCGAGGGGTCAAGCTATCAGTTCTCGATCGGCGTCCGGGGCTCCAATCCCCAGGTGGCCGCCAACCTTGCCAACGCCGTGGCTGCCAGCTACATCCAGGATTCGCTCGGCGAGCAGAAGGCGGGTGACGCACAGCGATTGACCGTGTTAAGCGAAGAGCGGGATCGCATCCTCAAGGAGCTCACCGCCGACCGCGCCGAACAGGAGGAGCTCACCGCCGACCGCGCCGAACAGGAGGAGCTCAACAAGCAACTCGGTCAGACGACAATTGGAACCGGGGCTCCCGATCACTACGACGACGACATCGGCCGGATACGTGCCGAGCTTGTGAAGGCGCGCTCAGACCACGACGAGGCGGCGGCCCGATACACCTCGGCAGACGCCGAGCATGGGCGCAGTTTCGCAACCTTGGATGCCGAGGCAGACGAGCTCATCGCAACCGACGCCGGCCTCGTCAGCATGAAGACCTCGCTTAATCAGCGGCGCGCCATCCTGATCTCGCAAATGGCCAACCTCACGCCGAGCCACCCGCAATACAAGCAGGATGCGGAAGAGCTGGCCAAAATCAATGCTTCACTGGAATCGATGACAAACGACCTGCGCGCCAAGGCTGCAGCGCGCATTCAGCTGCGTCTGCGCGGCGACCTGGAGCGCACCGCCGCGGTAGAAGCAAAGTTGAATGCCCAGCTCGGGCAACTCACCGCTGCGGCGGCCGGGGCCGCATCCAAGCTTCAGCGATCCAGCGACCTGGTGGGCGACATCGCCCGCCTGCAAACCCGATACGCAGCTGTAGATGAGCAATGGCGCAACCTGATCCTTGAGGACGGCGCTCCAGGATCCGCGTTCCTCACCACGCCGGCTGTCCCGCCATTGCACACCGCCAAGTCCGGTGCATCGCGAAATGCGCTGCTTATTGTTTTTGCGGGCTTCTTTTTCTCAATCCTGGCCGCGGGGGTTTCGCACAAGAGGGATCCAACGCTCTACATCGCGGCAGACGTCGAGCAGGTCCTTGGCTTTCCGCCCCTTGCCCAATTGCCGGACTTCTCTGAAGTCTCAGACGGAGTTGTGGAAGAACATGTGTTGCGGCTCTCCGCCGCCATCGAGTTTGCCCGCAAGCAGGGCAACCTGAAGAGCTGCATCTTTACCGGAACCGGGCCGGGGGCGGGTGTCACCACAATCGTGACCCAGGTGAGAAAGATGTTGCAGGCCATGGGAAGGTCAACGGTTCTCGTGGATGCGTCTGGAACACCGCCGCCCGCTCCGCCCACCAGTGCGGCCGAAACAGGGGCCATTGGTCAATCGGGGCAGTCGCTGGCCGCCACCCAGCGCGGCAGCCGGCCATCAGCCCTTGTCCAACAGATGGCGGAAGAGACCGAAACCCGGGAAGGGGGTCTCGTACTCACCGATGCTGCGCCGCTCGTTGTCTCGGCGGAAACGGAATACCTGGCAAGGTTTGTGGATTGCGTAATCGTTGTTGTCGAATCGGGTGTCACCACCCGCACCCAACTCCGCCAGGTGGCAACCACGCTGCAGCGGCTCGACGTGGCCGCCGTAGGATTTGTGCTCAACCGTATAGGGCTGGAAAAGGCCGACCCGGCTTTTCGCCATTCCGTTCAGGCGATTGAGGATCATCTGCTTGCGCAGAGCAGGACAAATACGCAGAGCAGGACGAATAAAGAAGAAACCGCATTCAGCCAGCCCCTGGTCGTAGAAGAACCCGTCGCCGAAAAGCCAATTCCTGAGCAGATTGCCCAAACCGCAGACACCACGGCGTCGGCTCCGGCGGTTGCTGCCGCAGCCAAACCGAGGTTGCCGGAGCTCCGCGTTCAGGAGCACCTCTTTGTGCCCACCGAGCCGTCGCCGGTTCCGCCTCGAACCTCCAAGGCGCCGCCTGCGCAGGAACAAGTTGCACCCATGCCAAACCCACTTCCCGACTTGCCCTGGTGGCTCGGCGACCTCGATCTGCGTCCCGTGGCGCAACAAAGCAAACCTGTCCCCCAGGCTGGAGATCTTGCCACGCCCCCGGCCACTGCCGCCCAGGCGCCCGTGGAGATCGGCGGCAAACGGGCGAAAGCACCAGTTGAATCCGTCAGGATTCACGAGGCGCAACCGGTTCCACCTGCAGCCAGCCCTCTTGCTCCTGAGCCGAAGGGGGATTTGGAGACGCCAGTGCAAGGTTGGGTGCTACCGGCGCAATCCTTGGAGCGCATGCCTACCGTCAAGCCTGCCGCTAAGAAAAGGGCCGCGGCTCAGAAAGCGCAGGAGGTAGAAGTCGAAGAGGGCGCACCGCGTGTTGCTTCCCGCTTCGATGGACTCAGAGACTTCGTGACCGTGCTTGGACTGAAGTCAGCGCAGAAAGAACAAGCCGTAACAGAGTCGGAACCAACGTTCCCGGCCAAGGCCGATCGAGCGCCGGAACGCACAGGCCCCACTCGGACAATTACACCGGAGCCGGAACCGGTACCTGCTTCACGCAGCGCCGCCTCGCCCCGCTTGGTGACCGCGCAGCCCGAATTCCTTCCTCCCAGGACCGTCGCCGAATCCAAAGGGTCAGACAACTCCGGCGACAACACCTCGTCAAAGCGCAACGATCGATGGGCAGCGCAGGACGAAGTGGGAATCCTTCCTTCCCGGCGAGGCCAATACAAGAAAAAATAGAAACCGCTCGCCCACTGTCCCCCCGGGAACACGGTCATTGGAATTCCGCGCGGCAGCATCAGCCCCTATTTCGGGCGAATCAATTCAATGCGGTCGCGTGTGCGGACCCAGGTGTTCCCGGCCATGCGGCCAACGGCGTCTAGGCCCGCAGGATCCACCCGGAAGTCTTCCATCAGATCTTCCCGGACATGGAAGCGGACCACCTCGCCAAGGACGACGACGCCTCCACCAGGCGCGCGGCTCGTGTAGATCACCTGGAGCAGCTTGCATTCCATCTGCGCCGGTGATTCGGCCACGCGCGGCGGATGCACCACGATACTCGCAATTGGTGTGAGACCCGCGAGTACAAACTCGTCCACCTCCGGCGCAACCTCCGCAGCTGAGGCATTTGCCGCTGCAGAAATCAATTCGCTGACGATATTTACAACAAATTCCCCCGTCTCCTCCACATTGCGCAGCGTATCTTTTCGAATGTCCCGGGCAGATGGACCTGAATCTCGTACAGCGGGACAGAAGAGCACCGTGGGTGGGTTTGAGCCAACGCCTGAGAAGAAGCTGAATGGGGCAAGGTTGGCATGACCTGTGCGGTCAACAGTTGAAACCAGCGCCACCGGTCGAGGAACGATGATCCCGGTCATCAATTTATAAACCTGGCGGGTCTCACAATTGGCAGGGTTGAGGCTGAGCATGGCGGGGGCTGGTGCGTTTACGGCTTCCATACCATTAGCCTAGAGCATCTTCCCGGCCCTGCGCTCGCCCGATGCACATGGGGACAGCTTACCTTTGGGTGTGACGCTTCTGGTGCATTCACTGAAATTTGTTCATTCGTAACACAGCATGGTGCACAATCATTAAAGCGGAATAACAGCTTCCAGGTCGCCGTGGCAAACTCAGCGCCGAGCATCGGCGTGGGGTAAATTCAATCTGGTTCCAGGCTAAGACGGAGAAGAGCATTGCCGCGTATTCATTTTCAACTACAACTCGCCGAACTCAAGGACAAACTCCTTGCCATGGCTGCCCTGTCGCAGCTGGCGGTAGAGTCCGCGGTCGACGCCTATCTTCAGCGCGACAAGGGCCTCTGCCAGTATGTCAAGCAGAATGAAACGGCCATCAACTCCGCGCAGCGGGAGTTGGACGAGATGGCCTATGAACTGCTCGCAAAGGAGCAGCCGATGGCCATCGATCTGCGCTTTATCCTGGCGGTGATCAAAATCAATGGTGACCTGGAACGCATCGGCGACCAGTCGATGGGGATTGTGCGCCGGACCAAGGATATTTTGAAAACGGAAGAGGTCGATCTACCCGTGGATTTTGCCGCTATGGGAGAGTTTGCCGGGCGCATGATCCGTTCCGCGGTGCAGGCGCTGCTGGAGGGCGATGCGCGTCTGGCCGATTCGGTCCGCGACATGGACGACGATATCGATCGCATGAACCGGCGCGCCCACGAAGACTTGCTGAAACTCATCCAGGAAAAGCCTCAGTTTACCCAGCAATCGATGAACGGCATCCTGGTGGCGCGCAACCTGGAGCGCATAGCGGACCATGCGTCGAACATCGCCACCGATGTGATTTTCTGGATTCGAGGCGCCGATGTGCGACACCAGCTAAGCATGTCGATGGATTGATAGTGGGGTCAGTCGCGACGGCTTCGCGCCAATGAAGGGCCACTTGGTGCGCCAAGTGCGCCCGGATGAAGAAGACCTTCAACGGGGATCGCAGAGAAGGAATGGCCTGGCTCAACCCAGCGCCGCTCGAATTCATCCAGGGGCAGCGGCCGGCTGAATAGAAAACCCTGAAATGAATTACACCCAAGACGCGAGAGAAAGACCCGCTGTTCTTCGGTTTCAACGCCCTCGGCAATCACGGGCAGCCCCATTGCCCGGCTCAGGGAAATAATGGTCTGCGCAATCGCGCCGCTCGTCGCATCCACGAGAATATCCCTGACGAAGGACCCGTCAATCTTCAGCTTGTCCAGAGGCAGACGCTTGAGGTAAGTGAGGGAAGAATAGCCGGTCCCAAAATCGTCCAGTGAAAATCTCAAGCCATGCGACTTGAGTTCGGTCATCTTGGCAATCACGTCCTCAATGTTGTCCGCCAACATGCTCTCCGTCAGTTCGAACTCAAGACACTGCGGATCGGCGCCAGTTCGATCAAGGGCTGCCAACACCTTCTTGACGAAATCCGGCTGGCGCAACTGGCGTGCACTGATGTTGACCGCAACTGAAATATTGATTGGCTTCTCTTGCTCCGTCCAGGAAACAATCTGCTTGCAGGCGGCCTCCAGGACCCAATCTCCCAATGGCAGGATCAGCCCCGTTTCCTCGGCCAGCGGAATGAATTCACCCGGCAGCAAGAAACCGTGCCTGGGATGATTCCACCGAATCAGCGCCTCTGCTCCAATCAATTGGGTCGATTCCAATTGCGGCTGATAGTAAAGAACAAACTGGTTCTTCTTGATCGCCTGGCGAAGGTCTTCTTCCATCGCGGCACGGGCGTTCACGGCAGTCTGCAATGCGGGAGAGAAGAAGCGCAAAGTATTGCAGCCGGCCGCCTTCGATTGGTCCATGGCAATATCCGCCTGCTGTAAGATCGCGTCCGCGCTCTCTTTCCTGTCGCCGAAGACGGTGATGCCAATGCTTGCGGTGCTGCGACATTCATGGGTTGCGATCAAGTAAGGCTGCGCAACAGCGGCAAGAATCTTCTCTGCGGCGGTCTTGGCCTGTTCCGCCGCATCCTCAGCCGTCTCGCTGAGATCCTCGAGCATCACCACAAACTCATCTCCGCCCAATCGAGCCACGGTGTCGGCTTCGCGAACGCACGAGGGAAGACGCCGTGCCACTTCCTGAAGAAGCAGGTCGCCTGTTTGATGGCCGAGGGTATCGTTCAAGGTCTTGAACTGATCCAAATCGATGAACAGCAGTGCATGCATGCGGTTCTGGTAAGAGCCAGCGGCCAGAACCTGCCTCAGCCGGTCAAGCAGGAGACGGCGGTTCGGCAAGCGTGTCAATGGATCGTAGAAGGCAAGGCTTCTGATCTCGTCCTCCGCTGCCTTAGCATCGGAAACATCCCGGGTGACGGAAAGAATGCAAGGAACACCGTCCAGCTCAATCACCGACGCCGACATGAGCCCCCAGATCTGAGTCCCGTCTTTCTTTCTGAACCTAGCCTCCAAATCCCGGCATGAAGAGTTGTTGCGGAGTATCTCCAACAGATTTTGCCGGTCGCGAACGTCTGCCCAGATGTTGACTTCAAACGACGATCGTCCAATCACATCCTCGCGATCGTATCCAGTGATGTCGAGGAATGCCTGGTTGACTTCAATATAAAGTCCGTCTGAGATGCGGTTGATATTGACCGCATCGATACTCAGCTGGAATGCAGTTCGATATCGTGCTTCGCTCGTCCGCAAAGCTTGCTGTGCTGCGGACAGGCGATCTTCCGCAGCCTTGGCGTCCGAGATGTCCCGCAATATGCTGAGCATGCAGAACACCCCCTCAATCTCGATGACCGATGACGACACAAGCACCCAGATGAACTCTCCGTCCTTCTTCCGATACCGAATGTGCACATCGCGGAAACTCGCGTTCTTCCGCAGCATTTCCACCAGATCTTCTCGAGCTCCCGGATCCACCCAGAAATTGAGATCCACAGACGTTCGGCCGATGACCTCCTCGCGCTTGTAGCCCATGATGTCGAGGAATGTCTTGTTCACATCGATGTATCGGCCATCGCCTAAATGGCTGATGCAAATGCCATCGAGGCTGGTCTGGAAGGCGGTACGGTAGCGCTCTTCGCTGGCACGCAGTGCATCCTGCAAGGCTGACAGGCGTTCCTCGGCAATCTTCCGGGCGTTAATATCCTCGACAACGCCGATGTAATGCAATGCTCTTCCCATCGCGTTGCGTTGGGTTGAGACAGTGATCTTTACCCATGTCAAGCTGCCGTCCTTGCGGATATAGCGCTTCTCCCAGGTTGCGCGGCCAGTTGCGACGGGCGGTATGCGATCGAGAAATACGATGCTGTCGGGCAGATCCTCGGGTGCCGTGATCTGCTGGAATGTAAGGCCGGGGACTTCTTCGATGGGGTAGCCAATTATCTCAGCGAACCGTGTATTGCACCTCAGAATAGGACCGTCGAAGGAGGTATGAACGATCCCCACCGCAGCTTGCTCGAAGGTCTGACGAAACCGGTCCTCGCTGTCGCGCAGCTTGAGCTCAGATTGCTTCCGCTCTGTGATGTCCTTGATCACTCCACGCATCTTGGTAGGCTGCCCTTGAGCATCGAATTCAAGCCGGCCCATTCCATGTACCCAGCGTTCAGCGCCATTTGCCCTGCGGATGATCCGATATTCCTTGTCGAAGGGCTTCCTCTTCCCCACAACTTCGTTGACAAAGTAGGCAGTCATGGCGTCGCGTTCATCCGGATGCACCAGTTCGGTCCAGCCCGTGACAGTTCGTGGATAATCCTTGTCAATTCCAAAAATCTCATGGATCACGTCCGAGCAAGTCCACGTATCCGCGGGGACATCGAGGACGTAGGAGCCCAGGCCCCCAACCTTCTGCGACTCGCTGAGCGACTCCAGGCTCTCGCGCAGGGCGCTCTCTGTTTCCTTGTGCCGGGTGATGTCCTTCCCAAATACTGATATGCCTGTCGCCTTCCCATCGACAACGATTGGGTTCAACGACAGTTCCACGATGCTTCCATCAACTAGGGAGTACTCGATCCGGAAGGGGCCTTCTCGCAGAACACGCTCATATAAAGGAGGCAAAAGTACCGCCCTCTCTGGTGGGAGGGCTTCTTCCAGGTGCATCCCAACTGCAAGCTGATTTCCAAAGCTGGAATTGATTTGCTGCTTGATCGCGCTATTAAAGGCAAGCAGCCGATAATCTAGATCGACTGACCAGATGAGGTCATCGGTGCTCTCAATCAACGCCGCAAGGTTTGCTTCCGCGTGATTGCGCATGTTGCCTTCCTAGCCCTGTACATCTCATTTCTCCCGACAACAGAAACCAGAAGCCCCAGGTGAGTATCAGATCGAATCTGCACCCCATCTTGTGCAGGCCACATCAAGATACAACTTTCGTCCCGGCAGCGGAATAACACTTTTACTGACCGGTATACCACTTTGATCCTTGGAACCGGAACGACCTCGAAACGGACCAGGTAAAAATGGGCTAAAGATTTTCCATTCAATTGTTACCCCAAGCACTTAGGTTTGGCTATAGATATTTCCTGAGAAGCAAAAAGGCGCCGGCCGGTGCAGGGCGGCCCTTATCGACCGTGCACTTGAAGTGCACTAGACCTTCAACTGAGGGTGGGTTGCATAATGCAGCAGCACAGCTACGGCGCAACTGGTAAGGCGGGTCTCTGCCGAGTCAGCCCGGCTGGTAAGGATGGTGGGAACGCGGGCGCCGAGGACGATGCCGGCCAGTTGCGCGCCGCCCAGGTACTCCAGCTGCTTGGCCAGCATATTGCCACTTTCGAGGTCGGGGACGACCAGGATGTCGGCCTGGCCGGTAACCGGCGAAACCAGCCCCTTGATCTTGGCTGCCTTGACGCTGACTGCGGTATCGAATGCCAATGGTCCATCGAGAATGCCGCCGGTAATCTGGCCGCGGTCGGCCATCTTGCACAAAGCTGCCGCATCCAGTGTGGACTTGATCTTGGGGTTGACCGTCTCCACTGCTGAAAGCAGCGCCACTTTGGGTTCTGGAATGCCCAGGGCGTGAGCAAGGTATATGGCGTTCTGCACGATGTGGATTTTGTCTTCGAGTTCGGGTGTGATGTTGATGGCTGCATCCGTGATCATCAGGGTGCGGGCATAGGCCGGCGTGTCCATGATGAAGACGTGGCTGATGCGGCGTGCAGTGCGCAACCCGGTATCGGCCTTCATGGCGGCTTTCATCAATTCGTCGGTGTGCAGGCTGCCCTTCATCATGGCCAGGGCATTGCCAGAGCGGCACATGGACACGCCAAGCTCGGCGGCTTTGCGCTCACTGTCGCAGTCGAGGATCGGGTAGGCGCTGATATTCACGCCAATCTTCGCGGCCAGCGCCTTGATCGCGGCTTCGTCGCCGATCAGCGTCGGTTCGATGAGGCCCTCGACGGCCGCTTCAACCGTCCCTTTAAGTGCAACGCCCGACAGCGGCCAAACCACCGCGGTGGAAATGGCGGGAAGGTCCTTGCAGCGCTCAATAAATTTGTGGAAGACGTGGTAATCGGCGGGATGGCCGACCAACGGGTCTACAGCAACAGCTTCAGCCAGCGGTGCAAGATCGCTCATCCGTGTTTTCTCCCGGCCGGCACAGCGGATGGCTGGCTGGCATCTCGAATTCATTTTCGCCCGAATGAGGACAAGCGCATGTGCTAAAGGTCACACTACGGCGCTGAATCTCACATCGTGGTAGTGAACATCCAGCGGGCCGCCCCTTTCCCCTCGATAGGTCGTGCTGCTATGCTGCGTTCGCGCGGAAAAGCGATTTACGAGGGAGAGAACGCTATGTGGTTCCTTGGAATGGATGTGGGCACGGGCGGCACCCGCGCTGTGGTGGTGGATGGTAGCGGCAAGCTGATTGCAGGGGCATCGTGCGACCATGAGCCGTTCAAGACGGCCCATCCTGGCTGGGCGGAGCAGGATCCCGAAGACTGGTGGCGCGCGGCGCAGGAGGCCATCCGTGGCGCGCTGGCGTCCGCTCCGGAGTCAAGGGAACCAATCGCAGCCATTGGGCTGACAGGCCAGATGCATGGTGCAGTGCTACTCGACGAAGCGGGTCAGGTGCTGCGCCCGGCGATGATCTGGTGCGATACGCGGACTCAACCAGAGTGCGATTGGCTGACAGAAAAGATTGGCTACGAGCGGCTGATCGAACTCACCTGCAACCCGGCCCTGCCAAACTTCACGCTTACCAAGGTCCTCTGGGTCAAGCAGCAGGAGCCGGAGATCTTCGCCAGGATCCGTCATATTCTCTGCCCCAAGGATTATGTCCGATATCGTCTGACCGGCGAATACGCGATTGACGTGCAGGAAGCGTCGGGAACCCTGCTCCTCGACGTGACGCATCGCCGCTGGTCACAGGAAGTCGCGGAGGCGGCGGGTATTCCCGAGAGCTGGCTGCCCAAGGTGTATGAATCGCCGGAGGTTTGTGCGCGCATCAGCGCGGGTGCAGCCGGGCAGTCGGGCCTGGATGTAAGCACACCCGTCGTGGCAGGCGCTGGAGACCAGGGCGCGGGTGCTGTGGGCATGGGGATTCTGCAGCCCGGTTCGGTTTCGGCCACCATTGGAACGTCCGGCGTGGTCTTTGCTGCGACGGCCGCTCCCACTAAAGATCCCAAAGGCAGGTTGCACACCTTTTGCCACGCGGTTCCAGGGCTGTGGCATGTCATGGGCGTAACGCAGTCGGCGGGTCTGAGCTTCCACTGGCTCAAGGAGACGTTCTTCACCGGCCAGGAATACGACAACCTGACCGAATTGGCCGCGCAGATTCCGGCTGGCAGCGATGGCCTGGAGTGGGCGCCCTATCTTCTTGGCGAGCGCACCCCGCACCTTGATCCTAAGGTAAGGGCCGCTTTTGCCGGCATTTCAACGGTGCATACCTCGGCGCATTTTGTTCGTGCGGTGCTTGAAGGCGTCGCCTACTCGCTCGAAGACACGTTTGCTCTCTTCGCCGAGTTGGGGATACCAGTAACCGGCATCCGGCTGGGTGGCGGCGGCGCGCGCGGGCCGCTCTGGCGGAAGATTCAGGCGGGGATTTACGGTCAGGCTGTCGAGGTACTGCGCGCTGAAGAGGGCGGGGCATTCGGCTCGGCGCTGATGGCGGGGGTGGGCGCAGGGCATTGGGCCAATCTCGACGAAGCATGCGCGCAGGCCATCGAAGTGGCCCAGCGGATCGAGCCGGACCGAGCCGATCTTTCAGCCTATAAAGCTGGATATGCAAAGTGGCGCAAGCTCTATCCGGCTTTGAAGACTTTGCGCTAAGCAGGTTCTATTTGGCTCGCGGCCCCTGTGTACAGCAACTGCGGTGATGCGTTAGGCTGACAGGCGATCCGATATCGTCGAGGACGACCTGATGCGCATTCATTTTGCCTTTATTTCATTGCTGCTCGTGTGCGGCGGAGTTGACACGGTTGCGCAATGGAAACCCACGCCGGCGCCGGCGCCAACCTGCGCCAACCTCAACTTGGTGCCCGCTCCACGGGAGTGCATTTCCGTTCAGGCGTTTCGAGTTGGGAGCTTGGGACTCGACGCCGCCGCAGAAAAGAATGCAGACGACGAATTTGCCTTGAACGATCTGGGTGAATCGCTTGCCACCCGTGACCTGAGTATCCATGTCCTCGATGCAAACACGATTCTCCTCCTTCATGCTGGAACCGCACATGCAAAGGAGCTGCTCGCCAGGTACCACGTCACATTCGATCCAGCGATGCACGATGAGGGTTACGTCATCGTGCCTGGAGGGGCGGGCGGACTGGCCGTCATCGCAGAATCTTCTGCCGGCATCTTTTATGGCGTTCAGACGATCAAGCAGCTGATCCGGGGTACCGGCAACGACACTGTCCTCCTCGTCCCCACAATCCGCGACTGGCCGGCGATGGCCCATCGCGGCCTCTCCGACGACTGGTCGCGCGGTCCGCTGCCGAATATGGACTTCCTCAAGCGCGAGATTCGCACGCTGGCGGCCTACAAGGTCAACATCTTTTCGCCCTATTTTGAACACACCTTCGCCTACGAGAACTCGCCGATAGCGGCGTTTCCGGGCGGGGCCATCACGCCAGACGAGGCACGCGAACTGGTTGCGTACGCGGCCAAATATCACATCACCATCATCCCTGAGCAGGAGTCCTTCGGCCACCTGCATCACGTGCTCAAGTTCGAGCAGTACTCGCCGCTGGGCGAGAGTCCCCATGGTTCCGTCCTCGCGCCAGGTGACGCTAATACGCTCCCGCTCATCGGGAGTTGGTTTGCAGAATTGGCCAAGGTATTTCCAGGACCATGGGCGCATATCGGGGCCGATGAGACCTTCGAACTTGGGATGGGCCGGACGCGTGATGCCGTCAAGCAACAGGGATTGGGCGCTGTCTATCTGGACTTTCTCGCGCGGATCCACAAAACCCTTGAGCCGAATCATAAGCAACTGCTCTTCTGGGGCGATGTTGCCGTCAACTCGCCTGACCTGGTCGGCAGCCTACCCAAAGACATGATCGCCGTGCCTTGGCGTTATGACCCCGAGCCGGACTTCACGCCGCTGATACTGCCCTTTACCAAGGCCGGCTTGGAGACATGGGTCTCGCCGGGTGTCAACAATTGGAATCGCCTCTATCCCAACAACAACGACGCCTTGGGTAACATTCGTGCCTTTGTCCGTGACGGCCAGAAACTTGGGGCAAAGGGCGAGTTGAATACGGTCTGGAACGACGATGGCGAAGGCATCTTCGACGAGAACTGGTTTGGCGTTCTGTTTGGCGCCGCCGCCGGCTGGCAATCGGGCGAAAGCTCTGAGGATGCATTTACAGCTTCCTACGGGCTTGCATTTCATGACGACACCACTGGCAAAGTAAGTCAGGCACAGCAGGAACTGATGGCCGCGCATGCCGTCCTCAAGAACGCTGGCCTTATCGACGCGCAGGATAGTTACTTCTGGATGGACCCCTTTTCCAAGGCGGGCCGGCAGCTGGCCGCGAAGTTGCGGCCCGTATCCCGCGAGTTGCGCCTCCACGCCGAGCGCTCAATTACGCTGATTGCCGAAGCGCGAATCGCAGCCGGACGCGACAAGCGCATGCTCCAGAATCCTGAGGCTCTCGACGCATTCGAGCTGGGAGCGCGCCGCATTGACTTTGTCGGTTTCAAGTTTCAGACTGCTGACGAGTCCGTCGCGCTCTACGCCCAGGCGCAGGCTCTGGTTGCCGACAAGAGCCGTTGGAACGAGGTGCCTGTGATTCTCAATACCATCGGCTCCGACAACGGACGCCTCGAGGATATGCGCGACGGGTATGCGCAGTTGGGCGAGCTTTACAAGCAAGCCTGGCTCCGCGACAATCGGCCGTACTGGCTCGAGAATAATCTGGCTCACTACAACGCTGCCGCACAACTCTGGGTCGGCCGTGGCGACCGTTGGAACCAGGTACTGCAACAGTGGTGGGATACCCATACGCTGCCTGCACCTGAGGAGGCCGGGTTGCCCGAGCTCACACAGAACCCGTAGCGGGTTAATACGCAAGAGAAGCCTTAGCTCGCACTCTACCTCAGGAGCGGTACAATTGCCCGGGTTCTGGACCGAAAAAGGAGATTCCAGCTTCGATGCGTAAACTGCTCTGGGCAAGCCTCATCGTGTTCTTCATCGCCGCAGCCGTTGCCCAGTCCGCTGGACGGGAACCCACGGCTGAGGCTAACAAAGCGGTCGTTAAGCGTGCCTTTGCCGCGCTCAACGAGGGCGATCTCAAAACACTGAACGAGTTGTTCGATCCCGATGGCCCATGGCATCTTCCGAATGGCAAGACCATGTCCCAGGGCGGGCCATTTACAGAGTTGGCCAAGTCCTGCCCGATGTGCGCCGCACTTGAACAACCCAAGATCGTCATCGGCGTCATGGTCGCTGAGAGCGACCTGGTCTCTGTCCGTTCCAACTGGAGCGATCTTTACATCGGCACGATCCGCGGCGTTTCTTTCCATCAGAAGCCGGTCACACTTGTGTACTTCAATATCTATCGCGTCTCTGGTGGCCGCATTCGTGAGAACTGGGCTGAATACGACAGTATGTCGATGGCCGAGCAGCTCGGGTTTCAGGTCACGCCCCCGTCGAATCCTCAATAGCCTTAGGTTGCCGAAGTTCCTCGTGGCAAGCACGACTCGCTCGCATCGCTAACTACTCATAGCTAAGAGCTGCTTTCCCGGCTCGCCACGTTCCAAACATGCCCCTTCAGAAGCAAGGCAACAAGGCTTGGGACAGACTTGAGAAGCGAAACGTCGAGCGAGTTATGATGCTGCTTCCGGTCTCCCGGGCAGCTACCATCAACCCGTCCACGAGTCTATCTTCACCTCGCGGCGCACATCATTCACTTCCTCCGCTTCACGCGAATCCACGCCTACTTAGACCGGTTCCGCGTCGTCGACCGGCGATCGCCAAGATGGCTTCCTATTTAAAATCGGCAAACATGAAACCGTCGCGATCGAGCACCTCTCCTGGTTCCAGTTGCAACGGGGCTGAAAACATGGGCCCGTCGTAGACGCATGTGTGAAACTCGCCGCGCTCTCCGCAGGGGTCTGTTTCCGGCGGAAAATCCTGCAATAAGGAAGCATCGAACTCGCGGCCCGCAAATGACCCCGGCAACTGCTTTGTGTCTACGCACGAAAGCTTTGCGCGAATGCCACCGACGATCATCGTGCGTGCCAGTTCGGCGGTTGGAAGATCCCAGAGCGGAAACAAGGGCTCCAGGCCCGTCGGCTTGAGCTGGTTCTCACGATAGGCGCGAACCTCCCGCAGGAAAAGATCGCCGAAGGCGATGGCGTCGATACGCTCGTTGACGGCGCGTTCGCACACTTTGGCCATTCTCTCTTCGTAGATTTCATTGCTGCAGGGCCAGGGAAGCGGCACAATCCACAGAGGCAACTTTGTGGCCTCAGCCTGGGCCTCGAGCACCGCACGCCGCGTGCCGTGCATCGCAACGCGCTGGAACTCGGCGTTCAGCGTGGTCAGCAGACCAACCACTTCAATGTCTGGGTTCTGGCGTAAGATGTGGAGCGTCCAGGCACTATCTTTTCCGCTGCTCCAGGACAACAGGGCACGCTTCATATGGGGATCATATCCTTTGGATTTAAAAACAGCGGCCTCCCGATGGCGAGCGGCAGGCCGGTTGTCATGACTTCAGCGTCAGTTGATGGTCAACTCCGCGTGCAGCGGAGTGCTTTCACTCGAATCGCCGACGTGCACCACGAATTTGCCGGGATCGATCGTCCACTTATGCGCGGCTGAATCCCAGTAGCTGAAAGCGCGGGCATCCAGGTTCAGTGTCACGTGGTTTGTTTCGCCGGGCGCGAGGCGAACTTTTTCAAAGCCCTTCAGTTCGCGTTCGGGGCGGTCCGCTTTGGCAGAAGGGTCTGAGACATAGAGCTGCGCCACTTCGGCGCCCGCAACCTTGCCGGTATTGGTCACGTCGAAGCTGACGGGAACGGTTGAACCTGAAGCAGCCGTCGCCGGCACTTGCAGGTTTGAGAAGCTGAACGTGGTGTAGCTGAGTCCGAAGCCAAACGGGAAAAGCGGATGTTTCCCGGTTGTCGTCCAGTAGCGATAGCCCACCATCAGCTTGTCGTGGTATTTCACATGGGGTATCACGTAATCGACGGGGCTGTGGTCCGGCTCAAGCACGTGCAACGAGGTATCGGCGCCCAAGATCGGATAGTAAAAGGCAGCGGAGGGATTCTCGTCCCAGCTGCGATCGAAGCTGATGGGAAGCTTACCCTCGGGGTTGTGTATGCCGAAGAGAACGTCCGCGATCGCTGTGCCGCCTTCCTGTCCGGGATACCAGGCGTCGAGCACCGCTGGGACTTTGTCCAGCCAACGCCGCGTAGCCACCCCGCCGCCCGCGTTGAGGGTAACAATTGTATGCGGATTGGCTGCCGCAACAGCTTCAATCAAGGCGTCCTGACCCCAGGGCAAGTCAAAGCTGCGATCGAGCCCTTCGCTCTCAGTGCTGGGATTGAAGCCGACGGCTACCACCACAACCTCCGCAACCGCTGCAATCCTTCTGGCCTCTTGCGATACAAGTTCCGCCTCGGGCGCGACCCCTAGCGAAAAGTGGGGTGTTGCTCCCTGCGGCAGGTAGTCCACCACGATATTGACGCTTTGGCCGGCGTTCAAATCGAGTGTGGTCGCTAGAGGAGCCTGCCCCTCGGCATGCGGCGGCAGCGGAATCTCCTTTCCGTCTACTTTCAGCGTGTATTGGTCGTTGTTCGAGCCTCCAGAACCCGCCAGAATCAGATATTTGCCCGCTTTTGCTGCCTTGTACTTGCCGGTATAGCGAATGCTGTGTTTCTCTTTGGCTTCAGGCTCCCAACCATTGGGATTCCAGTCGTAGATGTATTCGGGTGAAGCGGTTTGCGGCGTTCCCGTGAAGTCTTTGCCGGGGAAAGTCGCCACCTGGATGGAGCCGTCCCAGTGTGTGTGTTGGAAAACATCGCCAATCTCGGGCAGGCCGCGGGCATAAAGCACATGCACATTCGGTCCCAGCATGTTGGCGATTCCTGTCAGCGTGCTCACCGGTTCAAAGGCCTGCGCTTCTGAGGAGCCGCCACCGCCAGTGACTGCCGGCCATGCGTTGGGGCCGATGATGGCAATGGTTTTGATCTTCGCCGCGTCGAGCGGAAGCATGTTGCCGTCGTTCTTGAGCAGAGTCAGGCTTTCGAGGGCGCCATCGAGGGCAACGGCACGGTCCGCAACTGAGTAGGTGGAGTCGGCCGGA
>Ga0182018_10001599_pt1 | contig 25391 bp, 12 predicted proteins | sample 812P2MmetaG_FD_120490 | JGI IMG/M metagenome (GOLD analysis project Ga0182018, IMG submission 120490) | Permafrost microbial communities from Stordalen Mire, Sweden - 812P2M metaG | ecosystem: Environmental > Terrestrial > Soil > Wetlands > Permafrost | place: Sweden: Stordalen | collected...
CCGCTGATTGCAACGGGGGTCAAGCTATTGAGGTAGGTGACCGTGACAGGAGTGGTGTTCGTCACTGCCGCGTTGACCGACATGGTGATGGTGGTCGGGGTGACCGACAAGACCGTGGCGCTGGGCTCACCATTGGAGGCGTTGGGGATGAACAATGTCTCCTGAGGAGTTCCGGTGCCCCCTGCGATGGATACCCCCGGGACGATGCCTGCGGTGCTCCCCCCATTGACGACGGTAAGCACAGGGCTGCCGCTGAGGGTGGTCACAGAGAGGCTAGACGTGGTGGGGAATGGAAGGTTGATGACGGAGGTTGCCCGGCCGAAGTTGGTGAGGGTGAGCACACCGGTGCAAGGCGTAGATGATCCGTTGAGGCAACCAGACGGTGTACCGGGCACGCCTGTCGCCGCGCCAAGATCCTGCGGGACGTTCCCGAAGTTGACCGTGGGGCTCTGCCGGTTGACGTAGAGGACCTGGTCCGCACCCGAGTTGGCGACATAGAGGTTTCCGCCGGAGTCCAGTGCAAGACCCAAGGGGGAGCTAAGCCCTGTAATATTTGTGAGCTGGAACGGCTCGGTGGGTGGGCCAGCAGCGGGCGCTTCCCAAACAGCGTTGGATGCTGCGTCGGAGATAAAGACGTTTCCACCGCCATCCACTGCGACTCCACTCGGGGTCGAGAGACCCTGGCCACCGATGAGCGGAAGCGAAGAGTCAAGGGGCAACAGGGTCTGCAGATCGCCGCCGCCGGGCGGAATCTTGACCACCTGTTGGAACGGATTCCCGGTATCCGCAACATAGATGTTGTTCTGAGGATCGACCGCGACCGCAACCGGGCTTGCAAAAGTCGGTGCCCCGGCATACTGGAACATGGGGGCCGCGCCACCCAGAACGGGGTTCTTGGGGATGATGACGACCGCTGAGTTGCCTGTGTCGGCGACATAGACGTTTCCGCTGAGATCGACCGCCAGGCCCTCAGGCCCCTTGAACAGATACTGCTGCAGCGGGTTGGAGACCGGAATGGGACCCGGGGTGACGGCTGCGGGCGCGGGAAGGCCAAGGGCCGTCTGCGCGGCGCTAATGTTGGCGTTGGCCGGGGGCAGGGTGCCAGGCAAAACGACCGGGCAGGGCTTTCCAACGATCGGAGGGCTCGCAAGCGGAGCTGCTGTCGGCGCGCAGGAGACCCATTCCATCCCACCCAGGACAGTCACTGGGTAAGTCGTGGTGGTGACTCCTCCCAACACCTGGACCAGCGGGGTGACTTCGAGGATGCGGTTGTTGCCGGTATCCGAGATGTAGATGTTATTTGCGGTGTCCACGGCGACGCCCATGGGGCCGTTCAGCGTACTCTGGGCCGGGGTGAACGTGAGGGGCGAGAAGGCGAGGGCGAGGGGTGTCAGGGTGCTGCACGGCAAGCTAGTTGTGGAGCCTACACCGGGAACGCAGGCCACGATCCGATTGTTTGCTGGATCGGCGATGTAGATCGTGCCGTTTGTGGCCACGGCGACGGCTGGGGTGGTACCCAGGCCGGTCGCCTGTACAGGAACCGGAGTACCGCCATCAATCGCGATCTGGGCGCCGAGGCCGACACCGGTGAGAGGGAAATAATAGGTTTGAACCGGCAGGGGACCAGCCACTCCGAGTGGGACCACCGGCTGAGTGGTGACCTGTATCTGCGTGGACCGCAGTCCCGGAGCGGACGGGTCGAAGGTGACATAGACCAGGCAGTCCCAGCTTTGATCGGGGGCCGAGATCGCGTTCTGGATGCAGGCGGGAGGGCCGGCATACATGGCTACGGTGCTGGGAGTGAGTGCCCCGTTATTGGAGTTCGAGCTTCCTGGAATCGAGTTCGCGGAGTGCAGCCACAGAAGCGCCGGGTACTCCGGATCCGTGGTGTCGATGGAGAAGTCGGTAATCGGCGTCCCGGAGAGCCCGTTGGTGAACGTTATGCTCGAAGTGACATTGTTTGCCGCGGACCCGCCGGGGCCGCCCCCAGTCAACACCGCAGGGGGATTGCTGGCGTCGAAGTGAATATCGATCGGCTGGGTCACCTTGACACCCACCGGGGTGGCGGGGAAGGTGTTGTTCAACGGCAGTTCACGGACCTCATTGAAGCCGTTGTCCGCCATGAATATGTTGCCAAACCCATCGGAGACGAGCATTCCGCCTGCGCTGGTATCGGCGACGATGCCCGGGCATCCATCGAGTCTCTCGTCGTAAGATAGTTGGCCCTCGCCGAAGGCACTGCTGCCAAACCCGGTGATGCAGTAAATGGGGGTCGCGAGGGTACCGTACTGTTTGTTCTGGAAGGCGAGGTCTACCCCGGACGGTATCGCGTCCAAGGGGGTGGACGAACTGCTTCCATTGCCGCCGCCATACCCGACGACATCGAGGAGAATCCCGCTGTTGACGTCGACCCGGAAGATGGACGGCCAATGGTTATCCATCGCCCAGACGTTTCCGAGCGGGTCGGCGATGATGCCAGTCGACCGGATGATGGGGCCGCCCGTGCCGGCCGAATTTGCAAGGACATTGTCGTAATAGTGGGGTAGAGAGGTACCCAGCGAGACGTCGTTGATGACCTCATATGCGTCGCCGTAGGCTATGTTCACTCCCTTCCATAGAACACCTTCCAGCTTGGCCAGAGGGGCGCCTCCCGCATAGATCGAGCCGGCGTAGTAATTTGGCGAAGCTCCGCTGTTGTTGGTCTGGTAGATGTTGCCGTAGCCGTCCACCCCCATACCGTACTGCGGCGAGAATTTCACAAGGTCGGCCGGCCCGTCCACGGTGGTGGTCGGGTTCTGTGGGGTATTGGGAGGCAGGGTGAGGCCGGTATTGGTCGTGAGCGTAATTGGCCCTGCGCAAGGCACGGTAAGAGCGCCGCAATTGACGATCGCTTTGATATATCCGGGCTGGACGACGTACTGGAAGAACTGCTGCGGCGTGGACTGGGTGTTGATGACGCGGATGACGTCGTTGCCGGCATCCATAAGATAGATATTCCCGGCGCTATCGAGAAGAATATCGGAACCGTTGCTACCCGGATTGGTGTTGTCGAGCGCGGCGCCCGCGGGGCCAGTGACTCCCGGAGCGTTGTTCTCGAAGGCGAGAAGGTTGTCATTCGCGGCCGTAGTGCCCTTGGTGCCCACGCAGGTATTGAGGTTGATCGTGCCGGCGATGTGATACACGTATCCAGGGATTACGCCGCCCGCCTTGGCGACGGCGGCCGGATTGACCAACTTGATAAAGTTCGCGACCCGCGCGCCACCGTGGTAGATGACTGAGATGGTGAATGTGGCGGCATCGCCAAAGTAGACGTTGTCGTACTCGTCCACCGTGATGGCATGAATCTGGGACCCAATCGGATCGTTCAGGGCCGGGACGCCGTCCGAGCAGGTGCCGGGACCATTGCTGACCGTCTTGGTGCAGGCGATGCCCTGGGCGCCGCCGCAGACGGTCGGATGGACCCCAGCGACGGTTTGAATGATGCCCGTCTGCGCATTCAACTCACGGATGATGAAGTTGTTGGTGTCGGCGATAAAGATGTTGCCGGCCGCGTCGACCGCAAGCGCATAGGGAGCATTGAGCGTCGAATTCATCCCCGTCAAGCCATCGCCGCTATAGCCACCGGCCGTTGCGGTGGTATTTGGGGTGGCGGAGCCTGGAGCAGGCTGTTCGTTGCCCGCGAGCCCATTGATCACGTAGGGGATCAGAACGGGCGCAGCCCCGGTGTAAGAATTGGCGGCAAGTACGGTCCCTACCCCACCCACAAATAGGACCGAGGCCACTGCCAGTTGGAGGAGCATGCGCATTGAGACGATGTGTTTACGGAAGAGCATCGGGGTCACCTGATCCTTGAAAATACTGACGAATTCATTTTGCGGCCGCCGAACTGGGCAAGCAGAACATCCAAAAGGCGGCTGGTTTCCCTTGGGAAACGGTTTCCAAAAATAAGCGGCATAATACGTGTTCGTTCGATTCACTTGCAAGAGAAATCTTTGAACCTGTCCTGCTTGCGGAGAGGAGGGTCTAGTTGCCACCGCCTCTACCCGGTTGACTGGCCGGCAGGGCGGAATTTTTTGTCACCAACAACGGTATCTCAAGCGTGCCAACTTTGTCTGAGACGCCATCGAGAATGCCCGCCCGGAGAAATATCTCCCCGTGCGGAAGATCGATCTGCTGAAAGAACTGCTGGTCGCGCGATTTGATAAATTGCTGGTATTTGTCAGCCGTCAGCACCAGATCGCGCTTCTGGCTCAATCGGGTGATCAGCTTGCCGTAGACATCATACGCGACCACTTCGAACTGGAGGGAGCCGTTGTGCACGCCGCTGGCATCCTCGGTGAATGCGATCTGGCGGGTGGGAAAGAAGTACTCAAGGTCGAACCGCACGAGAGGCTTCGCCTTCAGCCTGGGATCAAGCTCGCCGATCAACGGCGGATCGGATGGCTTGTGGGGTTGTTCCGTGGGCGCCACGCGAACGTCGAACAACATCTGGTCTGAGGGCGGCGCAGCTCGCGCCATCGAAGCCTGCATGTTGTCCCCATACGGCTCGGGCGCCGCGGCAGACCCCGCGATGCCGGAGGCGATCTCGTTCCTGGCGATGTCGTCCGCGTCGTATCCCTTGCGGTAGGACAGGCGGATTCCCGGCTGGCCAGCCTCTATGTCGATCGAATGGTGCCTGCCGTCGTATACGAGGCTGGGAGGAACGTAAGAGACGACGTAATAATTGGAGCCATTGCCGATCGCCTCGGCGACCGCATCTTTGAGGCTATGGGAGTTCAGGTAGGCCACGCCGCCGGTGGCTTCGGCGACCGCCATCATCGACAACTGCTCGTCACTCTCTTTTTGCTTCGAATCCATGCCGGCGTTCGCGACCAGCGCATGTGCGTCCACCGGGTACACCGCTACCGCGGCCTCAGCCAATAGATCGCTGGTCCTGCGCAGGTCCCTGGTGTAGTCAGTCATCCCCTGAAGATCGTTGGCGCCGCCGGCGCGAGAGATGTTCAACGGGATTCCGCCGGTAAACCAGATCAGGTTCTTTCGGCCCTTCATCCCGGCCACGTATTCGGCAATCTGGTTGAGCGCTTCGAGCGTGATGCGGTTGCGCGCGTCCGCCTGCAAGGTGGATTGCTCATTCTGGAACTGGGTCAGCACGGCCACCGTGCCGTCGCCAGCTGTATTGTCGATCTGCGAGTTCAGGGTATCGTCGATGTCGGTGCTATCGAAAGGGGACGGCAACACGCGGTTTTTCCCGCTGTCCAGCGCCGCGATCAATAGGGCAGGATCGGAGGTGAATCCTTGCAAGACGCGCAAACTCGCTCCCAGAGCGAGGACCGCGACCCGGGCGCCCGGCGGCATGCTCTTGAGGTACTTGATCGACTCCTGCCTGAGCGCGATCTGGTCCGCGCTGGCGGTGTTCAGCGTGTCCAGCAGCAGAATATTCACCCCGCCGCCGCTGGGCGCGGGCTGGGCATTGGTGTAGACATTGGGAGGCAGCGCGGGAGGAGTGCGTTGCGCGCCGGCCATGTCCTGGCTTACCTCGAGGAACCCTGCGACAGGCTGCGCGGTGCCGTCTTCCTTGATGGTGAAATCGGACTTCTTCAATCCATGGATGGGCTGGCCCTGGTTGTCGGTCGCCGTAACATCGACCACGATGAGGCGCGAATAGGCCTGCAGCGCTGGTGCGCTCGCCCCAGCTGGACCCTGCGTGGCCGCGGCAGCTCCCGGGCCGGCGGAGCCCGCCGGAGGCTGCACGGCCTGCGCGAGCGCCGCGGTGGGTGCTCCGGCTGCCAGCGCGGCCAAGCCAAAGGAAAGCGGAATTGAATTGATCAACCGCATGATCCTGCACACTCCGCTAGAATGGCCCAGACCACTAGCGCAGCCGCCCAGTTGGTTTGCCCAGGCTTCATCGAGGTTTCGTTTGCTAAGAATTTCGCTCTCCAGGCTTGCCGCTCCGCTTCCCCGCTTCGAAAACGCCCCCGATAACAAGGGGGCGTGCCGGGCCGGCTCCCGCCTAATCGGCGATGGAAACACAATTCAGTATTGAATCCGGGCCAAAACAAAGTAGCATGTTGCGTGAAGCTTTGAATACTTAAATTCTCCCCGGCACACCCCGCCTCGGTTCTGGGCTGGCGTCGCTGCGGAGGATGGCTTGACAGGCTCGAAACGGTTTCACTGGAAAAACATTTTCTTATTGACAATGGAGTCTATAAACAAATACTTTTTTCGCGTTCCGGCTCATGTGTATTTTAAGTTTCTTGTCACCGGCGCAAGGCTTCGCGGGATGCTCTAACCGGAAACGATTGGCATCGCAGCCCAACGCCTTCCAGCGCAAAATCAGATGGAGCAAAACTATGTATCGTAACACGACAGTTGGGTCTTTGCCGCTCGGGCTTTCACGCCGTCTTCTCGGAAAATGCTCCTCTACCTTGTGTGTCTGCGTGGTCGCGCTTTGCGCCATTGCGCTTTTCGGAAGCCTGTCAGTGCAGGCCCAAGCCAACAACGGTGGAATCCAGGGCAGAGTCACCGACAAGTCGGGCGCGGTGATCCCCAAAGCGGAAGTCACCGCCACCAACACCGACACCGGTGTTCAAACGTCGGACCGGGCCAACGGCGCTGGGGAATACTCGCTCGCGCCGCTGCAGCCAGGCAACTACAACCTCGAGGTCGTGGCCAAGGGCTTCGAGAGACTGCTCCAGGAGAACATCACGGTCGACGCCACCGCGATCCAGCGCTACGATGCGAAGCTCAGCGCGGGCGGCGAGAACACCACCGTCACCGTCACCGACGCGCCGCCCTTCCTCAACACCACCGACTCCACCCTCGGGGGGACCATTGAGAATGAGCTTTATACCCAGCTTCCGATCTCGATGAACGGCGGCCCGCGCGATCCCACGGCGTTCCAATACCTCATGCCCGGGGTGCAGGAGAACCCTGCGAACAACAGCGGGCAAGGCGCACAAAACGGCAACTCGGGAATCTACGGAGGCAGCGGCGCGACCAACCTCAACGAGAATTATATTGACGGCGTGCCCGTGCCCAGCATCAACCAGGGAGGCAACAGTAATCCAGTCTCGGGCGCAGTCTCGGTCGATGCGGTCGACCAGTTCTCGGTCCAGACCAACGGGGCGTCCGCCGCGTTCGGCGGCGCCGGCTCGACCAACTTCACGATCAAGTCGGGTGGAAACCAGTTCCACGGCACGGTGTTCGACTTCGTCCGCAATACCATCTTCGACACCTGGGGTTACTTCGCCAAGGTGCCAAACGGGGGCACCGGAATTGCGGAGAAGCCCGGCGAGCACCAGAACTCCTACGGAGGCTCTCTCGGCGGCCCAATCATCAAGGACAGGCTGTTCTTCTTTGGCAGCTATGAGGGCTACCACCTCACCAGGACGGACAATACCCCGCAGTACGAATCAATTCCGACGCTGGCTGAGCGCACCGGCAACTTCACCGATGTATATGGCAACCTCGCCGACCAGATCTACGACCCAACGATCGGCGTCTCGCATGGCCCTCTCCAGGGACTTTTGAATGGCGTACCCACCTTCAACGTAATACCCCAGACGGAGATCTCACCCATCTCCCAGTATTTGCAGAGTGGCTGCGTACAGCCGGAGCCGGTAACAGTCAATCCCTCGGGGTCCGGTTATACGCCCGCGCAGTGCCCTGCTGGAGCGGGCACTGTGCCGCTTCCCACCAACCTCGCGCTCTTCAACAACTACCTCGCGGGACTTCCGCTGGCAAACCAGGACTACACCACCGACGCGCGCCTGGACTACACCCTGAACTCGCGCAATAAATTCTCCGTAGATGCACTCGGCGGAAACATTGGGTACGACAACCAGCCCAACTATAACGGCCTGAACCAGCTTCCCCCACCCTACTCATCGGGCTTTTACCAAAGCCAGAAGCAAGCATCCGGCATCCTGACCTATAACTTGGTCATCTCCCAGACCATGGTCAACTCGTTGAAGTATGGGTTCACACGCACCTGGGGAAACCGGTTCTCCATTACCCAGGGTAAGTTTTTCCCGGGGACGCAAAACGCGGAGAACGCCGCGGCAGCGGGCATCAACAATCTGCCTGCGGGCAACGCCACCACGAGCATGCCCAATGTCCAGTTCCAGAACGGTGCAGGCGCGCAGCCCGCTCCCTTCTCCTGCAGTGGCTGCACCAACGGCTGGCAAGCCCAAGGAAACCAGGGTCCGCAAGCCACCAACTCCTTCACCGCGATCGATCAACTGGTATGGAACAAGGGCCGCCACAACATTACCTTCGCCCTCCAGGTACAGTGGCTGGAGACCAACGGCGGCGCCTTCGGCGGATACAGCAACACTCTCAACCTCAACTACAAAACTGACAGCACTAACGCGCCTCCCGGCTCAAGCGGCAGCGGCGACGCCTATGCCAGCTTCCTGCTGGGGGCCGTCAACAACGGTAGCGTCACCGCGCAGACGATCCAGGACGTAGGGGCTCGTTACCGGCCGATTACGCCCTACATCCAGGACAACTGGCGCGTCACCCCCAAGCTGACCCTGAACCTCGGGATACGCTACGACTACTTCCAGCCCTATCACGAGGTGCAGGACCGCATCTCGTTCCTCGATGTCAACGTGATGAATCCGATCGTCGGCATTCCGGGAGTCACGGAGTATGCCGGTTTCCCGGGCAAGGGCTTCTACAGCCAGGCGGTGAGCGGCATCACTCCCTCTTCTCCCTACAACAACTACATCTGCCATTGCACGACGCCAGTCCATCCCTACAACAAGAACTTTGAGCCCAGCGTGGGCTTTGCCTATGCCGCCAACGCAACCACCGTCTTCAGCGGAGGATTCAGCGTCCATCTGACCCACGTCGGTGGATCGGGTGGAGGGTCAAACACCTCAGGCGGAGTCAATCAAGGCGGCGGTGGGTCGTCCACGGTAGGGACGAACAACGGTGGCCTGTTCTCCGCGACGACGAATTTCAGCGAGACCGGATCCACGACTCCTGCCTTCTTCCTCAACCCCCTGGTTACGGCTTCGGGTGCGATCGCCACCTACTTCCCGCCGTCGACTCAGGGCACACAACCGCTTCCACCCTCGGGCTCAACCACCCCCTCCCCAAACATCCCATGCGTAGCCGCAGGGACCTGCAGCCCTTACTCCGCGGTTCCGCAATGGACAGTGCCGGGCGTCTCGGTCAATCCGCTGTCCACCACCGGCAACTACGCGTTCGTCAATTACTTTGCCCAAGGCTCACCCTTCTGCCTCGCCAACTCGCCCTCTTCGGGCATCACCTGCACACCCGTTGGTACGAACCAATACGGCTGCCAGACCGGGGACAACCAAACCTGCACCGGGCAGGGCGTCAACTTTGCCGACCCCTACTACGGCGGCCGCGGTGGGGAGTTCATCAACTATAACTTCGGGATGCAGAAGCAGATCAACAAGAAGGCGGTCCTCAGCCTGAGCTACGCGGGTTCGCAGAGCCACTTCCTGCCAGGGGGGTCGGGTCGCGGACCGGCGAACAACGAATTCTCCCCGGACTACAACCTCGCGTTGCTGGAGACGATGCGCCTTCCTGCCGCGTCTGAAGAGGCCGTGATCCAGAGCATCTTCCCCAACTACAAACTTCCCTACCCTGCCTTCACCGGTACCGGCGCCACGGTAGCGGCCTCCCTTACCCCCTTCCCGCAGTTCGCGAACGCGAACACCAGCAACCTAAACGACATCTGGGGCGATACCGGCAACTCCAGCTACAACTCCTTCCAGATGCTGCTGATCCAGCGCCCCTGGCACAACCTCTCCGGCTTCATGGATTACACGCGCGCCAAGGAGATCGACGACCTCGGCAACCACAGAAGCCAGTATCCCATTGGCCCGCAGGATGGCAACTTCACCAGGACCTACTCGGCAAACGAGATCGACCGTGGTCTTGGAAACACCAACCAGACCAACGCATTCAACCTGACCTTCGTCTACGCGTTCCCCTTTGGCCGTGGCCAGGCATTCTTCGCGTCGAACCGAATCATGGGACTCATCGCCGGAGGCTGGACCATCAACGGCCTCTACAAGTATCGCGATGGATATCCGATCCAGGTCTCCACCAGCGGTGGCTGCGATGCCATCCAGAACGGCGGTGGCATGCAGAAAGGCACCTGCATGCCTGACCAGGTTCCAGGATTCAACAAGCAGGATGAGCGGGTCAACGGCAGATGGGGCCGCGGTCCTGGGTCCAACGCCACCACCGCTGCGACTATTCCCTACCTCAACCCCAACGGGTTCGAGTGCCCGGATTCCAACCCGAGCGACATAGGCATTGCCGAAGGCAGCACCGCTGCCTCACCTGGCAACCAGGCCACATGCGGCGCGAACGCCAACACGAGCGGCAGTGAAACGTTCAAGACCGGTAACGCCGCCCGCAGCGCTCCGTACGATATCCATGGGCCGGGATGGTGGGACGTCGACCTGGGCCTTCGCCGCACGTTCAGCGTTCGTGAGACCGCCACACTTCACCTGACCTTCCAGTTCGAAGCGGACGTGTTCAACGCAACCAACTCGACCTTCTTCAACCTGGGAGGCACGAATTGGAACAGCGGTGGCTTCGGAACGGTCGGCGGCCAGAACGCGAGCGTGCTGCCGCGCGACTGGCAGTTTGCCGGCCGGTTCCGGTTCTAGCCAACTACCTGCCTCAAACCGGTCCGGCAGTTTCGGACCTAGGCTCTACCCGATTGAATGGCGGTCATGCGATGAATTGCATGGCCGCCATTTTCTTTTGCCTTTGAATTCCCTGTTCATCTTTGCTCTCGCAGATCGCGGACTCAGCCTCCGCGCAGCATGCCAAACAGCAGCACGGCCAGCACGGTGAGGCTGACCGCCACGTAGAGGCGGTCGCGCTCAAGGGCAAAGGCCACCACCGCGAAAGCCACGCGGCCGATGGGTGTTGCGACCAGCAGCAGAATGCCAAGTTGGACGATCGCTGCCGCGTCGCCGGCGGCGATCCCGCGGAGCAGCGCAGCGGGATGGCGCAGCTGTAGAGGACGGGCGATGAAGCTACGGTAGTCCACCCGCTCGCCGGCATGCGTCCGGACAAGCATGACGCCTCCGGCCAGCACCACGCTTGCGGCCAGCAGCACTCCAACCTGCAGGAGCCGGCCCATGATGGCGTCCATGCGAGCGTCGTCGAAGGCGCTGCTGCGCGGGGGCGGGCCCGAGGGGGCGGCGGACGTCGTTGGGTGGGATTCGGCGGGATCGGGTTGCATGGTCATACCTTTCCCAGCCAGCCGTTGACGATCATCTCGATCCCCAAGGCAAGGATGACGAATGCAAAGATCGTCCGCAACAGGGTCACGTGGCTGCGCACCAGCGCCTTCGCTCCCAGCAACGAGCCCGCAAGGACCCCCAGCATCACGGGGAACGCCAGTCCTGGATCAATAAACCCACGACCGAGGTAGATGCCAGCACTGGCGGCCGCAGTGACGCCGATCATGAAGTTGCTGGTCGTAGTCGACACCTTGAATGGGATGCGCATGATCTTGTCCATGGCCAACACCTTGACTGCGCCCGACCCAATGCCAAGCAGCCCCGAGAGCGTACCCGCGCCGAACATCGTCGCGAAGCCCCAGGAGATGCGGTCGACAATATAGCTCTGCCGGCCTCCGTTGCCATCGGGAAAGCTGGCCGACATGCGCAACTTGTCAGACCACGGATTCGGGGTTGCCTGCTCGACCAGCTCTGCGTCCTGGCTGCGCGAGAGCCATGCCGAGTAGATCAGCATCAATCCGAAGACAACGGCCAGCGCTCGCGTGGGGACGCGTGCCGCCAGATATGCACCGAAGACGGCCCCAATCGTGGTGGCGACCTCAAGGAACATCCCGATGCGCACATTGGAATAGCCGTCGCGCACATAAGCCGCGGCTGCGCCGGAGGAGGTCGCGATCACGGATACCAGCGACGCCCCGATCGCATAGCGCAGATTAACGTGAAAGACCAGGGTGAGCAGTGGGATCAATACCACGCCACCGCCGAGGCCAGTCAGCGCCCCCAATAGACCGGCGACGAACGAACCTGCGAAGACGAGAGAAGTGAAGAGGAGCAGCGGCATGGGGGCCAGACGATTATTCCACGGGGCCTATTTCACGGGCCAGTCTGACGCAGCTCACATTCCCCGGCGGATCACTTTTGCAGGCGCACGATACGCACGTCCTGTGCGACCTCGCGCGAGAGGTCGAAGGCCCTGGAGGAGTGGCCGACACTGACCGAATAGCCCCTGGGCGATTTGCTCTTCCTCACCCTTAGGCGCGCGCCGGGGGTGATGCCGCAGGCCTCGATGAGCCTCAGATTGCGCGCGTTGCGGTCGGAGACGCTGTCAATGACGAAGGTCCCATCGCCCACCACGTCGGCCAGCAGCATGGACTCGCGCGCGGCCATCTCTCCCTCCATGGTGGGGATGGAGTGGCCGTGCGGGTCGATCTTGGGATTGCCGAGCTTGGCGGCGATACGCTCCTCGAAGCGCTCGGAGATGAAGTGCTCCAGGCGCTCCGCCTCCGCATGCACCTCCTCGATCGGGTAGTCGAGCACCTCGTAGAGGAAGGTCTCAATCAGCCGATGATGGCGCACCACCTCGAGCGCGCGGCGCTTGCCTGCGGCCGAGAGCGCGACTCCGCGGTGGCGTTCATACTCCACCATCGGCGCGGGAGCGGCGGCCAGCTTTTGCAGCATATTCGTGACCGAAGCCGGTGCGACCGAGAGCTGCGCAGCCAGCGACTTGATGGTCACGCGCGATTCCGCTGGCCCGCCAAGCGTGAAGATGGCCTTGAGGTAGTTGTCGACGGATTCAGTGTTTCGGTTCGCGCGTCGTTCGGTCATGCGAATGGCTCCGGATGGTTGAATTTAGTTTGACCCATTTCTCCTAGGTAGGTATACCTAAATATTAGGTTAGCCTAATTAAGATAGGTGCAATGGGTAAAGAACGGGAGCGCAATGGCTGACGTCCATCAATCGCAAGTGGCGAGCGCTGCGCCTGCTGGGCCGCAGGCAGAGGGCCGTGACGCCGCAGCGAGCGCTGGGGGCGGTGCGGCGCCTTCGCCGCGCGGCCGTCTGCCCAGCTTCCGGCGCAACCAGATGTGGACCTACTTCGGCCCGGCGTTCGTCGCGTCGGTTGCGTATATCGATCCCGGCAACTTTGCCACGAACATTCTGGGCGGCACGCAGTTCGGCTACCGGCTGCTGTGGGTGCTGCTGTGGTCGAACGCAATGGCGATGCTGATCCAGTACCTCTCGGCCAAGCTGGGCATCGTCACCGGGCTGACGCTGCCGCAGAACTGCCGCAAGTACTTCTCGCGGCCCGCGACGCTGGCCCTGTGGGTCGCGGCGGAGGTGGCGGCGATCGCCACCGACCTGGCGGAGTTCCTCGGCGCGGCGATCGGCCTCGATCTGCTGTTTGGGCCGCTGCTCTACGCGCACGGCTTCAGCCCCAAGGAGTCGCTGCTAGTTGCGGCGCTGGTCTCAACGGTGCTGGTGTTCGCGATTCTCGCGCTCGATCTCGCGGGCTACCGCTGGCTCGAGGGCGGCATCATGGGCTTCGTGGGCATTATCGGCCTGTGCTATGGGTTTGAGGTGTTTCTGGTGCATCCGGACTGGAAGCTGGCGACGATCTCCACGCTATTGCCCACGCTCGACCGCTCGTCCGCGCAGAACTTCCACGACAGCATCTATGCCGCCGTCGGCATGCTGGGCGCCACGGTGATGCCGCACGTGATCTATCTGCACTCCGCGCTGGTGCAGCCGCGACTGAAGGAGCTGACCGGCTCGTCGCTGCCCGCGGCCGAGACGCTGGATGCCCTGCGCGCGCAAAGACGTTCAACGCGCTATCCGCGGCGCAACATCCTCAGCCGCTTCCTGCGCTATGAGCTGATCGACGTGTTTGTGGCGATGAACGGCGCATGGTTGATCAACTCCGCGATGATCCTGATGGCGGCGGTCGCGTTCGTTCACAGCGGCAACCTGCAGCCCACGATCCAGGAGGCGTACCACACGCTGGGCCCGCTGTTTGGGCGCTCGGCGGCGCTGGTCTTCGCGGTGGCGCTGCTCTGCTCCGGGCTATCGAGCTCGACTGTGGGCGTGATGGCAGGGCAGGTGATTATCGAGGGCTTCCTGGACATCAAGTTTCCCATCTTCCTGCGGCGGCTGATCACAATCATTCCGGCCGTCGCAATTATTGCGACGGGGCTGGACCCGCTGAAGATCCTAGTGCTCTCGCAAGTGGTGTTGAGCTTTGCCCTGCCCTTCGCGCTGATCCCGCTGCTGCTGCTCACCAGTCGCGCGGACGTGATGGAGAGCTTCGCCAGCGCGCGCCGGACGCGCATCGCGGGATGGGCTGCGGTGACCGTTATTATCACGCTGAACGCCATCCTGCTGGGGCAGCTGGCGATGGGGTGGTAGGCTGCAAGGTCTGCTCGCCCGCTGAGGCCGGGCGCATTCAGCGACGGGGCTTGCCATCATTTTGCGGTGCAGCCCTGGGCGCTGGCGCTGGGCGCGGAGGTGGCGCCGGCCGGGCGGCGGGTTGGGGACGCGGCGCAGGCTGGGGACGGGGAGCGGGTTGCGGCCTTGGCTGGGGAGCAGGACGGGCCTCTGCCTGAGGTCTCGGTTGCGGAGCTGGGCGCGGCTCTTCGGCACGCGGCTGCGGTTGCGATTGCTGCTGAAATGACCGTTGCTGCGGCTGTGGCTGGGTCGGCCTGGCCTCTGACTGTGGCTGGACCGGCCGGGCCTCTGGCGCCGGTCGAGCGGTCTCAGGTGCACTCCTGAACTGCGGAGCGGGCTGCCGGGCTGGTAGCTGGGCGGACCGCTGCTGCTGGGGCTGAGGCTGACGCGGTGACTCCACGTTGCGGGAAGCTGGCTGGGCTGCGGGGATCGCGACGCGTGGCAGCGGGGCGGGCAGCGCGCGGTCCGCGGGAACCGGCTGCGCAGCCACGGCCATGGCAGGACGTCCATGGTTGACGTTGAAGAACTGCTGCTTGTTCTGGGCGGCCTCGGAGCGGACCTGGACCTGGGACTGCATGGGCGGAATACGCTGCTGGCGCAGCGCGGCGGCCTCGGCGGGCAGCGGCCGCGCGGTGACGCCGCCGGCGCCGCCGTTGTAGCTTACCCGGTTGACGATGCGGTTGTTGACCACCACATTATTGATGACGACGTTGTGGACGTAGACATTGTGCACCACACTGACGTTTACGCGGTTGACCGCGGTGTTGTAGAAGAAATGGCCGCCGTTCCAGTAGCCGCCGTAGTAGCCGTGGCCGACGTAGCCGTAGCCATAGTCGACCCCGCCGTAGAAGCCGATATACGGGCCCCAGTAGCCGCGGTGGAAGCGATAGTAGCCGCCGACGAAGCCCCAGTAGCCGGGCGTCCACAGCGCGCCGGCGTAGGGCGCGGCCACCCAGCAGCCGGGCACCCAGTAGTAGCTCAGCGGCGCCCAGGCCCAGTAGCCGGGGGTCCAGAGATAGTCCGGATCGGGATCGGGCGGCTGGTCGTAGTCGGGCAGCGGCGGGGGCGGCTCGCTGGCCTGCTCCTGGGTCAGGTCGCTGTCGTAGACGGCCTCGGCCTGCTGGTCGGTCAGCTGACTATTGTTGTAGCCCTGGTCCGCGTCGGGCGACTGGCGGACGATCAGCGCGGGCTCCTGCTGCTGCGGGGTATAGTCCTCGGACTGCTGTTGGGGCTGGCCCTGCGCGCTCTGGCCCAACACCTGGGCGGGCGCCATGTTGGCGTCCCCGGGGTCGCCGGCGTTCTGGTCGACTGCGGTGTTCTGCGCCGCGGCCGAGGACGTCCTGTGGCAACCGGCAATTGCCAGTGTCAGCACCACCCCGAGAGTTGTCGCAAGAAGCGCACACGGACCAACGCGCCGTGTGCCACAAATAATTCTCGTGATTCTCGCCACCACCCAGTCGACCATGGTTCGTCTCCGTTCCCAATTCCTATGGAGTGAGATGCATGTTTCTCACTCCATAGGCCACGGGAAGGGGAAGAACCTACTTCGCGGGATAGTCGACCGTGTCACCGGTGCGCGGGTTGGTGACGGAGATTACGCCGCTGGGGTGGACGGAGAGTTCGAGGTAGTTGCCCGCATCAGGGCCGGGAAGGTTGGCGATATGCGACTCGTCCGTATTGTGCGCGGCGTCGTTACCCTCCGCGGTGTGCAGCTGCCAGAGGCCCTGCAGCCTGCCGGAGCCGCGGATGGTGTCGACAGTTGAGGCGGCCGCGCCCTTGCGCCCGCTGTTGTCGATGACGGCGACGCGTGGAGCGATGGCGTCGAGCAGCGCGGGGCTGCCGCTGCGATCGAGGCCATGGTGCGAGGCGACATAAACGTCAACGTTGCCCAGCTTGTTGACCGGGCAGACGAGGCCGGGCTCCTTGCCCCAGGTGAGGTCGCCGAGGTCGAGGATGCGGGTCTTGCCGAAGGTGATGACCATGCCGACCGAGCGGTCGTTCTCGCTTCCCTCGATGTCCTTGCGGGGCGAGGTCGCACAGGCTGGATTCTGTTCACCACCCAGCGCCAGCGGCTTGGCGATAACTTCTCCATCGGCGCTGACGACCTCAACATGGAAGGCCTTGATGGGAAGGATGTCGCCGGGCTTCGCGGTCAGATGGTCGGCGCCGGAGCTGGCGAGCACCTTCTGGTATGCGTCGTATCCGGCGACCGTCGATGCGCCGCCCTGGTAATCCGCACCCTCGCGGTTGATGCCATGGTCGATGAAGCGGCCGACCGGGACCAGCGCGACCAGTTGCGGCAGGCCGCCGACGTGGTCGGAGTGGTAGTGGGTGATGACGAGGTTGTCGATCTTGGTGACGCCGGCCAGCTTGCAGACAGCGGCGATGCGCGAGGCGTCGCGCGGCGCGTTCGGGTTCTTGCTGTCCGGCGAGCCGGTATCAACCAGCATGGACTCGCCGCTGGGCGCGACGAAGAGGGTCGACTGGCCGCCCTCGACATCGACGAAGTAGATCCTGAGATCGCCCTTCCCAGCGGCAGGCTTCGCGGTCTGCGCCTGCGCCATGGCAACAGTGGCCAGCAACGTCACCAACCCAACACTAAAACCCTTTAAAATGCGCATGAATTCCCCTCAGTTTGGCGGCGGCGGCCGCTTAATATTTTGTAGCGTTGGAATCATCGCACAAAGAGCGCAGCGCGCGCCGGAAGACCGATTCACTATCCGGGAAAGGAGATGGCATGAGGCTGCGTGGGGTGGCCGCGCAGCCTCATGGGTGAGAGCAGTCCGAAGGGTCTAGTGGATGGTCATCGCCGACGTTGCAGCATAGGTTGCGGAGGTGGTGACTCGCGAGGCAGGTCCGATGTTCCCCGACGCCGTCGAGGCGAACTGGGAGACGACCACCGTACCTCCGGAGGCGCCAGTCGTCGAATCGGCCACGAAGACATTCCCGGCGCCATCCACCTGCACCTGCCAGGGATTGACCAGGTCAGTGTTTGCGCCGGAGATGACGCGGGTTGCGGTGGAGGTGCCGGTTGCCGCGGCGGCGAAGACCGCCACGTCAATGTTGCTGTTGATGTCCTTGCCGGTGGCATAGATGTTTCCACTGCTATCCACGGCCAGCGAGGTGATGGACATCTCGGTTGCGGGCAGGATGGTCCGTTGCGCCACCGCGCCGGTTGCGAAGCCGGAGCTATACACCGCAATCGCGCTGTGGTTGTCCGTCAGCGAGATGGGGGTGGTGACGTAGAGGTTGCCGCTGCTGTCGGTTGTCATCACTCCCGATGAGCCGGTGAGTGAAGCCGACGGCGTCACTGCTCCAGTGGCGCCAGTGGCAAAGCGCAGCACGGCTCCGCCGGTCAGCATGACAAAAATGTCTCCGCTGCCGTCCACTTTCAGGCCGATGGGCACTGCATTGATCGCCGTGGAGGTGAAGGTGCGGATGGTTGTCGAGGCGGAAGTTCCGGAGGAGTTGGTGCCAGCCGCAAATTCGTCGACGGTGTAGGCCCCGCCAGCGGCCGCTTTATCGACGGTAAAGAGGTTGCCACTCGAATCCGATGCCAATCCGAGGAAGGTATCGCCCGCCGGGCCGTTCACGGTAGAGATGGTTGCGCCCGAGGAGCCGGTTGCGGAGATACCAAGGACCTGCGGAGTCTGCGATCCGCCGCCCGACGTCTGATTCGTAAGATAGATGTCCGCGGCTGCTGAAGCATTGATGTTGGTGGACGTGCTTGTGTGGGAGGAGCAACCGGCGACAGCCAAAATTCCGGCAATCAGGATAAGTGTGGAGGACGTGCGGAAGAGATTCATAGGGGCCCCTTTCAAAATTGCGGCAGTCGCTTCGGCGTCCTAACGCACAAGGAGGTGGAATTGGCTGCCACCGGATCGCGTGCACAAATTTCAATGCACACGTCCTTTTGCTTATAGAGAGTTGATCTGGCGAAAATGGGTTGCTCCTCTTCGAATCACACGATAGTGGGAGCATCAAACCGCTCGTCGCAAGGCATCCGGTGGGCGGGAAATCGCATCGAAATCCGACTGGTTTCTGGGCGCATCGGCGGATTGGCTTCGGGGTTATGATGGTTCCGGAGTTGGTGGTAGACCATGTGGAGATGCCGACGGAAAATTAGAGCGGGGCAACTTCGCTCTTTTCGCGACACGTTGTGTGGGCGTAGAATGTAGTTGATGGATATGAGTCTGACCAAGACGAAGCGCTTCCGTCATGGCCGCCGCGATCGCGGCAGGCTGGATACGGCCCGCGGCTGACTGAATTCTGCTCGCGCCTGATGGCGCGATGATTCGACGACCCGCTGGATCGGGCCCCTTCAAAACCCCACACCCCAATCTTTGATAGGCTTTTCTCTCCGCCGCTTTGCGCCTTCTGCCCATACCAGACGCGCTCGCGGCCTCCAACTGCGCGCCCGCGCGCCCGAGAAATCCAAAGGAGAACTTCGATGACGACCCAGAATCCCGACTCCTTCCACAGCGCCGCCACCCTTACCTCCGGCACGACCACAGTCAGCTACTTTCGCCTGAAGGCGCTCGCCGAAGGCAGCGCCAAGGTGAATTTGACCCGCCTGCCCTACTCGCTGCGCATATTGCTCGAAAACCTGCTGCGCTGTGAGGATGGGCGCACCGTCACGGCGGACGACATCAAGTTTCTCGCAAGCTGGGACGCGAAGGCTGAGCCCTCGCGCGAGATTGCTTTTATGCCGGCGCGCGTGCTGATGCAGGACTTCACGGGCGTACCAGCGATCGTGGATCTGGCCGCGATGCGCGATGCGATGCGCGCGCTAGGCGGCGATCCGGAGAAGATCAATCCGCTGCAGCCGGCGGAGCTGGTGATCGACCACTCGGTGCAGGTGGATGAGTTCGGGACGATCAACAGCTACGACCTGAATGCGGCGCTGGAGTTTAGCCGCAACCGCGAGAGGTATGCGTTTCTGAAGTGGGGGCAGACGGCGTTCCATAATTTTTCCGTGGTGCCGCCGGGCATGGGCATCTGCCATCAGGTGAACCTGGAGTATCTGGCGCGTGTGGTGTTTACGACCAAACCTGTGGCTTCGCCGGATGCGGTTGCGGCGAACGGGCACAAGGCGTCGCTGGAGAAGACGCAGGTGATGGCGTATCCGGATACGCTGGTGGGGACGGACTCGCATACGACGATGGTGAATGGATTGGGCGTGCTGGGGTGGGGCGTAGGCGGCATTGAGGCCGAGGCGGCGATGCTGGGGCAGCCCGTCTCCATGCTGGTGCCGCAGGTGGTGGGCTACCGGCTGACCGGCAAGCTGAAGGAGGGCACCACCGCGACCGACCTGGTGCTGACGGTGACCGAGGCGCTGCGCAAGCATGGCGTCGTCGGCAAGTTTGTGGAGTTCTACGGACCGGGGATTGCGGAGCTGCCGCTGGCCGACCGCGCGACGATTGCAAATATGGCACCGGAGTATGGCGCGACCTGCGGAATCTTCCCGGTGGATGCGGAGACGCTGAAGTATCTGCGGCTCACAGGTCGCAGCGAGGAGCACATTGCGCTGGTGGAGGCATACTTCCGCGAGCAGGGGTTGTTCCACACGGTCGGCGCGCCGGAGGCAGAGTACTCGTCGACCTTATCGCTCGACCTGGCGACGGTCGAGCCGAGCGTGGCAGGGCCGCGGCGTCCGCAAGATCGTGTGCTGCTCTCGCAGGCTGCGGCTAGCTTCCAGCAGCAGCTACCGTCGCTGCTTGGCCCCAATGGCAACAAGGCTGCTGCGCGCCAGATGCTGCGCTGGGAGGGTGAGGGTGGACACGCTTCGGCGGATGGGAATCTCGCCAGTTCGGCCGGGGCAGCGACTGCGGTCGCGGAGAGCGCAGTCGCAGTGCTGGATGAGCCGCCGGCGGCCGCGCCCACGAGCGTGCAGGCGCGGTTTGGGCTCGATCCCGATCCGTATCTCGACCATGGGTCGATTGTGATTGCGGCGATCACCTCGTGTACCAATACTTCGAACCCGTATGTGATGGTGGCCGCCGGACTGCTGGCGAAGAAGGCGGTGGAGAACGGGCTGAGCACGCCGCCGTGGGTGAAGACGTCGCTGGCGCCGGGCTCGCGTGTGGTGACGGACTACTACAACAAGGCGGGGCTGACGAAGTACCTCGACGCGTTGCGCTTCCAGACCGTCGGCTACGGATGTACGACGTGCATTGGCAACTCGGGGCCGCTGCCGACCGATGTGTCGAAGACGATTGAAGACCATGGGCTGGTTGCGGTGTCGGTGCTCTCCGGCAATCGCAACTTTGAGGGGCGCATCTCGCCGGAGGTGCGGGCGAACTATCTGATGTCGCCGCCGCTGGTGGTGGCCTATGCGCTGGCCGGGCACATTGGCCACAACTTCGAGACCGACCCGCTGGGCAAGGACAAGACGGGCCAGCCGGTGTTTCTGCGCGACATCTGGCCAAGCCAGAAGGAGGTTGCCGAGACGGTGGCGGCGTGCATCGGCTCCGAGATGTTCCGCAAGGAGTACGCGACCATCACGGACGGCGACCAGAACTGGCAGCACCTGAAGTTTCCGCAGGGCGATACGTATGGCTGGGAGCCCGACTCGACCTACATCCGCAAGGCGCCTTACTTTGATGGCATGGCGGCGGTGCCTGCGACGGTCGAGGACATTCGCGCGGCGCGCTGCCTCGCGGTGCTGGGCGATTCAGTGACGACGGACCACATCTCGCCGGCGGGTTCGATCAAGAAGAACGGGCCAGCGGGAAAGTACCTGATGGACCACGGCGTGGCGCCGGCGGACTTCAACAGCTACGGCTCGCGGCGCGGCAACCACGAGGTGATGGTGCGCGGAACGTTCGCGAATGTGCGGCTGAAGAACCGGCTGGCGCCGGGGACCGAGGGAGGCGTGACCCGGCTGCTGCCGGAGGGCACGGAGATGTCGATCTACGATGCGAGCGTGCTCTATGCTGAGCGGGGCGTGCCGCTGTGCATCCTCGCGGGCAAGGAGTATGGGTCGGGCTCGTCGCGCGACTGGGCGGCGAAGGGGCCGCGGCTGCTGGGCATTCGGTTCGTGATCGCCGAGAGCTACGAGCGCATCCATCGCTCGAATCTGGTGGGCATGGGCATTCTGCCGCTGCAGTTCCTGCCGGGGCAGTCGGCGGAGTCGCTTGGGCTGTCGGGTGAGGAGATCTTCGCGATTGGCGACACGCCCGGGCAGCTGAAGGCGATGCTCGACTCGAAGTTCGCCGGCGGACGCACAATCGACATCTTTGCCGAGACGTACAACGGCAAAACGATTGAGTTCTCCGCAACCATCCGCATCGACACACCGCAGGAGATTCTCTACTACCAGCACGGAGGAATATTGCAGTACGTGTTAAGGCAGCTGGCGGGCAGGGCGTAAAATTACTTTACGGAGGGCCTATGAGTCCTGGCGATGTGAGAACCTTCAAACGCGGCGAGGGCAACGCGGTCGTGGTTGGGCATGGGCTCTGGGCAGAACGCCAGGGCAGATGGATTCATATTCACATGACCGGCCCCGACGACTCGCATACAACGGTGACCAACAATCCTGGCAGTGTGAGGTTTCACCGTACCTTGTTTCGGGATCTCAGGCGCACGCTGATTAGTCAGGGCTGTTGGCAGTTCGGGGACGAAGGCTCAGAGATCGCGGAGTCCAAGGCCTCTCCCGGAGGGCCTGCCTCGCGATTCAGCCCCGTCCCAATACAGGGCGAGCCTTTGTCCGCGACGATTATTAGAGATCGGGGAGAGATCTGAAGCGATTCTTCTTCGATTCAAGCGCTCTGGCAAAGCTCTTCGTTCGCGAGCTGGGGAGCGAATCGTTGGTGCGCTTTTTCGAGCCGCTTACTCCGGCGGCAAAGGTGGTTTCTTCCTTTACCGAATTGGAAGTGCGCTCGGCGATACGTCGCCGCCAGACATCCGGAGACCTTTCGCTGGCGCATGCTGAACTGGCCATTGAAGCTCTCACTGAAGAGTTGCGGAACGTAAAGATCCATCCGATGACGAGTCGCGCACGTGGGTTGGCGATCGAACTCGTTGATCGGCACGATCTTCGCGCTCTCGATGCCATCCAACTTGCCACCGCGCTTCTCGCCTCACAATCTTCTCCCGAAGATGTCTTCCAGTTCATCGCCAGCGACACAAGACTCCTTAAGGCAGCCAAGGCAGAGGGCTTTGAAGTTTGGAATCCAGCGAGTTGAGAGCCGGACTGAGCGCAGGAGCTAGCCCACCGCCAGTGGCGGCCCAACATATTGCATGTCGAAGCGGGCGAAGAGGGCCGCGTCCATCTTGGGGCCGTTGGGGACGGCGGCTTCGCGAAAGAAGGCTTCCATCTTGCCGGCGGGGCTGAAAGCAATGATCATGCGGGCGGGCGAGTCACCTTGGCCAACGAAGGCGTGAGGAATGCCGCGCGGGCCGAGGAGCGAGTCGCCGGGGCCGAGCAGCTTGCGCTCGTCGCCAACCTGGAAGAGAATGCGGCCCTGGATCACGTAGTACCACTCCTCCTGCGAGTGGTGAAGGTGCACAGGCGGACCGCCATGGACGAGGTTCTTGTGCTCGATGGTGAAGAGGTTGTCGCTGGTCTCGCGCGGCAGCACCTTGAAGAGGATGGTGCTGAAGCCGAGCGAGTGGGTCTCGCCGAGCCGGTCCTCGCCTGCGTTCACCAGATGGGCGCCGTCAGCTTGCTGCGCGGACGCGAGCTGGCTTAGGGAGAGCCCGCCGAATCCAGCGACCGGGAGCGCGACAGCCGCATTTTTGAGAAACGATCGACGCTTCATCGCTTACCTCCTTGATCGAAACATGGGGGGCCATGCTTCGCGCTCAAACAGTTTATTTGATTGCTCATCGTCGCAGGGAGGCACCACCCGTTGCGGCAGCGCTGCCAACTAGATGAAGGCGCTGCCGCAGCGGTGGATCAGCTATAGCCGTTCCCGGAACGCCCATTGCTTCAAGAAAAAACGGTGGCGTTCGGACTGTAGCTGACAAACACATTCTTGAGATGCCGACTGGCCACCGGCCCGCCGCATATCCTTTGGTGGCCGGAATTCTAGTCCCACCGCGCGGCGAATGTCTCGCGCCCACGCAGACGCACCTGTGCAAATCTGCCCACTGGTTTCCTGGGGACGCACGTAACGCAAGCAAAATACTCAGTAGAAGTAGCGCACGCCGGCGTCGGGAAAGCGCGGCATCTGCTGCTGTTCCAGGGTCCCACAGGTTGACCCCGTGCAGCGCGGCATCCACTCATTCGAGTAGAAGTTGCTGGTGCCCAGCGCATTGGTGAGTCCGATATAAACCGACAAGGAACCGCGCCGCACTGGATGCGTCCACTCCGCGCGGAAGTCCAGCCGGCTGTACATAGGGGCGCGCAGCGCGTTGATCTGAGTCAGGTCGTAGACGTCGCGGTCCTGGGCCTCGCTCAGAGCCAGATTGTCCGGCGTGTAAGGCTTGCCTGTGGCTGCGCTATAGCGGAACGAGGCGGTCCAACCCCTACCCAGCAGTGCGTTGCCGGCGAAGTTCGCGACCACCGGGAGGTCGAAGTTGCCCTTGCGCAGCACGCCGTCCAGGCCCGAGTACCAACTGCGCATGTAGGTCGTCGCGCTGGAGAGCGCCAGCCGGTGAGTCGGGCTCCATTCCACTGCCAGCTCGGCCCCGCGCGCAACGCCCCGGCCCTGGCTGGTCATGGGAAACATCAGAAACGCCTGCCCGAAGGTGTCTGCAATATTCGCCATCGTGAGCTGAGGGAAGTTCACCGCGACCGGATAGTCGCTGTAGAGTTTTTGGTACCCATTCACCGTGACCCGGATGCGGTGCGAGTCGACGACATTCAGGCCAGCGGTCAGCTGCCGCGAGTGGATTGGCCCCAGCGCGCTCTGGTTCGCAAACGACAGCAGGTAGAGCGAGGGGGGGAGCTGCGCATACTCCGCATAGCCGGCGTGCAGCATCATTCCGGTGTGGAAGACGGGCGCGAAGAACACCACCTTCGGTGTGGCCGCCACGCGACCGACGATCGCCCACTGCGCCACACGCTCGCCCGCAACCACCTTCATCCCATGGGGAAGCTCCGCAGCGATCTGGGTATACGCAGCCGTCGACGCCGGCGTAAACACGCGGTCGATGGACATCGCAACCTGCGGCGTGGGGTCGGAGCTGTAGGGATTGGGCAATGGGACCGGCTGCTGCACGTTGTAGTTCATGCGGTCGACGTTGCCTTGAGCGCCGGCGGTCCAGGTCAGCCACGTCTTCGGCTGCAGCGTCCAGTCGTACTTCAGCGTGGTGATGCCGTCGTGCGAAGCTTCGTAGTAGATCTGCGCGTTGTTCAGGAGCTGCGCGGTCTGGTTGATCGTCTGTGCCTGCTCGGAGTTGCTGACGCTCAACACGCCGAAGGAATGCGCGGAGTAGATGTGTTCCCAGTTGAGGCCGGTCGTATTGCGCCATCCGTTGTAATAGATGTCGTACGGATTGGTCTCGTTGGTGTCATTTGGGCTGGGATGAATGTTCATGGAGTCGATTCCGGTCAGCGACAGCCCCCACCAGTTATCTTTGCCATCCACGCGGCCATCGGCGCGCACCAGCCCATTGCTATAGATGGGGACGCCGTTGAGGCCAATATCGTCGGTAAACCAGTTCAGAACGCTGCGCCGCAGCGAGATGAAGAGAGAGCCGCTGGGACCCAGGGGCCGCTCCATCGACCCACCGGCTCCTCCCAGGCCGAACTCCGAGCGGTAGTGATAGCCCACCGGCCCCTCCGGCCGCGTCGACATCTCCATCACCGCCGAGAGCCTCTCGTCGAACTTGCTGTCGTACGCATCGGTATGCAGCGTCATGTGCTGCACCGCCGTCTCGTCGATCATGGACACGAATCCGCCCGTGGTGTCCGACAGAGCGAGTTGGTTGATAGTCGGCATCTGGATGTTGTCGACTACAAACAGGGTTTCCGTCGGA
>Ga0182018_10001600_pt1 | contig 25354 bp, 19 predicted proteins | sample 812P2MmetaG_FD_120490 | JGI IMG/M metagenome (GOLD analysis project Ga0182018, IMG submission 120490) | Permafrost microbial communities from Stordalen Mire, Sweden - 812P2M metaG | ecosystem: Environmental > Terrestrial > Soil > Wetlands > Permafrost | place: Sweden: Stordalen | collected...
CCGCCACCCCCTCCGCCAAATCCGCCCCCTCCTCCGGATCGCCCCCCTCCGAGAAGCATCCCGGCAAGCATCGCGGTGCCGAACCCGCTGCGTCCGCGGCTTCCATAAACCGACGCCTGCCGGCGGAGTAGGGAAAGCACGATGAAGATCACGATAAAGATGACGAAGGGAAACAAGGAGGAGGAATTCTGCCCCCGCTGGTCCGCCACGGTCTGGCCATTCCCATGGTATTCCCCTCGCGTCGCCGCTAGGATTGCCGTCACGCCGGCAGTGACGCCGCCATCGTAATCGCCCTTGCGGAACAGCGGCACAATTTCGTCCGAGATGATCTGCTTTGACAGAGCGTCGGTGAGGGCGCCCTCAAGCCCGTATCCCACCTGGATGCGGATTTGGTGCGTTTTTGCGAAGATGAAAAGGATCGCCCCGTTGTCGCGCCCCTTGAGGCCGGCGTGCCAAGCCTGCGCGACCCGCACCGTATAGTCTTCAACCGACGAGTCGCTCTGCATTGTCGGAAAGATGACGACAACGATCTGGTTGGAGGTTTGTCGCTCAAATTGGTCGAGCGTCGTTTCCAGCTGCTGGGCGGTCGCCGGGCTGACCAGCCCGGCATAGTCATTGAAATGGGCCGCCGGGGCCGGCGGAATCACCTCCGCGGCCCTCAGGGCGCCGGCGAGGGTGGCGGCCAGGGCCACCCCGAGAAAACAAGGCCGCCAGCGGGAACCATGGCCGCCGACGGTCACGGCTTGGCGGGCGCGGCGCTGTTGAAGTCGAATTGGACCTTGGGCGGCGTCTCCGATCCAGCCGTTGCCGCGAAATAGGGGCGGGAGGCAAAGTGGAACATTCCCGCCAGAATAGCGGTGGGAAACCGGCGAATGGCCGTGTTGTAGGCCTGGACGACGTCATTGAAACGGCCGCGCTCGACGGAAATTCGGTTTTCGGTGCCCTCGAGCTGCGCCTGGAGGTCCCGGAAGTTGGCGGTCGCCTTTAGGTCGGGATATTGTTCCGAAACAACGAGGAGTCGGGAGAGCGCCGAGCCGAGCTGACCCTGCGCCTGCTCAAACGCCGCCAGCTGCGCGGGGTCGGTGGGCGCGGCCCCGGAGGGAAGCTGGACCCGGCCGACCGAGGCGCGGGCGGCCGTCACCGCGAGAAGGGTCGATTTTTCAAAATTGGCGGCCCCGGCGACGGTGTTGACCAGGTTCGGAACAAGGTCGGCCCGCCGCTGGTAGACGTTCTGAACCTGCGCCCACTGCGCATCCGTGGCCTGTTGCATCCCCACCAGCCCGTTGTAACTGGAGGCCGTCATCAGGCCTGCGATGACGATCAAGACGACGATGATGAGGAGGGCTTTGGTGGAGGTACCCATGCCCGCAAGCCTACGTCCAGTGCTGCGGCGTAGCAAGCTTGAGTCGGCGCGATCCTTTCCCCTTCATGGGTTTGTGCATCGATTGCCCCGGATACGGTGCACCAAATGAACGTCGCGATTGAACATCGGCCCGCGATTGCCGCCCTCTTCGCGCTCACGTATGTGGGCATGGCCATTGGCCGCGTGCCCGGATTGAGGCTCAGCCGGGTGGGCATCGCGCTCCTCGGCGCAATTGCTATGATGGTGGTTTCCGGAGGCTCACCGACGGACGCGGCGTCCTACATCAATTGGCCGACGATTTTCCTTCTTTTCGGTTTCTTCGTCCTGTCGGCGCAGCTGCGCCTGTCGGGCTTCTACGGCTGGGTCGCTCAAATGATTTCACGGAGGTTGGAGGCGCCCGCGCGTTTTCTTGTCTTCCTTATCGCCGTAACCGCACTTCTCTCCGCCTTTCTCAACAATGACATCGTCTGTTATATCCTGGTGCCTGTCGTGGGGGCTGCGCTCCTCCGAAAGGGAAAGGACCCCGTCCCGTTCTTGGTGGCCCTGGCGATCGCCAGCAATATAGGCGCCGCGGCGACGCTGATCGGCAATGCTCAGAACATGCTGATCGAGGAGGTCGCGCACCTGAGTTTTCCGCGTTACATGCTCTGGAGCTTCGTGCCCGTCGTCTTTGGCCTTACCGCCATTTACGTCATGGTGCGGCTGAAGGGCACCGATCGGGCGCCCGTCCTTGCGGACGTGGTGACCCAGCCCGAATCCGCCGTCAATCCGTTCGATCGTTCTCACGTGGTCAAGGGACTGGTCATCCTGGTGGCCGTGATCGGTCTCTTCTTTACCTCGCTGCCGAAGGAACTGGTGGTGCTCGTGGCGGCCGGCGTCCATCTCGCCAGTTCGAAATTTAGAACCGAAGACCTCCTGGCCCTGGTGGATTGGCAGATACTCGTCCTGTTTGCCTCCCTTTTTGTGGTCAGCGGGATGTTCCAGGCAACGGGCTATGGCGCGGAGGTCATCGCCTGGATGCAGGGGGTCGGCGTCAATCCCACTCAGCCGGGGACCCTGGCGTCTCTTACCGCGGGCCTTTCCGCCGTCATCAACAATGCTCCGGCGGTCATGCTTCTTCTCAAGATCGTGCCGATCACCCACGCCTCCACCGCCTATATCATGGCCGTGGCCAACAGTTTCGGAGGCAGCCTTATTCTGACAGCCAGCGTCTCCAACCTCATCGTCGTCCAGCAGGCGCGACAGCTCGGTATCATCATTTCGTTCCGTGACTTCGCCAGGCTGGGGGTGCCGATCGCCCTTATTTCCCTTGGGGGCCTGATCGGCTGGGCCCATTTGACCGGGCCGTAGCGTGGACCGACGGCTCCGAGCGCCTTGTGCGATTGCGTCGTGAGCGGCAGTATAGGCGTGGGACCATTGACATCCTCCCGGTCCTGAAGGGCCGAGATTCCTGAATACCATGAAAACAATCTCAGAGCAGAGCAGGTTGGTTCACGCTTCACAGGACGCCGCCTGGGGCGACCTGTGTCGCCTTCGGTCTTACACGTCCTCCACGCACAGTCACGGAGTGTCCCTCCGCCGAAAGAACGATGTCGGAAGGTTTGGTTGTTACCTAACGACCCGCGTACCCTTTCAGATTTCCTACCAAACCTCAAAACAAAATGAAGGAGCGTCGATTCAGCCCGGCCCTAAAGGGCCGGGTTTCCTTGCCGTCGTAAAATGACAGATGACGCAGAACTTCTCCGCAGCTACGCCGCAGACCGTTCCGAGCCCGCGTTCGCGGAACTGGTCCGGCGCCATGTCGATCTCGTCTATTCGGCTGCGCTTCGGCAGATGGACGGAGACCACCACCGTGCCCAGGAAGTAACCCAGATGGTCTTCACGGATATGGCACGGAAAGCGGCCGCCCTCGCCCGACACCCCGTCCTGCCCGCGTGGCTGCACCGCAGCTGCTATATCGGGGCGGCTGCCCTGCGTCGAAAAGAGGGTCGACGGCTGCGATACGAGCGCGCCGCCGGCTCCGAAGCCATGTTTGTCCAAACCGAGATCGCGGCCGTTGAATGGGAAAGCGTCAGGCCGGCGCTGGATAAGGCCCTCAACGAGCTCGGCGAGCGCGATCGCGAGGCAATCCTTCTCCGCTTTTTCTCAAACCGTCCGTTCGCCGAGGTTGGCCGACAGATGAGCGTGACCGAGAACGCGGCCCGTATGCGGGTGGAGCGCGCCCTTGGCAAACTGCATTCGCTTCTCGCCGGCCGCGGCATCACGTCCTCCTCCGCCGCACTTGCTGCAATGCTGACGGGGCATGGCGTGGCGGCGGCTCCGCTCGGGGTCGCCGCGGCGACGACGGGTGCCGCACTCGCGGTCGCCGGAGCCTCTCCGGCGGCATGGATCACCCTTATGACCACATCCAAGCTTCCCCTGTCGCTTTCCGCCGCCGTGCTATTGGGAGGCACGGCCATTGTTGTCGTCCAAACGAGCGCCAGCCGGCAAAGAGCCGAGGAGTTCGCCGATCTCTCCAGGCAAAACCAGGCAATCCCGGCCTTGACCGAAAGGAACGAGGCCCTCGCCGCGGCGTCCGAGCAAACGCGCAGCCTGCGCGCATCCGACGCCAACTTGAGCGTTCTCCAGCGACAGGTGGCCGACCTCGAGGCCCTGGCGAGCGCTCAAGGGGCCGCCTCCTCCGGAACGGCGCGGATCCCTCGCATCCGGTCCTTGAAAATCGAGGCCGACAATCCAGACTACGACGTCAAGGCATTGGACCGGCAGCCCGCTCCGACCTCGCAAATGCGACCGGAATATGCACCTGCCCTCCAGAAAGCGGGAATTTCGGGCGAGGTCCTTGTGGATTTTGTCGTGGGGTCGGATGGGCTTGTCTACAACGCCCACGCCGTTAACTCGAGCCAGCCGGAGTTTGAGGATTCGGCCGTTCGGGCCGTGAGCCAATGGACGTTCACGCCCGGGCAAGTCAAAGGCCAAAGCGTGAACACCCACATGCAGGTTCCAATCGTGTACACGATGGCCGATCCGCTTGCGCCGGGAGCCACCACATGGTTCTAAACGGATGAAAACCGCACGCTGGTCGTGGGTTTGCTGCATCGTCGCCGCATTTGCGATGATGTATATGATCCAGCAAGGGAGGAACGACGCCGCCCGCCAAACAAGCGCCCTGGCGAACGCCCGGCGCCAAAACCTTGAGCTGCACGGCTTGGAGACCGAGAACGAACATTGGGAGGCCGCGCAGCTGACCGGCGAGGAGGCGAGGCGGCTTCAGCAGCGCCATTCCGAGGCGGAAGCCCTTCGCTCCCGTCTGCTGGAGCTGAAGAGGAGGGCCCGGGAGAAACAGCCGGGCGATGAGGCGGCAAATACCGCACACGCCTCCATTCCTGCAACCGACTGGGCCTATGTCGGCCGGGCGACTCCCGAGGCCGCGATTCAGAGCGTCGTTTGGGCGGCATCCCACGGCGATGTCGATCGCCTCGCAAGTCTGCTCACGTTTGGTCCCGACGAACGCGCCCAGGCGGAGGCGATGTTCTCTCAGTTACCGCCGGAGGCCCAGGCAAACTACGGAAGTGCGCAAAAAGTGGTGGCCACGCTGCTTGCCGGGAACTTTCCGAAAGACGCGGTCGCCGTGACGATTGTCGAGAGCCACCAATGGGATATGGATGCCGCCGTTTCCATGGACGTGGGCCATACGGCCGGTGCCACCGCCATGCGCAACAATACCTTCCGGTTTCGCCGAGGGGATGACGGGTGGCAGCTCCTCGTTCCCTCCACTGTCCTGGCGGGTTATGTAAAAATGCTGCAGGGGGACCCCCTATCCGGCGGGACTGCGGGCCCTTGACTAGGGCGATTCGTCGGGCTGCGGCACGGCCTCAAGCTTGGACGGGTCGAGGCCCCTCCTCGCCAATCGGGCACGGATCGTCTGAACATTCACGTCATCCAACGTTGGGGCCCTGGAGAGAACCCAGAACAGCGATCCTGAATCGGTTGAGGCGACCGCCCAAAGGTAATTGGGATCAAGTTCGAGGATGCGGTAGCCCGCCTTGAAAGGCCAGAAAAGGCGGACCTTCCACAAGGCATTGGTGTCCGCATCGATCACCCAGCCTTTGCCCTTCCACTGCTTTTCGGGTCCGTCGAACGTATGCTTCCTAAAGGTAAAAACATCGCGCAGCGTGCCATCGGGCAGGAGGGTATAGGTGTCGGCGGTTGCGACCTTCCCTTTTTCCAGAAAATTGGGGACGTGGTAAATCACATACCACCTCCCCATGTACCGCGGAAGGTCGACGTGGGAAACCGGGCTTAAATCGGGATCCGCGCTATCAATGGGTGTCTCGTCGGCCCCGAGACGGACGAAGGCTGCAGCCAAAGCAAAAAGAGGTAGCAGCCAGCGGGAGGAGGACATTGAAAAGTGTGGACGGGCGTCAAACGCCGCCTCACAGACCACACCGCCCGATATTAGTTCAAAAAGAACGAAATTGAGTTTGAGGGCACATAAAACCGGATACGTTTCCATCGACCGCCGCCCATCGAAACGTCCCGGGAAAGCGTGCCACCAAAACTAGGAAGGCTCTCCATGAACACCCAGTCACCTTCGCCCAAAATTCTTCCCGGGCGGGGGGCGACGTTCAATCCCCCCAATCGGTTCGAGGCGCTGCATTTTGAGAGTGATCCCGACCTTCCGGAGGAGGAGCGGCCCCACCCGCGAACCCAGTTCTATTTCGACGCCACAGAGACCCTGCTGACGCCAAATGACAGTCCCGATGTTGGGTTTGAAGTCGGCCTGAACTGCTACCGCGGATGCGAGCACGGTTGCGCCTATTGTTTTGCCCGCCCTTTCCACGAATACCTGGGCTGGAGCAGCGGCTTGGACTTTGAGACAAAGATTCTCGTGAAGAAACGTGCGCCGGATTTGCTGCGAAAGGAGCTTTCGAAACTGTCCTGGAAACCCAAAATCGTTGGAATGAGCGGTGTAACGGACTGCTACCAGCCGGCGGAACGGCATTTCAGGCTAACCCGCCAATGCCTCGAGGTATTCGTCGAATTTCGAAATCCAGTTGCAATTATCACTAAGAATTTCCTCGTCACTAGGGACATTGATTTGCTCTCCGAGCTCGCGCGATGGGATTGCGTCACCGTCATGGTCAGCATCACCACCCTCGACGCGCAACTGGCCGGGAAGCTGGAACCCCGCGCGGCGCGCCCCGAGCATCGCCTGAAAGCGGTGAGAATGCTTGCCGACGCGGGTATTCCGGTGGCCGTCCTGGTCGCCCCGGTGATCCCCGGCCTCACCGACCACGAACTTCCGTCGATCATCGACGCCGCGGCAAAGGCGGGTGCCCGAACTGCGAGCATGGCACTCCTGCGACTGCCCTGGGCCGTTAAGGATGTATTCTCAGCATGGCTCGAGGCCCACATTCCGGGAAGAAGGATCGAATACTGGATCGGCTGCGGCAAATGCGAGGCGGGAAGCTCTATGATTCCGAATGGGGGAAACGCATGAAAGGGGAGGGGATTTTTGCGAAGCAGATCAGCGACCTGTTCGCGATCTCGGCTCGGCGAGCCGGGCTGAACCAGAGTGGCAAAACAATGAGCCCACGAAATTTTCGACCGCCCGCCGGGCCGCAGCTCGAGCTCGGGCTTGACGCCTGACTTGGATGGGCGGTCCCGGACAAAGGGGTACCCGAGCCTTAGGTTTGAGGGGCGAAGACCCCATAGGAGGAACCGAAGGAACCTGATATCCTCGCGACCCATGAACCCATTACTCCTCATCGTCATCCTCCTTCTTCTATTCGGCGGCGGCGGCTTTTACTTTGGAGGCCCCGCCATCGGAGGCGGAGGTCTTGGACTGGTCGTCCTAATTTGCATCATCGTCTATTTGATGGGCGGCTGGCGCGCAAAGAGCTGAACGGATCGGGAGGATCGGCGCCGGCCGGAATCGGCGGCACACGAATTCTATCGACGCCAATTCCCAGGGGATTGGTGCTCGGGTGGGCTGCCGGAACACGAATCGCAATCCGCACAGCCTTGGTGCACAGGCCGTGTCACGCCTTAAAGGTGTCCGAATAGCGGAGGCTGAAACCGCCCCGGCGCGTCAGGGAAGATCCTCGGCCTACTAGCGCAGGGTGCGCAAAACGCCCCCGGACCGGATGGCGACGAAGAGAATTTTTGGTCAAAAACGCCGGGTTCAAACGCATAGCGATATCGCTCCTTCGGGCCCCCTATTTTACCAGGAATTAAATAGGCGGCGGGTAAACACCCCATTGCTGGAAATAGCCGCCGGGCTGATAGTGGGCGACTCAGGGACGAAATATAGAATCAACGCCGTTATATATAATTGATCTTTAATGTTTTCCGTAATCATGAACTGGCGATTTCCCCCGGCGTTCGGCGGCCCCCATAAAGGATTGGGCCCCAGTACGTACTTTCCTCCTCACGACAATGCTTGGCGAAAAGGAATAAGTGGGTAAGTAAATAACCTATCAAATGATAAAGGGCATTTCGACATTGACCGTAGTTGGGATCTTTCTCGCGAGTCAGGGATTGGGTTACGCGTTCACGCAGGAAGGATCGACCACGAGTCCCCCGCCTCCCGCGGTTGCGTCCCCCCTCACCACCGAAATGCTAAGCGAATGGATTGACGATTTCACCGCCGAGTCGTCCCTCCCTGGCCAAAGTTATTATGCTCAAGGTGAGATCGCCGCGACCAATGACATGGCGTATTTTCTCGGCCAGAATCCGCTCTGGATGACCAGCTTCAGTTCCAAGGTTTTGACCGAACAGACGATGCTGACCATGGAGCAGAGCGTGGCCGTTTTCTCCCTTTACGGCGCCGATCCGACCAGCAATGACTCGCAATATTGGCAGGGCTATGAGGACACGATTCAGAAAACCCTCAATGCCATGAACAATTGGCCGAACACTGGCGGGGCCGTTCCAGGAACGTCGAATCCCGAATATGTCGTTCCGACCTCCTCCGTGCTCCAGCCCATCTCCATTGGCGCCTCCTCATCCGCGCCGCGTCCCGTTCAGAAGCCAAGAGGACAGAGGAATTGAAGGGCAGCAGCGCGGCCTCAGAGGCTTTGTCTGAAGGTTGACGCGCGATTGAGTCGGGAAACCTGCGGGCCTTTTGGCGCCCGGCACCGCCTCCGCACCATCTGAGACTCTGTTGGTCCACCTGGGACCGCCCGCGATCTCGAACGGTTTCGCTAGATTTCTAGAAGCGTGCCTTGACAAGATCATATGCACCTGTGTGCATATGCAGCATGATAGATTCGAAACTGTTTCAAACCCTGGCCGATCCGATCCGCTTCAGGATCGTCGAGACGCTTCGGGGCGGGGAGTGCGCGGTGAACGACATCGTCGACCGGGTCGAAATTCACCAATCGGGTGTTTCGCGCCATCTGCGTATTTTGCATGAGGCCGGTTTTGTCCAGGTCCAGCGGGTTGGCTCAAGGCGTCTTTACTCGCTTCGGCCCCGGCCGTTTAGCGAGTTCAATATCTGGGTGACGAGGTATAGCCGCTTCTGGGAGGCACGCCTTGACAAGTTTGCCGCAGAACTCGCTCGAAAGCGGAAGGCACGGAAAATCCAAGGAAAGGGTACGTTATGAAGAAGAAAAACGACGGATCGGCTAGGCGGCGGATCACGATCGAACGGACACATCAGGCATCGATCGAAGATCTATGGTCCCTCTGGACGACGAAAGAGGGCATCGAATCGTGGTGGGGTCCAGACGGGTTCGCGGTTAAGGTCCACAAGCTCGATCTCCGTCCCGGCGGTGAGCTTCGGTACTCCATGACGGCGACCGCCCAACCGCAGGTCCAATTCATGAAAAAGGCGGGAATGCCACTGACTACCGAGGTACAGCTGACGTACACCGAGGTCGTCGCCAACCGCCGACTCGCCTACACCCAACTGGCCGACTTCATTCCCGGCGTTAAACCCTACGACGTGACAACGGCCGTGGAGTTCCATGCCCAAGGAGGGAGTGTGCACATGGTCGTGACCTTCGACGCTATGCACGACGACCAATGGACCGAGAGGGCGAAGATGGGAAGGGAGAGCGAACTCCGTAAGCTCGTGAAAGTGCTTGCTGGCAAAAGCCGCTAAATTATCTCGGTCCCCACCTTTGGCGCTGGGCTGAATTCAACCGGCAGCATCAACGCGCTTGATCAAGGCATCGCCGCAGCCTTCAGGGCATAGTAGGCCTTCAGGATGAAGAAGGCCTCCTTCTTCTTGCCATTGGAGCCGATGAGCCCCTTGCGGTTCCAGCCGTCCTGGATGGTCGGCAAGGGACGCCGGGGCGAACGGAAATCGCACAGAATCCAGGGGGTTGCGCCGCGCCATTCCGGGATCGTTTGAAGCATCGCTAGAGTCTGCCGGTAAAGATCCGCCTGATACTCCTCGCTGAATCGCGTGAGCTTGTCGGCATGAAAGCCCTGCAGGGCATCGCCTCCAAATTCGCTGATGACGACGGGCTTGTGGTAGGCGAGCGTCCAAGTGGTCCGCGATAGCTTGTCAGGCAGGCCGTCGTACCAGCCGATATATTCGTTGAAACTAAGCAAATCGGTGAATTCGCCAAATGGATCATCCACGATTCTGTGATTCATGTCCGCCGGGTCGGCGCGAATTTCCATCGCGGCGGAGACAAGACGGGTGTCGTCAAGCGCTCGCGCAGTCCCAACCAAGGCCTTCAAGAACCGCGTCCGGGATTCGCTGATCGGCGTTTCGTTGGCTACGGACCAGACGATCACACTCGCCCTATTGCGATCGCGGACAATGAGATCCGTCAATTGGGCCTGCGCATTCAGCAGCGTTTCGGGGTTTTCCCATTGGATCGTCCAATAGACCGGAACCTCCTCCCACAGCATCAGGCCCAGCTCGTCGGCCACCCGCGCCATGTGTTCGTTGTGCGGGTAGTGGGCAAGCCGTACGAAGTTGCAGTTGAGCTCCTTGGCCCAACCTAGGAGCAAGCGCGCGTCCTCGGTGGAATAGGCGCGGGCCCCGCGCAGCGGATTCTCCTCGTGGAGCGAGACGCCACGAAGAAACACGGGCTGTCCGTTGAGCAGGATATCGGCCCCACGCACCTCAATGGTTCGGAACCCGATCCGGTCGGCAATCTGATCGGTCGCTGCAACCAGGTCGACCGCGTAGAGGCGAGGGTGCTCGGGCGACCAAAGATCAAGATGCGGGGCAGGGATCTCGATGTGAGCCGCGCCGGCGCCGTCGGTGTCCACCTCGACGGTCAGATTCGATTCGGGTATGCTGACGACGACATGCTGGCGCAACTGCGGGCCGTCGAGTTGAACGCTGGCTTCAATGGTGCCTATCATGCCCTTTTTTAGCTGCACGCGGTAGTCACGGATAAAGGTTGCGGGCGTCTCGAGCAAAAGAACGTCACGCGTAAGGCCGCCGTAATTCCACCAATCGGTGTTAATCGTCGGCACGGCCTCGGGATGGCGCTGGTTGTCGACCCGAACCACCAGGGAGTTCCCCGTTGCCTTCACGAGGCCCGTGACCTCGAACTCAAATGGAGTGAAACCTCCTATGTGTTGGCCAAGCTTTTTTCCGTTCAGATAGACGTCGGCCCGGTAATTAGCCGCCCCAAAGTAGAGGAAGATCCGATGGTCGGGGGCGGTAGCGCGAAAATCGAAGCGGCGACGGTACCAGACAGTGCCCTCGTAGTAAAACAGCCGCGGGTCCTGTGAATTCCAATCGCCGGGGACGTCCAACGTGGGACTCTGGTCGAAATTATACTCGACGAGCTCGGTCCTGTCGGCGGGCACCCGATCGAGGAAATAGCCCCCGGTCGGTTGAGGCGAGGCATCGTAGGGTTGATGCCGATAGTCAAAGTAGCCGTTTTCGTAAGGATCAACGATGACGTGCCATTTGCCGTTCAGGCTCAATCCGGGACGCGCATAGGCATTAAGCATTGGTAAAGCGGCGTGGAGCGGAACCGCCACGATGCAGAAAAGGGCAACGCGTTGAAACGATGACGACCACGAAAGCATTCGCTCGAGCCTGCCCGGGTTGTTTCTCTACTGGAAACAAAAAACGGCTGACGGCCGGAGCTCATAGGCACGGCGAACCGGCTGGGCCTAGATGCAACCCGCCGTTTCTTCATGGAAATTGGTCGGCCTTGACGTGCGGGTAGGGCGTGAATCCGCTCCAATCCTTACGGCTTAAGCGCGCGCAACCGCAGCGAATTCGAAATGACCGATACCGAGCTCAGGCTCATCGCGGCCCCGGCGATCATCGGGCTTAGGACCACTCCAAAGAAAGGATAGAGGACGCCAGCGGCAATTGGGATCCCGAGCAGATTGTAAGCGAAGGCAAAAAAGAGATTTTGGCGGATGTTGTTCACAGTCGCACGAGAGAGGCGAATCGCCTTCGCTATGCCGCGCAGGTCACCGTTTACGAGAGTGACGTTGGCACTTTCCATCGCAACATCGGTGCCTGTGCCCATCGCGAGCCCCACGTCGGCGGCAGCGAGTGCGGGCGCATCATTGATCCCATCGCCGGCCATGGCGACGACGGAGCCGTCCCGCTTCAGCGCGTTGACCTTCGCGATCTTATCGGCGGGTTCAACTTCGGCCTCGAAACCGTCGAGCCCGAGCTGCCGAGCAACGGCTCCTGCGGTGCCGCGATTGTCGCCGGTGACCATCACGAGCTTTAATCCGAGCTCGTGCAGAAGAGTCACGGCCTCTCGCGAGGAATCCTTGATGGGATCGGCCACAACGAGGAGTCCGGCCTGTTTTCCGTCGACCGCGACAAAAAGGACCGCCTTACCGTCGGCTTGGAGGACGGCAGCCTGTTCCTCATAAACCGCGTCCTGGAGTACTCCCTCCGCGGCAAGAAACTTCGGCTTACCAACCATCACCGGCTTTCCATCCACAATGCCCGCGACGCCGCCGCCGGTAACCGAGCGGAATTCGGCGACCGGGAGGAGGGTGATCCGTCTGTCCTCGGCACCGCGCACGACGGCCGCTGCCAGGGGGTGCTCCGAAGCGCGTTCGAGGGAAGCGGCGACTTGAATGAGGGACGCTTCGTTCCAATCGGAGCAAGGCCGGATCTCCACCAGAGCAGGCTTCCCCGAGGTAAGGGTTCCGGTCTTGTCCAAGACCAGCCAAGTCACTTTGCCGAGGCGTTCAAGCGCCACTGCGTCTTTAAAAAGAACGCCCGACTGCGCACCGCGACCCACACCCACCATGATCGACATCGGGGTGGCCAGCCCAAGCGCGCAAGGGCAGGCAATGATGAGCACGGCGACGGCGTTGACGATCGCATGAGCCAGGCGTGGCTCCGGGCCCAACAACAACCAGATCAGGAACGTCAGTGCGGAGGCCAGCACAACGGCCGGAACGAAAACGGCAGACACCCTGTCCGCGAGGCTTTGGATGGGCGCCCTGCTGCGCTGCGCGTCGGCCACCATCCGCACAATGCGCGAAAGCAGCGAATCTGCCCCGACCTTGTCCGCGCGCAGGACGAAGGTGCCATTGCCGTTGATCGTACCACCAGTCACCGGATCACCGGTTTTTTTCTCCACGGGAAGTGATTCGCCGGTGATCATTGATTCGTCGACCGAAGAAAGGCCCTCTTCAATAAGTCCGTCCACCGGCACCTTGCCGCCCGGGCGAACCCGGAGACGGTCGCCAACTCGTACCTCGGCCAGCGGCACTTCGGTCTCGCCGTGATCCGTCACGCGAATGGCCGTTGCCGGAGCCAGATTGAGCAGGGCCTTGATTGCGCCCGAAGTGCGAGACCGAGCGCGCAATTCGAGCATCTGGCCCAGGAGAACGAGCACCACGATGACTGCTGCGGCCTCGAAATAAACCTCCACGGCCCCGTGCGGACGCATAGCTTCGGGAAAAATGCCAGGCAATAAGAACGCGACCGCACTGTAGACCCAGGCCGCGCCCACTCCAATCGCGATCAGAGTAAACATATTCCAATGGCCGTTACGGAACGACTGGATGCCGCGCAAAAAGAACGGCCAACCGGCCCACCAAACAACGGGCGTCGATAGGAGGAACTGAACCCATCGGCTAACGGGAGAATCGCTAACGCGGGCGAGCCCCGGCCCAAGATGGGACATCGCGAGGAGAAAGACGGGCAGAGTGAGCGTGGCACTTACCCAAAAACGGCGTGTCATGTCGACCAGTTCGGAACCTGACTCCGCGTCGGCGGTCATGGCTGGGATTTTCGGCTCCAGCGGCATACCGCAAATGGGACAGGCGCCCGGATGGTCCTGCTCGACCTGTGGATGCATCGGGCAGGTATAGATCATGGGTCCGGACGCAATATGGCTCGGATTGCGCTCCATCGCCATACCGCACTTTGGGCAGTCGCCCGGATTGTCGGCCCGCATGCCCGAACACATCGGGCAAAAATAGCCGGAAGAATTGTTATCTTGGTCGGATTTCATCGCTCGCGGGTCACGTCTTAACATTCACGGTGAAACTAATCTCCCCGGATCCATGCGGGCCGTGATAGCTCAGTTGCGACGTCCAGTCTCCAGCCATGTCAGGCTTGATTTTAGCACGGTACTGGCCGATTCCTCCCGTGAGCGAGATGGTGGCGCCCGCGTGCATGACCATTCCCGGCATGTTCATGTCCAAGGCAAACGTAACGGTCCCTACGTCGATTGGCGCGGCTGTAGCTGAATCGCGGAATTCGATCAGTACCTCATTTTCGCCCAAGGTCAGGCCACCCAAGGGGTGGTAGAAATTGACGGTAATGCCGTTCACTGTTCTCGTTGCAAATGGCGTCCCCGAGGACATGGAAGCGGTCGCCGGCGGAACGCTTCTTTCCTGCAACCACCAATAAAGTCCAGCCCCAGCTGCGAGCATAAGCAGAATCGCAGTTGACCAGGTTAGGCGCCTCCGGCGCACCGGCCCAGTTGGCCCTTTTAACGCCGCGAAAGACATCTCGGGACCTCGGGGGTTTGGAAGGTGGCGCCGCCGCCAGAGCATGTAAATGGCTGGATAGAGCAGGAGTTCCAAAATCGCGGAGGTGACAACGCCTCCGATCATCGGCGCAGCGATGCGTTTCATTACATCCGCCCCGGCTTGTGTTGTCGGGGACCACATAATCGGCAGGAGACCGAACAGAATCGCACAGACGGTCATAATCTTCGGCCTTATCCGCTGTACGGCGCCCTCGATGATTGCGTCATGCAGGTCTGCCGGGGTGTTCAACCGCCCAGCCGCTTGGAATCGGTCCCATGCGTGGTCGAGATACAGAAGCATGACGACGCCGGTCTCGGCGTCCAAACCGGCCAGGGCGATCAGGCCGACCCAGACCGCAACGCTGAGGTTGTAGTGAAGGATATAGAGGAACCAGAAGGCCCCCACGAGAGAGAACGGCACCGCCAGAAGTACGATCGCCGTTCGAGCCGCCGATTTGGTATTCAGATAAATCAGAACGAAGATAATCAGCAGAGTGAAAGGGATCACGACAGCAAGGCGCTGCTCCGCGCTCTTCAGGTACTCAAATTGTCCCGCCCACTGGATGTAGTAACCCGGCGGAAAGTGGATTCGCTGTGAAAGGCGAATGCCGGCAGCCTGAACGTAGCCGTCGATATTGCTTGTCGTGACGTCCACAAAAACGAAGCCGACAAGCTGGCCATTCTCATCGCGGATCGAAGGCGGCCCGGTGTGGTACGACAAGTCCGCTATTTCTCCAATGGGCACCTGCGCCCCGGTGGGCGTCGGCACGAGAACACGCTTCAGGGCATCGAGATCGCCTCGGTAATCGCGAGCGTAACGCACGCTGATGGGATATCTCTCGCGGCCTTCAACCGTCGTGGCGATCGTGTTGCCACCGATGGCGGTCTCGATGACATCGTTCACATCGCCAACGGTCAGTCCATAGCGCGCGGCCGCCCTGCGGTTGACCGTGAAGTCCAGAAAATAGCCCCCTGTGGTTCTCTCGGCGAAAACGCTTCGGGTGTCTGGCTGGTCCGTGAGCGCCTTTTCGATCTGCACTCCAATATTTTGGATTTCACCCAGATCCGGTCCGAAAACCTTGATCCCCAGCACCGACCGAAAGCCGGTCGTAAGCATCTCGGTCCGTGTCTGGATCGGCATCCAGAAAATATTGGCCATCCCCGGGGTCTTCAGTTTGGCGTTCATCTCCGCGATGATCTTCTCCCACGTCATGCCAAGTCGCCATTGGCCGTGGGGTTTCAACGACACGACAGTCTCGAACATCGAAAGGGGCGCCGGATCGGTGGGGGTCTCGGCTTGGCCCGCCTTGCCAAACACCGTCGCCACTTCGGGTATCTCCCTCAGCAGTCGGTCCTGGATTTGCAGAATGCGGGTCGCCTCGCCAATCGACATGCCAGGAACGGCCGTCGGCATGAAAAGAATCGTGCCCTCGTTGAGCGGCGGCATGAACTCCTTTCCAAGGCGCTGGAAGGGGTAGAAGGTCGCGGCGAGGACAACCATTGCGCTTAGGACCGTGAGCCAACGGAAGCGCAAAACGAAATTGGCGAAAGGACGGTAGGCCCAGATCAGGAAGCGGTTCACCGGATTCTTGATTTCCGGGGTGATCTTTCCCCGCACCAGCAACATCATCAAAACTGGCACCAGCGTGATTCCGAGCAGCGCAGCGAACCCCATCGCAAAGGTCTTGGTGAAAGCGAGAGGCTTAAAGAGACGGCCTTCCTGCTCCGTAAGCGAGAAGACGGGCATAAAGCTAACGGTTATTACCAGAAGAGAGAAAAAGAGGGGACGGCCCACACTCCGCGCGGCGGCGATGATGACCTCGATTCGTTCTGCATTTGTGGGATCGCGCCCATGATTCTCCTGAAAATGTTCGAGCTGCTTGTGAGCGTTCTCGACCATGATAATGGCCGCATCCACCATCGCTCCAATTGCAATGGCGATCCCGCCGAGGGACATGATATTGGATGTCAGCCCCAACGCGTGCATCGGAATGAATGAAAGGAGAATCGCGATTGGAAGCGTAATAATCGCGACCAGGGCGGAACGGACGTGCCAGAGAAAGATCAGGCACACGAGAGCGACCACGATGCTCTCCTCGATCAGTTTCTCCCGCAGCGTCGCAATGGCGGCGTTGATCAACTCGCTCCGGTCGTAAGTGGGTACGATCTTGACTCCCGGAGGAAGCGAGGGAGCGATTTCCTTCAGCTTTTGCTTGATACCGTTAATCACGGTCAAGGCGTTCTCGCCGTAACGCATTACGACAATACCGCCCACGGTCTCGCCCTTGCCGTCGAGTTCAGCCACGCCGCGGCGCAGGTCAGGCCCCAGGTGTACCAAGCCCACGTTTTTCACGTAGACAGGGGTGCCATGGTCCACCTTGAGCGGGACGTCCTCGATATCGGCTATGCTCTTGATGTAGCCTCGACCGCGGACGAAGTACTCAGTCGACGACACCTCGAAAATCTTTCCGCCCACGTCGTTGTTCGACATCCGAATCTTGGCCACCACGTCCGAAAGCGGTATGCCGTAGGCCGCGAGCTTGTCGGGGTCTAGATCAATCTGGTACTGCTTCACAAAACCGCCAACCGACGCGACCTCGGCCACCCCCTTGACCGACTCCAAAGCGTACCGCAGGTGCCAGTCCTGGAATGACCGCAGGTCGGCAAGGCTATTCCGACCTGTTTCGTCAACGAGGGCATATTCATAGACCCAACCGACGCCGGTCGCATCCGGGCCAATCACCGGATTGACGCCTTCGGGCAGCGAACCCCGCACCGAATTCAGGTACTCGATGACCCGGGACCGCGCCCAATATATGTCGGTTCCATCCTCAAAAATGACATAGACGAAGGACCTTCCGAACATCGACTCGCCGCGGACAAATTTGACCTTCGGAGCCGCGATAAATCGGGTAGAGATTGGATAGGTGATCTGGTCCTCGACCAGATCGGGCGAGCGGCCTTCCCAATCGGTATAAATGATGACCTGCGTATCGCTGAGGTCGGGAATGGCATCGAGCGGTGTATGCAGGAGGGCCCAATACCCTCCGGACAACGAAAGGATCGTGAGAACAACAATGAGAAACCGATTCCGGGAACTGGCATCGATTATCCGCTCGATGAACGTCATTTGCGGCGGGGTCTGAACGGTCATGGCAGTGGTCAAATTCACCAGGACTTTAGGGCGCCTTGCACCTTCGACTCCGCGTCGACCAGGAAATTGGCGCTGTCCACGACGCGCTCACCCTCATGCAGCCCGCCGGTCACTTGGTAATCTTCGCCGAACTTTCCTCCAATCTGTATAAAACGCGGTTCGAGCGTCCCAGAGCCCTTGTCGACAAAAACAATGTTGTGCTCGCCAGTCGGAAGCACCGCATCTACGGGAACCGTTAGGCCCTCTCCGTCGTTTAGCTCAAGGGTCACATCGACATATTCTTCCGGGCGAAGCGCGAAATTGGCATTGTCCAAGTCAATCCGCACTCGTCCGGTCCGTTTTGTTTCATTCAGAAAAGGATCCAAGGCAGCGACTTTGCCCTGGAGCGAAAGTCCGGGACGGGCGGAACTCGAGATCGTGACTGCGAGCCCCGGTTTGAGGAGGGGAAGTTCGTTTTCGTAGAAATCAGCCCACACCCAGACCGAAGAAAGGTCCACCAAGTCAACCAGGTGGTCGCCCACGGCGACGTGGCGTCCCTGATGCACGGCAATCTCTTCGACGGTGCCCGCGACCGGAGAATTCAGCGGAAGGAATTGCTCGGCCGCGCCTGTTTTTTCCACCGCGTCGATTTCTTCCTTTGAAATATTCCATTGCTGGAGCCGCGCCCGGGTGCCGGCCAGCAAATGCTCGGCGTTTTGCACGGTGGCCGCGTCCTGTTCGCGGCGGCCGTTGTCACGCATGCGCAGAAGATCGACGTATTCGCTTTCCGTCGCGACCAAGTCGGGGCTGTAAAGATCCATCAGAACCTGACCCTTCTCCACTTTGTCGCCGGGAGCCGCGACGTAGATATTGTGTATATAACCGTCCACACGGGAGACATAATCCCAATGCTTTGCCGTTGTTGCCGCTACCAGACCGACGGCGCGAAGCGTGCGCATCAGCACCTTCGTCTTTACGGTTGCGTAGGTTACGCCGATCATCTGTTGGCGATCTGTCGGTATCGTGAACTCGTGCGGCTCATCCGCAGCTTTCGCTTCAGGCGCCGCCCCGGCGATGGTTTCAGGCGTTTGGGATTGGGCGGCCGCCTTCTTTACCGGTACCAGATCCATTCCGCAGATTGGACACTTGGCATCGGGGTCATGCGAATGCACTGACGGGTGCATCGTCCATGTATAGTAATCGACGTCGCTATCCGCTGCTGCAGTCGCGTTGCCTGGCTTCGAGCATCCAGGCAACGCAGCGAATCCGGCAAAGATGGAAAATATGAGCGCGAAGTAGTAAATGGGTTTCATTTTGAGTTTTCAGTATTGGCGTCGTCGTGGTCGGGTGGGGGATCGCCCGCGAGCGTGAGCACGGTGCCGAAATCGTGGCTTCCGGTTAGAAACGATATTTCTGCTAGGATTGTGGCCTGATCGGTGAGGGCCCGTGCCGAAACGAGTTCGTCCGCCAGGAGCGTCCTGTGCGCATCGAGGATGTCCTGGAAAGGACCAATGTTGTGCTCCCAGGCCGTTTCGGCGCTAGAGAGCATTTGCCGGGTAAGCGGGATCAACTGATCCTGATATAGCACGGCTTGGCGTCGGGCCGCATCAAGGTCCACCACATTGTGATGCAACTCCTCTCGGACGGAGAGCGCATAATCCGTCGCCGTGAGGTCGCTCGCGCGTTTGAGTTGCTGGTCGCGTCGCCAGTCGTTGTCGTACTTGCCCTTATTGAGCCATGGAATCGTGAAGCTGACCGTGGCCGTGCCTTCCCTGAATCCCCCGTCACCGCTGTATTGCCGTGCTTCAACCCCAACGCTGACGTCAGGCAGGCGCTGGCGACGGGTCAGATCGGCGGCGGCTTGGGCCGATATGCTCTCCTGCCGCATGACTTTGAGTTGGGGCTCTGCTGCCAGTGCGGCCTCGACGAGCTGGGCAGTGTAGTAGATTGGCGGCTGAAGGCACGGAATCGCTACTTGGTGCCAAGGGGCGTGAAGATCGCGGTTCAATAGGCGATTGAGCGCGAAAGCGCTATGATCGCGCTCCTGTTCCTTTGTCTTTAGGTTGTCCACGGCCACCGCCCGATCGGTCTGGATCTTCAGCCAGTCCACCTGGCCTGCCTGTCCGACTCGGTACCGGTGATCTACCGCGTCCAAGGTGGCATCGAGCCACGACAGATCCTGTTCAGCGACTTCCGCCTCGCGTCCGGAAAGAGCCAGTCCATCCAAGGCAACTCTGAGGTCGCGCCGGAGCCTTTGCTGCTCGAAGTCGGCAGCAAGTTGTTCGCGAGATGCATCGGCCGCCACTACCTTGCGCATAAGGTCCGGTCGACCATAAAGCGGAAGCTTTTGCTCCAGCCCATAAACGAGGTTGCCTTCCTCGGAGGAACTGAAGCCGCGGGCACTTGACGCCCAAACGCCAAAGGAGGCGGTCGGGTCATCCCAGGTGCGCACCGCGGCGACAGCGGCGTTCGCCGCCTCGGTTCGAGCCCCTGCAGCTTCCAGTGCAGGGTTGTGCCCTTGCGCTTCCGCTACCAGGCGGTCGAGGAATTCTGGGGTGATTTCAACCGGCTCTGAAGTCGGCGCGGATTCAGTCGCTCGCAGCCCAATGGGCGAGGCCGAGAGAATAAGAAGTACGGAATACGTTATAGGAAATGATTTCATGGCGATCCAAGGTGAAAACGACCGGAATTCGGTCAAAGACGCGCAAGAGCGCGTCGAACCAACGGAGGAGTGGCAACAGCCCGCGGCCACGCGCGGACACAATGATGCCGAGACCTTAGATCAGGAATCTGCAATGCGCCGCGAACAACGGCACATTTGCAGCGGGCGCTGGCTCAGCAGCCGCCAGGCACAGGTATCCACCCACAGTTTTATCGACAAAGGGTGAATAAAATTTAACCGTCGAACCTCGAGCATCCGGGTTCTTATGGACCACAAAATGCCCCACGAATGCAGCACATTCCGAACTGGCAACAATCGGAGCGGTCGCGGGCAGCGGACAGCAGACGGGCATTCCACACGCCCCGGGAAATTGGCAGCATCCACAAACCTTCGCCTTGGCCAAGATATCGACAGGCTGCACCTGCACCATGGCGGCGCAGAAGACGGCAAGTAGAAGCCAGGTAAAGCGTCTCATTTGATGAAGCGTTAGGGCTAAGAGCGCTACATACTACAATCATTCCGCCGATGTCAAATATGCGAGGGACCGGGAGGTGTCCTAATTTCGATTCCGGATCGGTCGCGGGGTAGTCGGCCCCGAAATGCATTCGGCGAAAAAGTATCTCGAAAACTTCCGGATGCTAACGACGATGTGAAACATGCTGGCAACTGTTTCGCGTTATACCAAAACAACGCGGCGGTATTGAGGTTGGAGCGAGTTTCTCTTCCGCTCAAAGTGTAAGGGAAATTCACTCCACGGCGGACGGATATCCGGGCCGTAGTTGTGCGGTAAGAATCGCGGAATGTTTTGCCTCTGGCGAGGCCGTGTAATTTCGCCGGCGCCGCTTATTCCGGCCTGCGATCAACTGTCAGGATCGTGAAGGTTCCGGGTATCATCGGTCGGCGGACCCATCCGCCCTGAGGGGGCGGGGAAGGGGCCGGCCCGAATTCAGCCGCAATGAGGAAAATCCGCCCCGTTTGGAGATCCAGCGTGGAGGTCCGGGCGCCGTCCATGGTCGGCAAGGTCTGCTCAACCGCAAAGGAGCTGGGGCTCGATTCCTTGATTACCGACAGGGTCCCGTCCGCACCATTCGAGCTGAAAGCCTCGCCAGTTTCAGGGTTAAACAGGGCGCCGTCGGTGCCGTGGCCGATAGGTTCGACCGCCAGGATCTGCCCGGTCTGAGCCTTAAGGATCACCATCGTGGCCGGTTTATGGCAGGTCGCAAAGAGGACGCCATTCTTGGCATCCAGCGCTAGCCCGCCGGGACCACCACCTTTACCTTCCAATCCATAGCGGGCCGTCACCGTGAGGTTCTTAGTGTCGATGACCGCGATCTCGTCCTTGTCCTCGATATCGACATATATGTGTCCCTGAATATCCGTGGCGGCCTCTTCTGGCGCGCCGCCTAGGTCCATCGTGCCGACGACGGAGCCGTCCGTGGAATTGATAATGGTGACATTCGGGCTGCGGTGGCTGAAAACCCACACGCGGGAATTGAACGGATCGAAAAGGATGCCGTCCGGACCGCCTTCGACCGGGATGGTCTTAATAATCGCCAAGGTGCGCGTGTCCCACATTGTGACCGGCTTGCTGCTCGCAAACCCATGGTGCGTAATGGGGTCGACCGCCACTCCGCGAGCGTTAACGCCCGCAATTTCGCCCGCCGGAGCCAAGGTTTTCAGGTCAAATACCGTGACCCGCGCCTCGCTCGATCCGGGCCTGCAGATATACAGCCGCCGCCCGGAGCTATCAGCATAAACATAATCGAAGCCGCCTTTGCCGCCAACTTTGCTCGACGACGCTAGCACATAGGGGGAACCGGCGGCCGCCTGGGCATCGCCTCGGGGAATGGTGCCTACGAAAAGCGTTCCAACGGCGACAGACAGGAGGATTGTTTTCATTGAGGCAATTCTTGAGTGATCGTCAGGAGAATGGGCTGCAAGGATCATCCCTAAGACGGATGACCGCGGGAAACGATTCAACCATTGAAGTCATTCCTGGGATTCAGGAGGTCCGGGCCGTCGATGCAGCCAAGTTCAATTGCTCGCGTGAGATTTCATGCGATCGCGTCATTGTACGGCTGAATTTCGATGGTTACATGACGCAGTTCTTCGTGCTCACGAAATATTCCCCGGTAGTATTCTGGAGTCTTTGGCCGGCGGGCCGCAATTGAGACAATCGCAGAAAACTGGCCTGCCCCCATCTGCCAAACGTGGAGGTCGGTAATCTTGGTGTCTTCGTCGCATTCCACGGCCTTGCGGATTTCGTCGTTTAGGTCGGTTTCCGGGGTGCGGTCCAACAGGATCGTGCTGGTATCACGCAGTAGTGCCCAAGCCCATTGCGCCACCACCCCTGAGCCCACAATCCCCATGACCGGATCCATCCAAACCCATCCCAGATATTTGCCGGCAACCAATGCGCTGATTGCGAGAATCGACGTGACGGCGTCGGCTATGACGTGGAGGTATGCCGCCTTAAGATTGAGATCCTCGTGGCCGGCACCGTGATTGTGATGGCCATGCCTGTGAGGATGGCCTGGGCCGTGGTCGTGCTTGAGCAGGAACGCACTTGCGACATTCACGCAAAGGCCGACAAATCCGATAGTGATCGACTCGTTGTAGTGGATCGGCAGCGGGTGGAAGAAACGAAGGGCCGATTCCGACGCCATTACCAACGCAACGATGCCGAGAATAATGGCGCTGGTATAGCCGCCAAGAACGTCAATTTTTCCCGTGCCGAAAGAAAAGCTGAGGTCTTCATTATGACGCCGAGCCATCGAATAGGCAATCGCGGTGATGAGAAACGCCGCCACGTGTGTACTCATGTGCCATCCGTCCGCGAGCAGAGCCATCGAATGGAATCTCCAGCCGGCGAAGATTTCGACTACCATCATGGCGGCAGTCAGCGCGATCACTCGCCGGGTGTTCTTCTCGGCTATGCCGCGATCTGCAGCATAGTTGTGGCCGTGCGTATAGCGGGAGATGTCTTCTGGTTTCATGGGCTGTAATGGGAGGAAGGAGTACTATGGGCCCCAAGTTAGCCTGAAGGAGGAGTATGCCCCCACACCCCTTACAGCTGGCAAACCAAAATTAGAGGTTTGTCGGGACGGCACTTAATTGTAATAAATCCTGCCATGTCCCACTCCCCAGAAGACCCGGATGCCGATCGCCGTGCGCTCCAAGTGAGGTTGCGAAAAATAACGGGACAATTGAGGGGCGTTGAAACGATGATCGATGGCCCCTACGACTGCGCTGAAGTTCTGAACCAGCTCGTCTCGGGCCGCCGAGCGCTGAAGTCATTGGCCGAAAAAATCATAAACGACCACTTGGAGCACTGTTTGGCTAGCTCGGTCCGTAAGGAAGAACGCCGACGGCAGCTCAAGGAAGTCGCAATAATGCTGAAACGGTACGTCGACTGAGCAAAAGGCTGTCTGATTCAAAATGTAGTGCCCATGCCGAGGTATCCAAAGTGTGCCTTAGCGTTGCCGGCAACGCCGGTGTTGAAACCCAGATCCAGTTGCAGATGGTTACGAAGGAGAAGGTTTATGCCTTGTTCCAAGGCCCAGCGCGGGCGACCTTCGCCCGCGTCGACTTCCGGCTCCAAATAAACGCTCCAAGTACGCGTAATATGCCACTCCAAGCTTGCCTGGGTCTCCCAATCTGTATCGCGCCTGCCGTCATCTCCATGACCAATGGCAATGTCTGTTGATCCTTGGACCTCCAATCCGTGATCCAAATCCATGTCGATTGGCACGGTCAAGCCCGGCTCAGCCCCTCTTTGTCCAGTAAGTCCCTTGTTTACCGGGAATCGGAGAAAGGGAACGAGCGCGAATCCGTCCTCGCTGGTGCTATTGCCCGACATCTGTACCTTCGCTCGAAGCGTTAAAAATCCCAAACCTGCGGCAGCATGATCGGGAACGCCTCCACTCGGCCCGTTGTCTGTCGCGCTCAGGTAAGTGTCGGCAAATATTTGCCCCTCAAGGGAACGGCAAAGGCCGAATCGTACACCTGCCTGAAGCAGGACCGCACTTCCCCCCGTCCCGAGGTCCTCGTTTTCACGGCCTTTTGCATTGGCTGCGAGTACGTAACTAACAATTTGCACCGTACCTGGACTCAGTACGAAGGGATTTTCAACTTCTCCCGGCCGATCCAGTTCCTCAGCGGACGTTTGCTCGCCAGAAGTGGCCGTTGCAGGAGTCGGGCTCGGATTTTCCATTTCCGCGTTTGCTTCGACCAAAAAGATGCTTTGCAGCCCAAAAACGAGGCACGCCCCATTGAATATAACGGTTAGATTCATCCGCTGGGAAGGCAGCCCGCTGAAGAAGACTCGTCAACAAGTTGTTTTTTTTGGAATTCCCAATAACGAGGAGATCAAAGTTTTCCGATCTGCCCGCACTGACACGATTCATGGCCATTGCGGCAATCGAAGGGCCAGCCGCAAACTCCTTTTACGTGGAGAAACAGGAACCCCAATAACATTAGTGAACCTCAATATCTGGCGAAACGCCCACTAAACCTGGATACCCGACGAGACCGAGCGCGATTCCCGCCGCTCCGTAAAAGAGAAACCCAAAACTTGTACGGGGCCACGGATGTGTCACCTCAGCCATAGGTTCGATTCGCGCCGGTCGAAGCAAGAATAGCGGACGAAGCTCGACAGGCCGCGACAGCAATAGCGAGTGAGCTCCTGCTTCATTACGGAAGATAACACCGAATCCCGGCGAAACCCTTTAGGAAATCCTTGTTGGCGGGCACCTTTGTCCGGCAAAGTCGGCAAATCGCACGCGATGGAGTGATCTTTGCTTCAATTTAGGTGCGATCTTTTCCTCATCGGACACACATTGTCCGATCAAGTAAAAATCACCCTCCGCAACGGCGAGCATTTTTACCGGCGCATTGGGGAAGTATGGGCGAAATAGCTCCGCAACAGCTATCCCCCGGCTATTGCGCCTATGATTAGGAATGGCTCTTTGCCCGCAGCGATTGCCTCGGGCAAAGGCGCCTCGTCAGGATCGAGCGACACGTCTTGACCGCAGGCGAAGAACCTCACGAACGCCCTGCGTCGCAACGTGACGCGGTCCCGAATGGTGCCACGTAGCACAGGATAGGAGGCTTCAACGGCGTCGAGGATAGAGCGCTGCGTCGCAATACCCGCGACCTCAAGCACCAGCGGGCCCTCCACGCCTGCCAGGTTTCTTAAGTGAGCGGGAAGTACGACCTGGATCATCGAAGCGTCTGTACCTCAACCGAGAGGA
>Ga0182018_10001601_pt1 | contig 25350 bp, 18 predicted proteins | sample 812P2MmetaG_FD_120490 | JGI IMG/M metagenome (GOLD analysis project Ga0182018, IMG submission 120490) | Permafrost microbial communities from Stordalen Mire, Sweden - 812P2M metaG | ecosystem: Environmental > Terrestrial > Soil > Wetlands > Permafrost | place: Sweden: Stordalen | collected...
CTTGGAGACGCTGGAGCTCGTGGAGGGCGTTGCGGTAGTTGCGCTGGGTAGAGTCGATGCGGCGCTGGAGGCGGGTGAAGTGGTCGCTGTCGTCGCGGAAGGCCTTGGCGAAGGTGATTTCGAAAATGGGATTCTCCCACATTTGTCCCTCGACTCTGCGGAAGCGGCGGAGCAGCCATTCGCAATCGATGAGGGTATCGACGAGCATGCGCTGTTCGGGTGTGGCGGGACAGAAGCGTTGGTAGTATTCGTCGGTGAGGTCTTCGAGTTGAGAGATGGGTTCGCCGGGGATGGTTTGCGACTGGGCATCGATGCCGGTTTTGAGTGCGTTCATGCTAGTACGGGCCTTGCCCTCGACGGAGCGGGGTCCCGTGGATTTCTGTGCGTTGAGGCGATTGGCCAGGAGTTGTTTTTGGGATGCCATAAGACGGGAGGATAACGGGGGGTCAAGCTGTGGGGGTCGGCGGTTTGGACTAAGTGGATGAAAGGACGGGTAACATAGGCCGCAGATTATGGTGACTGTTTTTGGGCGGAGGCGCGATCGATCCTGCCGGTTGCCGTCGGGCCTTAACGCGATAGGTTCGGTTCGCTCGGAGGGGAGCAATCCAACGACGCCTTCCAGAGCTCCGCTCGCTTTTTTGAGTAGGTGGCAGCTCGCCAACGCAGGCGCGGTTCTCCGCGCAGAATACGCCCAGATCTCCTAGAAGGCGACTTCCGGCCCGTGTCACCCAATCCGGGCCTTGTACGAGTGGCGCGTCATTCGGCCAAGGCCGATGACCATCTGGTTTTTTGGCCCAGTGACTCCGACTCTTGTCATCCCGTAGTTTTCGGTTTTGTGAGACAATTTGGCAAAATGATTCCACAGGTCCTCATGACAGCACAAGCCGACTCACCGAATGAGCTCATCGAGATCCTCCGTCGCGGCCATGAGGCTAAAGATTTCGACTACAAAGCTTCCGCAGGTTGGGACGAGGCCGATAAGAAATCATGTTGTGCACTGGTGAAGGATATCCTTGCAATGGCCAACACGACCGGAGGATACATCGTTATTGGCGTTTCGGAAACTCCTGCAGGGTACTCATTTGACGGGCTATCGGATGAAGACGCGGACAGTTTCGACACCTCCCGGCTCAACCGTTTTCTGCAGAACTACGCCGATCCGCCGATCAATGCCTTGCTTAAGAAGGTCGTCCACCTAGGAAGGGTCTTCGTCCTAATCGAGGTCCCTCCATTCACGGACACACCCCATCTTTGCCAAAAGGACTACCCCGGCGTCCTCACGGTCCCGTCGCTATATGTGCGCACAGATAACAACGAGAGCGCTCCGGTGAAATCGCCAGCGGATTTCAAATTAGTAATCGAACGTTCGATACGCAACCGCAGCGACGCCCTGCTGGCTTCGTTCCGGGCGATCCTCACGACCGGGCCGTCCGCACCGCCATCGGCATCATCTTTGGAGCGATTCACCGCGCAGTGTGATGCCGCGGAAGCGCACTTTAGTGCCGTTAACCCTCTCAAAGATGAAGAGCCCCTTCTCGGTTACCTGGAATTCATCTTCATGCCCGAAGAGTTTGACGCTGCCCGGTTTGACCTTGACGCACTCCGCGCTGCCGCGGAGCGGGCTCATATCACCTACACGGGATGGCCATTCTTGTATTTTGATCCCGATCGGATGCAATACAGCCACGTGATACAGGATGGGTGGGAGATGTTCATCCAGGATCGAGACTTCGGTGGGTTTTACATGATGGATTATTGGCGGTTCTACCAATCAGGCCTAATGTACTACCGAACAATTCTGCGGCCATCTGCTACGGAAGCAGACCAAGGTAGAGAACCTGCCGCTGACGTACGCTTTATCGCCATCTATGTCGCCCAAGCCATCGATTGTCTAACGCGTCTCTATGACCGTCTCCTCGCGGACACCGAATCCGTCGCAATTCACGTGCGACTCATTAACACCGAGGGCCGCCGCCTAGTCAACTCCGGACGCGGCATGATGCCTCTTTGGGCTCCGTACGTGTGCCGAATTCCCGAGATCGTTGTGCAGCGACGCTCCTCTCTGGCAGAATGGCGCGCGGCTGTGGTCGATCACGCCGTCGAGATGAGCCGCGAAATCTATTTACGCTTCAACTGGCTACGACCAAATATTGAAATCGCGCGGGCAGCCATCCAACGGATGTTTGCTCGGCAGCTATAGGCTGGTATTCCATTCGATCCCCGCCGATGGTGCGTTCTCTAATGAGTTCGGCCCGCGCAATTTCACAGGTGGAATCGAGAGCGAACCCAAAGGTCCTGGCTCCGGGACTATCGTCGCCGATTCGTACGAGGCTGTCTCGCGCGTCCCCGGGGAGGATGAGATCACTTACCCTCGCAGCACCCAGCCGATAATGCCTTCTGCCTACGTTTGAGACCCGCCGGTTCGCTAACGGGAATACCCATGCGTCGGAGAGCGGGTACCTCCCGGGCTTGTCCTTGTACTACGATTCGAGAAGGCCCGGAAGAACATTTAAGGACCGGGTGCTGCTCCCAGTTGGAGGGACTCATGTTGCGCACGCTTCGTCTCCAGAATTATCGTTGCTTTCGCGATCACACGGTCACATTTCATCAGAGCACGGTCGTCGTCGGCAGGAATAACGCTGGCAAGAGCACGATCGTGGAGGCACTGCATGTGATCGCTGCAGTCGTGAACCGCCGGGCGGCCAGCTTTGTTACGCCGCCGGAGAGCCTTGATCTTAGCAAGTTTCGGCGGTGCATCGCGCCGAAGATCGCGCACCTTGACCTGAACCTGGAGACTGCCTTCCACCGATACAGTGATCCGCCGGCGATCCTCACTGCAACGTTCGCGAGTGGCGCCACAGTTAAAGCCTACGTCCATCCCGAGGGCGTCCACGCCACGATCAGCAACGGCAAAGACTGGGTGGCAAGCAGCAATGCCTTTCTCGTTCTGCAGGTTCCGTACTTGCATATCCTGCCGCAGATCGGCCCGCTGCAGCGCGAGGAGAAGCAACTCACCGATGACTACATTGACGAGCACTACTACACGCGTCTGGCGAGCAGGCATTTTCGCAACGAAATCCAGCGCAGCCCGGAACACTTCGCGAACTTCAAAGAGCTTGCCGAGCGCACATGGTCAGGCCTCCGCGTCGACCCTATCGGACACAACAACCTCGCGCTACAGGTCAGAGATGGGGATTTCGTCGCCGAGGTGGGCTGGATGGGGCATGGCCTGCAGATGTGGCTACAGACCATGTGGTTCCTCGCCAAAACACCACCAGAGACAACCGTCGTCCTTGACGAGCCGGACGTGTACATGCATCCTGACCTACAGCGCAAGCTTTACCGGCTTGTCAGGGGCCGCTTCCACCAAGCGATCATCGCCACACACAGTGTGGAAATCATGGCCGAAGCGGACCCCGCAGACATTCTCATTGTCAACAGCAAACGCTCGCGATCACAGTACGCGAACACCGAACCTGGCGTGCAGGTCCTCATCGACCGCCTCGGGGGCATCCATAACGTGCATCTGGCACGCCTCTGGAATGCGAAGCGCGTCCTCCTCCTGGAAGGAGACGACCTGGGGTACCTCAAGCACCTTTACAACACCCTTTTTCCCGATGCCGAAATTCCCTTGGACGCAATACCAAACTGGAGCATCGGGGGGTGGAACGGATGGAGCCACGCCATTGGCTCAAAAATGGTCTTCGCCAACGCCGCTGGCGATCGCATCAGTACGTACTGCCTCCTCGACAGCGACTATCACACCACGGCAGAACAGCAGGAGCGGTACGCACAAGCCCACGAGTACGGAATTAACCTCCACATCTGGCAACGGAAGGAAATCGAAAACTACCTCCTCGACTCCATCGTCATCGCGCGCACCATCACCCCACGACAGGGCAGACATCGCCCGACACCGGCAGAGGTGCAAGCGTTCCTGCTTAACGCTTGCGACGAAGAAAAAGAAACCGTGCTCGACGCGATGGCAACCACCATCTTCAACAACAAGCGCTCCCTCGGACTCACCGGCGCAAACAAAACCGCACGAGAAGACCTAAAGAAAACCTGGGACGAGCACAAGCTCCACATCGTCTCCGGAAAGGCACTCCTGGCACGGCTGAGTGAATGGGCGCAGACCGAATACGGCGCAAGCCTCGGCGCCGTCACCCTTGCGCGCGCTTTCAAGGCCAACGAAATACCGGGGGAACTCCGCACTATCCTTACCTGCATCCAAGAAGGACAACCGTTCCCAACGCCGTAACTGTTGTGTTTTAAAACCCAGCAAGGCGTTCTGCCGCCACAGCTACGGAAGGCCGGGCGTGCGCAGCTCCAAGGTCACACATGGTAGTTTCGGCCACTACTTGGATCTCGTTGATTTCTTCGTGTTGCCGGGGCTGGATTTGAGCCACTTGTCCCGTTCGAGATGCTGATGTCGTGAGCGTTCTCTCGGCGCTTGACGTCTTCGCCAAAAGCCGCGGGCCGAGCGCATGGCCTAGAGGTCAAGAACGGCTCCGGGCGGGTCGTCGGCCACTCGTGCAAAGCTCAGATTGATCCCGGAGCCCCCAGCGACCTCGCAATTGGCCCCAAACTGGGTTCGGGGAAGTCAAACGCGGTTTTACAATGCCTAAACGGTCCTCACCTTGGCGTGCCTTAAGTTGTCGCCCATGGCCAGAGTCCTGCCCCAATTGATTTCCGCTGGGATTCCGCCTTCGAGAACAACTCAGTGGCATCGAGCTGAAGCGCCCCCCCATGGCCGGTAAGTGTTACCCTCTTTCAAATGGAATACGTGAATCTAGGACGGACTGGATTGATGGTATCGCGCCTGTGTCTGGGCACGATGACTTACGGGTCGAAGAAGTGGCGGCAGTGGGTATTGGAGGAGGAGGAGTCGCGGCCGTTCCTGAAGCGCGCCCTGGAACTTGGGATCAATTTTTTCGATACCGCCGATATGTATTCGGTCGGGGTTAGCGAGGAGATCGTGGGGCGGGCTCTCCGCGATTTCGCCGGCGGCCGCGACCGAGTTGTGATCGCCACCAAGGTTTACCAGCCGATGGGCGACAATCCCAACCTCCGGGGACTCTCGCGCAAGCACATCTTTCACTCCATCGACGATAGCTTGCGGCGGCTGGGCACGGATTACGTGGATCTCTACCAGATTCACCGCTTCGACTATTCCACGCCCATCGAGGAGACGATCGCCGCGCTGGACGACGTGGTGCGCGCGGGCAAGGTCCGCTACGTGGGGGCATCCGCTATGTTCGCCTGGCAGTTTGCAAAAATGCTGTACACCGCCGACCGGCTGGGGCGCGCGCGCTTCGTCAGCATGCAGAATCATTACAACGTGGTGTATCGCGAGGAAGATCGCGAGATGCTGCCGCTGTGCCGCGAAGAAGGCATCGGCGTGATCCCGTTCAGTCCTCTGGCGCGCGGATTTGTCACGGGCAAAAGCGAAACTGTGCGATCGCAGACGGACCAACTGACGAAAAAATATTACGTGGACTCGGATAACGCCGTGGTGGAGGCGATCAGCGCCGTAGCCAAGGCCCGCGGAGTGAGCAATGCACAGGTGGCGCTGGCATGGATCATGCAGCAGCCCGGCGTGACCGCTCCCATTATCGGCGCGAGCAAGCCTCATCACCTGGAAGAGGCCGTCGCGGCGGTGAGCTTGAAGCTGGATGACGCGGAGCTGAAAGCTCTGGCGGCGCCCTACCGGCCGCACGAGATCCTGGGCCACGCGTGAAACCGGTTTCGGCAGTTACGCATCCATAATCATGAATGCGCCTGTCGGCCGGTCTGATTCTCGCGGTAGTGTGCCTGGCACAAACAGACACGCTCCAACTGCCGCCGTTACGGACGTCGATAGTTCTTGAGGGCCAGCCGGTGGCGATTTCGGTTTGGGGATCGGTCTCACCGGCGCACCTCTCCGCCACGGTGGACCTGGCGGATTTCCAGGAACACCTCACTCCCATTCTGGCGGCGCAATTGAATCGCTCCGATAAGTGCGGCGAGCGGCTTACGGTGCAGAAAGCCGCGCTCGCGCCTTCCGGCTTGCTCACCGCCAACGTGCACTACGAGCATTTCGGGTGCGCCAAGGCATTCGGCAAGGAAATCACTAAACGGCTGGTGGGCGGCGATGCCGTGGTGGAAGTGAATCTCACTCCCACGGTGGCGGACAATCGCATTGGCATGGATGCCGAGGTGCGCAAGATCGACGCCGATGGATCGCTGGGCGAAGCGCTGCATTCGGGATCGTTCGGCAATTCCATAAAGCAGAGGATCGCGGCAAACATCGAATCGTCGGTGCGGAAATCGGTGGATTTGAAATCGGCGCTGCCGGCGGGAGTGGAAAATGTGCTGACGCTGCGGACGGTCCGATTCGCCGATGGCGGGTCGGGGCGTCTGTGGCTGGCGATTGAAGGGGAGTTGCACTTGTCGGCGGAGCAATTTCAGATATTGACGAAGGGCATCAATCGCTGAGCGGGTCGAAACCGCACGCCAGGAGTAATGCATCCCGCACTTCGGCCCATCGAGTTCCTGACAGATCGCATAGGACCGCACCAATTCGACTCCGTTGCGCCAGCGACACGTGATCGAAATTGAGGGCGTACGCGACCGGCATGCCGTCATCAACGGTCAAGACGACCTCGGTTGTCAATCCTCGAATCGTTCGCGTGGCCGGCACCACGATGATTTCGTCAGGCGATCGATCACGCTATCCCGCGTGAGAATTAGAACCGCCGCTTATCGGGGAGCCGAAACGTATACCAGCGGATCTCACCACGATTCACCCCACATCCTCCCAGCCCCCGGCGTCCCACGCCAGCGGTTCCTCGTCCGCCGAAAACTCGTATCGAGAAGGTGGAGCGGAGCGGTAAACGGCCGCGTCCTCACCCTGCGATGAGGCAATCAAATGGAGCAGGCGGACGCGTTCCTGAGGCGTCAACGACGCAACCAGCGGAAGAATGTCATCGGCCGTTAGAGTCTTGGCCATCGATTGCATTCTATCAGGCGCAGATCTCCCTTATTTCGCTGCGATTTGCCGCAGCACGTACGGCAGGATGCCGCCGTTGCGGTAATATTCCACCTCTTGCGGAGTATCGACTCGTACCAGCGCGGTAAACGTCTTCTCCGTTCCGTCGTCGGAGACGGCGCGCACGGCCGCCTTGCGGCCTCCGCCATTGAGAGACGCCTTCACGCCCTCGATGTGGAAGGTCTCCGCGCCGGTGAGACCGAGAGACGCGGCACTCTCGCCGGACGGGAATTGCAGCGGCAGAACGCCCATTCCCACCAGATTGCTGCGATGGATACGCTCGAAGCTTTCGGCGATTACCGCGCGCACTCCCAGCAGCATCACGCCCTTCGCCGCCCAGTCGCGCGACGATCCGGAGCCGTATTCCTTTCCGGCCAGAATTACCAGGGGTACACCGGCTTTTTGATAAAGCAGCGAGGCGTCGTAGATGTACATCTGCTCGCCGTCCGGCATGTGGCGAGTCCAGCCGCCTTCGGTTCCGGGTGCGAGCTGATTGCGCAGGCGGATATTGGCCAGCGTACCGCGCACCATCACTTCGTGATTGCCGCGCCGCGCGCCGTAGGAGTTGAAGTCGACGGGTTTTACGCCCTGGGAGATCAAATAGAGGCCCGCCGGACTGTCCTTGGGAATGGAACCCGCCGGCGAGATGTGGTCGGTGGTCACAGAGTCGCCCAGTAGGGCGAGGGCGCGCATGCCGGTGAGGTCCTTGACTGAAGTCTCGGGATCGACCATGGCGTCGAAGTAGGGCGGCTTCTTAATATAGGTAGACGCGTCGTCCCATTTGTAAATGTTGCCCGCCGGGATGGACATGCCTTGCCAGTTGGCGTCGCCCTCGAACGCCTTTTCGTACTCGTGGCGGAACATTTCCTGGTCGATCGACGTCCGCACGGTCTCGATCACTTCCTCGTTGGTGGGCCAGATATCGCGCAGGTAGACCGGTTTCCCGTCCGAGCCGATGCCCAGCGGATCGTTGGCGAGGTCAACGTCCATTGTTCCGGCCAGCGCGTAGGCAACGACCAGGGGAGGCGACGCCAGGTAATTGGCTTTCACCTGCGGATTGATGCGGCCCTCGAAATTGCGATTGCCGCTGAGCACCGCGGCGACCACCAGGTTCTCTTTCGACACGGCCTGCGAAACGGCATCCGGCAGAGGACCGCTATTGCCGATGCAGGTAGTGCAGCCGAAGCCGACGAGGTGGAAATTGAGCGCTTCAAGGTATTCGGTGAGGCCGGCCTTGCGATAATAGTCGGCCACCACTTTCGACCCAGGCGCGAGGCTGGTTTTCACCCACGGCTTCACTTTCAGACCGCGCTTGACGGCATTCCTGGCGAGCAGTCCCGCGGCCAGCATCACCGACGGGTTCGACGTATTGGTGCAACTGGTGATAGCCGCGATGACCACGGCGCCGTCGCCGATGGTGGTCGGTTCGCCATTGAGCTGCGCGACGGCGGTTTTCTCGGGGCCGGGGAATGCGGCGTGGAAGTTTTTCTTCACGTCCGGCAGCTCCACACGATCCTGCGGCCGTTTCGGACCTGCCATCGAGGGGGTTACCGCGGCGAGGTCGAGTTCGAGCGTGTCGGCATAGACCGGGTCGGGCGTTTCGTCAGTCCGGAACAGCCCCTGCTCTTTGGTGTAAGCCTCTACCAGCGCAATGAGGCCGGGCTCGCGGTTGCTGAAGGTGAGGTAGCTGAGGGTCTCATGGTCCACCGGGAAGAAGCCCATGGTGGCGCCATATTCGGGGGCCATATTGGCGACGGTAGCGCGGTCGGCCAGGCTCAGCGCGCTCAGACCGGTGCCATAGAATTCCACGAACTTACCGACCACGCCCTTTTTGCGCAGGATCTGGGTGATGGTGAGGACCAAGTCGGTAGCCGTGCAGCCCTCGCGCAGCTTGCCGTGCAGTTTGAACCCGATCACCGGCGGCAGCAGCATGGAAACCGGCTGTCCGAGCATGCAAGCCTCGGCCTCGATCCCGCCCACGCCCCAACCGAGCACGCCCAAGCCGTTGACCATGGTGGTGTGGGAATCGGTGCCGACCACGGAATCCGGGTACGCCTGCCCGTTGGCGCAAAAGACGACGGGCGCCAGATATTCCAGGTTGACTTGGTGGACGATGCCGGTGTCGGGAGGAACGACGCGGAAGTTTTGGAAGGCGGTTTGGCCCCAACGCAGGAGCATGTAGCGCTCGCGATTGCGCTGAAACTCGAGCGCCGCGTTAAGATCGAACGCCTGCGCCGATCCGAAATTGTCCACCTGCACGGAGTGGTCGATCACCAGATCGGCGGGCAGCAGCGGATTGGCGAGGTTGGGGTCCGAGCCCATGGCGGCGAGGGCGTCACGCATGGCAGCCAGGTCCACTACACACGGGACGCCGGTGAAATCCTGCAGCAGCACGCGCGCCGGCATGAAGCTGATCTCTTTGGTATTAGCGCCTTCTCCGCGCGCCACCTGTTCGACGTCGTCGGCCGACACGCGGCGGCCGTCTTCGTTGCGCAGCAGGTTCTCAAGCAGGATCTTGATCGAAAAGGGAAGACGTTGCACGCTCCCCATGCCCCTCTCGGCGAGCGAGGCCAAGCTGAAATATTCGTATTCATGGCCGCCGGCGCGCAACTTAGCCGCGGCGCCAAAACTATTTTTTCCCATTGATTCGATTATAAAGGTCCATACCGGGATATCGTCCGGAGGGCACACAAAATTAAAGTTCCTGCGAAAACGCGCCGATCTATCATACGTGTCGTCTCTCCCGGAGACTCAGACCCTCGACATTCCGGCAGCGCTGCTGGCCTTGGTGCGCGATTTCGATCGCGAACCCGTCGCCAACCGGAAGCGCATCAGCGACATTCTGCAACGCGAGCCCGAGGTTTTCTGCCGGACAACCATCGAGATCTTGAAGAAAGACACTGGGTCACGGGCAGTTCAACAACTGGTGGCCCTCTTGATTTCCAGTGACCTGCTGTTCCGGGTGCTGTGCGATCCGGCGCTCGATCGTGAACGGGCTATGGAACTGGCGCGCCAGGCGCGGCTTGGCGACCCGGGAGTGGACGTTCGACTGGCCCGGCAATTGGCCGATTCCACCAGCTCCGGCGCGCTAATGGAGCCCGGAATGGCCGAGCGGCTGCTCGAAATTGTTGACCGGATATCGGACGGTAAGCGGCTCCTGCCTTCGCTGATGCGCATTCTGCGGCACGACGACCCATATTTACGCTCGAAAGCAGTGTTGATGATCGGCCGCTGGGGGCGGAGCATCGGTTGGATCGAAAAGCGGCTCCAGGAAGCGGACACACGGGTGCGCGCCAATGCCATCGAGGCCATTTGGGGTGTCGATACGGGTCAGGCCCGGGAACTGCTCGCTTGGGCGTCGAACGACGGCAATAATCGGGTCGTCGGGAACGCTCTGGTGGGGCTCTATCGCTTGGGCGAGAGTTCTTCCCTCGCGAGACTGGCCAAAATGGCCGGCCATGATTTCCCGGCGTTCCGCAGCACGGCGGCGTGGGCGATGGGTGAGACGGGAGATCCCAGATTCAGTGAAGTGTTGGGCCGAATGATCGCCGACGATAATAGCGGGGTGCGCAAGTGCGCATTCGCGGCGGTTCGGAGGATCCGCGAAGCCATGGTTCCAGTAACGCACGCGCCGGAATGGCCGGTGGCGCTCGCCGCCAGCTCGAAAAATCCGCGTACCGGCGAACGGCGCGTTGCGGTGGCCGTCGTCACGGCCGATGGCCGTGGAAGTCCGCCGGTCTTGCCGGTGCAGTTCATACTCACCGAGAACGGGCAAACAGTCTGGTCTTACCGGGTAGCGGAGAAGATGGCCCCAGGGCCGCTGACGGTGTTATTTCTTTTTCCGCGGATATTGGATACCGCGGGCAAGGAGTGGGACCAAGGCGCAATGCGGTGCCTCCACTGGAAACGATCTACGGATCTCTGGTCCGCGGTGCCGTATTCGAGCGTTGACGATGCCCCATCCGAAGGCCCCGCGGATCTCGAATTGCCCTCGTTCATCGCCAATTCCGCGCGGGCGGCGAAAGCATTGCGGCAAACTCCGAAGCGGCTCGATTGCACCGGATTTTGGACGGCCATTCAGCGCGCCGTCCTGCCCGGCAATGGTGCGGTACGAGGCGAGCGGCATTTGATCGTGCTGGCGCCGGACAATGTTGGCGAGAACGGGGACCAAAACCTGGTCGCGGCGGTGCATGCCTCGCGCACCACTGTCCAGGTGGTCTCGAGTTGCGCGAATCCGGCGCTGGAGGAGTTTTGCCAGAGGGTGGAGGGCCGTTTCCGGCACGTGAAAGACATTTCGGGCGTCGAAGAGGCTGTTTCGCTGGCGTATCTGAGTCTGTTGGCGCGTTATGAGATTCGCTATCGCTCGAACGCTCCGGAGGCCGCCAGTCTGAAGCTGCGCGTCCACACTCCGGCGGGGCGGGGCGAAACCACGGTGGAGTTATAGGGCATCACCCATGCCGCCTCCGCAGCGCGTGGCCTCTGCCACATCTTGAGGCCGCCCAGCCAACTCCTTATTGCTAATAATTCGACCCGAAGATTGGGCTCCGAACTCCTGGATCCGCGGAATGCGCCGGGTGCCACGTTTTCGCGGCGGCGGAATCTGCCATAAGCGCGCATCCCGCTCCCTGTGGTCGCGGGCCGGTATCGGCGGATTGCGTTTCCGAGCCGCGCGCGTCAGCAAGCGGATTCAGCTTCAACAGAAGACGCCGGGGTTTCTGGAAGAGTCTCGACCCAGCAGCCTGGAGGCGCCTGGAGGCTGCGCCAAGTCGGCCCAAAATCTCGGTTCGGAGATGGTGCTCAACTCCCTTGGCGTTGAGTAATTCGATAAACTCGCGCAAATCCTTGCCGATCCGCATCCGGGTAGATCCTGGCCTGGAGTTCGAGAACGATCGCTATCCGCTGCTCGGGAGTCATCGCAAGGTCTTCCTCGATATCCGCTGCCTCGGCGGCCTCAAAGCTACCGAAATGCCGGACCAAGTCTTCCATAGGTCAATTCTACAAGTTTCTCTGGCAGCGCGTTATGATTGCCTCGGGAGTCCCAGATGAGCCTTCAAACCGCAATCCGAGCACCGCGTGGACTGGAAATCAGCTGCAAGGGCTGGCACCAGGAAGCTGCCTTGCGCATGCTTCACAACAACCTCGACCCCGAAGTGGCCGAGAATCCCGACGAGCTGATCGTCTACGGCGGGCGGGGGAAGGCCGCACGCGATTGGCCCTCGTTTCACGCCATCGTGCGGGCTCTCCAATCGTTGGAGAACGATGAAACGCTGATTGTGCAGTCGGGGCGGCCGCAGGGAATCTTCCGGACTCACCCGGAAGCGCCGCGAGTGCTCATCGCCAATTCCAACCTGGTGGGGCATTGGTCGAATTTCGACGAATTCACGCGCCTCGAACGCTTGGGCCTCACCATGTACGGCCAGATGACGGCGGGCTCGTGGATCTATATCGGCAGCCAGGGAATCGTGCAGGGCACTTACGAAACTTTCGCGGCGCTGGCGCGGAAACATTTCGACGGATCTCTCGCAGGTAAAATCGTGGTCTCCGGCGGGATGGGCGGCATGGGCGGCGCGCAGCCATTGGCCGCTACTATGAACGGCGCCTGCTTCCTGGGAATCGATGTCGACCCACACCGCATCGAACGGCGGCTCGCCACGGGATACTGCGACCGTCTGGCGCGCGATCTCGACGATGCGTTGGGTATTCTGCGCGAGGCGCAGACCGCGGGCCAGGCGATCTCGGTGGGGCTGGTGGGCAATTGCGCTGCTGTGCTGCCGGAACTGCTGCGGCGCGGTTTCGTTCCCGACGTGCTCACCGATCAGACCAGCGCGCACGATCCGCTCAACGGCTACGTCCCCGACGGGATGTCCCTGGAAGAGGCGCGCCACCTGCGCGAGGGCAATCCCGACGAGTACCTGAAGCGCTCCTTCAATAGCATGGGCGTGCACGTGGAGGCGATGCTGGCGCTGCAGAAGCGCGGCGCGGTGACGTTCGACTACGGCAACAATATCCGCACGCAGGCCACCAAGGCCGGCGTGAAGAACGCCTACGATATTCCCGGCTTTGTACCGGAATACATACGGTCGCTTTTCTGCGAAGGGCGCGGGCCTTTCCGATGGGTCGCGCTGTCCGGCGATCCCGAAGATATCTATCGCACCGATCGCCTCGCGCTGGAGCTTTTCCCGCATAACGAAACGCTGGCGCGGTGGATACCCCTGGCGCGCGCGCGCATTCACTTCCAAGGTCTGCCGGCGCGCATCTGCTGGCTGGGATACGGCGAGCGGGCGGAATTCGGTGTGGCCATCAATCGCCTGGTGCGATCGGGCGAACTGAAGGCGCCGATCGTAATCGGGCGCGATCATCTGGACACGGGCTCGGTGGCGTCGCCCTATCGCGAGACGGAAGGCATGCGCGACGGCTCCGATGCCATCGCCGATTGGCCGCTGCTCAACGCACTGGTCAATACCGCTGCCGGGGCATCGTGGATCTCGATCCATAACGGCGGCGGCGTGGGTATCGGCTACTCGCAGCACGCGGGCATGGTGGTGGTGGCCGACGGAACGGAAGAATCCGAGCGGCGCCTGGAGCGCGTGCTGACGTCAGACCCCGGAATGGGCGTCATCCGGCACGCCGATGCGGGGTACGACGACGCCGTGCGGTTCGCGCGCGAGCATGGCATCCGCCGTCCCATGGAATCGTAGATGGGGACACTGATTGTCACGAATTGCAGTCAATTGGTGACGCTCGCAGGTCCCAAGCGCGCGCGCCGCGGCGGCGAAATGCGCGAACTCGCGGTGATCCCCGATGGCGCCATGCTGGTGCAGGAGGGGCGGGTCGTACTCACCGGCACTCGCAAAGAGGTCCAGGTGGAGGCGGGCGGCTGCTATGAGGTGGTGGACGCCGGCGGACGCGTGGTGCTGCCGGGATTTGTGGATGCCCACACCCATCCGGTGTTCGCGGGAACGCGCGCCGACGAGTTCCAGGAACGCATGCAGGGGGCGACGTATGCCGAGATCGCGGAGCGCGGCGGCGGCATTCGCTCCACAGTTCGACTGACGCGGGACGCTTCGGAAGACGATCTGCTCGCAGCGGCACGCCGCTATCGCGGCTGGTTTCTGCGCGGCGGCACCACCACTGTGGAGGCGAAATCGGGCTATGGGTTATCGCCGGATGCCGAGTTGAAGATGCTGCGCGTGATTGCGCGGCTCGCCATGGAAGAGAGCGTCCGCTATGTCCCCACGTTTCTGGGCGCGCATGAAGTGCCCGACGAATATCGCGGCCGCATGGATGCGTATATCGAATTGTTAATCGGCGAAATGATTCCGCAGGTTGCCGGAGAACATATGGCGGAGTCTTTCGACGCGTTCATCGAGCCCTCGGTGTTCCCAGGCGAAAAGGTGCGCCCGGTACTCGTAGCGGCGCAGCGGGCCGGGCTGCATCTGCGCCTACATGCCGATCAGTTCAGCGCGGATTACGGATCTCTTTTGGCGGCCGAGCTGCGGGCCGATACCGCCGACCACTTGGAGTCTACCGGTCCACGCGGTATGGAAGCCCTCGAAGCCGCGGGCGTGATGCCGGTGCTGTTGCCCGCGTCAGTGTATGCTCTCGGATCGTCGCGCTATCCGGCGGCACGGAAGATGATCGAAATGGGGCTGCCGGTAGTGCTGGCGACGGACTTCAATCCGGGATCGTCCCCCACCACCTCGATGCCGATGGTCCTCTCGCTGGCGGCGACGCAATTGAAGATGACGGCGGCGGAAGCGATCACCGCCGCTACCATCAATGCTGCCTATAGCTTAGGCCGCGGCGCGGTGATTGGGTCGCTCGAACCGGGAAAATGGGCCGACTTTGTGGTCCATGATTGCGAGGATTACAGGGAACTCCCCTACTTCTTTGGCCGCGATACCGCCGTTGCCGTATATCGCGCTGGTACTTCTATTTACAAATTCTTGCAGAATTCGTGATCGATTTGGCTGTTTCAATCGTCTAAGCAGGTAGACAGGAAAATGTTATGAGCCAGAGCGCAGAAGCCAAACTGCACGAGCTACGCAGCAAGACCACACGGCAACTCGTGTCACTAATCAGTAACAAACTGGATCGCGGGTTGGCGTTTGCGCGGGTTCTCGACAGCGAAAACGGTACGGACTGGGCGTCGACGGAGCACTTCGCCTCCGGTGCCGAAAGGGCATTGGAAGAAGCTAGCACGTGGATGACCCTGCTCAACGGCGCGACGCCGTTAGAGCGCCGCCGGCTGGAATCCAAACGGGCCGAACTGCGCGGCATACTCGATCGGGCGCATACCTCCGAACTCCGCGTACAAGCGGCCTGCTAGTAAAATCCCCAAGAAACAATTTGGCTTTCGGGCATCCGCATAGATGGGTGGGGCGGACGCCCACGTCTGGAGGCCGACCCCCTGGTCGGCCTCTTCGCGATGGCAGACACCTGATTCTTCGACGGGAGGGCGTCCCGCGCGAACCAAGGGCGGTCCGACCCATCTTTAGCGCAAGACACAGAACCAAGGGGCATTGAGCTGAAGCTTACCAGACGTCATGCTGTATAGTAAGTGTCCATGAGAAAACTCGCGGCGGGTTTGGCGCTGTGTGCGTGCCTGGCCTTCGCAGACACTTATCAGCGCCAACCCGGCGTGGATGTGCAGCACTACGTCTTTCGCGTGAACTTGAGCGATGAGAGCGACGAAATCGCCGGCGAAACGACGGTCACCGTTCGCTTTGTCAAGGACGGTCTGACGCAGTTCTGGCTCGATCTGGCATCGGCCGCGGGCGGCAAAGGCATGACGGTTTCGGAAGTGACGTCGGCTGGCGGTCCGGTCGCGCACACGCACCAGTCGGACCGCCTAACTCTGAACTTGTTCCCGCCGTCTAACGCTGGGGAACTGCGTTCGTTCACCGTGAAGTATCGCGGCATTGCGGCCAATGGGCTGAAGATCGTAGCCAACAAATTCGGAGAGCGCTGTTTTTTCAGCGCCAACTGGCCCGACCTGGCACACCAATGGCTGCCGACCATCGATCACCCCTCCGACAAAGCTACCAGCGAGTTCGTCGTGACGGCGCCGGCAAAATACCAGGTGGTGGCGAACGGGCTGATCCAGGAGACTATCGATCTGGGTAACGGCCGTAGACAGACGCACTGGAAGCAATCGGCGCCCATTGCCAGTTGGCTGGACAACATCGGCGTGGCGCAATTCGCCGTTCACCACTACGGGACGGCCGCAGGTGTACCGCTGGAGGCATGGCTGTTTCATCAGGACCGCGATCCCGGAATCGTCACGTTCGAGGAGCCGGAGCGGCGGGCGATGGCATTCTTCAGCGAATTCATCGGCCCTTACCCTTATGAAAAGCTGGCCGATGTAGAGGCTGCCGGCATGGGCGGCGGCATGGAGCACGCCAGCGAGATATTCTTCGGGGAAAGAGCGGTGACTGGTCAGCCCAATTTGAGCCTGGTGGCTCATGAGACCGCGCATCAGTGGTTCGGCGATTCCGTCACCGAACGGGACTGGGACGACGTATGGCTGAGCGAAGGCTTCGCCACCTATTTCCAGCAGCTCACCACGGAGCATTACGAAGGCCGCGACGCTTTCGTGGCGGGGCTGGAGCGCAATCGCCGCAACGTATTTAGTACCGAGAAGCGGTTGCCGGGTGTCGCGGTAGTGCAGGATAAACCCTGGAAGGGCATCCCCAACCAAATCGTGTACCAAAAAGGCGGCTGGGTGCTCCATGTCCTGCGCGGACAAATCGGGACCGATAAATTCCGGGCGGGCATTCGGGAGTACTACCGGCGGTATCGGGACGGCAATGCGTCCACGGGAGAGTTTCGCCAGGTAATGGAAGAAGTCTCAGTCTCCGACCTGGAGTGGTTTTTCCAGCAGTGGGTCTATCGCTCCGGATCGCCGGTTGTGGAGGGCGGATGGACGTACGACGCCACCGCGAAAAAGATAACCGTGGAGCTGACGCAGACGCAGCCGGGCGAGGCGTACCGCCTGCCGCTCGAAATAGGCGTGAAGGGTGAGCGGATGCGGATCGAGAAGATTGAGATGACCGGCAAGCAGCAGAAATTCGCAATCGCCGCCGATGACGTGCCTACCTCCGTGGAACTCGATCCCAACACCTGGATGCTGATGGACGCGAAGTTCGTCAAACGATAGCAGCTCCTTTGCAGCAGAAAGTACTTGACATTTCCAGAAGGCAGGTTCATGCTGTCTTCATGGCGACCCCACGTCCCGAGCCGGTGCAATTGCACGAGCACGCCATGGACAATTTGCGGTACATTCGCCGCACGCTCGAGCGCGCCGGTGAATTCACGGCCGTTCCCGGTATCGGCGGCATGCTGATGGGTTCGACCGCGCTGGTGGCGGCGTGGATCGCCGGTCCGCGGACTAGTTCCCCACGATGGCTGGCGGTATGGTTGGTGGAAGCGGTGGTGGCGCTGCTGATCGGGATCGCCGCGGCGGCGCATAAATCGAAGCGGGTTCGCATTCCGTTGTTGACCGGTCCAGGGCGGAAGTTCGTCGCCGGTTTTACCCCGGCGATGGTGACCGGCACGGTGCTTACGGTGGTATTGTTCCGCCAGGGGATGCCTGGGTTGCTGCCGGGCATCTGGCTACTGTTGTACGGCACGGGAGTGCTTTCCGGAGGGGCCGCATCGGTGCGAGTGGTGCCTGCCATGGGCGCACTCTTCATGCTGGCGGGCGCGGTGGCGCTCCTGCTGCCCAGCGCGTCTGGCGATCTGTTGCTGGCGGCGGGGTTCGGGGGTTTGCACATTGTATTCGGCACCATCATTGCGGTGAAATATGGCGGGTAAATCGAACGCAGTCAGAAAAGAACGCGACAAGAAGCCGCAGTCGGCGCCTGCCGGAATACCGGCCGCGCTGAGCGCTCCCAAACTCGACCGCTTAATTCACGAACGTTTGCGGCTGGGCATCCTGAGCGCTCTTTCGGTCAACCAGTCGCTCACCTTCAACGAACTGAAGAAGCTGCTCGACACCACCGACGGCAACCTCAGCGTCCATGCCCGCAAACTCGAGGAAGCTGCCTACGTGGCGTGCACCAAATCGTTCGAGGGGCGCGTTCCGAAAACCGAATATCGCCTGACGGCGGCGGGGCGGAAGGCGTTGGAACGCTATTTGGACCACATGGAAGCGCTCATCCAGGCCATGCGCGACCGCTGATTGGTATTTTTATGTTCCGATACTTTACATCTAAAAGTACTCTGCATGCGGGAATCATCATGGACGGCAACGGCCGGTGGGCCCTGGCGCGGGGGTTACCGCGCGAGGCCGGTCATCGCGCCGGGGTAGAGACGGTAAGCCGCATTGTGGAGGCCGCGCCAGGTGCTGGGATCGGCATTCTTTCGCTGTTCGCCTTCTCTTCGGACAATTGGCGGCGCCCCCGGCTGGAAGTGGAAGCGCTCATGCGCCTGCTGGCGGTGTACCTGGAAAAAGAGGCGGATCGCTGCGTGCGCAGCGGGGTGCGGCTGGAAGTGATCGGGCGGCGCGATCGTTTGAACGCCGCGCTGCGGCAAGCCATCGCACAGGCTGAGGCATCCACTGCCGGGGGGCGCCGGCTGTGGCTGCGCATTGCGTTCGATTATTCCGGCCGCGATGCCATTCTGGCGGCCGCCCGAAGCGCCGTCAGCCTTTCGCGCGAGTCGTTGGGGCGGGCCCTCGGCCCTCCGGTCGACGTGTTGATTCGCAGCGGCGGAGAACGACGGCTCAGCGATTTCCTGTTGTGGGAATGCGCCTACGCGGAACTGGTTTTCTCGCCGCGCATGTGGCCCGATTTCGGCGAGGCGGATCTGGCCGCCGCGGTGCGCGAATTTCACGGGCGCGACCGCCGCTTCGGCGCCGTCCCACCAATACCCACACACCGGCAGGAGGCTTGGCTGGACTGAAGAGGACAAGCTGAAGCATGTCCCACGTGGGACATGCTTCAGCTTGTCCTCTTCGGACTATAGGGGCGCCATCCTACCCACGTAAGCTGGTATGCTGAAGGCTTGATCCCCCAAGTCTTTCCTCGTATTTTCCTGCTGCTCTCCGCGGCTTCTCTGGCGCTGGCTCAGCCACCCGCCCTGCTGGATGCGATGTCGCAGGAGCTCGGCCGGAACTTCGTGGCGCTGAAGGACAAGGCCGACCCACCGCCCTACTTTCTAAGCTACGAAGTGACGGAAACGGAGGGCCATTCCCTCTCCGCAACCCTGGGAGCGCTCGAGTCCAACAGCAATGGCACTACCCGCAGTCTCGATACTTCGGTGCGCGTGGGATCGCCCAAGCTCGACAACTACCATCGCGTGCGCGGTCCCAACGGAGCTTCGTCGGGCCGATTCACAGCGGGTATCACGCTGCCATTTGAAGACAGCGTCAATTCCATCAAGCGCCTTTTGTGGCTGGATACGGACCGCGCCTACCAACTCGCCGCCGAGCGTCTGATCCGCATCAAGACCAACACCCAAGTGCGTGTCGCCGAGGCCGACGATTCCGACGATTTTTCCAACGAGCCGCCGGTGGTCTCGATCGCGCCGCCGCCGAAGCTGAAATTCGACGAAGAGGCCTGGCAGGCCCGTGTGCGTAAGCTCTCGGCGCGCTTTCAGAATTACCCCAGCGTGCTGACCTCGCACGTTTCGGTCTCGGCGCAGAGCGAAACCAAATACTTCGTCAATACCGAAGGCAGCCGCCTGGTGCATGGCCGCGGATTCGCGCGCGTGGTGATTTCCGCCTCCGCCAAAGCGACCGACGGCACCGACCTGGAGACTTTCGAGACCTTCGAGGCAATCGACCCGGACGGCCTTCCCGACGACAAGATTCTGCTGGCGGCGATTGACCGCGTGGCCAACGACGCCTCCAAGCTCCTCAAAGCGCCGGAGGCCGAACCGTTCGTGGGGCCGGCGATCTTCTCCGGCCGGGCATCGGGCGTTTTCTTCCACGAGATTTTCGGACATCGGGTCGAAGGCCATCGCCAGAAGGACGAGAGCGAAGGGCAGACCTTCACCAAGAGCGTGGGCACCAAAGTGCTGCCCGAATTCCTCTCCGTGGTGTTCGACCCCACGCGCCGCAAGATCGACGGCATCGACCTGAACGGCTGGTATGACTACGACGACGAAGGCGTAAAAGGGCAGCCGGTACTGGCCGTCGACAAGGGCGTCTTGAAGACCTTTCTGATGTCGCGTTCGCCGATAAAGGGCGTCGATCATTCCAACGGCCACGGACGGCGCCAGCCGGGACGGGAGCCGGAATCCCGCCAGTCGAACCTGATCGTGGAATCGTCCAACGCGGTTTCCGACGCCAAGCTGCGCCAGATGCTGATCGACGAAGTGAAGAAGCAGGGAAAGCCGTATGGTTTGTACTTCCAGGACATCACCGGCGGATTTACGACCACGGAGCGCAATGGATTGCAGGCGTTCAAAGTGATTCCGGTAATTGTCTATCGCGTGTATCCCGACGGGCGTCCCGACGAACTGGTACGCGGCGCGGATATCGTAGGCACCCCGCTGGCAAGTTTCGCCAAGATTCTGGCCACCTCGGATAAGACTGATGTTTTTAACGGTTACTGCGGAGCGGAATCCGGCTACGTCCCGGTTTCCGCGGTGTCGCCGGCTATTCTCGTCTCGGAGATCGAGATTGAGAAGAAGGCGAAATCCAACGACCGGCCGCCGCTGCTTCCCGAGCCCACCGGCATGGAAGGCAAAGGGGTGGCGAGATGAGGAAAGCCAGGCTCCGGGACCACTGCCTCACGGTCGTGGCTCGGTATCGGCGCACGGCGTTTCCGAGCCGCGCGCGTGAGCAAGCGGGTGGTTCAAAGAACGCCGGGATGAATCCCGGCTTGCAGGCAAGAGTGGCCGCGCCCCGCCGGATTCTTTTCCTCATGGGCGCCGCGATGGCGGCGGCGACGCTCGCGTTCTGCGCGGACGCGCCTCCTTCCGATCCGATCATCCAGGCGATGCGCGATGAAGTCGACCGCTCGGTCAAACTGAACCTACCCAACCTGGAAGAGCCATATTTCGTGCAGTACCTGCTCGACCAGTCGGACAGCTTCACGGTGTCGGCCAGCCTGGGGGCACTGCTGGCGCGCAGCCGCGATCACTTCCGCGTTCCCGAAGTGGAGGTGCGGGTAGGCGATTACAAGTTCGACAACACCAATTTCGCGGGCGGAGGCGGTGGCGGATCGCGCTATGACCTCGGAAACTTCCCGCTCGACGACGATTACGCTGTGTTGCGCCGCTATCTTTGGCTGGGGACCGATTCCGTCTACAAGGGCGCCGTGGAAGCGATTTCGCGTAAGCGCGCGGCCATGCGAAATATCAACCAAGCCGATCAACTCGACGACTTCGCGCATGCCGTGCCGGTGCACCTGGTCCAGCCGTTCCAGAAATTGACGCTCGATGAGAAGACGTGGGTGAGCACTACTCGCGCTCTCTCGGCGGTGTTTGCCCGCTATCCCGAGGTGAAGACTTCGCAGGTGGAATTGCACGCCGACAATGGCGGATATTATGTCGTGAATTCCGAGGGCACCGAAGTGCGGACGCCGGAAAACGTGGCGTACCTGCGGGCGCGGGCCACGGCGCAGGCGTCCGACGGCATGACGCTGCACGATTCGGTGACCTTCCACGCTCTGGACGTGGGCCATCTGCCTTCGGAAGAGGAAATGACGCGCGGTCTGAGCCGGATGGCGGAGAATCTGGTGTCGCTGTCTCACGCTCCAGTGGGTGAGGATTACAACGGCCCGGTGCTGTTCGAATCGGAAGCCGGCCCGCAGATTTTCGCCGAAGTTCTGGCCAAGAACCTGACGCTCGCGCGGCAGGCCGTGGGCGCGCGCGGCGCCATGCCATCGAGCGAATTCGAGGGCCGCATGGGCTCGCGCATCCTGCCCGACACTTTCGAGGTGGTGGACGATCCCACGCAGAAGGAATGGCGCGGTAAGGCGCTGTTCGGCTCCTACGATGTGGATCGCGAGGGCGTGATTCCCAAGCCGCTGCACCTGGTCGAAAAGGGCACGCTGAAAGGGTTTCTGCTGACTCGCCAGCCGGTGCGCGGCTTTGAAGGTTCGAACGGACGGGCGCGCCTGCCGGGCAGACAGGCGAATGTGGCGGACATCAGCAATCTCTTCGTCACTTCGAGCGACACCATACCCGCGGCGGACCTGAAAAAGAAACTCATCGAGACGATTCAGGCGCGCAATAAGCCGTACGGCCTCATCGTTCGCAAAATGGATTTCCCGTCTACCGCAACGCGCGGCGAGGTGGTGCGGATTTTGCAGGGTTCGCAGGGGACCGCTCACCCAGTGAGCATGCCCCTGCTGGTCTTCAAGGTGTTCCCCGACGGGCATGAAGAGCTGGTCCGGGGAATGCGCTTCCGCGGCTTCAACGCGCGATCGCTGAAGGACATTCTGGCAGTGGGGGACAATTCCACGGCATTCGATTTCATGGACAGCACCGAGCCATTCGCGCAGGTGGGATACGGCGAGTACACCACCGAGGCATGCATCGTAGCGCCCTCGATCATCATCGACGACCTGGAGCTCCATCCCGTAGACGAGGAACTCCCCAAGCTGCCGGTAGTGTCGGCTCCGGAGTTCGTGAAGTAGGAACCCGGCGGTGCGCCTACTAGGCCGTTACATTTTTCGCGAAATCCTGACGAGCTCGCTCCTCGGCACTCTGCTGGCGACTTTTGTCATTTTCCTGCACGGCGCCGACGCGCTGTTTAAGGTCCTGGTGGGCACCAGCCCGCCGCCGGCCACGGTCGCCAAGCTGTTGATGCTCGCCTTGCCGCCGGTGCTGCCATTCACGGTGCCGTTCGGCGTGCTGGTCGGCATTCTGATCGGGCTCGGCCGCATGTCGGCCGACGGCGAGATTATCGCGATGCGGGCTGCCGGCGTTTCCAGCCGCAAGGTGATCCTGCCGGTCCTGGTATTTGCAGTGCTCGGAATGGGCGTGGCGGCGTCCGCGTCGCTGCGATTGACGCCCTACGCGATTCGCGAGAGCGCAAACATTCTCAGTGAGCTGATGGCGAACCGGTCGTCGGCCGATGTGCAGGAGCGGGTCTTCATCGAAGATTTTCCCAACAACATTCTCTACGTGGATTCGGTGGGCTCTCATCCGCCGCTCGCGCCGGTGCCGTGGACGCGCATTTTTCTGGCCGACGTCACCAAACCCGAAGAGCGCAAGAAAGGGCTGGCCGAAAAGGCGGACGGCCCGATCATCACCACGGCGCGCAATGCCATCGCCACCTCCGATCCGAAGAATAATCGCATCCAGCTCGAATTGCGCCAATCCTTCAGCCACGAGATGGGCAAGGATTTGGTTTCCCACGATTCGGAGGCCGCGCTGGTCCACCAGGCTCTGCAAGTAAAACCGCAAGAACAGAGCAGCCAGAGGCCGAAGGAAATGAGCACGCGTACGTTGCTGCATTACAAGGGGGCCGATGTTCTAGAGGCCGCCATCGAACTGCAGCAGCGCTTCACGTTTCCGGTGGCCTGCGTGATGTTGGCGCTGGTGGGCATTCCGCTGGGCATCGCTACGCGCAAGGGCGGCAAATCGGCAGCCTACCTGATCGCGCTATTCTTGGGGTTTTTCTGCTATTACCTCTCTTCCATGACGCTGCAGAACGTCGCCAAGCAAAAAACCTTGCCGGTGCCCGTGGCCATCTGGCTGCCGAACTGCGTCTTCGGCATGGCCGGCGTGTTTTTTCTGGCGCGCATGGAAAAACCGGGCGACCGCGATATCGTGTCGGCGATGCAGGCGATGGTTGCCGTTCCGATCGCCTGGTTCAAGCCGAAAACGCGCAAGAAAAAAGAAGCTGCCGGTTTGCCGAGTTGGCGGATTCCCCTGCTGCCGCAAATTATCGACACGTACGTGCTGTCGAACTTCCTGTTCTACTTCGTGGTGATCCTGGCGACCTTCGTCTTTATGTTTCTGATCTTTAACTTCTTCGATCTGACCGGAGACATGATCAGGAATAGGATCTCGCTGCGCACCATGTTCAGTTATCTGTTTTTCCTGGCGCCGTATGGGATTTACGATGTGGCGCCGATCTGCATCCTGGTGGCGGTCCTGGCCAATCTCGGCGTGCTGAGCAAACAGAATGAAGTGACGGCTTTCAAGGCATGCGGCATCAGCCTGTATCGCCTCGCCATGCCGATCTTGCTGGCTTCGTTCCTGCTCAGCGGCGCTCTGTTCGCGTTCGACTACTACTATCTGCCGGCCGCCAACCGGAGACAGGACAAGCTGCGCGATCAAATCAAGGGCAAGCCAACCCAGACTTACTATCGGGCCGACCGCAAATGGACTCTGGGGAAGGATTTTCGCATCTACTATTACGCCTATTTCGATCCCTCAAAAACCGAGATGGCGGACGCCAACGTGTACGAACTCGAGCCCAGCACGTTCCAGGTGGTCAAGCAGATTCGCGCCAGCCGGGCGCATTGGAATCCCTCCATCCACACCTGGGTATTCGAGGACGGATGGCTCAACGATATCCGCAACGGCACGTCCAGCCGCACGGATTTCCAGGCCAAGGCATTCCCCGAGTTGGTCGAGACGCCGCAGTACTTCATGCAGGAATATCACCTGGATACGCAGATGAATTTCCTGGAGCTGGAGGAATACATTAACGAGCTGAAGCAAAGCGGATACGGCTACGGCACGGTGAAGCTGGAGATTCAGCTTTACCGGAAATTCGCCGTTCCACTTTCCGCACTGATCCTAGCAATGATCGGCATACCGTTCGGTTTTCTGGTGGGTAATCGCGGGGCGCTCACCGGTATCGGCGTCAGCATCGCCATCGCGCTTTCCTATATGGCGACATCGAAGCTGTTCGAGAAAGTGGGAGAGATCAACGAACTTACACCGGCTATCGCGGCGTGGGGACCGGATGTGATTTTCGGCCTGGCGGGGTTGTACTTTCTGTTGCGCATGAAGAGCTGAAAAACGTCGGCCACGGGCCAGTGAAAGCCGTCTTTCGGCCGATAAGGTCTCTATCGGATCAGTTTGACCCGACAGACCGGAACAGCCATGCCAAACCGAGCTTTCATCCTGGCCGTACTCGTGTGCGCCGGGACCGCGGCGGCGCAAAGCGGCGGCGATGAGAAAGCATTATTCGACGACCTGCCGACGGTGGAAGCTGTATCGCTGCACGCCCAAACCCTGGCCGAAGCACCGGCCAATGTCACCGTGATCACGGCGGCGGACATCCGCAAATACGGCTATCGGACATTGGCGGAGGCCCTGGCCTCGGTGGCCGGTTTCTATGTCACTTACGACCATCAGTATCACTACGTCGGGGTGAGCGGCATTTCCCTGCCCGGGGATTTCAATAC
>Ga0182018_10001604_pt1 | contig 25335 bp, 20 predicted proteins | sample 812P2MmetaG_FD_120490 | JGI IMG/M metagenome (GOLD analysis project Ga0182018, IMG submission 120490) | Permafrost microbial communities from Stordalen Mire, Sweden - 812P2M metaG | ecosystem: Environmental > Terrestrial > Soil > Wetlands > Permafrost | place: Sweden: Stordalen | collected...
CCAAGGTTTCTGGCGCCCATGGCGGCGGGGTCCCACCCGTTCCCATCCCGAACACGGCAGTTAAGCCCGCCAGCGCCGATGATAGTCGGGCCGCAGGGCCCCTCGAAAGTAGGACGGTGCCAGGATTTTTCCAAAGATAGGGGCGCGTCGCTCAGCGACGGGCCTCTTTCTTTTGTAGGAGATACGAAATGAGCGACCTTCCCAATTTTAAGTTCGACCTCGAGAAGGCGAAGGGTTGGGACGGCGCCGCCGGCTCGGCTCGTCAGCACACCATAAATGAGTTTCCCGTATCGACGAGCTTTGCAGCCGTTTCCATGCGGCTACAGGCGGGCGCGTTGCGCGAGCTGCACTGGCACGCCATCGCCGCCGAGTGGGCGTACGTGATTAGCGGGCGCTGCAGGGTGACGGTCATCGCACCGTCGGGCAACGCGGAGATCTCCGACTTTGGACCCGGCGACGTTTGGTACTTTCCAAAAGGGCACGGCCATTCGATCCAGGGGCTAGGTCCGACGGAGTGCCACTTTCTGCTGATCTTCGACGACGGACGGTTTTCGGAGTTCGGAACGTTCAGCATCACCGATTGGATGTCGCGCACGCCGCCCGACGTGCTGGCGCAAAACCTGCAAGTACCGCCTGCCGCGATTGCAAGGCTGCCCAAAGAAGAGGTCTATATCGTGCAGGGCGAGGTTCCGCCCGACGAGCCGCCGAGCGCCCTCAATACGAATCTCGAGCCGAGCCAGCTCAACCATAAATTCCGGCTCGGGGCCGCCCCGGTCCTGAAGTTCGAAGGCGGGACCGAGCAACTCGTCTCGCAACAACAGTTTCCGATCTCGTCCACAATCACCGGCGTGCTTCTGACTATTAAGCCCGGCGGTTTACGGGAGCTCCACTGGCACCCTAATGCCGACGAGTGGCAATACTACATCAAGGGGCGCTCCGAGATCGGCATTTTCGGAGCGAACGGAAAATACCGGCAAGACGAGTTCGGTCCCGGTAATGTCGCCTTCATCAATCGAGGGTTCGGCCATTACATCAAGCAGATCGGCAACGAAGAAACGCAGATCTTAGTGGCCTTCAACAGCCCCGACTATCAAGAGATCTCAATCTCGACGTGGCTCGCATCGAATCCGCCGCGCCTGCTGGCAGACAACTTCGGACTCGAAATGGATATCGTCGAGAAGCTTCCGAAAGCGGGACGCGTTATTGCGGGGGCGACGTAGCGACGTATTCGAATTGACCGCAAAACTCGCCGGATTCCAGATTCGTCTGCGCCGCAAGGCGGGCTACGCGCGCCGGATCGCTGAAATCCGACGGCTCTAGTCGCACCATGTAATCTCGCGCGACCCGATAGGCTTCCGTCGTAAGACCGACTTGCCTCGTGCGGATTCGACCCGTCGAGGGATCGAGGAGATCTTCTAAGGTGATCGGGGTAACGCGACCGCCCGATAATGCAATGAGCGCCCCGCTGCCGCCGTCCACGAGATAGCGAACCGCACCAAAGCCCAGCCTGCAAGTGTAGTCCACGTCGAAAGGGACCGGCTTGGCGCAGCGCAGCTCGTAGCCGATGTCCTTCGTATGAACGACGGAGTTCACGCCGATCTCGCTCAGGCGCTTGCGCACGGCATCGCGCAGGATGACGCCCAGCGGCACTTCGGCCAGGGGAACGTTCCCGAAGGAATCGCGTCCGAGATTGCCCGCCGAGCTAAGGACGTCGCCCCCAATGCGTTCCGCGATCCCCTCTGCGACGACGGCGACGCCATACTCGCGTCCCAGCGACCGTTGCTTCACGATCGAGCCGACGACGGTGTCCGCAACCGAAGCCAGCGTCGTTCTCTGCGCAAACTCCTCAGGTAAAACGGCGACCGTTGAGCCCGAGGCACTACACATACCCAACGAAAGCGAGCCGGACTTGCGTCCCATGCAGATGATGATGTACCAGCGCGTCGTCGTGCGCGCATCCTCTATGATGCTTTCCAAGATGCCGGCACCGACCGAGCGCGCGGTCTCGAAGCCGAATGTCGGAGCGTCGTCGGGGAGCGGCAGATCGTTGTCGATTGTCTTGGGAACCGTCGCAACGCCGATGCGGCCCCTCGTGCGTTCGGCGATCTTGGCCGCGCCATACGTCGTGTCGTCGCCGCCGATGCAGACCAGGTAGCGAATCCGGAGCGCATCGAGCGCGGTGACGCAGCGCTCAAGTGTGGCTTCGTCCTTAGCCGGGTTGGTGCGCGACGTCCGCAGGATCGAACCGCCGGTGGTGTGGATGCGCGAAACATGATCGAACATAAGCTCGACGGTTTTGGGCGTGCCGCCCGCCGCGAGGTCGCGATAACCGTCGTAAATGCCGATTGCGCGCAAGTCGGAATTGAAGGCTTCGATTGCCGCAGCGGCGATCACGCCGTTGATTCCGGGTGCGGGGCCGCCGCCGACCAAGATCGCCAGTGTCTCACGCGCCATTTAGCCGTGCTCCGGGAGGAGTGGCCGAATGCGATAAATCTTCCCCGCCGCGTCGTCCGCGACGAAAAGACTGCCCTTGGGCCCAACCGTTATGCCGGTCGGACGGCCAACTCTGGTTTGGCAGCCGGTTTGAAAGCCTGAAACGAAATCCGTCCATTGCGCATTCGGATTCTGCCAATTCACGGGCTTTACCGGTAAATCTCCGTCCATTGGCACGAAAACAACGCGAGGCGGGGCCGCGAAGCAGCCGTCGGCTGTCCTGTGCCAGGAGCCGTGTACGGCGGCGAAGAGCCCACCGCGATATCGCGACGGGAAGGCGTAAGCACCGCGCTCGAGTTTCGGATAGAACGTCGCACCGACGATCGTGGAGTATGCGGGAAGCTCGACGAGCGGCTCGACCGTCGCGGAGCAGTCGGAGCCGGTCCAATAGGCGTGGTGATTCTCGTCACATTCGGGCCAGCCGTAGTCGGCATCTCCGGGATGGGCCGAAAGATCGTCGAGAAACTCGTAGGGGTGGCCGAACGGAAGATCGTCCTGCCCGGCGTCCCCGACCCACAGCGAACCGGTCTCGGGATTAACGGCAAGCGCGATCGCGTTACGAATGCGCTTGGCGCGTTGCGCGAAATCGGAACCATCCGGGTTCATAACGGAAACCGCGGCTCGCGTCGGGTCCACTTCCGTGCAAGGGCTTTTCCCACGGTCGACGGTTGCATTGCACGAAGAGCCGACGGAAGCGTAAAGGTGACCGCCGGCGTACGCGACGGAGGTCGTCATATGAACGTCGCCGTCCGTCTCCGGTGCAATCGCGCCGGCGCGGACGTCCGCGATGCGCCGCACGTCCGGTGCGTTGGGTTTGCCTGGGTACGCGAGGACCCAAACGTGATTCGTTGTGGCGACATAGATTGCGGAGCGCGCAGTTGAAAAAGCAATGCCGGCGGCGCGATCGTCGTCGAGCGTGGCGAAAACTCGCGGGCTGACGGCGCGTCCTTCCGCATCGGCAACGACGTACACGTCGCGCCCTAGCGTCCCGACGATCAGGTTACCGTCCGGAAGAGCCACGAGCTCACGCGGGGCGGGGACGCTCGCGATCGTTTCGATAAGGAATCCGTTCGGAACGCGAAGGCCCGCGGAGTTATCTGGCTGCGTTGCAGCGGCGCGAGCGTGCGGACTGCAGCTACTTGCCGCGATAACGGCGATAACGAGCAGAGCAAAATCAAAGACTCCCGAGCGCATCGCGTTTCTTTTCACGGGAGTCTTTTACCCTAACTTCGGAATAGCGCCGGCGCGCACGCCGGTTAGCGCGGAGGCTGGCCCTGATCCGGAGGCGGTCCCTGACCCTGCGGTCCTTGATCGGGCGGTCCTTGACCCTGCGGACCTTGATCCTGCGGGCCTTGATCCTGCGGGCCTTGACCCTGCGGTCCCTGATTGCGCGGGTCACCGTACTGCGGCTGCTGCTGACCCTGCGGTTGTCCGGAGGGGCCCTGCTGCTGCATCTGGGCGCGCCGCTGTTGCATTTGTGCGCGGCGCGCGCGCATCTCTGAGTGATATTGACTCTGTTGGTCGCTGCTAAGCGTGCTCAGGATCTGGCGTCGCAGGTCGCGGCTCGCGTCGCGATCGCGCGGACTTCCTTGCGGATGAGCCTGCGAATACTGATTGATCATCGATTGTATGCGCTGTTGCTGATCGCCGGAAAGGTTGAGATTTCCGAGACGTTTCATCCAATGTTGCTGGAGGTACGCCGGGCTTCGAGTCGTGCGTTGCTGGGCGGTAACGCCCTGTGGCTGACTTTGCTGGGCATAAGCGCCGAGCGGCACTGCGAGTGCGACCACGAACGCGCCCGCTGCCAAAAAGGTGGTCTTCATAGGCACGATCTTACGCTTTGCGGTTTAGATGCGCCTGAAGGCCCGATTAGGACCGGGCAAGCGGCTCGATCGCGACCGCCGCAACCGCTGCGGAGACGTGGGATTTGAAGCGTTTGAAGTTGTCGTAGAAGAGCTGCGCAAGCTTGCGTGCTTGCTCGTCATAGGCAGTCTTGTCCGCCCAGGCATTGCGTGGATTGAGGACTTCGGTTGGCACGTCGGGCACGCTTTTGGGAATTCTCAAGCGGAAAAAGCGCTCGGTTTCGTACTCGTCGAGTATTCGGCCTTCGATTGCGGCATTGACCATCGCTCGCGTGTGCGCGATCGCCATGCGGTGTCCCACGCCGTAGGGGCCTCCCGACCAGCCCGTATTTACCAGCCAGCAATCGACGTCGTGCTCGTCGATCTTTTGTCCGAGAAGTCGCGCATAGGTCGTCGGATGATGCACCATAAACGGCGCGCCGAAGCACGTGGAAAACGTCGCTTGCGGTTCGCTGACGCCTCGTTCGGTGCCGGCGACTTTAGCCGTATAACCGGAGAGAAAATGGTACATCGCCTGCTCGCGCGAGAGCCGCGAGATCGGAGGCAACACGCCGAACGCATCGGCCGTCAGCATCACGATCGTCTTCGGGTGTCCGGCCTTGCTGCCAGGCACGATGTTGGGAACGAACTCCAGAGGATAGGCGGAGCGAGTATTTTCGGTCTTCGCGTCGGAATCCACGTCGAGTTGGCGCGTGCGCTCGTCGTAGACGACGTTCTCGATCACCGTCGAAAAGTGATTGGTCGCCGCCCAAATCTCGGGTTCCGCGCTGGGTGAAAGGCGAATGACCTTCGCATAGCATCCGCCTTCGAAGTTGAAAACGCCGTCCGCCGACCAGCCGTGTTCGTCGTCACCGATCAGCGGTCGCTTCGAATCCGACGACAACGTCGTCTTACCCGTTCCCGAGAGTCCAAAGAGCACCGCGACGTCCCCTTTTTGGCCGACGTTGGCCGAGCAGTGCATCGGCAGCGTCTCGCGCAGCGGCAAGAGATAGTTCATGACGGTAAAGACGGATTTCTTGATCTCGCCCGCATAACGGGTTCCGCCGATTAGAATCATTCGCCGCCCGAAGTTTACCAAAATAAACGTGCCGGATCGCGTCCCGTCGCGTTGTGGGTCGGCTTGGAAAAGGGCCGCGTCTACAACGGTAAACTCGGGAACGAAATCAGGCTCCGGGCGCTGCGGCGTAATGAGGAGGTGCCGGGCGAAAAGATTGTGCCAGGCCATTTCGGTATAGACGCGCAGCGGTACGCGATAGCGCTCGTCGGCACCAGCGTAGCAATCGAGAGAATAGGCCTCTCGCTCCGAGAGATAGGCCGCCACTCGCTCGAAAAGCGCGTCGAAGCGATCGGCGTCAATCGCTTGGTTCGTTTCGCTCCAATCGATGTGCGCTTCGCTCGAGGGTTCTCGAACGAAGTACTTATCCTTTGGCGAGCGGCCGGTATGCGGACGCGTGTCCACGATGAGCTGTCCGCAGGGGCCGAGGACACCTTCGCCTCGAGCGATCGCGTGTTCGATCAGCGCGGGAGCCGATAGGTTCTCCCACAGCTTGACGACCTTGAGCTTTTCCGGAAGCGAAAGAATGACGATCCCTCCTCTTTACCTGCCAGTGCCAGGCTTCCCATATTGCTTTCCCACGCCGCGCAGGCGAGCCTGCAGGCCGCCGTTCGACGGAGTCCAATGCAGGCAGCATGCGGTGGATGCTATTGGTCCCGGCCCTTGCTGTTTTACCCTTTCATTTCGGATTCTTTGCATCCGGCCCGCTGGACGCCATCACCGACGTCGCCGGCGTACGGGTTGCGCATCTGACAAAAATCGCAGGTGACGATATACGCACCGGCGCGACCGCGGTTCTACCCAATGCCGACCCGTGGGATCGCAAAGTTTCCGCCGCGTTCTTTGCGTTCAACGGCAACGGCGAAATGACGGGGACGCACTGGATCGACGAATCGGGCTACCTTGAAGAACCGGTCGTGCTGACGGACACGCTCGACGTCGGACGTGCGGTTGACGGCGTCGTCAGTTGGGTGATCGAGCATCATCCTGCCGTCGGGAGAGGCGATGACGTTCCACTTCCCGTCGTGGCCGAGTGCGACGACGGCTTCCTCAACGATATCCAGGCTCGAGCGGTCAGCGCCGCCGACGTCGTACGGCTTCTCGATTCCGCAACGCCCGGAGAGTTCGCTCGCGGAAGCGTTGGGGCAGGCACGGGAATGAATGCATTTGGTTTTCGCGGCGGTATCGGTTCGGCGTCGCGGGTACTACCTGCCGAGCTCGGAGGATATCGCGTCGGCGTACTGGTCAACGACAACACCGGCAGCAGCCGAAGGCAACTGCGCATTTTGGGCGTTCCCGTGGGAGAGCGTCTCCTCCACGAGGATAGGCCCGTCGTTCCCAAGAGAACCGCGCTCCGCGGGCGTCTCGCCCAAGGAAGCATCGTGATCGTAATTGCTACGGACGCACCGCTGGATGGCCGTCAGCTGCGCGCCCTTGCGTTGCGCGCCGCGATGGGAATGGCCCGCACGGGGCTCACGTCGTCGCTCGGCAGCGGCGATCTCATCCTCGCATTTTCCACGACGCACGTCTTTCCACGGATTGCAGACTTCACCGTCGCGCCTCCGAAGGTGCCGATTCTCGAAGATGACGACGCGTTGGATGCACTCTATACCGCGACTGCCGAGGCAACGGAAGCGTCGATTTACGACGCGCTCTTCGAAGCAACGACCATGACGGGACGCAATGGCGCGACCGTCTACGCACTACCCGTACCTGCCGTCCTGGAGATGCTCCGAGCGACGCATGCCAGTCCCTAGAAGAGCCGGGCAAGATCCTAGCCGGTCATCATAAGCCATCCGACCTTTGCCAGCGTATTCAGCTAAGAATGAATGCTCACCATCCACTGTACGCCGAACCGGTCGGTATTGGATCCACTTGGGATTCCCTCGGCGAGCCGGCGAAGCGATTGATGCCGACAATTTCGCCGCGGAGACAATCCTTATAAAAGTTCGGCGCTTCTTCACAGCGTCCGTGAAAAAAAGTTTCGCAGGTTCGTTCGCGTCGCTTACGGTAAACGTTAGGGTGGCTTCTTCGGGGGCGTGCGCGTGAGCCGGTTCGTCCATTTACACGTCCACTCCGAGTACTCGCTCCTGGACGGCGCCTGCCGGATCGATCGCCTTTGCCGTCGGGCCGCCGAGGAAGGGGCAACGGCGGTCGCCCTGACCGACCACGGCGTGATGTATGGGGCGATGGAGTTCTATTACGCTGCGCGGGAGTTCGGTCTGACCCCCATTCTCGGCTGCGAGGCCTATTTGGCGCCACGCGGCCGTCTGGATCGCAGCGCCCGGGAAGAGGCTCACGTAACGCTTCTGGCTGCCGATCTCATCGGCTACCGAAATCTCGTCGCCTTGGTATCTAAGGGCTTCTTGGAAGGCTATTATTACAAGCCGCGCATCGATCTCGAGCTTCTCGAAAAGCATAACGATGGTCTGATCGTGCTCTCCGGATGCATGTCCGGACTGGTCGCCGCACCGCTGTTGCGGGGAGACGAAGCGGCCGCGCTGCAGAACGCCAAGATCTATCGAGAGATCGTCGGTGACCGTTTTTACATTGAAGTGATGCGTCACGGGATGCCGGAGCAGGATACGATCAACGGCGGCCTCGTTCGAATTGCGCGCGAGCTGGGCGTGCCGCTCGTCGCGACCAACGATTCGCATTACCTCGAGCAAAAGGACGCCGCGGCGCACGACGTCTTGCTCTGCATCGGAACTGGAAAGACAGTCTCCGATACGAATCGAATGAAGTTCTACTCCGATCAGTTCTATTTGAAGTCGCCCGACGAGATGCGCGAGCTCTGGAGCGATCTGCCAGAGGCCTGTGAGAACACGGTCGAGATCGCGCGGCGAGTGGATATACGCATCCCCGAAAAGATCTTCCATCTGCCGCAGTTTCCCGTTTCGCAGGATCCCGGTGAACCCGAAAAGAGCGATGCGGATTATTTGCGCGAGCTCTGCGAAGAGGGTCTGCTCCAACGCTACGGTGACGACCGCGTAGCTGCGGACCCGTCGCTGCGCGAGCGCCTGGAGTACGAGCTCGGCGTCATCACCAAGATGGGATTCTCGTCGTATTTCTTGATCGTGTGGGACTTCATCAAGTACGCGCGGGATCGGGGTATTCCGGTGGGACCCGGCCGCGGGTCGGCGGTAGGCTCGCTGGTCGCGTATTGCTTGAAAATTACGGATCTGGATCCCCTCCGCTTCAACCTCCTCTTCGAACGCTTTTTGAATCCCGAGCGCATCTCGATGCCGGACATCGATACGGATTTCTGCGTTGAGCGGCGGGATGAAGTGATCGCGTACGTGACGGAAAAGTACGGCAAAGATCGTGTCGCCCAAATCGTGACGTTCGGTACGATGGCGGCTCGCGCGGCGATCCGGGATACCGGCCGCGCGCTGGGGGTGCCGCTACCCGACGTCGACCGGATCGCGAAGCTCATCCCTTCGGGTCCGGGCGGTTTGAGCATCTCGCGGGCGATCGAGCAGATTCCCGAGCTCAACTCGATTTATGCCACCCGCCCGGAGATCCGTAAGCTGTTGGATACCGCAAAAGAGATCGAGGGATTGGCGCGCAACGCAGGGACGCACGCGGCGGGGGTCGTCATTTCGGCGGGACCATTGATTGAATACACGCCGCTCGTCCGCTTTGGGGACGGCGGCATCAATACTCAATACGACATGGATTGGATCGAGCGGATCGGTCTGCTCAAGATGGATTTCCTCGGGCTGCGCAATCTGACGGTGATGGAAAATGCCGTACGGGAGATACGGCGCACGGTCGACGAGGGGTTCGATCTCGCCAAAATTCCGATCGACGACCATAAAACGTTCGAGATGCTGAGTCGCGGTGAGACGATGGGCGTCTTTCAGCTCGAGTCGGAGGGTATGAAGCGCGTCTGCGCGGAGTTGCAGCCGTCGCGTTTCGAGGATATCATTGCGCTCGTCGCGCTCTATCGCCCTGGTCCGATGGACTGGATTCCACAATACATCGCCAACAAGCACGGTCGTTCGAAACCGCAGTACCTGCATCCGAAACTCGAACCAATTTTGGCGGAAACCTATGGGACCGCCGTGTACCAAGAGCAAGTAATGCAGATGGCGCGAGAGATCGCGGGCTTTACGTTGACCGAAGTCGACGAACTCCGCAAAGTGATCGGAAAGAAACAGAAGGAGAAGATCCCGGTCTATCAGGAGAAGTTTGTTTCCGGAGCCATCGCGACCTCGGGGATCGATCGAGCGCTGGCCGAGCGGATATTTCATTTCGTCGAGCCGTTTGCCGGCTACGCTTTCAACAAAGCGCATTCGGCAGCGTATGGTTGGATCGCGTTTCAGACCGCATTTTTGAAGGCCAACCATCCGCTTCAGTATTTGGCGGCCTTGATGGCGTCGGTGAAAGACAAAACCGATAAGCTGGTCGAGTATATCGACGAAGCGAAGAAGCTGCGGATCGACGTGCTGCCTCCGGACGTCAACGAATCGCTGGTCGACTTCGCGGTGGTCGGGGACGCGATTCGATTCGGCTTGGCGGCGATTAAGGGCGTTGGCGAGGGCGCCGTTCGAGCGATCATCGAGGCTCGGGATACTGGCGGACGCTTCGGCGATATCTTCGATTTGGCGTCACGCGTCGATGCCAGACAGGTGAACCGGAGGGTGCTCGAGGCGCTGATTAAATGCGGAGCGCTCGACGGCCTCACGGGAAACCGTTCGCAAAAGCTCGCCGCCTTGGATACGGCGCTCGAACTGGCGGCCCGCACGACGCGCGACGCAGAGTTGGGCCAGGTTTCGCTCTTCGGCGGCGCTGACACGGCGTCGCCGACGCTCGTGCCGAAGCTTCCCAAAGTGGCGGCGCCGACGACGCGTGAGATGTTGGCGTGGGAGCGCGAGACGCTGGGCATCTTCGTTTCGGGCCACCCGCTGGCCGAGCACGAACCGGCGCTGCGGCGGACCGGAGCGCTCCCGCTCAAAGACTTGGCGAAACTGCAGGAGGATGCCGCGGTGACGATTGCCGGTACGGTAACGGCGGTGCGACGCAGCCTCACGAAATCGAATCAGCAAATCTTGATCGCGCAGCTCGCGGATACGACGGGCTTCTCCGACGTCGTGCTTTTTTCGAAGGCATACGCGCAGTTCGCGAACCTCTTCGAACCCGACGCGATACTGATTGTCAAAGGGCGTCTACGGTTGCGCGAACGTCCCGGCGCAGCTCCCGGTGACGAACCCAACGTGGAGCTTTCCGTTGCGGCGAACGAGGTCTTAAACTTCGTGCCACCGCCGGCTCTCGCGGTCCTCGCCGGTACGAGCGGCTGGCACGTGGACGTAACCCATCGCGATCAGATCGACCGGCTTGCCCGTTTGATTGACGAATGGCCCGGTGAGGTACCCGTCGTCATGCACGTGCAAGGTCGTTCTCAACGGGTGGCGCGAGCGATCGCCGGCGATGCGCGGGTGCGAGGCGAGCTCGAGCGGATCTTCGCTCCCGACGGCGTGCGCGAAGGCAGCTTGGACGCCTACGGATGAAGGTCATTTCGGCTTGCGACCAAGCGGCGCTTGCCGGCGTTCTGGACGTCGGATGGAGCATGCCTGCGGCGGTCGTCGATGAAGTTGCGGCCATCATCGGGGACGTCGACGCGCGCGGTGATGATGCGCTGGTCGAGCATGCACGCCGATTTGACGGCGACGCTTTCGAACTATCCGAACTGCGCGTCCCGATTCCAATGCTCGAAAGCGCCCGTTTGCTGGTCCCTCCCGAAATCGCCGTCGCGCTGGAGCTGGAAAAGGAACGCTTGTCACGCTTTCATCGGCGCCAACGGCAACCCGATATCGAGTACGTGGAAGAGGACGGAACGCGTTACGCGCTCGTTCGCAGACCCTTGCGTTCGGTCGCGGTGTACGCGTCGCGCTCGGGAGCACCAACCTCAATTTTGATGGGCGCGGTACCCGCGAAGGTTGCCGGGGTGTCGCGAATAGCGGTCCTCTCGCCGCCCGGCCCGACCGGATTCCCGGCTGCGGTGCTTTTCGCATGCGCGCTTTGCGGCGTCGACGAACTGTACGCCATCGGCGGCGCGGCGGCGGTTGCTGCCGCGGCGCTGGGAACGCGCTCGCTTCCGTCAGTTGATAAGATCGTAGGGCGTGGCGGGCGGTGGACCACTGAAGCGAAGCGGCAAGTTTTCGGGCGATGCGGAGTGGACGCTCTAGCCGGCCCCCCGGAGGTCCTGGTGGTGGCCGACGAGGGCGCCAACAGCGAGTACGTCGTCGGCGAGCTTCTCTCCGCGGCGGAACGTCCCGAGGTTACGCGTTTGGCGGTGCTCTCCGAATCGCGGCCGCTGCTGGACGCGGTCGCTCAGCTCATGGATACGCTCGACCTGGAAACGTTGGAGCGCAGCGAGTTCGTCAGCAACGCGATCTCGCAGAACTGCCGTCTCATCGCGGCTTCATCGCGAGACGAGCTTCTCGATATTCTCAACCGCTTTGCGCCGGCATATCTGTGTCTGCAGGTGCGCGATGCTTGGAGGTACTTGGAGCGGATATCCAGTGCCGGGACCGTCTTTATCGGCGACGCTACGCCACTGGTTAGCGGCGAACATCTGGCGGGGACCAACCGGGTCGCGCCAACATCTGGCACGGCTCGTTTTTCGTCGAGCCTTTGTCTGGCCGACTTCACCCGTACGCTCAGCGTGGTCGAAAACAGCGCCGCCCGGATGACGACCGATGCGCGAGCATTAGCGGCGCTGGCCGACGGTGACGAGCTTCCCCACCACGCTCAGGCGGCTCGAATGCGCTTCGGCAGTTGATTCGTCTCGTAGCCTTCGATGTCGACGGAACGCTGGTCGGCCGCGACCTTTCAATCGCGAGGGCCGTCCGCGAGTCGATCGAGCGGATGATGCGGGCCGGAGTCGTGGGTTGCCTCGTGACGGGGCGCATGTACCGCGCCACGCTGCCCTTCGCGCGCGAGCTTGGTTTCGGCGCGCCCTTGATCTGCTACCAGGGCGCGGCGATCGTCGATCCTGCCACCGACGAAGTGCTGCAGCATTCCGCGCTTAACAACGAAATCGTGCAAGAGCTGGCCGTCATGGCGCAGGCGGACGGCATGCACCTGCAGCTCTACCGCAACGACGAGTACTACTGCGAGGCGCGTAACCGTTTCTCCGACCTGTACGCATCTCTGGCGATGAGCGAGCCGGTCATCGTGCCGTCGTTGCGCGAAGCGTTTGCATATAGCCCCGCCACGAAAGCCGTCGTCGTTGCCGATGCGCCCGTTGCCGGGGCATACGCGCAAAAGCTGCACGCCGCGTTGGGCGCTCGCGCTTATGTCACGCGCAGCTTACCCGAGTTCGTCGAAGTCCTCGATCCGGCCGTGGATAAGGGGGCCGCGCTCCGATTCGTTGCGGCGCGTCTCGGCGTACCGATCGAGCAGACGGCGGCCATCGGCGATTCCTGGAACGACGCTCCGTTACTTGCGGCCGCAGGTTTCGGGATCGCCATGGGTTCGGCGCCCAGCGAGCTTCGAGCGGTTGCCGACGCGGTCGTTTCGGATCTGGAACACGACGGCGTGGCGGAAGCGATCGAACGCTACGTGATGCCTTGAGCGGCCGCCACTCTAAATCGAAAAGGGTCAAGCGCTCCGCGGCCGCGCGCATCCGGCCCTTTTGGATAATGTTTGCGCTGGCGGGCATACTGTCGGTGGCGGCCGGCGCTTTTTTTACGATGTGGTCGGGCTTCGATCCGAGCCACGTCGCGGTTACCGGCAACCGGCGCGTCTCGAGCAGCGAGATTCTACGCGTCGCCGATATCCCGGCGAACCGAAGCATATGGCTAGACAACACCAAGGCGATTGCTGCCCGCATTCGCACGATCCCGTACGTCGGGAAGGCCTCGATTCACCGGCTTCCGCCGGCATCGCTGACGATTGCGGTCAGCGAGCGGGTGCCTTTTGCGATTTTAACGAGCGAGGGGCGGAGCGTCGTCGTCGATCGCGAGTTGCGGGTCCTCTCGCCGGCCGCGGGCGACGAACTATTGCCGGCGTTCGTCTTGACGTTGCATGGCAGCCTGGCGCCGGGCACGTTCGTCACTGCTCGTGACGCCTCCGTCTTGCGCGACGTCTACACGACGATGGCTTCGTATGGTCTGACGCCCGCAATGCTCGCCTTTGACCGCTACGGTGACGTCATCGCAGAAGTCTCCGGTACTCCACGTTTGCTTCTGGGTCAACCGGATGACATCGGACGGAAAGTGCGCTTGATCACTGCCATTCTCGCGCAGGTCGTGCACCGTCAGGAAAGTGTTTCAGCCATTGACGTGCGCGCGCCCGCGACACCGGTTGTCGTTTATCGTTAGAGCGTCGCGGTACTAGTGGCTCGTGAGGTCGAGGTAGACCATTACCGTTCCCTTGATGATCGAAACCTTGATCTGGTCGCTCGGTTGTATCTTTGAAAAGTCGACCGTCGCTCGTCCCGCGGCCAACGTCGTCTCGGAGCCGTTATCCATGAGCACCTGGATGTGTTTGGAATCGAGAGTCTTTTCTACTTTTACGGTGTAGGTGCCGTCGGGAATTGCCGCGGGGTCGACGGTAGCTGCGCGAGCGCACATCGGACCGAGCAACCCAAGCGTGACTACGACTAAAGAAAGCGTGCGTTTCAAAAGCGGACTCCCAAAGATGAGTAGTGCGACTAAGAAAGGATAATACCCGAAGTTAAGCCCCGGTTCTAGGGGGTCTCGCGCTTTCGAAGTTGTCTTGTGCACAGCCTCTCCACATCTTTGCTTGGTTTGTCCTCAAGGAGAAGATGCCAGGTCCGCAAAGGCTTGGCAATCCGCTCTTCCCCTGCTATCCATAGTAGGAGTCGGGCGTCAAAACCACAATATATCGTGGCCAACCGAGATTTCTAGGATAGGTGACGCAGCGCATGAAGCACGAGACCCTTTGCGGGCTCGACATCGGGACGACCAAGACGTGCATGGTCGTTGCGACGAATGGCCCCAATGGTCTCGAGATCGTCGGGTTTGGCGAGGCTCCCACCCTCGGGATGCGCAAGGGCGTCGTCGTCGACCTCGACGAGACGATCAAGTCCATCGAAGCGGCGACCGAACGGGCCGAGCGAATGGCTGGGATCCACTTCAGCGAGGCCGTCGTCGGCATTACGGGCGACCATATTCGAAGCACGAATAATCGTGCGGTCGTCGCCGTATCCGGCGAAGATCGGGAGGTTACGCCGGGAGACGTACGGCGGGTCATCGACGCCAGTAAGATCATCAATCTGCCCAGCGACCGGCAGATCATCCACGCCCTCCCGCGCTACTTTACCGTTGACGGCCAAGAGGGCGTCAGCGATCCGGTCGGCATGTCCGGCGGCCGTCTGGAAGTCGATACGCACATCGTGACGGGCAGCACGAGCTTCATTACCAACGTCCTCAAATGCGTCGAGCGTGCGGGTTTGGAGACGCAAGGCGTCGTCTTCGAGCCGCTCGCGAGCTCCGCCGCGACCCTGCTCCAGGAGGAAAAGCAGGTCGGCGTCGTGCTTCTGGATATCGGCGGCGGCACGACGGACATCGCCGTCTACTCGCTGGGCAGTGCAATCTACACGGCCACGATACCAGTCGGCGGCAACGTGCTCACGAGCGATATCTCGCTCGGGTTGAAGACGACGCTTGCGGAGGCCGAAGACGTCAAGAAGCGTTTGGGCGCGGGAGAGAACGGAACCGTCTTCGCCGTTCGTACGCTGGACGGGCGCGCAACGCGCGAGCACGCCACCGCGGACCTCCGGCAGATCGTCGTGCCGCGCGTCTTAGAAACGCTCCGGATGGCTCGGCAAAAAATCGTTGAAAACGTCCCGCGCGATTTGGTTCTCGGCGAAGTCGTTCTTACGGGCGGCGGCGCGCTCTTACCCGGCATCGAACCGCTCGCCGAGGAAGTCTTTAATTTGCCGGTTCGCATCGGGACGGCAAATACGATCGGCGGTTTGACGGACGCCATGATGTCGCCGCAATACGCAACGGCAATAGGACTCGTCGTCTTTGGCACTAATGGAGCGGGTGACGATGCATCGCACGTGAGACGGCGCAGCGGAGCTTTTCCTCGAATTCAACGATGGTTGGCGGATCTATGGACTTAAACTTCTTTTCGACGGAGGAACCCAAAGAAATGCCTGACGTACGACGTTCTATCTCGGAGCCAACGCACGCGGCAACGATCAAAGTGATCGGCATTGGCGGCGGTGGTTGTAATGCCGTCAATCGCATGCTGAGCGCCGGCTTGGCCGGCGTAGACTTCTTTGCGGTCAACTCTGACGTTCAGGCGCTGCGCGGCGCCTTGACCGAAAACCGCGTTCATATCGGAGGCGGCCAAACGCGCGGTTTGGGCGCGGGAGCGAACCCGTCGCTCGGACGCGAGGCAGCCGAAGCGTCCCGAGAAGATCTCTCCCTGATCCTGGAGGGCGCCGACTTAGTCTTTTTGACGGCAGGCATGGGCGGAGGCACGGGAACCGGCGCCTCGCCCGTTATCGCGGAACTCGCGCGGGAGTCGGGTGCGCTGACGATTGCGGTGGTTACGAAACCGTTTGCCTTTGAGGGCAGAAAACGCATGCAGGCCGCCGAGAACGGCATCGCCGAGCTCGAAAGCAAGGTCGACACTCTGATCACGATCCCCAACGAGCGCATCCTGCAAGTCATCGAGAAGAAGACGCCGCTCAACGAGGCGTTCGCGTACGCCGACGACATCTTGCGTCAAGGAATCGCCGGCATCACCGATTTGATCACGCAGCCAGGGCTGATCAACTTGGATTTCGCCGATGTCAAGACGATTATGACGGACGCGGGCTCGGCGATGATGGGCATCGGAGAGGGCACCGGCGAGCATCGTGCCGCCGACGCCGCGCAAAAGGCGATCGCTTCGCCGTTACTCGAAACGACCGTCGAAGGGGCGCATGGAGTTATCTTCAACATCACCGGGGGTCCCGATATGGCCATGTATGAGGTCAACGAGGCCGCGGAAATGATCAGCCGCGCGGTCGACTCCGACGCACAAATTATTTTCGGCGCCTCCGTCGATCCGACGATGACCGGGAAAGTTCGCGTGACCGTGCTCGCCGCCGGCTTTGGGCCGCGGCGCGGAAATCGCGCACAGAGCTTCGCCTTCGAAACGAGTAAACTGGATACCGTCGCGCCCGTCAGCATGGACGACATCGACGTCCCAGCCTTTCTCCGGTATCGCGGTTAAGGGCTAAAAGCAGCCGGTCGGGTTCGGCGGTGGCCTATAGCGCGCGTGTGTTGCTGGACTCGACGAGTCCGGCCGGAATACGTCTGACCACGCTCGAGGTTACGTTTCCGCGTTTCGTTCTAGCCGAATTTAACACGCATCGCCAGTTCTGCCTCGATGGAGAGACGAGCCTTTACTTCGACCTTCCCTCAAGGCAGAAGGCGAGTACGAAGCGCTTCTCGATGACGATTCGCGAGTTTTTCGAGAAGTGGCATAGCGGGGCTGCACCGCGAGTTAATCGTAGAAAAACGAGGACCGCAGCAAGCGTCGATCCCAAACGCGAATATACCGCCAAAGAACTAGCGGCCGTTGCTGGCTATGCGGACTATACCGGCGTCGACTTACTGACGAGACGTGTCGCCATGCCTCGGATTATTACTCCAGGCGCGCCGTATCGTATCCTGGGCGCGGATTTCATTGCCTGGATGGAAATCGCCGGCGCGAACCGCCAGCCGATGCAAAGGCGGCTGGCAGCAATGGAGTTGCGCTCGTGCAACGAGGATACGGGCGAAATCTACCGTACCCACGTCCGCGACGTTACATACTCTGGTCAGAAATCCGTGTTTCGGATCACGCTAGCGAACGGACAGCAAATCATATCATCGAAGCAGCACCGTTTTCTGACCAAGGATGGCTGGCAGAGACTTGAGGACGCCGTAGGCCTCTCGCTAAGCCCTGGCAGCGTCGCAACGTGGAGCCGGAGCGCGGAATTTGCGGTCAACGGAATCGACGCCTATAGGGATCCGCAGTGGCTCGCCGGCTTACGCGACGCTGGGCTTTCCGCCGCGCGGATAGCAAAGTATGCCGGCGTCACGACCGACCAAGTCAAGTACCAGTTTCGGAAGTATGGCCTGCGCGCGACGAATCCAGAGGCGGTTTGGCTGGTCTCACATATCGAAGAACCGTGGAACAAAGGCCGACGCTACAGTAATGTTAAGACCCGGGGCCGGCCCGGCAAGGCGCGGGTGCGGCGAGGAGCGGAGTCGCATCTTTGGCGCGGCGGGATTACGCCTGAACGTAAGCGCATCGGCGCGTGGACAATGCAGCACGCGTTCCGTACGCATCGTGCCAATGGCTTCAAATGTGTCCTGTGCGGCTCGGGGCGGCAGCTGCACGCGCACCACATCGACCCTGTCGCTCACAATCGAGCGCGCGCGTGCGATCCCTCCAATCTGACGAGCCTGTGTAAGGAATGCCACGGCAGTTTGCATCAGCGGAACCTGGAGTTATCGTTTCTGCGGCATTTCGACGAAGGCAAACCGTACAGTTCATTTTGGCCCTCGGTCGGCGAGCTTCGTTTGCGCAAGCCGTACGCACCCAAGAAAAAACGGGCCATGGTGCGCCATTTCGTTGCTGTCAAGTCCATCGATTACGTGGGCATGCGGGAAACGTACGATATCGAAGTGGAGGGCCCGTACCATAATTTCGTAGCGAACGGCTTTATCGTTCATAACTCCAGAAACAGCGCGAGTTCTCGCGCCATCCCGACGGCAAAACTGATCGAGCGCGTTCTCAGAGATCCAGCGGTTCCGTTGGAGTGGGGAAAGAACAAAGCCGGCATGTCGGCCACCGATGTGCTACCCGGCGATCTCGCACAGGAGGCGGAGCGGGTCTGGCTGGGCGCGCGGGATGCCGCCGTGGCGCACGCGCAAGGCCTGTTGGCGCTCGACGTGCACAAGCAAGAGCTGAACCGGCTCTTGGAACCGTTTCTCTGGCACACGGTCATCGTGAGCGCGACCGAATGGGCGAACTTTTTCGAGCTGCGCTGCGCGCCCAATGCGCAGCCGGAGATTCGGGTCGCAGCGTTCTTGATGCTCGAGGCGATGAACGCGAGCGCTCCGCAAACACTCGACTACGGGCAGTGGCACACGCCGCTCTTGCAGCCCGACGAGCACGCGCTGGACGAGGAGACTCGCCGGCGCGTCTCGGCCGCCCGTTGTGCGCGCGTCTCATATCTTACGCACCAGGGTCTGCGCGAGATCGAACGGGACCTCGAGCTATACGAGCGTCTGCGCGCCGATCGTCACTTGAGTCCCTTCGAGCACGTGGCGACGCCCGCGCCGGATGGTGCGTTTCAGGCGAACTTTCGCGGTTGGCTTCAGATGCGCCGTGATATCGAAACGGCAATCGCCAAAGACGCCAGCAACGCCCCCCACGTGGGCAGCTTAATCGCAAACCACAAGGGGTCGTGACTGCTACGACGCGCCGTGTAGTCTCGCCACTCTAGCGATACGAGCTGGCTCGCGGCATAGGCGGCCGGCATCGCGGATGGCGCCGGCAGTTTGGGCGGCGCAAGTTCGAGACAATAGATTGCCGCCGCAATCGCGGCCAGCGTGATGAGGCTCGTCCGCAGCTCCAGGCGCAACTGCGCCAGGATGGTCACAACGACCAACAGGCTTGCGAGAAAGAGCTGTTTTTCTCCCCACACGGGAATCCACGGAACGGCCAAGAGGCAGAGGGCGACGGTCGCAATCGTGCGTTGCCTTCCCGTCGTTTCCCACGCCAAGAGCGTAACGGCGGGGATCGCAAAGCACAGCTCCTCCTGATGGAGAAACGCGCCGCCGACCACGCAGCAAAGCGCCGGAACGAAAACGATCAACGCGCGGCGCTGCAACTTCGCGCTCGTTCGTGGCGCAATAATCAGCGCCGCCGCCAGCAGGAGCGCGTACGAAGCAACTCCGGCCACGCGGGCGGCCGTCGACGTTACGCCCAGGATGGCCAACGCAGACGTAAGACTATATTGAAACGGAAATAGCAGTTCCGACCGCGCGTGCGCCGGCAGCACCGCGACAAGGTACTCGAGAAAGCCTTGGGGGCCGGCGATCGCGCAAGCGAGTGCGAGCAAACCCACAAGCCCGGCGGCAAGAGCCCAGCGGGCTCGCGGTGCGAAAAGAAACGTCGCTACAACGACGGGGAGCCCGAGGGTCGGTTCGATAAGCGTAAGCGCCGCAAGGGCGCCGGCAAGCCGATCGCGACCGCGCTCGAGCGCCAGCCCGCAGAGGACGAGAGCGAGCAAAGCAAATGGCACGATCTGAGCGGTATTGAGCTCGACATAGCCAGTCGAAAGGGCCAAAACGGCAACCGCAAGCGCGAGCGGAATGCCGATCGCGGTCAGGGCGATCGCGGATAACGCCACCGCTAGAACGATCGCCGTCGCGTCGAGCGCTCGCGCGACGGAAAAATTCGCGCCGGCGAGCGCCATAAATGGCACGAAGTCGTAGGGCGGCTGCGGAGCTGGGACGGCAACCCCCGGATTGGCGGCAAAGAGCTTGGCGCGGAAGCTTTGGCCCTTGTTGAACCGGTGCTCGCAGGCGTGCAACGGTTCGTAGGTATACGGGCTTGCGCCGCGATCGAACGCCAACCCGGCGCAGTAGAAGTCTGCAAACTCGTCCATCGTCCGCCAGGGTAGTGCCGCGCCCAGGCGGCTGAAATCGCGCACCGCAGCAACTCCGAGTGCGAGGAATATCAGCACGACGATGGCGCGGCGACGCGGTTGCGGGCTCACGCGGGCGGCTTCGCATTTGGCCGCCCAAGTGCGCGGAACCCGGCAACGAGCAGACCGCACAAAGCAGCCCACGTCGGTATCTTGATCGCGAGCCATGGGATCGGAGCGGTGCGCAGCCCGACGACGTATGCGCGCCAGGCCTGCTGCGCGAGATCGCCTGGACGCGCCGACGTCATCACGGTGACCGCTGAAAACGGCGCCGGAGGCCAAAGTTCGAAGCAATAGATCGCCGCCGCAATAGCGGTGAAGGCTCCGACGGAGAGTGCGAGCGTAAGCCCTTGGCGAAAAAGAATCGCCGCAACGACGAAGAGGCTTGAGAGAAAGAGCTTCTTGGTGATCCACACGTCGATCCACGGAACGGCAAGCAGGCAAAGCGCGATAGTTGCGATCGTTCGCGACGCGGCGCGAGAGTAGGTCGCCAGCACCAGAGCCGCGGGCACTGCAATCGCAAGATCCACCATGTGGACGTACGCTCCGCCGACGACGGCGCATGCCGCCGGCAGATAGGCGACGAGCTCGCGCCGCTGCAACGTGTTTGCGAGTTTCGATCCCAGCCAGATCCCGACTGCGAGCAACGCCGCATACGAGAGCTGCCCGGCGGCCAGCGCAGCACCTTGTGGCAGACCGGCGGCGACCAAGAGATAAGTGAGGCTGTACTGATACGGGTATCCAGCCTCGGCCGCGCCTTGCGCCGGCAGCACGCGCGCGACGTATTCGATCGCGCCGGCGGGACCCACGGTAAGCACACCGGCGAGCGCCATGAGAACTCCGAGAACGAGCAAGGGGAGGCGGCTTCGCGGAACGAGCAGCAGCACCGAGGCGCAAACGGGCAGACCCAGATGCGGCTCGATCATCGTTAAGGCGGCGAGGACACCGGCAACTGCATCGCGCCGTTGCGCAAGCGTGACGCCGCAAAAGACCAGGGCGACCAGGGCAAAGGGAACGATCTGGCCGGCATCGAGCAAAAGGTAGCCCGCCGGCAGCACCAGGGCCAGGGCGGCGACATCGAACGGGATGCCGATTACAGCCAAGCCGCCGATTGCGGCGAGGACCGCGACCGCTATGGCGATCGCGTCGATCGTCCGCGCGGCGGGCAAGCCCGTCCGCGCCGCCAGCTCAAATGGCGGCAGGTCGTACGGTGGAATCGGAGCGGGAACGACGCGGTTGGGATCGAGGCGATAGGCCTCGCTCGCATTGACGCGGTGTTCGCAACGATGAAGCGGCTCGTAGCGGTATGGATCGGCGTGTTGGTCGACGGCCTCGCCTGCGCAGTAAAAGTCCTGGAAGTCGTAGAGGCGATGCCAAGGGAGCGCGTCGCCCAGCCGGCCCAGATCGCGCAGCGCTGCGATTCCAAGCAAACCGAATGCAAAGATCAGAACGATCTTTCGCGCCGTCATTCTGGCGGCCGCTTCGACGCGCGACCGCGCATTTACTCGCAACGAGCGTCCAGGTAGTGCCCAGATTGCTGGAGGTTAGGACATCTACGCACGTCGCGTTCCAAACGTATTGCGCTTTACTCAGAGCTGGTATATAACCGTTCACATCGGTAATCGCATTCCTCCGATTGCCGAGCCGCTGTCTTCCAAACGAAGCTGGGGTTGGGTGTGGCTCTTCGCTTTCGTACAACGCCTTTTAGGCGGATCGTTCCTATTGCGCGCGTTTGTTCCCAGTCATCGCCGACGCCGCAAACGCTCGTCGATCGTGAAGGCACGGTCGTCGCATATTGGTACCTCTGCCGGCGAGCGGCGCGACGCTTCATGCGCCAGGGACTCGATCGGGCCGATCTCGAGCAGGTTGCGGCAATCGGGCTGATCAAGGCGATCGATCGCTACGACTGCACGCAGACCGCACCGTTTGAGGCCTACGCTTGGCTTCTCGTCGTAGGGGAGCTCATGCATTACGTTCGAGACAGCGAGCGGTTTTTGCGAGCACCTCGCGCGGTTCGCGAACTGGAGCGGCGGTGGGCGGCCGCGGAGCGCGAGCTCTGGCCGTTGCTCGGTCGCGAACCGAAGGAAAGCGACGTCGTACGGGTCTTAAACGCGACGCCGGCCGAAGTGCGCGAAATACGCTCGTATCGAGCGACCAATCATATGATCTCTTTTGAAGTCCTGGGCAACTCCGAGCAGCGAACGCCGCCATGCGGAATCGACGACGTGTTGGATCGTTTGACGGTCGAGCGCATCCTGGCCACGCTCTCACCGTTGGAGCGGCAAATCGTGCGATCGATTCATCTCGACGGCGTGACGGTCGTGGACCTGGCGCGACGGCTCGGCTGCTCGCGTCGACACGTCACGCGGTTACATCGCGCGGCCATCGACCGCTTGAAAAGCTCGTGCTGCGGCTAGCGGCCGGCAGAGTGAAGTAGCGGCCGCGGCCTTCGCCGAAGGCAGGCTGCCTGATGTTTGCGTACCTGACGGCGGGCGAATCCCACGGTCCAGCACTGGTGGGGATTCTCGACGGCATTCCCGCGCATTTGCGTCTCGACGTCGCGGCGATCGACGAAACACTCGCGCGGCGGCAGGGCGGATACGGCCGCAGCGCGCGAATGAAGATCGAACGAGATCAGGTAGAGTTTCTGGCCGGGGTTCGCGGTAGCGAGACGCTCGGATCGCCAATTGCCGTTGTGGTTCGCAACCGGGACTATCTGACGCCAAAGGTCCGCGCGTTGATGGATCCGCTGCTCGGCGGCGGCGATCCGCTGACGAATCCACGGCCGGGCCACGCCGACTACGCCGGCGCGTTGAAATATCGCCAGCGCGACCTGCGAAACGTGCTCGAGCGCGCGAGCGCGAGGGAGACCGCGATGCGAGTTTGCCTAGGAGCGATCTGCGCGCAGTTGCTCGGCGTTCTCGGAATCGTGACGCGCAGCTGCGTCGTTCGCATCGGCGGCGTCGAAGCCCCCGAACTGGACGACTGGAAGGCGGGCGACGTAGAAGAGAGCGACGTTCGCTGTCCCGACGACGACGCGGCGCTGCGAATGATCGCTGCGATCGACGAAGCAAAACGCGCGGGCGATACCCTGGGAGGTCAGTTCGTCGTTCGTATCGACGGCATGCCGGTCGGCGTGGGAAGCAATCGGCAACCGGACCAGAGGCTCGACGGCATCCTTGCCGGTGCGCTCATGGGCATGCAGACGGTGCGAGCGGTGGAGATCGGTCTCGGCGCCGACGTCGCCGCGATCCCCGGCTCGCGGGCTCACGACGCGTTCGGACTCCAGGACGGGAGCATCGTGCGGCGCACCAACAGAGCGGGCGGCATCGAGGGCGGGATGAGCAACGGCGAACCGATCGTCGTGCGCGTTTCCGTAAAACCAATTCCGACCCTGATGAAAGCGCTTCCATCGGTCAATCTGCACGAGAAGACCGACGCGCCCGCGACGATCGTGCGCAGCGACGTCTGCGTCGTGCCGGCTGCGGCGATCGTGGCCGAGGCGATGGTTCGGCTCGCGCTGATGGGACCGGTCCTGGAGAAATACGGCGGGGATTCGGTCGAAGAAACCCTCGATAATCTCGCGCGCAGCACCCAAGCTGCAGCGAACCTTTTTACCCGAAATCTCGGCACGCACGTGCCGTGAAGCGCCACCTGGCGCTCGTGGGATTCATGGGGACGGGGAAGTCTACGATCGGTCGTAAGCTCGCGCGCGAACTCGGCTGCGCGTTCTTCGACACCGACAATCTCATCGCTCGTGCTCATGGAGCGATAGCAGAAATCTTTGCGAACGAAGGCGAGGCCGCATTCCGCCGATACGAGCGAGAGACGATCGAGCACGTGCTGAGAACCTCTGAAGCTGGCGTTTTGGCGTTGGGCGGCGGGGCGTTAACGGTCGCCGAAAACCGAGCGTTCCTGAAGGAGCGCGCTCATCGCGTCTTTCTGCGGTCCTCTCCCGAGCAGATTCTTCGACGCGTGCGGCGAAGCCGAGTGCGTCGTCCGCTGCTGGGCAACCGTCCGACCCTCACAAAAATTCAGAAACTCTATGACGAGCGCTTGGCGCACTACGCAGACGCAGATCACGTCGTCGAAGCGGAGCGATTGAGCGATCGGGCAGTACTCGACGACATTTTGCAGTGGCTAAGCGAAAAGAACATCGCATTCTAGAGCGCAACGACGATCTCGGCTATCCCATATTCGTCGCGCAAAACGCACGCGACGAGCTTCTGGCATTCCTTCGAACGAGCGGTCTGCCCAGCGCGGTCTTGTGCGACGCCAACCGGCACGTTCGCGCCATAGCGGATGGAATTGCGCGAGCGACCGGCGGCATTCCAGTCTTGCAGTTTGCACTGGGGGAGTCGCGCAAGCGCCTATCGACCGTCGAGCGCGTACTCGATGCAATGGCGGCTGCCGGTGTCGAGCGCGGCGCGCTGGTGCTGGGCGTCGGCGGGGGCATTGCGAGCGACCTTTTCGGTTTTACGTGCGCGGTCTACATGCGCGGCATCCGTTACGCGCACGTGGCGACATCGCTCGTCGCAATGGTGGACGCCGCCATCGGCGGCAAAACCGGCGTCGACTTACGCCGAGGCAAGAATCTCGCGGGTTGCTTTCGCGATCCCATCGCCGTTGTTTGCAGCACGAACACGCTGGAGACGCTCTCCGCCGCGGCCCTGCGAGAGGGCCTCGCCGAGATCGTCAAAGCGGCAATCATCGAGGGCGGCGACCTTTTCGATCTCTTGGAGGAGCTCGTGCCCCATCCCGTTCGCGGGTGGCCGTGGCTCGAGGTGATCCCAGCCGCGATTAAGGTCAAGACCATGGCCGTCGCCGACGACCGGCTCGAAACGGGAGCGCGCGCGACGTTGAATCTAGGGCACACGTTTGCCCATGCGATCGAGCGCGCGTCGAACTATTCGGTCGCGCACGGAAAGGCCGTCGCGCTAGGCTTGAGGGCCGCGGGGCTTCTCGCACTGCGAACCGATCGCTTCAGCCGCGACGAGCATCTCCGCGTGCTGACGTTGCTGGCTCTCGTTGGGCTGCCGATGCAGACGTTGCTCGCGCCGGACGCGATCTTGGCGGCGATGCGCAGCGATAAGAAGAAGCGCGGCGGCCGCTTGCGTTTCGTCGTGCCCCGAGCGATCGGCGACGTCGAGTATGGTGTCGAATGCGCGGACCGCACGGTGCGGGCCGTACTCGAACGGATGCAACAGCCGCCTGAGAACTTCCGTGCGCGCCGTTGATGCGCTGCCGGC
>Ga0182018_10001605_pt1 | contig 25333 bp, 21 predicted proteins | sample 812P2MmetaG_FD_120490 | JGI IMG/M metagenome (GOLD analysis project Ga0182018, IMG submission 120490) | Permafrost microbial communities from Stordalen Mire, Sweden - 812P2M metaG | ecosystem: Environmental > Terrestrial > Soil > Wetlands > Permafrost | place: Sweden: Stordalen | collected...
GCGTTAGCGGAACCCGTCCAAAACGAGGTGCCAGCCCCGCGCCGCCCTTTTGATCTGGTCAGCCAGCGGCTACAGCTGGAGCAGATCGACAAAGCCTTGCGCCAGGTGACGGCGGGGAAAGACCAGGAAAGGAAGTGCGCGATTTTCTGGCTCCGCCACCGGCAGGGGATGACGGCGAGTGAGATTGCATCCATTCCCGAAATGGGCCTGACCACAGAAGGCGTGGAGAGCATGCTTTTACGTCTGACGGCCATGATTCGCGATTATTTTAGAGACTCAAATCCCCACCGTGAAGTGAAGGTTCTGAAGCGAAAAAATCGTTCTAGTAAGAGGACGGGCACATAATTTGCAAGAGAGTTCCAATTACGCGGGGCACATCTCGAGTGCGGAGCTGGCAAGGCTGCTGGAAGAATCACTGCAGCGTGCAGAACCCGTGCGGGATGCGGCTGAACTACATCCTCATCTGGCTGTCTGTTTGAGCTGCAGAGAGCAATTTGAGGCGGCGGCGCTCGCCCGCGAACTGACAAGCATGAAGGCGTCCAAATCCGAGGTACGCGAAGGCGACTGTCCGGACCGGGCGGTGTGGCGGGAGATTGCCGGCGGCTTGATCCCGGTCGAGGAGGTGCTGGTCAGCATCCAGCACGCCAGCCGGTGCGACTATTGCGGTCCGTTGTTGCGCGAGGCGCTGGCGGAGTTAGCTGTGCTGAACGGAGAGTTGACCCAGGAAGAGCGGAGTCATATCGCATCGCTCGAGAGCGCGCGGGTGGAGTGGCAGCAGAAACTGGCGCAGCGCATCGCCGGAACGGCCGATGCGAAACAGGAACGCGAACGGTCGTTCTGGGCGTCAATATTTTGGAAACCGCGGCGCGGGCGGTGGACGGGTGTTGTGGAAATGGTGGCCGCGAGTGTCTCTCTTGCTGCCGTGGTTGTTGCAGGAGCGTGGTTTGTAAGACAGCGACACCAGCCGGCAACCGCGGAACGGCTGCTCGCCCTCGCTTACGCGCAGAGGCGCACGCTTGAACCGAGGATCGCGGGTGCCGCTTGTGCTCCGCTGCGCGTATCGCGCGGACCGGAGGCTTCGTTCACCAAACGTTCACCGGCGCTGCTGAAAGCGGAGGCACTGATCGCCGCCCAACTGAAAACCCATCCCTCCGACCCTGCGTGGTTGCAGGCCAGCGCCCAAGCGGATTTGCTGGAAGGCAGTTACGACGCTGCGGTCGAGGCTTTGCAGCGCGGCCTGGAGATCGATCCGCAATCTTCAGCGCTCCTGATCGATCTTGCTACGGCATACTTCCAGCGCGCCCAGCAGGAAGACCACAAAGAAGATCTCGGCGCCGCTTATGAGTATCTGAGTCGGGCGTTGAAGTTGCACCCCGACGATCCGGTGGCGCTGTTTAACCGCGCCATTGTCGCGGAACACGAATTCCTGTACCACCAGGCACTCGAGGATTGGGAGCGCTACCTGCAGTTGGATTCGAGTTCGCAATGGGCCGAAGAAGCGCACTACCATGCTGACGCGGTGCGGGAAAAGCTAAAAGCGCGGCAGAGCGAGGCAGCGCCGCTTCTCACTCCAGCCGAGGTGGCGGCCAAACTTACGAACGCGAGCCTCTCTTCCAATCTCGCGTCCGAAGTCGATTCGCGGGTCGAGCAATATCTGCATGAAGCCGTCGTATCCTGGCTGCCTCGAGCCTTCCCCGACGGGCAAGACGGCGTAATCAAGACCAACGGAAGTAAGCCCGATGAAACCAGCGCCGGCGTCGATCCGCAAGCAGCACGAGCTCTTTTTTTTTTGGCGGACCTGACGAGCAGACTCCACGGCGACCAGTGGCTGACTGACGTTCTGCGCGGTTCCTCGGCGTATCGCTTCCCTCAGGCAGCATCCGCGCTTGCTCTTGCCGTCCGGGCTAATGACACGGGGCAGCACGACATTGCGCGCCAGCAAGGCCAACTTGCGGCGCAGTTATTTCGCGCTTCCGGCAATCTGGCCGGCTCGCTGCGCGCGCAGTTCGAGCAGACTCTTGCCGACCAGGTGTCGCGCCACGCCGAAGAGTGCACGCGACGATCGATAACGGCAGAAGCGGAGGCCCGCCGTTATTCGTACACCTGGGCGCAGATCCAGTTTGCGCTGGAGCAGAGTGTGTGTTCGGGACTGATGGGCGATCTCGGCACACAAGAAATCGCCGCCAGTCGCGCTCAAGGCGGAGCGCAGCAATCCAGCTACGGCGCTCTTTATCTGCGCGCCGTGGGATTTGTCGCGGAAAGTAAGCTCCTTACCGGTGACCAGTCGAGCGATTGGAAGTTTGTTTCTACTGGCTTGGACTACTACTGGTCGGGGCAATTTCCCACAATGCGGGGGTACAACCTGTATTCCGAAGAGGCTTTGGCCGCGGCGCCGGAGCAGGAGAACCTACAGCTGGCAATCTGGCGCGAAGCCTTATTTGCGATCGATGGTAGCGAAAATCTACCGTTACGCGCCGAGGCCCACAGCAGAGCAGCCAATGCTGCCGCTGCGGCTAACGAGCCCGGGGTTGCGAAACAGCACTATGAGGAGGCAGCGCGGCTTTACACTCTTGCGCCGCGGACCGAAAGCACCCGAGACAACCGCCTGGCGATCGAAGTCACGACCGCTAAACTGGAGGCGGATCAAGGCGCTTTCGACGCAGCCCTCCTCCGCTTGACTCGCGCGCAGGATGAGATTCGGCGGGTTTCTAATCATTATCTCGTGCAGGTTTTTAATACCACTCTCGCCGGAGTGCAACTTCGCAATCATCGCCCGGCTGAGGCGGAGCAGGCTTATCGGGCAGCCCTGGGTGGGGCCGAACAAGACCTCGCGTCGCTCACGTCCGAGGCGAGCCGAATCAGTTGGAGCAAGGATGCGGCCCCGGTATATCTGGGACTCGCTGAGACGGAACTGGTGCAAGGACGGGAGCAGGAATCGCTCGACGTATTTGAGTGGTATTTAGGTGCCGCACAACGTGCCGGCACACACAGTCGCACCGGCGCGCGAAATCCTTCGGAGATGCCGGTTCGACCTTCTTCTGCACGTCAGATTCCCGCTAGTCAAACGGTGCTTGCTTTTGGAGCTCTGCCCGATGGTCTGGCGATTTGGGTGAGCGACGATCGCGGGGTGAGCGCGAAGTGGATTGCGAAGTCGACACGGGAGTTGCAGGATCGCGCGTCGAATTTCTCAGCCGAATGTTCGGACCCCAGCTCTGAAGTGAGCGCCTTACGCCGGGACGGGCGCAGCCTGTATGAAGAACTGATAGCGCCGGTGGAGGAACAGCTGGCACCGGGACGAACGCTGGTGATCGAGGCGGAGGGCTGGTTGGCCCGAGTACCGTTCGAGGCGCTGCTGGATGAGAACGATCGTTACCTGATCGAACGCGCTCCGATCGTTCATTCCCTGGGGCAGGATTCGCAGGCGCGGCTGCGCAACGACACCGGCATTTCAGCAGACTTGCCGGCGCTGGTGGTTGGCAGCACCGCGTCATCGATCGCCGACGGACTCATTCCTCTTCCCGGCGTCGCCGCAGAGGCGGACACTGTCGCCGGTGACTTCCACGCCGCCCGCGTGCTCAAGGGTGGCGAAGCCACACTCAGCGCGGTGCGCAGTGAGCTGCCCGGCGCTGCGGTTTTTCATTTTGCCGGACATTCACTCGCTACTCCGCAAAGAACGGGATTGCTGCTGGAGAGCGAAGACGGAAGCGCGAAGGCGCCGCGCCTGCTGGACGCAAACGCGGTGCGGCAGCTTCCCTTGGCCAGCTTGCAGTTGGCCGTGCTTTCGGCCTGCAGCACTGCATCCGGCAGTGGAGGTTCCAGCGGGTTCGACAGCATTACCGATGCATTTCTGCGTGCGGGTGTGCCTCACGTAGTCGCCAGCCGGTGGGCGGTGGACTCAGTTCAAGCCCAAGGATTGATGGAGGACTTTTATCGCAGTGCGCTATCCGGCCAAAACGTCTCCGACGCCATCCGGCTGATGTCACGGAAGATGCTCGCCAATCCACGCACATCTCATCCCTACTATTGGTCGGCGTTTGCCGCGTACGGCCGGTCTTAATTTGAACCAGGAGGCGCCATGGAAAACGAACGGTACTTCGATAGTCCACTGCTTGCGCTGGCCATTGCTTTGCTGGCTACGCTCATGCTCATCGCATGTCAACAGACCCAACAGGCATCAGTTCCCGCCACCGCGGAGCCCAAGCCCGCGGTGGGCAAAGATGTTTATGTGGTGTTCGATGGCCCGTGGGCTTTCGCCGCCGATCCTAAGGACGCCAACAGCGTGATTGCGCTCGCGCCAAAAACCAAGAGCCATCGCGACCTGTTCGCGCAGACGTGGGAAAAAACGCTAGCCCCGGGAGTTTACGAACTCTCGATCCCCACACGCACGGGGACGGCTGGGGGTACGATCGATCCCAATATTCTGGTGACGAAAATCGATCCGCAGAGCGTTCAGCACGCGCTCGACAGTAAGTCTGAACGGTATGCGATACGGCTTCCCAAGCCCGACGAATATCTGGAAGCTACCCACTATCGCAGCCGGGCTGACACCAAGTATCCTCCAGATGCTTCGAAAGAAAAGGATTACGTTACTTCGATTTCGCTGCGTTATGGCGTTACGACGCTGACCGGTTTTTCCCTGGCGGGGACGCCGGATAGCGGTAATTTTAATCCGCTCTTGCTATCGGTGGTGACGCCAGTCATACACTTTGGCATTGAACCGCTTCACGACCCCGATCCTGCGGACAAATGCCACACGCATGCGCGACAGGCATTCCGCGACCTGACCAAGCTGATCAACGTGTCGTTGTACGTGGATTTTCCCAATGATCCAGACGGATGCCGTGGGAAAGATCCGCAAAATGTTCATGCAAAAGCGGAAATCGCTCCCCGTGTTTCGAACTTCTTTGCGCGCAGCTCCGGCGGAGGTTTGAAACAACACCTGCTGGCAGTTATTTATTTTTTTGGGGTGGCGGCTAATTGCCAGGGACCCGGCATCGTGGGCGGAGGCTAGGCGCAGAGTTCTTCTGCGGGCGAGGCAGAAAGGATCTACTTTTTGTCTCGCCTGTTTTCTGCGCTAGCGGGCAGGAAGTAGGCCATCCGCACCAGAGTTCTCTCGGAAAAAGGTACGTAGAGCAACGCGGCCATGGCGGCGAATGCGAAGCCGATGCCGATCTGCGGCAACAGCAGGAATGGCGCGATGGCCCAGACTTCGTCGAGCGCGAAAACAAACGGAAACAGCCGCGCGAAAGTTGGGGCCAGCTGGCGGAAGTCGAACGCGACCGCGGAGAGCAAATAGAATCGCAGCGGAATTCCGACCGCACCTGTCACTAATACCGCGCTCACGACGAACAACGCTCCCCCGCCTCGAAGAAAGCTGCCAGCGACGCCGTCCACTCCGCGCAAGTGGGCGAGTCCGCTCACATAAAAGATGAGATACATCACCTGAATCAGGGCGAACAGGGCGCGCACCAGTCCGCGCGGAGGCACCGGCACGTGCAGGTCGGGGTGCAGGGCTGCTTCGCCTGCGGGTTGCGTGGGCGCGGTGTATTCACTCTCGTGCCCATCTTTGTGCTGCGCTTCCACGTGGGCGCGGCCGAAGACTGAGGTTGTTGCGAAGCTCTCGACTGGAGCGATGAAGCGGTATCCGCGCCGGGCGAGGGTTTCGACGAAGCGTGGACTCGATGCGGAATCTCCGAGCGCCTCGCGAATTTTATTCACGGCGGTATTCAGGCTGTGGTCGAAATCGACGAAGGTATCGGCGGGCCAGATTGTTTCGCGCAGATAATCACGGGTGACGACCTGGCCGGAATTCCGCAACAGCGTGCCGAGGACTTGAAAAGGCTGTTCCTGTAGCCGGATGCGCACGCCGTTCTTGCGCAGTTCTCCGGCGGCCAGGTCGGCTTCAAAAACGCCAAAGCGCAGGAGCGGGAGATCATTGTTGGAGAATGGCAGGGGCATGACGGCGCGTGTAGTTTACCGCGAGGTTGCCGCCTGTCGTTAGTCGTTCGCAATTCGTCCGCAATTCATCACCGACGACCGACACCCAGAAGGTCTACAATAGCGCCGTGAACTCCCCTGTTTCAGCAAAGCCGGCCGCGGACGATCATCACGACGATCATCCACAGCATCGTCATGTCACTTATGCCGCCGAGGCCACGGGACTCTTGCTGATGGCGGCTGTGCTGCTGCTACTCGTCATCATTCACTATTGGCGGTACATTCCTTGGAGCGCGCGCTGAGTCTGCTGGAGTCGACGAAAAAGCGCGACCCGCTGCTTGTGGTCGTACTGGGTCCGACGGCGAGCGGGAAGACGGCTCTGGCGCTTGAAATCGCGCGGCGCTTTGGCGGAGAAATCGTCAACTGCGACTCGGTGGCGATGTATCGCGAATTCGAGATTGGCACCGCGAAACCGAGCGCCGCCGAGCGCGCCGAAATTCCGCATCATCTGCTGGATTGTGTCGATCCACTGGCCGACGTCAGCGCGGGGAAGTATGCGCGGCAGGCGCGGCAGGTCCTGAACGAGATTGCTTTACGTGGGAGCGTCTCGCAAGAAAACGGGCAGAAGGGAGTTTTGCCGATCGTGAGCGGCGGCACGGGACTCTATCTTCGCGCGTTGCTTGAGGGACTTTTCGCCGGACCGCAACGATCCGAAGAGCTACGCGACAAACTTCGAGAGCGCGCGCGGAAGCGCGGCGTCGAGCATCTGCATCGCATCCTGCTACGGCTCGACCCGTCGGCTGCGGAGCGCATTCACGCCAACGATGTTCCGAAGGTGATCCGGGCGATTGAAGTCTGCCTGGCGTCAAGCCAAGCCTCGCGCCGGAATATGACCGAACTTTGGCAGCAGGGTCGCGAACCGCTGCGCGGCTTTCGTATTCTGCGTCTGGGACTGAATCCGGAGCGCGAAACCCTTTACACCCGCATCAACCAACGGGCGGCGAGGATGTTAGACGATGCGCGAGTTGACGGGGGACTGATCGCCGAGACGGAAAGGCTGCTGGCAAAATACGGCGCGGAAGCACGACCGCTGGCGTCATTGGGGTACAAGCAGGCAGTGCAGTTCTTGCGCGGAGAATTGGATGGGGCGTCGGCAATCGCGGCGGCGCAGCAGGCCCATCGCAACTACGCTAAACGCCAGATCACGTGGTTCCGGCGCGAACCGGCCGTGCTGTGGCTGGCTGGGTTTGGGGATGAGGCGGGGATTCAGGCAGAAGCGATTGCGGTAGTTGGACGGGAAATACGAAACTAATCAGGGAAGTTCTGTGAGCGTTCGCTCGACTTTTGCTATTGTCAATGGCATGGTTCGACACCTGCTGCTGATCGCGCTTCTGCTGGTCGCGGCGTTTTGCGTTGGTAAAGATAAGAGCAAAGAACGTTATCAGCAGGTTGGGCCGATCCATCTCGACAACTCTGGCCGAAAGTGGGCGGAGAAGACGCTGCGCAAGATGTCTCCCGAAGAGAAGGTTGGCCAGCTTTTCGGGATCAAGGTGCTGGCGCAATTCCTGAACGACGCAGACCCAAGGTGGATTCAGCTGCGAGACAGTGTTCGCAAGTATCACATCGGATCGCTGGTGATGACGGTTCCGGTGGATGGTCCGGTGCTCCTCAGAAGCCAGCCCTACGTGGCCGCAGAGCTGCTCAACCGGTTGCAGAGATCGTCGAAGCTGCCGCTGATGGTCGCGGCGGATTTTGAACGCGGCGTCTCCATGCGGCTGAACGGCGTGACCGTCTTTCCTCACGCGATGGCTTTTGGGGCGACCGGTAAAACCGAGAATGCCGAGATCTTCGGACGCATCTCGGCGCTCGAGGCGCGGGCGGTCGGCGTGCAGTGGAATTTCTTTCCCGACGCCGACGTGAATTCGAATCCCGCGAATCCCATCATCAACACGCGTTCTTTCGGAGGAGATCCGAACCGGGTGGGCGATTTTGTCGTGGCCTACATTCGCGGCGCGCACGAAGGTGGCCTGTTGACTACGGCGAAGCATTTTCCGGGGCACGGCGATACGGCTTCCGATTCTCATCTTGGACTCGCGCAAGTGACGGGTGACCGGGCGCGCCTGGATGCGATCGAGTTGCTTCCGTTCAAGCGTGCCATCGAGGCCGGCGTGGATGCCGTGATGGTGGCGCACGTTACGGTTCCTGCGCTCGATTCGGAGCCGAAGCAAGTGGCCACAACTTCCAAGGCGATTGTGGACGGAGTGCTAAAAGAAGAAATGGGATTCAAAGGGGTTGTCGTGACCGACGCGCTCGATATGGCGGGGCTGACGCGGCTGTATGCCAAGAATGTTGGCCGGGCAGCGGTGGAGTCGTTCAAAGCTGGCAATGACGTCTTGATCATTCCGGCCGATCTTGACGCCAGCTACCGGGCGATGCTGCAGGCGGTAGAGAGCGGCGAAATCGGCCGCGACCGGCTCGATCAGTCGGTGCGTAAGATTCTGGAACTAAAGGCCTCTGTCGGTCTGAACAAGGCCCGACTGGTGGATCTTGGCCAACTTTCGAACGAGATTGCGAAGCCGGAGAACGTGGCCGAGGGGCAGCGCATCGCCGATGAAGCCATCACTCTCGTGCGCGACAACGGGAAGGTCATCCCCCTGCAGTCTGTTGGAACTCCTGAAGCGGGACTTCCGTATCAACCCTTGACAGAAGCCGGCAACCGTCTTGTAGTGGTGATTTTTTCTGATGATTTGCGTACCGACTCGGGACGGATGCTGGAACGGCAGGTTTTGGCCCGAGTGCCGGACGCACACGTGATCTATGTTGATGCGCGCTCGGGGGCGGGCATGAAAGAGGCAGTGGTACAGGCGGTGGGAGCGGCGGAGCATGTGATCGCTGCAGTGTACGTGGTTCCGACTGCGGGTAAGGCGGTGCGCGCCGCGGGAGGCGGATTGAAAAATACGGTGGCCATGGACGACGCGACCGGATCGTTGCTCGCTGCCGTGCTTGATCGCGCCGCCGAACGGACGGTTGTACTGGCGATGGGCAATCCTTATGTGATCGAGGATTTTCCCGCGATCCAGAATTATGTTTGTGCATTCTCGAATGTAACGGTTTCGGAAACAGCTGCGATAAAAGCACTCTTCGGCGAGATTCCGATCGGCGGTCATTTGCCGGTGACGATTCCCGGCGTCGCATCGCGCGGCGACGGGCTCGAGCGCCACGCCCGAAGCAGCGCGACTCAAAATGGTTCAGGAGGTTCCGATGTTCGACCCTAAAAAACACAACCCGAAAAGCTTCGACCACAAAATGCTCCGTGTCACGATGACGAAGCTCTCGCTAGGCGCACTGATTGCCGCTCTTGGCATTTTTCCCGCCTGCAGCATCAACGCGAACGACGGCGGCAAAGGCGGTGAGAAGCATGTTGATATCAAGTCTCCGATGGGCGACTTGCACGTCAGCGAGGCAGTCGATATTCACGACGCCGGCCTGACCATCTATCCTGGCGCAAAGCCGGCCCCGAAAGACGATGGCGACGACAAGAAGAGCGCTAATGTGAACCTTTCCATACCGGGATTCGCGCTGAAGGTGGTGGCGGCGGAGTTTATTTCCGATGACGCTCCCGAGAAAATTCTTGCCTACTACAACAAAGAGCTGCCGAAATACGGCAAGCCCATTCAGTGCCACGGCGGCTGGAATGGCGGCCACGTGAACTACGACAGCAAAGACAACATGGCGAAACCAGTCTCATGCGGGGACGACGTCAGTTCAGACGCGGTGGAGTTGAAGGTGGGAACCGACGGAAACCAGCACATCGTATCGGTGAAGCCCAGCCATACGGGTTCTCGCTTTGCCCTGGTTTATGTGCGTGTGCACACGGGATCGGACGACACGATTTAGGAGGCATTGCGACACCGAGTGATTGCAGTCTTGAGTCGCCGGCGCGATTCCCCAATGTCCTGATGTCTTGCTCTCCGCTTCGTAGTGCGCTAGCTTCAAAGCTGTGGAGCACCCCTGCCAACAGTGTGGGACGACGATTGAGGATGGACGGCCGTTTTGTCCGCAGTGCCGCGCACCGCAGATCCACGTGCGGGTTGCGGAGCCGGAGGCCGGAGTTGCTGGCGGCCCGGATGGCGTGCCAGACGGGTTTTCTCCCGAGAACCCGCAAGCGGGATTGCTCGACCACCCCGACACAATAAACGGAAAAATTGCGGTTCGCGCTGCGCTGAAGGCAGGCGTGCTCGGAATGTTTATCGGAATCATCCCGGTGCTCGGCATGATGCTGACCGGGGCGCTGGCGGTTTATTTCTATCGCCGGAAAGGCAGGTCCGTCCGTACTGCTGTTCTTGGTGCACGGCTGGGAGCGGCGGCGGGTGTGGTTGTTTTTGGCATTAACGCCCTGGCTACGATTCCGATCATCATGCTTCACGCCCAGCAGCAGTGCGTAGATGAGATTGTCGAGTTAGCGAGGAAGGGCGGATTCGACACGACCGCACCTCAGTTTCAGACGAGCATCCACAGCCTGTTCACTCCGTCGGGGCTGGCAGCATTTTTCATTTTTGCGGTGGTGCTGGGATCGGTGGGCGGCGCGCTCGCGTCTCTACTACTGCGATCTGATAAACCGCGAATTTAATACACAATGCGTTGGACCTAGCCCTTCTCGCTTGCGTTTCGGCTCGGCCTTGCTCTCGTCTTTCTGCACGCGTATGATGCAGCGTTTATGAATTTGCCCACGCCAGGCCGCCACGCAGAGGTGCATCAGCACGAACTTAGGCAACCCGAACTTCAGCAGAAGGCGCAGCTGATGTCGGCGTCGGAAGTGGAGCGAACGCTGATCCGGCTGGCGCATGAAATTCTCGAAAAAAACAATGGTGTCGAAGATCTGGCGCTGGTTGGCATCCGGCGCCGCGGCGTTCCTCTGGCCGAGCGGCTGGCCAAGATCATTCGGCGGATTGAAAAGAAGCCGGTATTGCTCGGCACGCTCGACATAACCCTCTACCGCGACGATCTTTCTCTTGACGAGCGGACTTTGGACGAGCGGCCTTTGGACGGACGGACGTTTGACCAACGAACCAGCGATGCCAGGCCCGTGGTGAGGAAAACGGAGCTGGAAATTCCCATCACGGACAAGTCGGTGGTGCTGGTGGATGACGTGCTCTACACTGGCCGCACGACCCGCGCCGCGATGGACGCGCTGTTTCGCTCGGGCCGTCCCAAGCGCCTGCAGTTGTGTGTGTTAATCGACCGCGGCCATCGCGAACTGCCGATCGAAGCGGCTTTTGTGGGGCGCACGGTGCAGACCACGGAAAGCCAGAGTATCGAAGTGAAACTTCGCGAAGTCGATGACGCGGAGAAAGTGCTACTGATGGAGAGGCAGCGCACGAATACGACTTAGACAAACGATCGCTAGCAACAATCGTTTAACATCACGTTTAGCATCGCGAAAACAAGCTATGAATCCAGCGCGCGGTTCGCTGCTCGATATTGAGCACATGGAAGCAGCGGAAATCCTGAAACTTCTGCAGTTTGCCCGGCGCATGAATCCGGACAAGCCACGCCCCCTGCTGAGGGGCAAGCGTGTGTTTCTTCTTTTTTATGAGGCCTCCACGCGCACGCGAAGCTCGTTTGAAGTGGCGGCGAAATCGTTGGGCGCGGTTACCGTGCTGATCCAGTCTTCCGGTTCCAGCATTGAGAAAGGCGAATCGCTCGTCGATACGGGAAACACGGTGCGAGCGGTTGGGGCCGATGTTGTGGTCATGCGGCATCCCAACGCCGGAGCTCCTTACATACTGGCGCAGCATCTTGACGTTCCCGTTATCAACGCTGGCGATGGGCTGCATGAGCATCCGTCGCAGGCGCTGCTCGATGCGTACACAATTCTTCGCAATAAGAAAACTTTCAAAGGTTTGCAGGTTGCAATTGTCGGCGACATTTTCCATAGCCGGGTGGCGCGGTCGGCGTGCCATTTGCTGAGCAAGTTCGGTGTAAAGATAGTTCTTTGCGGTCCGCCGGAACTGGCGCCCGAGATTGCAACGACGCTCGCGCCGGGCGTGCGCGTGACGCGCCATATCGAGGACGCGTTGCGTGGCACCGATGTCATTATGCTGCTGCGTGTGCAGACGGAGCGCCTTGCCGGGCTGAAGATCGACCTCGCGGAATACGTCGCGCGCTATCAGATGACCCCGGTGCGATTGAAGATGGCGAAGAAGGATGCCATCGTGATGCATCCCGGCCCTATCATTCGCGGGCTGGAGTTGACCAGCGAAGTCGCCGACGGGCAACAAGCGCGCATTCTCGAAGAAGTGCGCAACGGCGTGCCTGTGCGCATGGCGATTCTGGCGCGAGCTCTAGGAAAAATGCCGGGGAAGATGCGATGAGCCCAGAAAAGAATAAACACAGCCTGCTGATTAAAGGCGGCCATCTTATCGACCCGGCGGCGCGCATCGACGCGCCGATGGACGTGCTGCTCAAAGATGGTCGCGTAGCGGAAGTTGCGCCCCCTAACAAGATCAAGGGCGGCGCCGACAAGAAATTCGATGCCCGCGGGCTCATCGTTGCGCCGGGGTTCATCGATCTGCACGTGCATTTGCGCGAGCCCGGTCAGACGCAGAAAGAGACCATCGCTACGGGAACGGCCGCGGCGGCCGCGGGAGGGTTCACCTCAGTCTGCACCATGCCCAATACGGTCCCCGTGGTTGATTCGGTCGAGTGGGTCGAATGGCTGCGACAGCCTGAGCGTAGCGCGGTGGTCAATGTATTTGCCATTGCGGCTGCGACCCGCTCGAGCAAGGGTGTCACGCTCACCGACTTCCGCGCGCTGCAATCCGCTGGAGCGATCGCGGTGACGGACGATGGCAAACCCATTCTCGACGACAACATCATGCGCGAGGCTCTCGTCTTGGGTGGAGAACTGAATTTTCCGGTGGTGCAACATGCCGAAGATACGCGGATGACAGAGAACTGCTCGATGCACGCCGGCGCACGCTCGTTCCGTCTGGGATTGCGTGGCATGACGGCGGCTGCGGAAGCGTCGGTCGTGGAGCGGGACGTGCAACTGGCGATGCACATTCCGAATGCGCGCCTGCATGTTGCGCATCTTTCCACGTCAGACGCGCTGAAGAGCGTGCGCCGCGGCAAGCGCGCGAAAGCGCGCGTCACATGCGAAGTTACGCCCCACCATTTCACGCTAACCGACGAAGACATGCGCGATTACGACAGCAATTACAAGATGAACCCTCCGCTTCGTTCGGTTTCCGATCGCGAGGCCATTTGGGTGGCGCTTGCCGACGGCACGGTGGATGCGATTGCCACCGACCATGCTCCGCATGCATTGCATGAGAAGCAGATGGAATTTGAGCGCGCCGCGTTCGGCATCACAGGGTTGGAAACTGCGCTTGCGCTCGCGATCACCAAGCTGCACCGCGAAAAGCACATCCCGCTCTCTCGTATTGTGGAACTCTTCACCGCCGGTCCGGCGCGATGTTTCGATCTTCGCGGGCGTGGTTCGCTGGTTCGGGGCTCGATCGCAGATGTTACGGTTTTCGATCCAAAGAAGAAGTGGACGTTCGATGCCGCGAAGTCACACTCGAAATCGAAGAACACTCCGTTCGGCGGATGGGCATTCACGGGAAAAGTAATCGCAACCATAGTCGGCGGGACGATCGTGTATTCGGGCTGAGCGCCGGCCCCGTCTGGTTTTCCGCATCATTAAATCGCCCCGTGATACTCGACTCGAAGCTACTCGAATCAATCCGCCAGTGCTACAATCCCCGGCCATGAAGCGCGTACTGTTCTTCTTCCTGCTCGTTCCGTTGCTTTACTCCCAGACAACAACTGAAGTCGAGATTACGGCTGAACCCTCGCACCACCTCGCACTTGAAAACCAATATGTGCGCGTCTTCCAGGTCGAGGTCGCGCCGCATGCTGCAACGCTGATGCATCGTCATCGTCACGACTATGTCTATGTCACCCTCGGCGATGCGCACCTTTCCAACGAAGTCGAAGGCAAGCCGCCCACGGAGGTTAAGCTCGCCGATGGTGACACTCGATTCACGCCGGGAAACTTTGCTCACATTGCGAAGAATCTTTCGGACCAGCCTTTTCGCAACGTAACTATTGAGCTGATGCAGGACCACAAATCGCCGCAGAGGCCGACACCGGCTCCGGAGGCAGCTGTTGAAGCCACTTTCCCCGGCGGTCGCAGCAAGAACTTTTACGTGAAGAGCGGCAATGGAGTGAAGGTTTCCGAAGTGACTCTCGAACCGGGCGCTTCCATGCCCAGTCGCGCTTTTGGCGGGCCGCAACTGCTGGTCGCGATCAACGACCTCGATCTTCGTAGCGACATCAGATCTACGAGCCCCGTGTCAGTAAATTTGAAGTCTGGCGATGTCAAATGGTTGGCGGGCGGCTACGCTCCCATGTTGACGAACGTAGGGAAAAGTCCGGCGAGGTTCGCGACATTGGAATTTTAGACGTGCCTGGTCGAGAGTTATGCGCTCTTGATCAACGGATTGCCCGGAGAGACGAAAGCGATGCGATGCAGCTTGGCGGTGATGCGGTCCTTGTCGCCGGCGGCAGAGGCAGCGGCGAGACGCTTGCGCAGCTTGGCAACTTTTTCAGCACGAGTACGGCGACGGCGAATTTCGGGACGACGGCTGGGTGCGGACATTGAAGCTCCTTAAGGTTATCGAGTGACTGGTTTGCGATTGGCGATGTTGCACCTCAATTATAGGGTTGATTGGAACGGCTGGCAAAGACACGCCGGCTACTTCGGTATTTCTTGCCGCTGGTAACCGACACATTCCAGTACTGGCAGACGCGGATACTTGGCAAACCGCTGGTCTTGAAACGAGAGTTCACACCGTAAGAAAACCGATCCGCGATCGGATTCGATCTGGCGCGCGTACTGGCAAGTTTGGCAGAGGCCGACGCTGGAGTGAATCGGCTGCGTGTTCATAAATGACACGAACCTATCAGATGCCCGCGCACTAGGCATAGCCTTCCTTACTGGAGTAGCGGAACCCCCTTTGCCGACTTGGCGCGGGAGCTATGGGCGAAACGGCCCACGGGAGGACTTCCACAACATCCGAGAACGTGGGGCGACGGCACGCCGATCCATTCGGGTCTGTAGTATGACATCCTCCGGGATGGTCGCGGCAACACTTGGGATGTTAAGCGGCGCTCACGCTGGAATGATACCAAAATAAGGTGATAGCGCCCAGCGGGCGAGTTTATATGTAGTTTATAGACTTTATCAAAATATGATAAACTGCGTAAAGTCTGTAGAAGTCTGATATGGATCCAATCAGCAATCCGTATTCACCCGGAGCCGGTTCGCCTCCGCCTGAACTTGCGGGCCGAGACAAAGTACGCGATCAAGCACACATTGCAATGGCTCGAATCCAGATCGGCAATCCTGCAAAAAGCGTTTTGATGGTGGGTCTCCGCGGCGTGGGCAAAACAGTCTTACTCGACAAGATTCGCCAAGATGCAGACGCGCGAGGGATGCAGACTATAAGCGTTGAGGCCCCAGAAGGGCGTTCCCTCCCGGCCATGCTAGCTCCGCAGCTTAGGCTCGCTCTGCTGAGACTGAGTCGGGTCGAGCAAGCCAAAGCGGTGGCCGAGAAAGGGCTGAGGGCTCTTGCGGGTTTTGCGAAAGCGCTCAAGTTTAAGTTTAAAGACATAGAAGTCGGATTCGATTTCGATCCGGAGCCAGGTCTAGCGGACAACGGGGATCTTCAAGGAGATTTGACGGCATTACTTGAACAGGTCGGGAGTGCTGCAAAGAGCGCGAATACCACGCTAGTAATCTTCATCGACGAACTGCAGTACGTTGCTCAGGATCAATTTGCGGCTCTTATATCGGCGCTGCATAAGTGCTCTCAATTGCGGCTTCCCCTGACCGTAGTCGGTGCAGGCCTGCCCCAGCTCAGGGCATTGGCGGGCCAAGCAAAGTCTTACGCAGAACGGCTGTTTGACTATCCAACAATCGGGCCCTTGAACGCTGAAGATGCGGCATTGGCGATTACCAAGCCGGCCCATGAACGAGAGGTCGATTTTACCGAAGAGGCTGTCGCGGCGATCATCGCGAAAACTCACGGATACCCTTATTTTCTGCAAGAATGGGGCAAACATTCATGGGACATTGCACAATCCAGTCCAATCACTGAGGCGGATGTGATCGCAGCCTCGACCCAGGCTATTGCGGCCCTTGACGAAAGCTTCTTCAGGGTCCGCTTTGACCGGTTGACGCCAGCGGAGAAGAACTACTTGCGCGCCATGGCGGAACTCGGTGCGGGGCCTCACCGCTCCGGAGACATCGCGGATACATTAGGCAGACTCAGCTCTTCTCTTGGACCGGTTCGCAGCAGTCTGATCGCAAAAGGAATGATTTGGAGCCCCACATTCGGCGATACAGCTTTCACGGTTCCGCTGTTTGACGAATTCATGAAGCGAATAATTCCCTCCTGGAGCAAACCATCCCCAAAACCGCAATGAGATGATCGGGATTGTTTTCGGTGACGGACTGGGAGTCAGTCAGTAACAGCTTTGTGGCAGCCGGACCTGTAAGCCGAATTCTGTCCGCAACATGAATGCTGCGGGACGGTCATTCCTCTGGGCCACGCATTACTGCGGGGCTCAAGCGACCTACCCGGAGGTTGTGGCGCGCCGAGCCGGCACGCATTCCCGACGAACCCGAAGGTTCGCAGGAAGTCCCTCCCTATTTGGTCTTGCTCCGTGTGGGGTTTGCCCCGCCCGCCGCATTACTGCGTCGGCGGTGCGCTCTTACCGCACCTTTTCACCCTTACCCGAGCCTTGCGGCCCGGGCGGTATGTTTTCTGTGGCACTTTCCGTCCAACCGGCTTGAACCGGCCGTCCCGGACGTTATCCGGCACACTGCTCTGCGGAGTTCGGACTTTCCTCTGTTTTGCAACAGCGACCGTCCGGTCCGGCTGCCAACCGATTCATTATAGTGCAGGTGCGAAATAGTTCCGGCTTTGACATAGTTCCGGGACCTTTGAGGCAGATAATGTCAGCTCGCCTGCGCTTCGGATTCTTTGGGCGCCAGCAGGAACGCATACACCAGCAGGGCCAAGCCAACCAACAGCGGAATCACTCCGGTAAGATAAACCGGTTCCGCGACCCGCAGCCCAGATAGAAGCACCATGACACCTACGCCGACGGCTGTGGTGATTAGTCCGCCGAGCTTCAGGCCTTCAATGCGGCGCCTGGCGGCGAATTTCTCTTGTTCTCGCAACATCTCCAGGGCGCTCTTCGCCGCCTCACCCGAGCTCTCGGCAATTTTCTTCAGCGTTTCGCCCCGATAGTACGCCTCTCTCTCTTTGCGGCGAGCATCGGCCCAACCGTTGACAGTTAGAAAAGAGAACAACGCTATGCTGCCCACGATGGGTACCAGCATGCCCGCAACCGGAACTATGTTTTCTCCAATATCGAATGCCATATGTCAGCTCCCTGATTTTCTTGCTTGCATCCGGTACGACCACGACTTCGCAGTCCTGGTTGCATTTTCTTCATCAGCGGTCCATTTTTTAAATAATGCAACCGGAAGCGAATTGCCGGTGTCGTACAGTTGAGACAAGGTTCGGGACGAGTTCAGGCAAAATCCAGCATGAGCGCAAGCGAAGATCAGTCCGCTGTGGAACGAGTGCTGGCTGGCGACATTTCAGCTTTTGAGGGGATTGTCCGCCGCTGGCAGGCGCCGCTGATCAACTTGGCCTACCGCTTTTGTCATGATCGCGGCCGTGCCGAAGAAATGGCGCAAGAGGCCTTTCTGCGTGCCTTCCGCGCCCTCAACCAGTGGCGCAAAGACGCTGTTTTTTCCACCTGGCTCTTCGCGTTGGCGACAAATCTCTATCGGTCGGAGTTGCGCCGCATCCCCGCGCGTACTATGTCACTCGACGAAGTCGCAGAGCCTGCCGATACGCGCGCTTCCGATGGAGGCCTCGAAGATCGGGATCGCAATTCGGCAGTGCGGCGTGCGGTTCTTAATCTGCCCTCAAAGTATCGCGAGGTGCTGATTCTCTTTTACTTTCACGACATGGACGTTACCGCTGCGGCGCGGAGTCTGTCACTGCCCGAGGGTACGGTCAAAGCGAGACTCTTTCGCGGACGTGAACTTTTGCGCAGTAAACTTCCGCAGATTCTTGCCGTGCCCCGCTTGAAGGAGGCTTGATGAAACGCTCTACTGGAAGATTGGCAACTGGAAAATTGTCGATTACGCGCTTGGCCGATAGCGAGGAGGTTGATCGTATGCTTTCAAGCGAGGATGAAATACTTCCGTCGTCGGGCTTCGCCGTCGCTGTCATGGATGCGGTCCGGCGTGAGGCCGCCGCGCCCCCGCCAATTCCGTTCCCGTGGAAGCGCGCTCTACCGGGCATGATCGTTGCGGGATTGGTGCTCGTGCTTGCTCTGGCAGCGTTCATTGCGGTTATCGTGTACCTGCCGATGACATCCACGATCCCACAAGTTTCGACGCCACCGTCATCACTAGGGCAACTCGGCCTCCACGGAGGCATCGAATCGGCGACCAAGTGGACCGTGTTAGCGTTGCTCCTGGCCTTTGTCTCCGTGAAGCTTTCGATGAGCCTCGCTTCCGGCAGGCCGTGAAGGTGTTGCGATTTGCCGTATTTTCGCCAGCTGAACTCTCCACATAACACGCTCGCCATGTGAGCCGTGTCTGGCGAGTTCGCAGAGACCATGGCGCGGCGGGGCAGCTTCTGGGCTGCTAAACTGATAACCACGCGAGTAGCGAAGCAGGTTCGCCTTGCGACCTGACTCGCGCGGCCTGGCCCATGAACATCATCGAGGCGATCAAGATTGCATTTCTGTCGTTGTGGGCGAACAAGCTGCGCTCCGCGCTTACCTTGCTTGGTGTGGTCATCGGCGTGGCTGCCGTAATTGCCGTGGTGACGTTCGTCAACGGCATCAACGGCTACGTGGCGACGAAGATTTTTAATCTCGGTGCCGACGTTTTTATCGTCTTCAAGAATTCTCCAGCAATCACCAATATCGATAAATATCTTGAGGCCGAAAAGCGCAAAGACCTCACCATGGAGGACTATGAGGCTGTCCTCGAGGCCTGCAAGCATTGCGAGTGGGTGGGAGCTTCTCTCCGCAACGATAGCGGGAAGGTCAAGTACGGCGAACAGTCAATCAGCGATACGGTTGTCCGTGGCGTGACGCCGTCGATGGTGCCGATTCTCGATATTGATCTGACCGCCGGACGCATGATCAACGACATCGATGTTCGGAACGATTCTGCCGTGGCCGTTGTTGGACCCGACATTGTGGATAACCTGATGCCGGGTACGGATCCGATTAACAAGGAGGTCCGGATCGACGGGTGGGTCTATCGCGTGGTCGGTGTCGGCAAACCCAAAGGCAAGACGCTGGGCCAGAGCATGGACAACTATGCGCTGATGCCGATCAGCGCGTATCAGAAGCAGCACGGATCGCATGAAAGCGTCCGCATTTCGGGCAAGGCCGCGGCCAGTGGCGCCGGCTTTGAAGAAGCGATGGATGAAACTCGCGCCGTGCTGCGCGCCCGCCGTCACGTCCATCCCGGTGATGACGACTCATTCGATATCGAGACCAACGACAGCCTGCTGAGCATCTGGTCGAACTTCAGCGGCACGTTCTTTTACGCCATGATCGGGATCGCCGCCATCTCGCTGGTAGTGGGCGGCATCGTGATCATGAACATCATGCTGGTTTCAGTGACGGAACGCACGCGGGAGATCGGCATCCGTAAAGCGATGGGGGCGCGCAGCGATGATATTTTGTTGCAATTTCTGATCGAGTCGCTGACCCTGGCCTTGCTCGGCGGCGCCATCGGCGTAATCAGCGGCATCGTTTTTGCCAAGGGCATCACGCTGGCCATCGGCATGCCGTCGGAGATCAAATTGTGGGCAGTGCTGGCGGGAGTGTTCGTTGCCGCGAGCGTGGGTATTTTCTTTGGCGTGTATCCCGCGCGGCGCGCGGCATTGCTCGATCCGATTGCGGCGCTGCGCTTTGAAACGTAGCTTTGAAATGTAAAAGAGAATTGCCCGGCAATCGTTACGGCTCGGCGGTGAGAGGTTCTGAGGCAATGCAGGTCAGAGGCGAATTCGGCGAAGGGCTGAACATGGCGGTCGATACCATCCGCGGCAACAAGCTGCGTTCGTCGCTGACCGTGCTCGGTATCGTGATCGGAGTTGCCGTTGTGATCGGAATTTCGTCGATTGTGCGAGGGTTAAACGACAACGTAAGCCAGGTCATTGCCAGCCTTGGTTCCAATATCATTTTCGCGTTTCACCTGGAGCCATTTACCTTCGGACGTCCTACGGAAGAAATGCGCACCCGCAAGGAGCTCACCTATGATGACGCCATGGCGATGCAAGATCTGCCGCATGTGAAAGCGGTCACCGCCGGGGTGCGTTATTTTCGGCCAGAGCTCGGCACCGGCACTTACTCGGTGAAGTACAAGGACCGCAAGGCCAAGCAGACAATTCTTGAAGGAGACACCAGCTCTTATAAAGATGTAATTGATGTTGCGCTCGCTTCCGGCCGCTGGTTCAGCGACATCGACGATGAACGCCGCGCTCCGGTAATTATTGTTGGCCATGATACTGCCGAGGAACTTTTTCCAAACGAACAACCATTGGGCAAAGAACTCGATATCGAAGGGCAGCTTTTTACCGTGATCGGCGTGGCGAAAATCCGCAAGAGCATATTCGGGGGAGGAAAGAATCCGGACGATAATATCGTTTTCTTTCCGCTCAGCACGTTTCGTAAGCTGCATCCCGAACTAAAGCAATATTGGATCAGCGTGAAGGCGACCTCGCACGACGACATGCCGAAGGCGATGGACGAAATGCGCGAGTTGTTGCGGCGCCGCCGGAGGGTCCCGACCGATAAACCGGACAATTTCGCCGTTTTTACGCAGGATTCCATTTCCGACGTTTGGAACCAGGTCACAGGGATGATTTTCGTCTTCATGTTTGCGGTTTCAAGTGTCGGTTTGATCGTAGGCGGCGTGGGCGTGATGAACATCATGCTGGTGTCGGTGACCGAACGCACGCGCGAAATCGGAGTGCGCAAAGCCATGGGCGCGCGCAAGCGCGACATCCTGGTGCAGTTCACGCTCGAAGCCGTCATGCTCACCGCGGTCGGCGGCGTAATCGGACTCGCCGTTGGCGCATTGATCACTATGATTGTTCCCATCGCGTTCCCGTCGCTTCCAGCCTCGATGTCGGTGTACTGGTCTGCTTTTGCGTTTGCCGCGTCGGCCACGGTCGGATTGGTCTTCGGCATCTATCCCGCGTGGAAAGCGGCCAATCTCGATCCCATCGAGTCGCTGCGCTACGAGTAACATGCTCTGATGGCGCTACTAACACCCAGGGCAGTGGTTGAAGCTGTCGGTGCGATTGGAACTCTTGGGAGTCTTGTTTTTTATTTTCTGTCGGCGATCGGGATTGCCGGCTTTCTCCGCGACCGGCACGAAAAACTCACTCAGACTCCGCTGCCGGAAAGTCAACTTCCCCCGGTGTCCATTCTCAAGCCGTTGCGGGGTGTCGATCCGGAAATGTGGGAGAGCTTTTGCAGTCACTGTGAGCAGGACTATCCGCAATTGCAGATCATTTTCGGAGTCAGCGATCCCGACGACCCGGCCGTCGAAGTTGTGCGCCGCCTGCAGGCGAAGTATCCCGGCCGCAAGATCAGGCTGATGATGTGCGAGCGCGTGCTCGGAGCCAATGTCAAGGTCAGCAACCTGGTGCAGATGTTGCCCGCGGCGAGCCACGAAATTCTGCTGGTGAATGACAGCGACATTCGTGTGCCAGCCGACTACTTGCGGAAAGTGGTCGAGCCGCTGGCGGACGATTCCGTAGGATTGGCGACTTGCCTCTACCGCGGCGCCGCAGGACCGACTCTCGGCTCGCGCCTGGAAGCCTTTAGCATTAGCACCGACTTTGTGCCGGGTGTTCTCAGCGCAAGATTTCTGGAAAACGGGTTGCACTTCGGACTTGGCTCCACGCTGGCGTTTCGCCGCCGTGACCTCGAAGCAGTCGGAGGCTTCGAAGTCTTGCTCGACTACCTCGCTGACGACTATGAACTCGGCCGGCGCATTGCGGCCAATGGAAAACGCGTTGAACTCAGCACCGCGATCGTTACGACATTTCTGCCGGCTTATACGATTCGGCAGTTCTTGCGCCATCAACTGCGCTGGTCGCGGACCATTCGAGATGCCCGGCGCTGGGGATATGCGGGGCTAATTTTCACCTTCGGATTGCCCTGGGCTTTAGTGACGCTGCTGGCAGCCAGCGGGGCAAGATGGGCATGGATACTGCTTGCGATGACGTTCGCTGCGCGGCTGGCGATTGCGTTCCTCGCGGCCGATGTCGTGCTTCAGGATCGTCAGATCTTCGGACGTGGATTGTTCCGCAACGTTGTCTTGCTGCCGCTGCGTGACCTGATTGCGCCGGTGGTTTGGATGGCAAGTTTCATGGGAAGCCGCATCCACTGGCGCGGCGATGTCTTCAAGTTGAAAGATGGTCGCTTGTCGAAAATAATTGGCTAAGGTGTCGACGCGGACCGATCGACAGCAAGAGCGGGCTTAGCCAGCAGCAGCCACGCGAGAAATACGGCGTGCCGCCACCTCACGATAAATTTCAAGAATTCTGGAAACAGACGTAGTCCAGGAAAATCGTTGTGCCTGCTCATAGCCGCGCTGCTTCATCCGCGCGCGAAGCACTGGATCGAGCAGGGCGCGGTGCAGGCCGCGCCGGATCTCAAACACGTTTTCCGGATTCACCAGCAAAGCCGCATTTCCCGCGACTTCGGGCAGGCTGGAAGTGTTCGACGTGACGACTGGAGTTCCGTGGGCCATCGCTTCGAGGGGCGGCAATCCGAAGCCCTCGTAAAGCGACGGGAACACAAAAACCTTGGCGACGTCGTAAAAAATGCGCAGCACTTCGATGGGCACAAAGCCGAGGAAACGCACGTCGTTCTGTACCGCGCTCCGCACCACGGTACGCCGCAAGCGGGGATGGCTCGACAGATCATCGCCAATAATGATGAGCTTCAGGTCCGGGTATTGGTCTTCTTTTTGCAGTTCGCTTTTCAGCGCAGAAAACGCTTCGATGATGCGAACGACGTTTTTATGCGGGCGGATCGCGCCCGCATACAGAATGAAGGGATAATTCACCAGATAGCGCTGGGCAATCAGATCGCGGTCCGCCTCGGTGGCATGGCCGTGGAGAAAGCGCTCGTCAATCGCGTTATAGACGACTTCGATGCGATCATCTTCGATTTCCAGCAACTTATGAATTTCATTCTTGGTGAATTGCGAAACGGCAATTACGCGCGCCGCTTTGCGCAAAACTCGCCTGGTCAGATAAAAATGCAGGCTCCTGCGCAGGCTGGAAGCGTGGCGCGATCCGTACATGTGCTCCAACAAGTCGTGGACGGTCAAAACATAAGGGCAACTCAGGCCACGCGGGATCCAGAACAAGTGCGGGATGTGAACTACGTCGCACTCCAGGCGCTTTGTGATCGCGCGAAAATCGAGATTGCCTTGCAAGGTATCGTCGCCGCCGGCCAGCTCCACGGCGTGGAAGTTCGGCGGCAGGGCGCCGCATTCGGCGACTTTGCCCGACGATCCAATGAGGAAATATTCGCTGTCGCGATCGAGCTGCGCCAGCGTGCGGACGACATTCCGGATGTAGGTGCCCACGCCGAATTCCGTCATGCGACGGATGTCGATGGCTACTTTCACGACTGGAATTTAAACACAGAGAGCCAGCAGGGCACAGCGAATTCGCCGCGGTGCCGCGCTGAGGCAACCATGCGGATACCCCCGCGATCACAGAATTACGCGCTCGTCTCCCACTCGCCGTGTGACGCGCTCGCGGTCCAGATATTCGAGGAGAGGGATGGCATATTTGCGGGTGACTCCCGTGATCTCTTTGAAGCGGGCGACGTCGATTTTTGGCGTGGTAGCTTTGAGCGCGGTAATCCTCTGGCGAATCTCTACAAGCGCACTCTGGTGGAAGACCAGCTCCTCTGAAATCTTGATTAGAACTTTGTCGCGCAAAAGCAAAGTGACAATTTTCTGGGCGCGGATTTTATCTACTTTCAAACTGGCTAGCACTTCTTTGAGCGACGGAACTTTCAATCCGGCCACGGCGAATGCCTGCTCAATGATTTTCTTGGCCTCGGCTTCTTCATCTTTCATGACTACGCCGCGTCCAGTTTGGCGCACGAGTTCGCCGGCGACCTCAAGCTTTCTTTCCACGGCTAATTGTTCGAGCACGCGATAGAAAACTTCCGGGCCGAGACTAACGCGATCGCGCAACTCCTCTTTGCTCATTCCCGCTACGAGAGGATTGGCATCGTGAAATGTTTTGAGGGCGCGAAGCACGTGCACGTTCGCTGCTGCGAAAGCCGATGGCCCGACCAGCACCTGACCGCACCACACCAATCCGGCCTGGGTGGCCAGCTTCGCCGCTTCCTCCTGGCGGATGTTCATTTCTCCGGGGACTTCGTCGAGCGGCAGTCCGGCCGTCCCTCGTCGGGCCACACGCGCAGCCAATACTTGCTCCGGAGATCCTGTCATTAGTTTGGTTAGAAACGCGGCGGTGTCGTATTGAGGTTGTTTTCGAGTTAGGGGTGAAGCATCCAGCACCAGGCCGCCTCCGATCGTCACCACGGGCGAAAACTGGCGCACGATGAATCGGTCTTCGGGCAAGAGTAATATCGGCTCGGAGAGGCGAAATTGCACGAACTGCTCATCGCCGGGCCGAAGCTGTTTCGATCCGTATAAACGTACTTCGGCGACAGCTTCGGCGGTGAAGGCGTGGAAGTGGACGCGCGCGCCGTCCTTGAGGGGCTTTGCCGATGGGAGAAGGGAGAGCAGCGTGTCGATTCGTGGCGTGACACGAAACATTCTGGCTTCGGCAAGAGTCATGCCACGCGCCAAGTCTTCGGTCGAGACACCGGCAAGGTTGAGCGCGGTGCGTTGACCGGCGAGCGCAGTTTCCGCGGGCGCGCCGTGCACCTGGACTCCGCGAACGCGCACTCGGTTCCCGGAAGGAAACAGTTCAAGTTCCTCTTCGTCAGATTTGCGAATTGTGCCCGCAACCAGAGTGCCGGTGACCACCGTCCCGAAGCCTCTCATGGTGAAAACGCGATCGATGGGAAGCCGAGCCAATGCGGCGGAGTCTTTTGCTGTGACCTCCGACGCGACGCGGGCAAGCGCGGATTTCAGTTCGTCCAGACCGGCGCCCGTCAGCGAACTCACAGCGACAATTGCCGATTGCGCTTGATCGAGAAACGATCCGCGCACATAGTCTTCCACTTCCAGTCGTACGACTTCGAGCGTTTCTGCGTCTACCGCGTCGGA
>Ga0182018_10001606_pt1 | contig 25325 bp, 27 predicted proteins | sample 812P2MmetaG_FD_120490 | JGI IMG/M metagenome (GOLD analysis project Ga0182018, IMG submission 120490) | Permafrost microbial communities from Stordalen Mire, Sweden - 812P2M metaG | ecosystem: Environmental > Terrestrial > Soil > Wetlands > Permafrost | place: Sweden: Stordalen | collected...
CGCTCATGGGGAGACCATATTTGTCTTCCGGGAAGAGTTCTTTGCAAATCTTGCTCTTTTTGATCTCGCCGCTTTTTCGAAACTGACTTGGCGAAGTGCCGTAGCCGGATCGGAAGGCACGCGAAAAAGTGGCCGACGATGAAAAACCGCACTCTAAGGCTATATCGGTCAAATTTTGGTCGGAATAACGAAGAAGACGAGCGGCCTTTTCAAGACGAAGCCGGTTCGTAAAATTGTTTAGGGTTTCGCCCGAAATCGCACCAAAGATCCGATGGAAATGAAATTCCGAGAAGCAGGCAACTTTAGCCAGCTCCTCTAGTTTCACCTGGCGATCCAGATTCCCGCGAAGATAGTCGATGACCCGATTAATTCTTTGGGCATATTCGCTGTTGGCCTGGGTCTTTTGGCTTGGAACCGATTCTATTGACATTGTGTCGCAGAATACCCCAATTGCCCTTATGCGGTCAGCATCCAAGAATCTGACTGCTATTAGTCGTCAAGCGGTCTGCTCTCCGGCATGGCGCATACGACGAAATCAAGACGATGATTGCCGGCTTCGCTTTGGTGATGCGCGTACCTTGAGAAATACACGGGAATGTCGAAATGAGGATGGACGCAGCAGCCACTGTGACGCGAACGAAAAACTCGACGGGAGGCATTGATACCGCGGCCGCTCATCATCAATAACGAACGCCACGGCAGCACCCGTTGGCGTCATTCATGCGCCCCGAGGCAGCGTAAGATGAAACGTTGCGCCCCGCCCGGGGTTTTCCGTGGCCCATAGGTCGCCGCCATGCGACTCGACGATAGTGCGGCTGATGGACAGTCCCATGCCGGTCCCTTGACCCTTCGTCGTAAAAAATGCATTGAAAATCTGGTCCGCATACTGCGGGGGCAACCCCACGCCCGTATCGCTGACGGACAATAGGATGCGCTCGTTTTCCGCCGGCTGCGACTTGACGGCAAGTTCGCGGGTCGTATCCACATCTTTCATGGCTTCGATGCTGTTGAGCATGAGGTTCATGAAAACCTGCTGCAATTGCACGCGATCGCCCATGACCTGCGGAAGATCTGCCGCCAGTTCCGCCCGGACTGATACGGCGTATCGTGCCGCCTCGCCATCCAGAAGGACGATCATCTCTCGAATGACTTCGTTTACGTCCACTAACTCTCGTTCCGGAGTGCCCTTCTGGAAGAGCAGACGAATTCGCTTGATGATTTCCGCAGCACGCGTTCCGTCCTTCACAATCCTCGTGGCAGCCTCGCGTGCCTCTTCCAGATCGGGACGATCGCGCGTAAGCCATCGCACGCAGGTATTGGCGTTGGTGACGGCGGCGGCAATCGGTTGATTCACTTCGTGCGCTAGAGATGCAGTGAGCTCCCCCATGGTAGTCACCCGGTTGACGTGTGCGAGATCCGCTTGTGCCTGGCGCAATCTCTCGCGCTCTTCCTCCGCCCGCTTGCGGTCGGTCACGTCCATCACGGACCCCACGAATTCGCCGACGTCGCCGGACGCGTTGAAAACAGGATGACCCGTTCCGTACACAAATTTCGTGGTACCGTCCGGATGAACGATCCGGAAATGCGCATCAAAGTCAGTTCTCGCGCGGCTTGGGTTCTCAAAGTCTTGCATGGCCGGGACTCGATCTTCCGGATGAATCCGCTGAACAAGTTCTTCGAACGAAGGCACCCCTCTTTCTGGATCAAAGCCAAACAAGCGGCGATGCTCTTCCGATGAATGGATAAGTTCTTTCGTGTCGATATTGTAGGCCCAACTACCTGTGTGGGATAACTTCTGCGCTTCCGCTAAATAAGCCTCGCTCCTGCGGAGCGCTCCCTCTGCCCGCTTGCGTTCCGTCACGTCCATCACAGTGCCTACGAATTCAACGAGATCGCCGGATGGGCTGAGAACGGGATGGCCCACGACGTGGATATCTCTGATCTCGCCACCGAGATGAATGATTCGGTGATCCAGTTCGAACTCTGCTTTCGTACGGCCTGCCGTCTTGACGGCTTCCCGAACTCTGCCTTGATCATCCGAATGCATGCTCTGAAAGAACATTTCGTCTCGCGCTTGGCCTCCGTGCGGATCAAAACCCAAGACACGGTAGCATTCTTCGGACATGTACTTGATCTCGCCGGTCGCAGGTATCCACGCCCAACTGCCCGTGTGGCTGAGCCTCTGCGCTTCCGCCAGATAGCCCTCGCTCCGGCGCAAGGATTCTTCTGCCCGTCTGCGTTCGGTCACGTCCATCACAGTACCTATGAATTCAAGGAGATCACCGGATGGGCTGAGAACGGGATGGGCTATCACGTGCATTTCTCTGATCTCGCCGCTGGGATGAATGATTCGGTACTCCATCTCGTACTCCGCCTTCTCAATGCGCGCATTCTCGACTATTTCTCTGACCTCCGCTTGATCATCCGGATGAACGCGTTGCAAGAACGTCTCGAATACTGGCGGCCCATCGTGCGGATCAAAACCTAGCACTCGGTAGAATTCTTCGGACGAGTACCTCATTTCGTCGGTCACGGCATCCCGCGCCCAGCTGCCGGTGTGGCTGAGCCTCTGCGCCTCCGCCAGATAGCCCTCGCTTCGCCGCAGCGTTGCTTCCGACTCTTTTGCGGACGTTATGTCCATCACTGCGCCCACAAACTCAATGCCTTCCGATTCGCCGCTTAAGACACGAGCCACAATACGGACATGTTTGACTGAGCCGTCCGGCATCAGCAATCGATGCTCAAAATCAAAATCCTTCCGATCCCGAGATGCGTGTTCGATTGTCCGGCTCACGAAAGCAACGTCTTCCGGATGAGTCCGTCGGAGGGCGAGTTCCACCGTCGGAGTCGTCGTTCGGTCGTATTGAAAAATGCGAAAGGTTTCGTCTGACCAGAAAAGTTCACCAGTGGAAAGGATCCAGCCGAAACTGCCCGTGTGGCTGAGCCTCTGCGCTTCAGCTAGGTAAGCCTCACTCCGCCGCAAGGCCTTCTGGGTCAGCTTGCGCTCAGCTCTGGCCTGGCCTTCGCGCAGTGCCCTTTGCAGTGCAGGTACAATCCTCGAAAGTCGAGTCTTGAAAACATAGTCGGTTGCCCCGATCTTGAGCGCTTCAATTGCTATTTCCTCGTCTAACGTTCCAGAAACAAAGATGAATGGGACATCGGGGCGCTTTTCCACCGCGATTTTTAATGCCGAAATGCCATTGAAAGATGGAAGTGTGTAATCTGCGAGGATGAGATCAAAACCACCCTGTTCAAGGGAGGCACAGAAATCAATCTGATTCTCAACACGTGTTAAGTGACTGGCAAAACCGTCCGCCTCCAGCTGTGCCAGAACCAGCTCTGCGTCTCTGGGGTCATCTTCCAGATAGAGAATGCGCAAGGGGGAATTCACAACTGTGCGACTCCCAAACGAGTGTATTTACTTCTTCCTTACACTTCCTGGCGGAGGCTCATTGATGATCGCCCAGAACACTCCGAGTTCTTTGATAGCATTGACGAACTCGTGAAAATCAACCGGTTTAACGACATAAGCGTTCACTCCGTGCTTATAGCTCGCCACCTTGTCTCTTTCCTCGCGGGAAGAGGTCAGCACCACCACGGGAATCATTTTCAGTTTCTCATCCGATTTGATCTGCTGCAGCACCTCCAAACCGTCGACCTTTGGAAGTTTTAGATCGAGCAACAGGACGGCAGGATTCTCGCTAGTCCGTCCTGTAAAGTTTCCCCGGCAATAAAGATAGTCCAAAGCCTCCTTCCCATCGCGCGTTACGACAACCTCATTGGTAAGGTTGTATTCTCCTAACGCCGTCAACGTAAGTTCCACGTCTCTGGGGTCGTCTTCAACCATCAATATGCGTCCCAACATGTCCATGATTTCTATCTCCTGTGGCCAGGAATTGAGAAAAAGAAAGTTGCGCCTATGTCTTCTAAGGCCTCAGCCCAAACCTTGCCGCCGTGACGATGGATGATGCGTTGCGCAGTGGCCAGACCTATACCAGTACCCTCAAAAGCTTCCGTCGAGTGAAGACGCTGAAACACTCCAAATAGCTTATTGGCGTACTTCATATCAAAACCAACTCCGTTGTCTCTTATAAACACCACCGCCCCATCTTTGTTCCCCTCCAAACATCCTATTTCAATCTCGGCTCGCGGGCGCATGCGTGTGAATTTAACAGCATTGGAAATAAAATTAATTAACGCGAGCCTTAGCATCGAACGATCCCCATACAGATCGGGTAATGCTCCAATTTTCCAGGCAATATTGCGGCCGTCCGTCTCCGGCTGCACATCACTCAGAACTTCCTTTACAAGTTGTTCCAGGCTGACCGTTGTCTCCCGCGCCTCCGCACGCCCAATTCTTGAAAAAGCCAGGAGGTCGTCAATCAGGCTACCCATCCTTTTCGCGGATTCCAAAATCGTCATTATATATCGGTGGCTCTTTTCATCCAGAACTGAAGAGGCATGCTTTTGAAGTAGCTCCGTATATCCGGCCATATGGCGAATCGGCGCACGCAGATCATGTGATATGGAATAGGCAAATGCCTCCAATTCTTTGTTGCTGGCCTCAAGGGCGGTCGTTCTCTCTCCTAGCTCGTCGTTCAGCTGACGAATTTCTTCTTCCCGTCGCTTGCGGTCGCTGATGTCGTTATTAGTTTCCAGTATCGCAACTGCTCCCCCTGGTCGTTTCGGCGCAGGGACCATCGGCTTGCTACCACCACTCGAGATCCGTCAGCTTTCGTTTTCTGGAGTTCGCCTTCCCAGCGGTCGGTGCGTAGCAACTCCGCTTGAACTTCGTCAACCGGCATCGGAAATTCAGTTTGTAAGAGTTGGTGACTATGCCTGCCAATTGCCTCCGCGACCGTCCACCCGTACAACTCATGAGCCCCACGATTCCAATACGTGATGATGTCATTCATGTCACGGACGAAAATAGTGTCGTGAGTGAGATCAAGCAAGCTGGCCTGTTGGGTCCGTTCGGCGACCTCCTTCTGCAGTTCGTCACGGGATTGCAGGAGTTGTCGCTCGGCGCTGCGTCGAACCGCACTGAACCAAGCTAGCAGCGCCCCAAATAAGATGAAAACGACGTAATACGGAAGTTCAGAACGGCTAACGTAGAAGCTATGAAGGGGCTCGGTGAAGTAGTAGTCGAAACACAAACTCGAGAGCACAACTGAAAGAATTCCAGGACCTGGCCCCCCATACCAGACCGTCAGAGCAATGGAGAATAGGAAAAGCGGGAACTCCACTCCACGAAAGTCGTATCGCTCAAGAGAAAGTGCCAACGCAAGTGCGAGAGCAACGGAAACGACGGCAAGACCGTACCGTTTAGTCGCAGATAGGTCAGCTTTCAGCGATGAGAGACTCTGTGGCGCCATGGCTTGCCTCGCTGAGATAGTTATTTCGCCTTCTTGTTATCACGATTCTGGAACCATCACAACTCGTCCCATTCCTAACTCTCTCACTCGCCGTGCCACAAAACTCAGCTCGTCAGAACTGTTTGGCATCGGCAATTGTCGTCCAATTTAGGCGCTGCTTGAACAGATAGCAGTCCGTGCCTCATCCAGTCGAATGGACGGGTGCCAACAATCCGACATGTCTTCCTAGGCAACTGGCTCTCCCAAGACGATTTAGAGTTGACGCATCCCCAAATCTGACAGCCACTTCCATATGATTTTCGTCAATTTAAACGATTGGCAGAACTATTGCTTTCTTTAGTGGTGGCAACTGTTTGAAACGCATGGCGAAGAGGTACCAGATCATGGAAATGCTAAGTCGAGGCCGTATCAACCAAGATCCCGATGCTGGGCTCGTGGCCGCCACAAGACGTGGCGATCCGCACGCTTTCGAGAAATTGGTCTTACGTTACGAACGGAAAGTGTTTGCCGTGGCGCAACGGATAACGAAGAATCGAGAGGATGCTGAAGATGCAACACAGGAGACTTTTCACAGGGCTTTCCTTCATCTCGACGGCTTTCAAGAAAAGTCACTTCTTTCCACATGGCTGACGCGCATTGCGATCAATCAATCACTCATGCTTGTGCGCCGAAGGCGGGGAGCTGTCGAAGTCTCCCCGGAAGGCTGTGAAGACCGTGCGGATTCAAACTTGGAGACATTCGTTGACCGAAGTCCCAATCCCGAAGAGTCCTGTTTGCGGCGGGAGCGCACTGAACTATTGGCCAAAGCGATCGGTGGTTTGGGTCCAGCGACGCGAAGAACGATCTTACTGAGCGATATCGAAGAACACTCTCTCAAAGAAACGGCTCAAATTCTAGATATGACGATTTCGGGCGTTAAATCGCGCGTTTCTCGAGGTCGCCGGGAGTTAAGTGGAAAGGTGAATCGTGCGCTCCTGGTTGCGTCGCCAGGCTATCTGAGGGTTGGCATTGGTGTGTAATGTCGGGGGGACCAATGGACAATTCCAGCGTGCTTAGAGTTCTTTTCGTGGGCGATTACCCTCAGTCGCTCTTCGTCTATCAAAAGCACTTGGAGAGGCGCGGATGCGAATGCGAGTTTGCGGACTGTGAACAAGCAGTTTGGGAGATGCTAGGCCAACGTCAGTTCGATCTTGTGCTTAGTCTGCACACCAGACGAGGGAACAGCAGCCTAAGTCTGGTCGACCTGTCTGAGGGGCTCGCCAACCACGTTGTTCTATGCGTTGCGATTTGAAGTAGGCTGTTGGTGGGTGCCTCTTCTCAGATTGGGCGAAGAATGTTTCGGGGCGCCTGCAATGCGCCCGAGCGAGTTCGCCATCGCGCTCGATGACGTACTGAAGGAAATCAGAGCTACCTGCCTTGGAACTGCTTCCCGTACGCCGCCTCCGCACTGCGCGGATGAGCTAGATACTTGCTATCGCATTTCATAGGAAAGGATGAAGCAGATGGAATACACGGTAATTTGGGGCGCGGAAATGAAAATTTCGCGCATTGGCCAACTGCGACGTCGTGCTGTCGTGTCTTCCGAGCGATCAATGTTCGCAATTAATATCGCAATTCTCGTTTGCAGAGGAAGGAACATCGAAAATGAAATATAGAAAACTGGGGAATACGGGACTAATCGTTAGCGAGGTGGCGCTAGGCACGATGCAGTTTGGCGGCAAGATGAACATGGGCAACCTCGGCCAGGACGACACCACGCGCATGGTGAAGCTAGCTCTCGATAGGGGCATCAACTTCATTGATACCGCGGACGTTTACAGCCTCGGAGAGAGCGAGACTCTAGTCGGAAACGCCTTGAAGGGCGTAAGGCAAGAGATCGTCCTGGCCACCAAAGTCCGCCTGCCCATGGGCGGGAATTTCAACCACAGCGGCGCCACCCGCGTGAACATCATGCGCGAAGTGGAAGACAGTCTCAAACGCCTGCAGACCGATTATATCGATCTTTACCAGGTGCATGGATGGGACAGCAACACGCCGCTCGAAGAGACGCTGCGAACACTCGACGATCTTGTACGCCATGGGAAGGTCCGCTATATCGGGCTATCAAACCTTATGTCATGGCAAGCGGCCACTGCGGTTATGCTACAGAAGCAGCTGGGGCTGGAAAAATACGTTACGGCACAGATGTACTACAGCCTCGTTGGTCGGGGTCTCGAATACGAGTTCCAGTCGTTCGCCGAGTACCACAACATCGGTATTTTGGTTTGGAGCCCGCTTGCTGGCGGCTTCCTCTCCGGCAAGTATAGCCGCGGCAATCCGGCTCCTGCCGGCACTCGATTTGCCGAGGCAGGTTCGTTTGTGCCCTTCGACAAGGAGATGGGCTACCGAGTCGTGGATGCGCTGAAGCAGGTTGCCGGTCAGCATAATGCAAGCCCGGCTCGTGTGGCTCTTTCGTGGGTGCTGGGCCGCGCAGCTGTTAGCAGCGTGATCATCGCTGCCCGCAAGGCCGAGCAACTGGAAGATAACATCGGTGCGGTGGACCTTCTACTTTCGGACGACGACGTCCGGATCCTTGACGCCGCATCGGATCCGGGCATTCCGTATCCCAAGTGGATGGTCCTTCAGCTTGACACCGCGGAAGACCCCCGCTCGAAGATCTTGTATCCCGAGCGTTACGCGGACGGCGGTCCCTGGAAGGACCTCCGTGGGACACGGTGATTGATCTCAGAAGACCTTGCAAGACTTTTAAAGACGGATCTGCAGCAAATTTCGGTGGACCGAAAAAAAAATCAGTCAATTATCGATCCGTGTTCTGGAGTTGAAGTAGTCGCGTATGCGACGAATGTAAGCGTGGGCGCCCAAGGAAGCGCACGAGGCTCGAGCAACCGGACGGTCTCACCGCTCGTTCTTGAACGAAAAGGGCGAAAGAATGATCAAAGCAAACGCGCTCTCAATGAGTTAAGCATGGTCCGGAATTTGGTCAAGAATTGGCGAAACAGGAGATAGGGATGACAAAAAAACACCTGACAGTAGTTGGCCTGGGAGGATCGCTCGCGCTCCATTCTAACAGCCTAGCTGCGCTGAGAATCGCACTGGAAGGAGCGGCAGAGGCCGGCGCAACAACAGAACTTCTCGACATCAGGCAACTTTCACTTCCCATGTATGACCCAGCTAATGACAGTCCTCCGGACTCGGTCAGAAGAATGTGTGATGCAATTCACAGGGCAGACGGACTGATCTGGAGTAGTCCGATGTACAACGGCACAATAAGAGGCTCCTTCAAGAACGCATTAGATTGGCTAAAGCTCCTGGACGACCGCAATCCGCCGTACCTCACGGACAAAGTGGTCGGCCTGATCAGCACTGCGGGCGGCGTACAAGGCCTCCAAGCCGTGAACACGATGGAGTTCGTCGTGCGCGCGCTCCGTGGCTGGGCGGTCCCTCTAGTGATGCCGATTGCGCAGGCCTGGAAGGCGTTTGATGAAAGGGGCATCCCCCGGGTAAGCCAGTTGACTGAGCAACTGCACGCCCTTGGGAGAGAAGTGACACGGGCCTCATTTCAATTCGCATCGGAGCCGCCCACGAAGGAGGATGCGGCGAGGGCGGAGGCCGGGATTACTCCGCTCAGTGACCGCGAAGCTAAGTCCGCATAGTCTGGTAGCCCGAACGGACTGCCAGGGGTTTCCAGACGTTAGGAGGCATCCCTCGGTATCCGACTATTGGGCGCTCACCGAGACGGAAGCGAACTTTTTAATCGTCATCACGAATTAGCGAATGCACTGCAGGCGCGGGCCCCGCGGCTCGCGCTCGTTTTTGCCTATGCGTATCCGCGGGAGAGAGTATCTGCATTGTGATGACGACAGCAGGAATGAGATAGACGAGGGTCACCCAAACCCACATCATGGCGCCGGCGAATTGCTGGTCCCTCAGCGCTGGGTAATTGAAGAGTTGAGGGTTAGAGGCGTATGTGGGATAGACAACACGACCGCAAAAAGTGAGAAACGCCGAGAGCGCATCGCACGGTATCGTAGCGAGGAACAAATACAGGGGAACAAACCACCGATTCCACCTCTCGATACTTGGCCACGGTTGGACAACAGGCCACCAGAAAAGAAGCCCAGCAGCGAAGAAGCTTACCTGCTCGAAATCATGCCAAGCTTTGGATTGGAGGGACAAATCGAAGGCGCTGGGAACATGCCATGCGATCACGCAGACGGTACCGGCAAGCCAGCAAAAAACCGGATTGGAGAGAACGCGCCCAACTCCATCGATCGGTACGAAGCTTAGAAGCGGATACAGTTCAGTGGTACGAAAGTGCTCAGGCAGACTGTTCAGGAACATGACGGCTGGCTCTCCCAACAGGATCAATGGAGCTGCGAGTGTCATCAACACCAGATGCTGCACCATATGAGCAGTGAGCCAATGATGATCTAGACCCGCGAGAGGTGAAGCAACGACCGCGGACATTAACAATTCTCCAGTTAGAAAAGCCGAAGCACGCCATACGTTTGCCTCACTCTGACGAACCTTGCTAAGGCGATACCAGCCTCGAAAATAAATGAACGCAACAACGACGAGAGCAGCAATGGTGAGAACGGACCATGATGTTGTGCTGCCGTGCATCTCAGATGACATTTGGAACGCCCTTCGACGGACTTCGATCATGACTCATCGCCCGATGATGTATACAACAGTGAATACAACGACCCACACCGAATCTACGAAATGCCAATAAAGAGCTCCCCCCCAGCGCAATTGTCGCCAACCAGCAGATTGCGAAAGCAAAGGCGTTGCCCTGACGAAGGCGCCTGACGGCCAGGTGGATCGTGAGACGCTGGAAAGCAAAGAGTTCGTCTATTTCGGCCACGGAAAGGTCTTTTCGATTCGCAGAACCAGCTTATGACCCGTAGCACGATTTTCCGCCCCAAACTCATGATACGCGTTGGCATAAAAAAACCAGCTTCCGCTGTTCCAAACCATCCCGGGCCCTATCGCACCCACCTGTTCAGGAGAGTTGTGAAGCGCCACACTGTCAATCTTTCCGTCGGTGATCTGCTTGAGGTAGTAGGCGTTGGGGCCGATCCATAGGCCTTTCCAAAGTCTGTACGCAAGGGTTGCGTTGAAATGAATGGCCTGGCCGGCCTGAGTGGATTGCGCGCCTGTGCTTATTGGAGGTTTATTGTTTGTCGAGTTCCAGAGATAGTGAATCCGCCAACTCGTTTCAAGCCGTTTTGCCGGAAACGCGGTGATCACGTAATAGGGATGAACGGTGAAGGCGTTATCCCCGATATTCACGTTAGACGCGCGCGAATATTGCCCCGTAGGTAAGTCAAAATCCACCGTTACGCGCTGGTCGATTGCCATGCCTAAAACTCGATGTTCGGGCCATTGCAGAATGAACGGCGCTATCGTCGTGGCGCCCACACCTCCTGCCTCACCCTGGGCTCCGGCATTGACATGCGCTGCCGAGACGACAACTTCCACTCCGTACCAGCCTCCGAGAAATTGCTTAGAGCTAAGCCATGCAATGTGTGTCAAACCGCTGATGCTGTTCACTGCACCCGCGGCCGGCACAGAGTTTCCGGCTGAATCCGTGATTGTTCCGTCATGTTCCCCGTCGCCAATCTGCTCGACGACGAATCCCGGTCCCCCTAATGCGTCGAGAAAACTGGTATCGCCGAGGTTGACGGCCGGCTCTGAGACGTGGCTCTGGCCCGGCAAGGAGATGGAGTGGAGGCCGATCAGCATAGCTACGCACAAAAGCTTGGCCAACGATCCGCCAACCTTGTCCAGTTGCGGGCGGCGTGCAGCCACGGTTCCCGATAGCGTTATTGATTCGCTCGACATCGGCCGCTCTTTTTCTCCCTACCTAATGGAGGGTGCCCAAGTACGTTGTGAGTTCATCTATTTGTCGGTCAGGGCAATTCGCTTGCCACTGCTGCCACAGAATGAGGAACTGATCTACGTTCAATTATGCAAAGGGTTTGCAAAATGAAGTGAGAACTGAAGCACTCGGCTGAGCGCCAAATCCGATGCCTAGACCAAATGCTGACGTAAGAGAGCATCCAACATTTCGGCACGGCTGTCAAAATGTGGACGAGACTTGGATCCAGTCACCATTCGTCTTCCATCTTTCTCGTCCTGAGAACGCACGCTAGTCCAGTCAGTCAGAAGAAAGACAAATCCCAAGTCTAATCGAATTATCGCGACGTCCTACCAAGCCAGAGGTAACTTCCTTTGTATTTCGAGGAGTATCGCGACGAGTTGTGATCAGAGTCTCGTATTTTGACATGAAGTCTAGCGGCCTGACGCCAAACATTGCTTGATCGCCAGTCGTCGGCCTTTAGTTCCAATCAATTTCGAACTCTGCCGGTTTGGCAAGCGTGTTGCACTTACGCGGGATGTTGCTTGAATTTATGACAGAGCGGACCATGGACGGTGTTTTGGAGGAGGCCGGCAATCGCTCAATTGAAGGACTTGAACTGGAGCGCGAGGGCATGCTAATAGAGCTGCTCACCCCGCGTTCGGGACGCGAGCAGGCCGCCGCGGCGAGCGGAGGGACACCGGCTCGAAGCAAATGAAATGCAGCGGGCAAACTCGCAGCTTGGGGAGAAACATAGCGGGAATCGCTGTGTTGATCGCGGGCGGCTTGCTGGCTGCTCCATTGTGCTGCGGTGCTCCAACGGACCCCTCGCAGATTCCCAGCATCTTCAAGCCGCAGTCAACGCCCGCAAACTCCATCTTTCATTTGTCATTGCTGGTCCTGGCGATCACCGGCATTATTTTTACTGTCGTATTTAGCTTGCTGGTCTATGCCGTTGCGAAGTTCCGCAAGCGTGGTAATGATGATGGCCGCGAGCCCGCGCAAGTTTATGGCAGCAATCAAGTAGAGCTCGCCTGGACCGTGATTCCCATCCTCATCGTGCTGGTGCTGTTTCTCGCCACCGCGCGCGTGATTCGCTCCATCCAGGACGCTCCCAAACCCGCTGGGGCAATCGAAGTCATCGCGATCGGTCATCAGTTCTGGTGGGAATTTCGTTACCCTGCTCTAGGTGTTGTCACCGCGAACGAGCTGCATGTGCCAGTCAGCAACCCTTCGAATCCAACGCCCACGTTTCTCACTTTGCTTTCCGTCGACACCGACCACAGTTTTTGGGTGCCGCGGTTAGCCGGAAAGACGGACCTGATTCCTAACCGCGTGAATCACACGTGGATCGATCCTCAGGAGACAGGACTTTATCTTGGCCAGTGCGCTCAGTATTGCGGCACGCAGCACGCCAAAATGCTGCTGAGGGTTTATGTGGATTCGCCGGAAGAGTTTAGCCGGTGGGTTCAGGAACAGCGGAATCCCGCAGTTAATGACGATGCCGTCGCGGAAGGCCGCCGGATCTTCGAAACTACCGCGTGCGTGAACTGCCACGCCATTTCCGGAACCATCGCAGACGGACATTTTGGTCCGGACCTCACGCATCTGATGAGCCGCGACACCATCGCCTCGGGCGCAGCACCGAATAATCACGAGAATCTGCGAGCGTGGATCCAAAATCCCGACTCGATCAAGCCAGGCTCCTTAATGCCCGCAATGCAACTGAGTGCTCACGATCTGGACGCGCTCACGGGGTACCTGGTGACGCTGCGATGAGCACGAGGAAATAGCGCGATGTCGTCAGAAACTATCGCGCTTAGCACAGTCGGCCGCGACGCTCGGCCAATCGGCGAGCGGCTACACGACTGGGTTGTCACTGTAGACCACAAGCGGCTGGGCATCCTCTACATCGTCTACGCGCTGGTATTCCTGGTGATTGGCGGTATCGAAGCGATCATCATGCGGATTCAGCTCGTTGTTCCGCACAATCACTTCGTTTCGCCACAGGTTTTCAACCGCATGTTCACTATGCACGGCACCACAATGATTTTTTTCGTGGCCATGCCGATGCTGTTCGGCTTCGCCACTTATCTGATTCCGTTGATGATTGGCGCGCGCGACATGGCCTTCCCGCGGCTGAACGCCTTCAGTTTCTGGATGACTGCTTTTGGGGGTGTGCTTCTTTACTTCAGTTTCATCGGCGGAAACGGACTATACGGCGCCGGGAACGCGCCGGATGTGGGTTGGTTTGCCTATGCGCCGCTGACGGCGCGCGCGTTCTCTCCCGGGCACAGTACGGACTTCTGGACCCTGGCCCTGCTCACCTCGGGCGTCGGCAGCATCGGCACGGCCGTGAATTTCATCACAACGATTTTGTCCATGCGCTGTCCGGGCATGACTTTGCGAAAAATGCCGCTGCTGGTGTGGCTCAACTTGATCGTGGGCGGCATGGTTATCCTGGCGGTGTCACCGCTAACCGCGGCGCAGATCATGCTTTCCATTGACCGTTATCTCGGCGGGCACTTTTTTGACACGCAGGCTGGAGGTTCGGCGGTCCTTTGGATGCACTTCTTTTGGATTTTTGGCCACCCGGAGGTTTACATCCTGATTGTGCCGGCGTTCGCATTCGCCTCCGAGATCATCCCGGTGTTCTCGCGCAAGCCGATCTTTGGTTATCCGGTGATGGTGGCGGCGACCATCGCTATCGGATTCATCAGCTTCAGCGTGTGGGCGCATCACATGTTTACCGTGGGGATGAGTTCCAACGGAACAACTTTTTTCACAATCACGACGATGATCATCGCGGTTCCCACGGGGATCAAGATCTTCAATTGGATCGGGACGATGTGGGGCGGGAAGATTCAGTTCAAGGCTCCTATGCTGTTTTGCATTGGGTTCTTGTTTCAGTTCTTGATCGCGGGCCTGACGGGAATCATGCTGGGCGCATCACCCTTCGACTGGCAACTCGGCAACTCCTATTTCGTGATTGCGCATTTTCATTACGTCATAGTCGGCGGAATCCTATTCACGATCTTTGGAGCCTTTTATTATTGGTTCCCCAAGATGAGCGGACGGATGTACAACGAGACGCTCGCGAAATGGCATTTCTGGCTATTTCTAATCGGGTTCCACCTGACTTTTGATTTCATGCACATCCCCGGCATCTTGGGAATGCCGCGCCGGATTTACACCTACGAGCCGGGCCGCGGATGGGAAATCTGGAACTTGATTGTGACCGTCGGCGTGTTCTTTCAGACTGCCGGAGTCTTGGCGTTTGTCGCCAACCTTCTCTGGTCACTCTGGAAAGGCGAACCCGCTGGGAACGATCCCTGGGATGCCTGGACGCTCGAGTGGTCCACCAGTTCGCCGCCTCCCGATTACAACTTTGCCGCGACACCCGTGGTGCACAGCCGGCGCCCGCTTTGGGATCTCAAGCACCCTGAAGATCCGGACTGGAAATATGAATAGACAGGAGAACTTCATTGAGTAGCGCGACATTCACACGAACTACGGCGGAGCCCGAATGGGTTCTACCGTCGCGCGGGCGCGTGGGAATGTTCTCTCTGATCGCCGCGGAGTCCGCGATTTTCACAATTTTCGTGGTCGCCTACATCTTTTACATCGGGAAAAGCGTTTCCGGCCCGACGCCCACGGACGTCCTGGAGCTTCCGATTTTCAGCACGATCTGCCTGCTCTCGAGCAGCCTGACGATTCATCTGGCCGTGCGCGCTCTGCGCCAAGCGAAAGTCGGGGCGTTTGGATTGTGGTGGTTCGTAACCATGACGCTCGGCGCGATTTTTCTGGTCAGCACAGGCCGGGAGTGGCATCACCTGATTTACGACAAAGGCCTGACGGTCAGCACAAATCTTTTCGGAACGACGTACTACTCGCTCGTTGGCCTGCACGCATTTCACGTCACGGTGGGACTGCTGGCGATCGCCCTGGCCATGATTTTCACGCTTCTAGGCAAAGTGAAGCCGGAGCACAGCGAGCGCGCGGAAGTTTTTTCGCTGTATTGGCATTTCGTGGATGTGGTCTGGGTGATTGTGTTCACTGTGGTTTACGTTATCGGCCGCTAAGGAAAAATGGCGTCACATGAGTCATGCTGAATCGCGATCGCAAACGCCAGCCGCCACGCGGAGCACGATCCATCTTCCGGCACCGACGGCTTGGCCCATCGTCCTTGCTTTTGGTATCACTCTGCTCCTGGCGGGATTGATCACCAGCGCCTCGGTGAGCATACTCGGAGCAATCCTCGCCGTCACTGCATGCATCGGCTGGTTCCGGGATGTCCTCCCGCAAGAACAGGAACAGACGATTGAAGTAAAAGTGGAAGCGGCTGTGGTTCACACGGCCCGCCGCGAAGTCGCCAGGCTGGCGGTAGCTCCCGATCTGCCGCGCGCGCTGCTGCCACTGGAAACATATCCAGTCTCGGCGGGCATCAAAGGCGGTCTCGCCGGCAGCGTGGCCATGGCAGTGCTCGCCTGTCTGTACGGCGCTCTGAAGGAAGGAAGCATCTGGTATCCCATCAATCTGCTGGCAGCAACCGCCTACACGCAGTCGGCGCACCTCAGCATGGCCTCGCTAAAAGCATTCCATCTGGACACCTTCTTGTTGGCGGCGGGCATTCATCTGTTCACGTCACTGTTAGTGGGACTGCTGTACGGAGCGATGCTGCCCATGATTCCACATCGCCCCATTCTTTTGGGAGGCGTGGTGGCGCCGATTCTCTGGACGGGATTGCTCCATAGCATTCTGGAACTGCTGAACCCGCTGTTGAACCAACTTATCAGTTGGCCATGGTTCGTCGCTTCGCAGTTCGCGTTCGGCATTGTCGCTGGATTGGTCGTCGTGCGCCAGGAACAGGTACCCACGCGGCAGCTCGTGCCGTTTCTGGTGCGCGCCGGTTTCGAAGCCCCGGGCATGATGAAAGAACACCCAGAGAAGGACCAATCGCAATGAAGTTTCACGTGCTGATTTTCGCAGCCGTGGGGCTTTCCGCGCTCTTGTGCGGTTGCGCCAATGCGCCCGGGCGCCCGGCGGCGGGCGACACGCCAATTGTTCCCAGCGAAATCACTGATTTCAACGTGCTGTATGGTCAAAACTGCGCCGGATGCCATGGCAACGATGGGAAGGGCGGAGCTGCAATCGCTCTCGCCGATCCTGTGTATCTCGCGATTGCCGACGATACGGTCGTGCGGCACGCAACCGTGGATGGAATTTCCGGAACGTCCATGCCTGCATTCGCGCAAAGCACCGGCGGCATGCTCACGGATAAACAGATTGACGTGATCGTCCAAGGAATTCGCGAGCGCTGGGCTCAGCCGGATGTTCTGCGCGGCGCGAATCCACCGCCGTATTCTTCTTCGCAGCCAGGCGATGCGTCACGTGGTTTGGTCGCCTACGCGGAATTTTGCTCTTCCTGCCACGGCGCCGGCGGCCGCGGCGGAGAAAAGGCCAGCTCCATCGTGGACGGATCGTTCCTCGCCCTGCTCAACGATCAGGAACTCCGCACGATTGTGATTGTGGGACGTCCCGAACTCGGCGCCCTGGATTGGCGCGGCAATGTTCCGGGCAAGCCGATGTCGCCACAGGATGTGTCCGACGTTGTGGCGTGGCTGGCTTCCCTCCGGGCGAAATTCCCCGGCCAACCGTATCCCAATTCCGCAAAGTTGACGGGAGCTGTTCAATGACGCTGCCAAACTTACTGACCAGGCGCGCACTCTTAATGAAGCTCGGAATCTTTTTCAACGGACTGGTTGCTTTGGTTCTGGCCGTGCCAATCGTGCGCTATCTGCTTTCTCCCATCGTGCGCGAAAAGAAGGGCGCCTATGACGCGTGGGTCGCCCTTGGCAATCTGGATCAGTTTCCTTCCGGGCAGACTCGCCTAGCTACGTATCGAAATCCGGTTGTGAATCCGTGGGATGGCGATACTGCGGACATCGCCTGCTGGGTCCGCAACGTGGATGGGCAGAATTTTCAGGTCTTCGCCATTAACTGCGCGCATCTCGGTTGTCCGGTGCGCTGGTTTCCTCAATCGAGCCTGTTCATGTGCCCTTGCCACGGCGGCGTTTACTATCAGGATGGCTCGCGCGCTTCCGGCCCGCCCGAACGCGGCTTGTTCCAATATCACTACAAGATTGATGGCGGGAAACTTTTGATCAAAGCGGGCGAGATGCCCACGCCCGGCCAAGCTTCGAATATTGTGCGAGAGATACGCCCATGCGTCTGATCAAAACGATCGGCGATTGGCTCGACGCGCGTCTGCAAGTTGGCGCGGTGATACAGGAGACCGCCGAACATTCCGTTCCGCGCGAAACTGCCAGCTGGTTTTACGTCTTCGGCAGCGCTGCGGTCGTGGTGTTCATGCTGCAAATCGTTACCGGCGTCATGTTGGCGCTGATTTACGTGCCTTCGGCCGGCGAAGCCTGGAACAGCCTGCAAACTCTGAATCACCAGGTCGCGCTGGGGTGGTTCATTCGCGCGCTGCACGGCTGGGGCTCGGATTTCATGGTCGCGATCGTCCTGATTCACATGGTCCAGGTATTTCTGTTTGGCGCGTACAAATATCCCCGCGAATTGACCTGGATCGTAGGCGTGTTTCTCTTGCTCGTCACATTGGGGATGGCCTTCACGGGTCAAGTTCTCAGATTCGATCAGGACGCGTATTGGGGCCTGGGCATTGGGGCTTCGATCGCTAGTCGGGTCCCTCTGATGGGACCGCCGATCGTCAACTTGATGCTGGGTGGCCCCATCATCGCTGGGGCAACTCTTTCACGGTTTTTCGCGCTGCACGTTTTTGTGATTCCCGGGCTGCTCATGGCGTTTGTGGCTATTCACCTTTTGATGGTCATCAAGCTGGGCATCAACGAATGGCCGATGCCCGGCCGAGTGGTGCGCAAGGCCACATATATGGAGGACTACCACGCGCTGACGAAAAAGGACGGCATCCCCTTCGTCCCCGGCGCCGTTTACAAAGACCTTTTCTTCGGCGCATTCGTCTTGCTTTCCGTCGCCGCCTGCGCCGTCTATTTCGGTCCGTTCGGCCCTTCTGGTCCGCCGGATCCCACGATCATACAAACCGCGCCGCGCCCGGATTTCTTCTTCCTGTGGCTCTACGCCGTACTCTCGCTGTTGCCGCCTTCCATGGAAACCCCTGCGTTGCTGATTGGACCTGTGGTTGTAATTCTTGGACTCCTGTGCTTGCCATTCGTTTTTGGCGAAGGCGAGAAGAGCTGGCGGCGCAGACCCGTCGCGGTTCTCACGATCTTGCTGACGGCCGTGGCCATGGGAACGTTTACGCGTCTCGCTGCCTTCGCGCCATGGAGCCCGGTGATGGATGCCTGGAGCGCCATCCCGATTCCCTCCGAATTTCTAAACCACCGCACTGCTCTCGAGCGACAAGGCGCGCTGGTTTTCCAGCTAAAGCAATGCCACAACTGCCACTCACTCGATAATCAAGGCGGGAAGCGCGGCCCGACTCTCGACGCTGTGGCGGTGCGCCTGACGAAGGATCAACTGATTCGGCAGGTGATTCAAGGTGGCGGAAATATGCCCGCGTACGGCAAGAATTTGAGCCCCGCCGAGACGACGGCGCTAGTCGCATTTCTCGAGACGCTGCATCCCGCCGGACAGTCGCCGGCACGCGACTCCGCGCGCGCAATCGCGCTGGCCCCAGACGCGGCGGCGCCTGGTTCCGGTCACCCGTAGAGTTTTTATGTGGTTGGGTTTCTACGGAAATATGGCGAAAGCTGAGGTACTCCCTCATTTTGAGGGAGCCTTTGGCGCGGGAATCTTGTGATGGAAGCCATCCTCGAAACGAAAGCCGAGACGATTCTCCGGTTTATTCGCGGCCCGCGGGGCAGTTTGCACGTGAGCCTTGAAGAAGGAAGCTGGGCCGCCTGGTTGTACGATCTGCTCCAGCCGCACGGCACCTAAGTGCTAGCCTGCAATCCGCGCAAGAACGCCCGGACGTTATTTGATCGGAGCGCTTCAGATCGGGAGTTGTTCCGGCGGCGGATAACCATGCTGCTCTCGCCCAACTTTGCCGTCGTATTTTTTTGTTGTTTTGAATAGTTCGAGATGGCCATCACCCGAAGAAGGTCTGCATCGCTCGCGGAGCGCCTGCATCTCTTGAGGCGCCATCGGCTGGAAGCCGCGCGCGATTCCCACGTTCTGACGCAACACGTCCAGCGAATCGATGCCGCAAATTGTGGTCGCCACCGGCAAACTCATCGCATAGCGCAGCGCCTCTTCCGCTCTCACCACGCCGTATTGGATCGGCTGCCCGTCGCCCCCCAGACTCTTCATACCGAGAGCCGCAATGCCGCGGCGCTGAAGTTCCGGCAGCACCTGCTGCTCGAAGCTACGATAGGTCGCGTCAAAACAGTTCAGCGGCATTTGGACGGTATCGAACGGGTAATCGTGCGCCAGCATTTTCAGATGGATCGCCGGGCTCTTATGTCCGGTGAAACCAACAAAACGAACCTTGCCCTGCTTTTTCGCTTCATCCAATGCTTCCACCACTCCACCCTTTGCGGAATGCAGGTCGGGGTCGTTCTCGTAGATGACCTCGTGAATCTGCCATAGGTCCAAATGGTCGGTGCCCAATCGCTTCAGGGACTCTTCCAATTGTTGCATGGCCACATTCTTATCTCGCCCGTGGGTGCAAACTTTGCTCATCAAGAAAACCTTGTCCCGCCTCCCCTGTAACCCAAGCCCCATCCATTCTTCGCTGCGGTGGTCGTTGTACTCCCATGCGTTGTCGAAAAAGGTGACTCCGGCGTCCACTGCTTCCTGCACCAGGCGCACTGCAAGCTCGCGCGATTGCACCGTCCCCAGATGGTATCCGCCCAGACCGATGATCGAGACTTGTTCGCCAGTGTTTCCGAGCGGACTGCGAGGAATCAGGTCAGTGGGGTTGTTCGACATTTGTTGTGGCGGAAGTGCAGCCGATGCGACTTGGCTGTGCAAAGCTGAAGTCGCAAGTACGGTCCCTGCGGATAGCAGGCCTGCCTGTAGGAAGCACCGCCGTTCGATTTCGGCAGTTGCCTGGGATTGCCCGTTCGGCTGACGTTGATCTGCCATTCTTCATCTCCTGGACGTCTCCGGCGTTGTCTCTGGCACCAACCAAGGGCCGTCCGCATTGTCCAACATCTCGGTGACTTCTCTTTGCGTGTGGTCGAACGGGAACCCGTGAGGCATGCGGGTCATCGGGTTGTCGTATCGCAGCGACACCTTGTACGGCTCGAAGCGCCCGTCAGCCGCCGTCGGCGCGCAGCGAACTCGCAAGGCCTCCATCTCGCTCTGCGTCATCGGCTGAAAGCTCTGCACGACGCGCAAATTCTGGTGTAGCACGTCCAACGAGTCCGTCCCGCAAATTGTGGTCGCGACAGGCAGGCTCATCGCGTAACGCAACATTTCCTCAGCCTTCACAACGCCGGCCTTTATCCCCCAGGCAGTACCACCCATGCTCTTCATGCCCAGGGCCGCCATGCCTCGCCGGTTCACCTCCGGCAAGACCTGCTTCTCAAAACTGTGGAAGTTGGCGTCGAAGGGATTCAGCGGCATCTGCACGGAGTCGAACGGATAACCGAGTTCCAGCATCTTCAGGTGAAATGCAGGATCCTTGTGACCGGTGAAGCCGACGAATCTGACCTTCCCTTCTTTTTTGGCTCGATCAAATGCTTCCAGGACGCCGCCTTTGGCGTAGGCCAACTCTGGGTCGTTGTCGTAGACGATGCCGTGGATCTGCCAGAGGTCCAGATGATCGGTTTGATACCGCCGCAGCGAGTCTTCGAGCATCTGCATCGCTAATTCGCCGCTTCGTCCATGCGTGCAAACCTTGGTCATCAGAAACACTTTGTCGCGGCGCCCGCCCCGCAGCGCCCTGCCCAGGATGGTCTCCGTCTTGCCGTTGTAATACTCCCAGGCGTTGTCGAAGAAAGTTACGCCTGCGTCTATCGCCTCGTGAACCAGTTGTACCGCCTCATCCAAGGTCGCTACATCGCCGAGATGATGACCACCCACTCCGATCGCGGAGATGTGCGCGTCCGTGCTTCCAAATTTGCGATAAATCATGTCTGCCGCCTTCCCAGTCGGCGCTGCCGTTCGTTCCCCTGGCGCCGTAGAGGAGGCCGGTTCCTTCGAGTTGGCTGAGACGCCCGATGTCGCGGCCACCGCACCCGCACTGGCTTTAAGAAACTCCCGCCGAGTCGTATTCATCCTTGCGTCTCCAATTCCACTCTTCAGTCGTCGTTGGTTTCTGTGGACTCAGTTTCGGAAAGTCGTGAGTATACATGTCCCTACGGAAGCATATTGATCTTCCATTCCGACAGCTTCAGATGTTTCCGCACCATGAGTAAATGCAACTTCACTCGCAGTCGAAACTGGAGCCAGTGCCGTCGCTGAGTGGTTCTTTACTTAATTTCATGTGTGTCAGCATTTTCCTGCGGCTGCTCTTCAGCCTTCCGCCAGAAGGAATTGGGATTGTATTCCTTCATTGCTTTCGCAATGACAACGGTTTTCTCGCCCAGATCCTTCTGATAGACAGCTCCATCTTTGCCAACGATGAACGTCATCACGCCGGAATTGCGATATTCCGCGGGATAGGCTACGAACGCGAACGCGCCGGTCATTCTGCCGGCAATGATGTAGTCAGCCGCGCCGCCGGGAGCCTTCTTGCCCTGGCGCGTAAGGATGCGGAAGTAGTAGCCATGAAACGGTACCGGGCCGCTATGCAGATTTTTCGCCAGGCCACCTTCGGAGCCGGCATCTGCGACAAGCGGGCCGATGGGGCTCTCGAGTTGATCCTCGCCGCCCAGCCAATACAAGCCGTTGTGCTTTCCCTCATCGCTTACAAATTTCTGGGCGTATTCGTTGTGCTCCTTGGAGAAGTACTCGTTCTCCGCGGCCACCAGTTCGTGGCAAACGCGAATCGCCCACATTTCGTTCTGACCGACTCGCCGGAACAGAATTTCCTTTTTGGCTGCATCCGTGTCGAAGTACCACAGGTTGCCTTTGTTCATGAGCGGTATCGGTGTAGGCCAATTTTCCGCGCCGATATACAACGTGGTGGTTCCATCCGGTTCCGCCACCAGACGGTGCATTTCGTGATATTTCTCGACGAAATTCGTGCGGGTGTTTTCGTCCTCGACGTCGTCCCCCGATGAAACGATTTTCTTTCCGTCCGGCCCGAGGATTTCGAGCATGGCCTTTTCGTCGTTATTTTTCGCTGCCGTGGCGAGCGCGTCGCTGGCTGCTTCCGGTGATGAAAATGTTTTTTGCTCCTTTTGCTGCGCCGCGGAACGAACCTGAAAGCACGCGATCAAAATGAAAGCAAGCGTAGCCAGTCTAAGAAAATTGGCACGGCGAAAATCTTTCACGTTCTGCTTCATCCGCCACATATGTCTTTTCTCCGCTTAAAAGATTTTCAAATCACTGTGATTGGCCTGAAATTTCGATACGCCGTCACTACCGCCGCCCCCCGCCGCCTCCGTGGAATCCACCGCCACCACGGAATCCGCCACCACCGAAGCTCGAGATTCCGCGCCCCGAAAAGCCCCTTGCATCCCCGCCAAAACCGTAGCCGCTGAACGCGCCGGAGCGCATGCCGCTTTGACCGCGCGACTCGCCAAATCCTCGGGCTTGGCGGGTATCACCGCTAAAGGTTCTGTTGGTAGCGCCAGAACGGTTTTCAGCTCCGCCACGTCCCCCGAGGTTTCCGCGGTTGGCATCATTTCCGCCGCGGCCGTTGAATCCCCGGTTGACGTTGTTGGCCACGCCTCGCTCGCCTCCTCCGCGGTAGTAACTGTTGCGGTTATAAAACGTCCTGCTTCGGGAGTAGTACCTGCTGTGGTCGTAGATTGCGTATCCCCCATGCCAATCGCATCCCCAATGGTCCCAGCCCCATCCGAATCCTCCGAAAAAGCCGATTCCGAAGCCGATTCCAAACGAGAGGTATGGGCCGTCAAACCAAATTCCGGGGTATGGATACCAAAAAGGCCAAGGGTCGATTGGGTATCCGTAAACCACCCAAGGGTCGTAGGCCGGAACGTAAACAACGTCGGGAGCAGCTGGCTCAACAATGATTGTCGAGCCTTGCGTCTGTACGGTTTGCTGCGGCGTGCTCTTCAGGGTGCCTGCTTGCTGCGCTTTTTGGCGCATCACCTGAATGGCATCCATCACAGCCTGTTGTTGGTTGTAGTAGGCGTCGCCCAGAGATGACGTCCAAGAGAGATTCTTATCCATATTTCCAAGGACGGATGGAAAGGCAGTAAGCGCCTTGACGCTCGGATCCCACGGTTGTGTGTCCGCAGCTTGCGCCAAAGCGTCGCCCTTCAAATCAGGATGTGCTTGCAGCCACCTATCGGCCTCCACGATCTGCTCCGGGAACGAACTCGCCGCCAGGATCTGCGCCACCAGCGAATCCGGATACATCGCGATCGGTGCTACGAGCCGCCGCAACTGCTCCTGAGTCTGTTGCGTGTATGCTGTCGACTGTGCGGCCTGCGCTGGAGCCTGCGGCGTGGATTGCGGCTCTTGATCACCCACCGGGTTCTGAGCCACGACCCGGTTTGCTGAGCATCCACCGAACAACAGAGCCACCGACAACAGAGCAACCAATGTTCGATCGCGCAATCGAGGCCTTGAGATCCCAGCGTCAAGTTCCAGAATATTCATGTCCTTGAACCTCCTCTCCATCTTCGTTGCTTGGGCTTCCTCCAAGAGTTAAATCATGATGACGCTCGTCAGGTCAACGACTGAGCTTGCGACCCCCCAGGCGAATCACACGCGCGGTCCCAAGTTCCAACAATCCCGCCTGCAAGAGCGAGGTTTCGCGGGGGCCACCAAAGCTAGGTCCTATAGCTGTCGCCCACAACGCTGCCTGTTTGATCATTTCCTCGGACCTCCTTGCAGATACGTCTTCTCACTTGTTGTCACCTGCCGGTACTACTGCACTACGAATGCCAAACTCAAGGACTCAGCCCGGGAGCGCTCAACACATTTTTAGTTCACAGTTCAGTTGCACAGAACTCGCCTCCGTATGGTGCGACGCTCGCCGATGACAATCTTCAGCATCGCCAAAATGTTCAGCGCTTTTTCTCTATACTGCGTCACGAGTTATGTCTCCTTACCTCCCTAAAATTATCAACGCCAAAAACGTCTTGCATCTGTTGTTAGTCATAGCCAAGCAAGGCTCCCAGATTTGCGTCGCCAATCAAAACATGGGCGAGCGAACTCCAATCTCTCATCCCGGAATTCCATTTTGCCTTGTGAAATCCGAAAAACTGCCGAACTGCGTGCATCCTGTCACCTGACATAGTGTCAGCCCGTTGGACGCTTACGTGGCTTCTATAGAGCGATTCCCAACCGCGCAGTCGCCCAAACCGCTGAAATACGCAGTTAAGTCAAAGGATCTTTGATTGGAACCTAGCATGCCTCATCTCTAACCTGTCAGTAGGAAACGATCGATGTCCCTTGTGGAAATTTGGGTCGCTGCTTCAACAGCGCCATCAACGCGCCAGGGAATCGCGGATGCAGTTCATGTAGCGCTCCAGAGCGCGTTTGAAACAGGTGCTCAGTTTCGTCTGACGGGACTGCTTGTCGAATTAAGACCAAACTAAGGAGAATGAAATAATGCCAAAGGAAGCCGCAACTCAGGCCAAGGAAAAACCACAAGCAGTGTGGGAAATACCAACTGACCTTAACCGCTTAGGCGTCGCAGAGATCACAGCCGCGCTACGTCAGTTATTAGCCGATACATTCGCATTGTACTTGAAGACGAAGAATTTCCACTGGCACATGACGGGACAGCACTTCCGGGACTATCACCTGCTGCTGGACGAGCACTCTGAACAGATCTTCGATATGACGATGATATCGCCGAGCGTGCGCGCAAAATCGGGGGAACCACGTTGCGCTCGGTCAGCGATGTCTCACGGCATCAACGCCTGAAGGATAACAACGATGAGAGCGTTGCCCCGAAAGAAATGCTCGCAGAGCTCAGTGCCGATAATCAGGCGCTGACGCGCTATTTCCGTTCTGCACATGAAACTTGCGAGAAATACGATGACGTGGCAACC